>Ga0193750_1000160_pt1 | contig 19750 bp, 15 predicted proteins | sample L1c1metaG_FD_160569 | JGI IMG/M metagenome (GOLD analysis project Ga0193750, IMG submission 160569) | Soil microbial communities from a riparian zone of the East river system, Colorado, United States - L1c1 | ecosystem: Environmental > Terrestrial > Soil > Riparian zone | place: USA: East River... | reverse complement strand
TCGCTGCCAGCCGGGAGAAAATTCACAGCCGCGACCGAAATCTGTGGCACATCAGCCACGAGGGCGGGGAATTGGAAGATGCTGGGAATCCGCCTCTATCCAGCACGTGGCAACTGACTCGTTCGCCGGAAGAAGCTCCTGACCGTGCGGAGCAGGTGTCGATTGGCTTTGAGAAGGGTATTCCAATCTCCGTCAATGGCATGAAGCTCGATCCGGTATCTCTCGTCGAGTTGTTGAACGAGATTGGCGCTCGCAATGCAATCGGACGCGTTGATCTGGTGGAAAATCGCTTCGTAGGAATCAAATCTCGCGGATGCTACGAGACTCCTGGAGGAACATTGCTGATCACGGCTCACCGCGAGCTCGAGGCCTTGTGCCTGGAGCGCGATGTCGCCCACTTCAAACAGCACGTTGGTTTGAAATATGCTGAACTGGTTTACTTCGGCCTGTGGTTTACGCCACTGCGAGAGGCCTTGGATGCATTTGTCGAGACCACGCAAAGAGACATTACTGGCTCGGTGAAACTTTCTCTGTATAAGGGAAACGTCTCAGTGGTGGGCCGCGAATCCGAGCACTCGTTGTACCGAACCGACTTGGCAGGATTCACCATGGGCGAGAATTACGACCAGAAGGATGCCGAAGGTTTCATTCGGATCCTCGGCCTGCCCGCTCGCTCGCGTGCCCGCGCGCGCATGGAGATCGCCAGATGAAGATGTGGTCCGGCCGCTTCCGCCAGCCGCTTGATCCTGACTTCGAACGCTGGCAGCGGTCATTTGATTTCGACCGGCGATTGTTAACTCACGAACTGGCTGCGAGCAGCGCCCATGCTCGCGCGCTGGCGAATACGGGCATCCTGTCTTCGAGTGAGCTCATTTCGATTCTGCAAGGATTGGAACGGATTGCCGAACAGGCTGCCGTCACTCCAGCGTTTCTTGAAGACTCTGAAGCTGAAGATGTTCATCACTTCGTAGAGAAAAACCTGGTCAAACTTATCGGGGATACAGGATACAAACTCCACAGCGGACGCAGCCGCAACGAGCAGATTGCGACTGACCTTCGGCTGTATGTCCGGGTCTGCATCGACCAGTTGCGGGTGGAGCTGGCGGAATGTCTCGATGTGCTGGTCGAACGTGCCGGGCGTGCCGGAAACGCAGCCATGCCTGCCTACACCCACCTGCAACGCGCTGAGCCGGTCTTAGTGTCGCATTGGTTGCTGGCTTATGTGGAGATGTTTCTCCGCGATGCCGACAGGCTTGCAGACTGCCGGAAGCGATTGAACTTTTGCCCGCTCGGTTCAGGCGCGGTTGCCGGGACCACGCTCCCACTGGATCGTCGCGCTATGGCGATTGATCTGGGTTTCGATGGTCCGACCTTCAACAGCATCGATGCAACCAGCGACCGTGATTTTGTTCTGGAATTCGTGAATACGCTTTCAATTATCGGACTACACCTAAGCCGCTGGGCCGAAGAGATGATTCTGTTTTCCACGCAGGAGTTTGACTTTGTGCGCTTGCCCGAAGCGTACTCCACTGGCAGCAGCGCCATGCCTCAGAAGAAAAATCCAGATCTGCTGGAACTTACGCGCGGTAAAGTTGCCCGCATTATCGGCGCCGCAACCACGCTAGCCGTTACCCTGAAGGGCCTGCCGCTGGCATATAACAAGGATCTGCAGGAGACTCAAGAACCGCTATTTGACGCCGCTGGAACTGTCCTCGGGCTAATTCCCTTGGTTACGAATTGGATGAAAGCAGTCGAATTCAATCTCGATCGCATGCAGGAAGACGCGCAGTCGGGCTTCATGAATGCCTGGGCTGCCGCCACGTACCTGGTGCAACGCGGCGTCCCTTTTCGCCTCGCCCACGAGCAGGTCGGAAAAGCTGTCCAGTTGTGCCTCGAAAAAGGTTGCGAGCTTCAGGATTTATCACTGACGGAACTACGCCAGCTCAATCCCTTGTTCGATCAGGATTTCTATTCCTGCCTCGACCTTCCGTCCGTACTCGCGCTTCATGATGTTCCCGGCGGTACGGCTCCGGGACAAGTACAGCATGCGATCGCAGATGCAAAGCGTCGGATCGAGTTCATACGTGAGGAAGCGCATGCGCACGCGTGAAGCCATCCTGCCCGATGCGCAGCGAATCCATGATTTGATCGCAGCTTATTCCGGGGACGGCACATTGTTGCCGCGCAGCTTGGCAGAGATTTGCGAGAACGTCCGCGACTTTGTGGTGTTGGAAGAAGGCGATGAAATCATCGGCTGCGGCGCGCTTCATCTCTACGGAACGCATCTAGCCGAAATTCGTTCCATCACCGTCAGTCCTTTATATCAAGGTTGCGCCGGTGGTCGACGCCTGGTCAAAGCGCTGCTGGCCCAGGCGAAAAAACATGAAGTGAGCTGTATTTGTCTCTTCACGCGGATCCCGGAGTTTTTCTCAAGAATGGGATTTGCCATCGCCCAGCGTGAAGATCTGCCCGACAAAATCCACAAAGACTGCTTTAATTGCCCGCGCCTTCGTTGCTGCGACGAAGTGGCTATGGTTCGGGGCGAACTGCCCAAGTTTGCCATTCTGCCTGAGCCGCCAACAAGCTGGTTGGTGAAACTCCAGGCATGACATTGCCTCGCCGTTCCCCTGGCAAAATTCATTTGCCGCAAGGATTCAGTTTTTCTGCTGCGCGCGCGGGAATCAAGGCAAGCGGCCGGCTTGATCTGGGATTAGTCGAGGCCGCTCCCGAAACCACGGCTGCCGCTGTTTTTACACAGAACCGAGTAGTTGCCGCTCCAGTGGAAATCGGTCGTGCAGCTTTGTCCGCGAGCCATGGGCGGGTGCGCGCGGTAGTTGTCAACTCTGGAAATGCCAACTGCGCAACTGGAAATCACGCCCACGTGGCTTGTCAGCAAATTTGCCGCGCCGCCGGAGGATTGCTGCGCGTGCCATCCGACGAAGTATTTCCTTCATCGACAGGCATCATCGGAGTTCCTCTACCTACTGAAAAGATTCTCGCTACTCTCGCCACTCTGGTATCGGGAAGAGGCACGACCAAAAAGCATCTCGATCAATTTGCCCGCGCCATCATGACTACCGACACGCGACCGAAACTCGCTTCTGTTCGCTTTCGTTCGGGGAAGGGAACTATCACCTTGGCAGGTGTCGCGAAGGGCTCCGGCATGATTCATCCGCAGCTCGCGACTATGCTCGTGTATTTGTTCACCGATGCTGCATCTACTCCCGTAGAGTTGAAGCGGCTACTGCGACGGGCGTGCGGACTAACTTTCAATTGCATTTCGGTGGATGGCGATACTTCTACGAACGACACCGTACTGCTACTTGCTTCGGGCAGAAGCGGCGTTCGCCTAAACAACAAATCCACACGCAAGCAGTTCACGGACGCGCTTAGCGAAGTTTGCCAGTCTTTGGCAGAGCAGATTGTTTCGGATGGTGAAGGTGTCCAGCATGTGATCCGGCTTTCAATCGAGCAGGCCCGTAGTCAGAAGGAAGCGTTGCGAGTGGCCCGAGCCGTCGCTCACTCCTTATTAGTAAAGACAGCCTGGGCCGGAGCGGATCCCAACTGGGGACGCATCTTGGCTGCCGTGGGATCTTCCGGAGTGCCTATCAAGCAAGACAAAGTGAGTATTTTTATCGGTTCACAATTGGTATGTCACAACGGTACAAATTGCAGGTTCGATGAGAGGAGAGCACACTGGCACTTAGCCAAACCCGTCTGCGATGTTCGTATTACTCTTCAGCGCGGCGGTGCCAGAACGACGTTCCTCACCACTGATTTGACGGCCGATTACGTTCGAATCAACGCCGACTATTCTACGTGATGCCAAAAGGCGAACGGCCTCAGTTCCAGCAACTGCGGGAAGATGGCGTGGCCCGACCTGTCATCGTTCCGCTTCGGCCGTGCCCAAGACAGGGAAACGATAAAAACCTGTGCCGCCATCACCCCGGCATACTGACGATAAGTCAATTCTCCAGTGATTTCAATGGCCGCTACCTCAACTGGTAGAAGGCTCCGAGGATCGCCCCGTATGCGGCATGCGCAATAAATACTGAGACAGGGGTCCTGAATCCGTAATTCAGAGCCATAAAGCCGGGTGGTTCCAGCTGCCGGCTCGCGTTCGGTCCATGTTGTTCGCTCGCCATGCGCGGATGGAAGCTAGGCATGAGCGTCATTCCGACTGTGAGCACGAACAGCGCTTGCGCCAGGCCAATCAACATTCCGAACCACCAGGTTGCCAGACGCTGGGACTCAAAAATCCAAACGTACAGGATTGAGAACAACCAGCCATTCACGATGTGGATGACGAAGCCGTAAAGTTTTGCCCTCTGACGATCCGGCGTCACCATTGTGCCCAACAGATAGGGGATGTTCATACGGGTCAAGCCAATTCCCTGGCTGAGGCTCAATACCGTTGAAAGCGCCAGTGTGGCCAGGAGTCCCGAAAGCAACCAACTTTCCCAGTTCATGCCGGCGCCCCTTCCTGAGAACTTCGTTTCGTGGCTGTCTCTTCCCGATGCGCGAGCTGAGGTTCACCTTTTTCGCGCTCGGCAATGGAAAGTGCGGCGCCGATCAAGCCAACATGCGTGAACCCCTGGGGAAAGTTTCCCAGAGCCGCTCCCGTCCGGGGATCGATTTCTTCTCCGTATAAACCGAGCTCATTGCGATAGGTCAGAAGCCGACGAAATAATGTATGCGCCTGTGCCAGCGATCCACCGCCGAGTGCGAGGTACTCCGCTTCCCAGAAACTGCAGATGGCAAAAGCGCCCTCAGGAAGGTCTCTCCGATAGCGATACAACAATCCATCTGTTGCCAGGCTTTCCATAATCGCGCGATGCGTGGTCTGCATACGGGGCGACCCCGCCTTTTCAAAGCCATACCAGGAAAGCAATAGAAGACTGGCATCCAACTGGTCGCCATCGAGTACGCTCACGTAACTTTGCAGCTGCTGATTCCAGCCGCGTTGTTGGATCTCACGACGAATCAACTCACTATTTTGCTTGTAGACATCCAGTTGAGCCGTACCCAGCAAACTCAGCATTCCCTGTTGGTGTAGCGATATCAATCGGTCCAGCGCGGTCCAACATAATAATCGAGAGTGAGTGTGATGTTCGCGTCCGGTTCGCGGTTCCCATATCCCTTCGTCAGGCAACATCCAATGCTTGACGACGTAGTTGCCAAATCCGATCAGAATCTTTTGCATCACGCGGTCCAATTCGCGGCCATGGAATACGTATTGGGCAGCAGCGTCGATGACCTCTCCATATACGTCGAGCTGAAACTGATCCCGTGCGGCATTGCCAATGCGTACCGGACGAGATCCCTTGTAACCCGCAAGGTCGAGGACGCGTTCTCGAGGAGCCAATTCCCCATAGACGGTGTAAGCAACCCGCAGCTCAGGCTGGGTGACGCGAGTGGCATGCAGCATCCAATCCATGAAGTCGTCGGCCTCTTCCCAATACCCCAACCCCAACATAGCTCGGATGGTCAATGACGCATCTCGAAGCCAGCAGTAACGGTAATCCCAGTTAAGGTCACTACCGATGCGCTCGGGCAACGACGTAGTTGGAGCCGCAATAATCGCGCCCGACGGAGCGTAACTGAGCAGCTTAAGAGCGAGAGCGCTGCGCACTACTTCGTCGCGGTAGGGTCCGTCGTATTGCGCACGCTTGGCCCATTGTTGCCACCATTCGACCGTAGCGCGAACCCGGGCCGCGATGATTGTCTTATCCAGCGGCGGCAAGACTGTAGGTGCCTCTTCGGCGTAGCTGAACGAAAAACGCAGACTGTCGCCATGCTTCATTGATATGCGCGCATATGCCGCATCGCCACGCAGCTGCAAAGGAACACTGCTGCGCAACCAGTAAACACCCCCGCCCACTTCCATGCGGAATCCCAACTTTCCCGCGTCGCGAATGTGGACGGAGTTCAATCCATATTCAGCGCGAGGGACAAAAGAAAAATCAATGACGATCTCCCCCGCCGTACACTCCACTTCCCGGATGATTTCGTGATCGGCAATCATGCTGAGTGGAGTTGATGATTCGTCTATGACCGGCATCAGGTCGGTGAGCGTCGCGGCGCTGCTACTGGTCGAAAACTTTGTTTGCAGCACATTCGATTCGGGCAGGTATTGTCTTTCGATTTGCTGCGCAGAGTCCGCAGAGATGCTCCAATATCCCCCGCGTTCCGGATCCAGAAGAGCCGCGAAAATGGAGGCTTTGTCGAACCGCGGCCAGCATAACCAGTCGATGGAACCGTGGCGTGAAACCAGCGCCGCGGCCCGGCAGTCGCCAATGATCCCGTAATCCTGGATTGCGGAAACGTCCGAAAGCGATGAGTTCTCTCCTACCAGATTGTTGGATCGGGGTTGATTCTCGAGTTGTCCGTAGTCCATCAGGCGGCTTCCTGTGCTCAAACTCAGATTCTCTATTTGATGGGGCCGGTGGTGAACTGATTCTAGAGGAGTTTACGACGCGGCGGGGTCCCCACTGCCAAGGCACTTTTCACTGAAAAATACAGGATTTTCCTGATAGCACCGGAATCCGGCAAAGGCGTATGAATAACTTAACCCCAACGCGAAGGAGACGGACGGCGGGCACCGGTTTACCTCCCCTTTTCAAATCGGTGCCCGCCCCTCCCTAATCTTCTCCAACCTCCTTAAGACGTCAAGTACTGCTCGTATATGCTCGGCCTTAGGGTTCAGCGCTAAGCCAACAGTGCCGATCTGAAAGGTAGATACCTCAATTTGGGGGGAATGTGTACCCGTAGCGCCGGCGTCCCGCCGGCTTCCTCCAGAGGAGCAAAAACTTGGCGTAGGCCGGCGGGACGCCGGCGCTACGAAGCAAAACTGAACTGCTGGCGCGGGGTATAGCCGCTATTCCGCCGGAGCGTAATAGCCGGCTTTAGCGTATACGCGGAGGGCGGGAAACTTGATTTTCTTTGGCTGCTTTAACTTGATCTTGATTCTGTGCCATTTACCGTCTCGACTGACGCTGTCGGGGCGGTAACCAAGCAGGTATTGGTTACGTAGCATGGTGCCCACGCCCTTTGTAACCAGTGCCAAATCATTAGGATTATCGATCGTGAACGAGCAACCACCCGTTACTTCAGAAACCTTGCGCAACAATTCCGGTCCCATAAACTCTTCAGGGGTTGGAAATCGGCGGTCGTAGAGACCGATGCCGTAGATCATCACATCAGCTTCCTTTACCTGGGAGACAATCTCGGACTCGGTATAGCGGCTGTGGTTGTCGCCCCCATCCGAAATAATGAGCAGAGCTTTTCGTGAATACTTGGCCTGCCGCATTTTATTGATTCCAAGGTAGATGGCGTCTAACAGAGAAGTTTTACCCTTGGGCACCGCGTAGACGAGTTTGGCTTGGATATCTTCGACCTGGTCGGTGAAATCTGCGGCTTGTTCCGGCTTATCCGCGAAAGTGATCATGAAGAATTCATCTTGGGGATTGGCCGACTTCAGGAAGTCGACAACCGCTTCCCGCGCCCGGGAGATCTTATCCTGCATGCTGCCGCTAACGTCGAGGATGATGCCCACGGAAACCGGCGCGTCTTCACTGGAGAAGTAGCGAATATCCTGGGCATGCTTTCCTTCAAATACCTGGAAGTTATCTCGACCCAGACCTCGTACTAGCCGGTTCATTCCGTCCAGAATGGTGACCGGCACCAATACCAGATCGACCAGCACTTTCAACGGTTTACTTCCGCTGTCCAGCTTCGGCCCACCTACCAGCATCTGGGTGTCAATCGGGAGCTCGGCACGCGGTTGGATATGTACGTCGTCAATGGCACTTTGGGCTCGAGCGGAAGGAATGGTCCAAGAGAGGATGAACGCTCCCAACAAGATAGCGAGAATCGAGCTCGCCTTTATGCAGCGCCGCATCGCCTGCCGGACCTTACCAGACGGGCTGCCACAGCCTTTCATGATTTGCTTTTATGCCCTTAATCACATATCGGCAATCCATTGGAAACCCTAAATTGAAAGAAATGTCAGCTCATCTTCCCAGTTCAGAACCAGGAAACCACGTAACCGTACAGGTTTGGAGAGGGGACTCTGAAGGGATAGGCTTAGGCTGGCTGGTTTAACGCGGGCTACGCCTTCTCACTTAGTCTTGCCGGCGGATTCAGGAACGCTTTGGGCTACCGCGGTAGCGGGCATTTCACATGCTTCGCGACGCCGACTGTCTGCATTGGTAGAAATCCGCATTATCGATGCCGCCGCCATGTATTTCACTTCGTCCTTATTTTCGTCGAGTAAACTGTGCAAATCTTCTACCACTGACCGGCAAGGATGCCGGCCGAGAGCTTTGGCCGCCGCCGCCCGGACCGCCGGATTCTTGTCCCGCAAAGCATCCCGAAGTTCGCGTACGGAGGTGGGATCGCTATCCGATGCAAGCAGCGACGCTGATAACGCGCGCGCCGAAGCGGACTTATCCGCTGTAAGCTGTTCCGCCATCGTCACTCCATAGGAAAATGGACCGAGCAGACCCGAGGCCGCATTCAGTCCCGCGAATGCCAATTCTTTAGGACTGTGCAGCTTCTTGTTGGCGTCTTTGAGGTTGGTCTTGATTATTCCATCCGATGGAGAACTATCACCCTGGAGAACCTCGGTCAGGATCTCGCGGCCGCTATGGTCTCCAAGTTGCCAAAGCGATTTCGCCGCCGCGAACTTGACCACAGACGAACTATCGTCCAAAGCCTTTCGCAAAGCTGGGAGGGAGCGGCGCGAATTCATCTCGGCTAAAGCTGCCGCAGCGAGTGCTCTTACATCAGAATCTTTGTCGCGGAGTAAGGACTCGACCAGACTTACGCCTTTGGACCATGTCCCAATTGTGGACACCGCTACAATTGCACTCTGCCGCCGGGATACCTTGTTGTCCGCAACAGCCGCGGCAAGAATCTCCCAGGCTGTCTTTCGGACTCCGGGCGATACAAGCGGCTGAATATTCGAGGGCGCGTTCTCAACTGTTGCATTACGCGCCGGCATTTGGGCGCTCACGCAGACCGAAATTGTAAGGACGAAAACCAGGCACGTGGATATTGTCCAACCGCTCATCGCCGATCTGGCCTTCGGTGCCATTACACTGCTCGGGCGAAACTCGAGTGGAGGTGAAACTTCCGCCTTCAAGAGTTTATGAAGGGACACTCTGAAAAGAAATCGGGATTGCAATGTATTCCAGACACGTAAACTCCAGTACAAAATTCGCTCCCCACGGGCACTGCAAGCGTCCAGGCAGAGCTACAGAGAACCCATACCCGCCTTACCGTGAGTACCGGATGGCGCGAATGTTATCTATCCTTTACAGTTAAAGGTTTGTTGCTGGCCGGGACCATTCAACTGCCAAGGCTACCGTCGAGGCCAAGTTTTCCTGTGAGGTTTTCGAGTGTTGCACCAGACTAAGCCGATCGTCTGGCCGGGTAAACCCTACCCGCTAGGAGCTACTTGGGATGGCGAAGGAGTCAATTTCGCCCTCTTCTCTGAACACGCCGAGAAGGTCGAACTGTGCCTGTTCGACAGCAGCGGCCGCCGGGAACTCCATTCCATTACCCTGAAGGAACAAACCGACCAGGTTTGGCACTGCTATTTACCGGAAGCGCGCCCCGGATTGTTGTACGGCTACCGCGTCCACGGTCCTTACGATCCTCCGCACGGACACCGTTTTAATCACCACAAGCTGTTGCTCGATCCCTACGCCAAGCAAGTCAAGAATGATTTGAAGTGGAGCGATTCACACTTCGGCTACCGGATTGGCCACGCCAAAGAAGACTTGTCTTTCGATCGCCGGGATAGCGCTCCTGGCATGCTCAAAGGCATAGTGATTGATCCCGCCTTCAGTTGGGGAGCAGACCAGCCTCCTCGCATTCCCTGGCACCAAAGTATGATTTATGAGGTGCACGTCAAGGGTTTTACGAAGTTGCATCCCGAAGTCCCGCCCGCGCTTCGCGGAACTTATGCTGGATTGGCGACAGCCCCGGTCATCAACTATCTGAAGCGGCTGGGAATTACCGCCGTGGAGCTTATGCCGGTACATTGTTTCGTCGACGACCGCGTACTCATCGAAAAGGGTTTGCGTAACTACTGGGGCTATAACACCATTGGTTTTTTTGCCCCTGAGCCGCGCTATTCCTCCAGTGGAACGGTCAGCGAATTCAAGACGATGGTGAAGACGCTGCATTCCGCCGGCATCGAAGTCATCCTGGACGTGGTGTACAACCACACTGCGGAAGGCAACCACATGGGTCCTACATTGTCCTTTCGTGGAATCGACAATTCAGTTTACTACCGCCTGATGCCGGATAACGCGCGCTACTACCGCGACTACACCGGCACGGGAAATACGTTAAACATGCGGCATCCACGCGTGCTGCAGCTCATCATGGACAGTCTTCGCTATTGGGTTCTGGAAATGCACGTGGACGGCTTCCGTTTCGATCTGGCTGCGACTCTCGCTCGGGAGCTGCATGAAGTCGATCGCCTGGGCGCATTTCTCGACATCATTCATCAGGACCCCATTTTGTCGCAGGTAAAACTGATCGCCGAGCCATGGGATCTGGGCGAGGGCGGCTATCAGGTCGGAAAATTTCCCGTCGGCTGGGCAGAATGGAACGATCGTTATCGTGATGCCATACGTTCGTATTGGAAAGGGGACGGAGGCATCATCGGCGAACTAGCGTATCGCATTACCGGCTCGAGCGATCTCTACGCTCGCAGCGGCCGCCGGCCCTATGCCAGCATTAATTTTGTAACTGCTCACGATGGCTTCACGCTGAACGATCTTGTCAGCTACAACGAGAAACATAACGAGGCCAACGGCGAAGAGAATCGCGATGGCACGGATAACAATCGCAGTTGGAATTGCGGCGTCGAGGGCCCCACTGACGATCCCGCGGTAAACGCTCTGCGCGCTCAACAGAAACGTAATTTCCTCGCGACGTTGTTTCTCTCGCAAGGCGTACCCATGATGCTGTCAGGGGACTCGATTGGGCACACCCAAAATGGAAATAACAATGCTTATTGCCAGGATAACGAACTCAGTTGGATCCATTGGGATCTAGGGGAAGCCGAGCTGGATCTTCTGGCATTCACTAGGCGGATGATAGCCCTGCGCAAGAGTCATCCCGTATTTCAACGCCGGAATTTCTTTCAAGGGCGATCGATCAAGGGCGCCGGCATCAAGGACATCCATTGGCTGATGCCTGACGGCCGCGAAATGACCGACGAAGAATGGAATAACGAATCAGCTCGTTGTCTTGGAGTTTTCCTCTCGGGAAAACTGGAAGAACAGGCCGAACGTGGAGAGCCAGTCACCGATCAGGATTTCCTTCTTCTCATGAATGCTCATCACGAGGCCATACCTTTTCTTCTTCCGGCGCCACCGACGGGCGTAGGCTGGGTGGCCTTGGTGGATACATCCTGCCCAATGTCTGAGAATCCAGCATGTCTCTTTGAACCGGGTACAAGCTACCCATTGCAGGCCCGCTCGCTGGTTCTACTGGTAGGACGCGAACCGGGCCAGGTGCGGGCGGTGGAGCGCCGGCATGATACGTAGACATTCGATGCCCTTCGGGGCGGAGTGCCTCGATGACGGAAAAGTTAGATTCCGCCTGTGGGCGCCGAAAGCACAGCGCGTCGACCTCAGCCTCGCCAATCAGGAGCCGCTAGACCTATCCAAGCTGGAAGACGGTTGGTTCGAACTTATCACCCACGCCCCCGCAGGCAGTCAATACCAGTTTCAAATCGATGGGCAGACCAAAGCCCCAGATCCAGCCTCGCGATTTCAGCCTTCCGACGTGCATGGACCGAGCCAGGTAGTCGATCCCGCGGCTTTCGACTGGCAGGATGAACACTGGCGTGGACGCCCTTGGGAAGAAGCTGTCACTTACGAACTGCACGTTGGCACCTTCACTCCGGAGGGCACGTTCGCGGCAGCAGAACAACGTCTCGATTATCTGGCCGATCTCGGAATCACCGCCGTTGAGCTAATGCCAATCGCCGACTTCGCCGGTGCTCGAAACTGGGGATACGACGGCGTGTTGCCCTTCGCTCCGGATAATTGCTATGGCCATCCCGATGATCTGAAACGCCTGATACAGGCCGCGCACCGCAAAGGCTTAATGGCGTTTTTGGATGTGGTGTACAACCACTTTGGTCCGGAAGGCAATTACCTGCGCACTTACGCTCCCGAGTTTTTTACCGCTCGCCATCGAACTCCCTGGGGCGACGCCATTAATTTCGACGGTCCCGGAAGTCGCGTCGTCCGTGATTTCTTTATTCACAACGCGCTTTACTGGCTTGAGGAATATCATTTCGATGGCCTGCGTTTGGACGCCGTTCACGCCATCGTGGATGAATCGACGCCTGACATACTTACGGAGTTGGCGAAAACCGTTCGCGCAAAGTTTAGCGCTGATGGGATCAACCGTAGCGCCGGCGTCCCGCCGGCTCCCAATACGCGGATTGTCCATCTAGTGCTGGAGAATGATCAGAACGCTGCTCATTATCTGACATCTATCGAGAGCCGGCGGGACGCCGGCGCTACGGTCCAGCAACAGACTTCGCCGAGACTATACGATGCACAATGGAATGACGACATCCATCATGCTCTACACGTCCTGATCACAGGCGAAACCGATGGCTATTATTGTGATTATTCAGACCAGCCGATCCGGCACTTGGGACGATGCCTCGCCGAGGGCTTCAGCTACCAGGGACAGCTCTCGCGGCTGCGGAATAACACCCCCCGCGGAGAGCCTTCTCGCGATTTGCCGCCCACCTGTTTTGTTTCATTCCTGCAAAATCATGATCAGGTGGGAAACCGCGCCTACGGGGAACGAATCCTAAAACTCGCGGAACGCAAGGCACTCAAAGCTGCCCTGGCAATTCTTCTGTTGGCGCCCTCACCGCCACTGCTTTTTATGGGAGAAGAATTTGGGGCCGATACTCCGTTTTTGTTCTTCTGCGATTTTGAAGGCGAATTAGCAACGGCAGTGACCGAGGGACGACGCAGTGAATTCGCCCGATTTGAGAGATTCAGTTCGCCGGCTAGCAGGGCTTCTATACCGGATCCCAATGCGGATACGACCTTCACGAGTTCGAAACTGGACTGGAACGAATTGGATGACCCCAATCACCAGTCTTGGCTTAGCTTCTACCGTGACCTACTTGCGCGCAGACGTAACACAATTGTTCCTTATCTTCGGAATCTGAGTGGACGATCGGCTACCTTCACCGTCGGACAAAGTAACAGCCTGGCGGTAAACTGGAAACTGGACAATAAAGTGACACTACGTTTGATCGCTAATCTTGGCCCGAATTCCGTTACGCCGCCAGCGGCTCCAGTAGGCCGGCTGATCTACTCGACTGTCGAAGGCATGACCGAGAATAAAAGTAGCGCCGGCGTCCCGCCAGCTTTGGCGCAGTTAAACATCACTCGGCCAACAGCCGGCGGGATACCTGCGCTACCTAAACAACGCCAGCTGCCGCCCTGGTCCGTCGCATGGTTCCTTCATCCATGAGCTCGCCCCAAATTCCGCTGGCGACGTACCGTTTGCAATTCAACCGCGATTTCACCTTTGCCGATGCGACCCAATTGGTTCCTTATCTAGCCGCCCTTGGCATCACTCACTGTTATGCCTCTCCTTATCTTAGAGCGCGGCCGGGGAGCACCCACGGATACGACATCATCGATCACAACTTGCTGAATCCCGAGATTGGCAGCGCAGAAGATTTCGAACAATTCGTGGCCGCGCTGCGTCAACACAGTATGGGGCACATCCTGGACATCGTGCCCAATCACATGGGGGTGATGGGAAGCGACAATGGCTGGTGGCTGGACGTGCTGGAAAATGGAGAAGCCTCCAGTTATGCCGAGTTCTTCGATATTGACTGGCAGCCGCTGAAGGACGAACTACAAGGAAAAGTTTTGATTCCAGTTCTAGGAGATCAGTACGGCACCATCCTCGATCTTGGTGAACTGAAGTTGACTTTCGATAAAGAGAAAGGCGAGTTCAGCATCTTCTATCAGCAGAACCGTTTTCCCGTGGACCCCAAAGAATATCCTCGCGTGCTCGCAAGTGGTCTGGAGCGGCTTGAACAGAATCTCGGCGCTTCGCATCCCGACTTTTTGGAATTGCAGAGCCTGATTTCGGCCTTCAATCATCTGCCCGGTCGCCAGGAGGCCGCCGTAGAAAAAAAGGCAGAGCGCATCCGCGATAAAGAAATTCACAAGCGGCGGCTGGCGGCGTTGTGCCTGCGTTCTGCCGAAACATCCCAATTCATTGAAGAGAACGCACGGAAAATTAATGGCATGCCCGGCGATCCCGGCAGTTTCGATGCTTTGCATGAGCTGATCAAAGCCCAGGCTTATCGGCTGGCATACTGGAGGGTCGCCGCGGACGACATCAATTATCGCCGATTTTTCGATATCAACGACCTGGCCGGTTTACGGATGGAGAACCAAGCGGTCTTTGAGGCCACGCACCGTTTCATTCTGCAACTCATCCGCGACGGCAAAGTGGATGGCCTACGCATCGATCATCCCGATGGCCTCTACAATCCCGCGCAATATTTCCATCGATTGCAATGCCAGCAGGACTGCCCATCATTGAACAAAGAATGCAACTCGAAATCAGTTTATGTCGTCATTGAAAAAATTCTTGCCAGCGGAGAACGGTTACCGGAAAACTGGCCAGTCTATGGCACCACGGGTTATGACTTTGCCAACCTGGTGAATGGGCTGTTTGTCGATCCGGACTCCGTTTCTAAAATGGACCGGGTTTATCGCGCCTTCCTGGGCCAACGATGCGACTTTGAGACCCTGCTCTATCAATCCAAGAAAATTGTGATGCACAGCGCACTGGCCAGTGAGCTGAATGTGTTGGCGAACATTCTCAGCCGTATTGCTCTCGCTGAGCGTCACACTTGCGACTTTACTCTGAATAGCCTGCGGGATGCGCTGAGCGAAATCGTTGCCAATTTCCCGGTTTATCGCACCTACATCACAGAAACTCATGTCTCCGACACGGACCGCAACTACATCGAAGAAGCCGTCCACTCCGCCAAGAGGCAAAGCGCGATCGCCGATGTCACGGTCTTCGATTTCATTCGAGAAGTGTTGCTTACGCAAAAAGGCGCAGGGCAAACCGGATCTTACCGGCAGTCAGTCATCCGATTTGCCATGAAGTTTCAACAGTTCACTAGTGCCGTCATGGCAAAAGGTATGGAGGACACCAGTTTCTATCGTTATAACCGCCTGGTCTCGCTGAACGAGGTGGGAGGCGATCCCCGCAGATTCGGTGTCTCGCCGGAAGAGTTCCATCGTGAACTCCAGCAGCGCGCGAAAGCCTGGCCCCACAGCCTTCTGGACACATCCACTCACGATACCAAGCGTTCCGAGGACGTTCGCGCCCGCATCAATGTACTTTCTGAAGTTCCAGCTCCGTGGAGAAGGAACGTCCGGCGCTGGCGGGAGATGAACGCAGATAAAAAGCGGATGGTGGATGGCTCCGAAGCTCCTTCGAGGAATGACGAATACCTGCTCTACCAAACACTTATTGGGACATGGCCGCCCCAGGAAACAATAGCGGGAGCAGAGTTCTACGACCGAATCAACCAGTACATGTTGAAGGCGGTGCGGGAAGCCAAGCAGAGGACGAGTTGGGCGAATCCGAACTTGGAATATGAAGCCGCTGTAGCCGGGTTCGTGAAAGCAATACTGTCATCCACAAACGCAAAGGCTTTTCTGGAAGACTTTGTGCCGTTTCAGCGATATGTTGCGCGACTCGGAAGATACAACAGTCTGTCGCAATCCCTCATCAAGCTCACAGTTCCGGGAGTGCCTGATATCTACCAGGGCAACGAACTCTGGGATCTTAGCCTGGTTGATCCCGATAATCGCCGCGCCGTTGACTATGCCGGCCGGCAGCGTTGCTTGAAGGAAGTGATGGCAGGTGCGAAGTCGTGTGAGCGAGCGAAGGCGCTGGCTCGAGAGCTGACAGACAGTTTGGCGAACGACGACAACGATGGCCGGACTAAGTTCTATGTAACCTGGAAAACTCTGAATTTGCGCAAGCAACATGCAACTCTGTTTCAGCAAGGCGATTACTTGCCGTTAGAGGTCCGCGGCGCCGAGGCTAACCATCTCGTAGCTTTCGTCCGGCGCGAGGGAAGCTCAGCCGCGATTGTTGCAGTACCCAGAATGTGTGCGCGCTTGCTGGTGAACGGAGCAACTTCGCCCGCTCAGTCCAGTTTGTGGGAGGACACTCGGGTAGAACTGCCGCCAGAGCTTGCAAAATCAAAGTATCGTAACGCGTTTACCGCGGAAGTCATGCTTCCGGAAAAAGCCGCAGAGTCGGGATTTCTTCGAGCATCGTCCCTGCTCGAAAGTTTTCCCGTGGCGCTCCTAACAGTTGAAACTGGAAAGTAGCGCCGGCGTCTCGCCGGCAGACTGTCAAGTCGTAACGGCCACAGCCGCGCAGAATCGCCGCCTGTTTGGATTCCAGTTCAGGCTCTCGCTAGAAACTTCCGCAGCGCGTGTTGCAACTGAATATCAAAGACTTCGCTGAGTTGCGAGAGATCATGCAATAGGAGATGAGCTTCCAACTGATTCACGTTCTTTTCCGCCAAAGCGGAAATACACCGTCGAATAAGGTTGTAGTCTTCTACCAAGCCAGTCGTCGTGTACCCCTGAGCCTGCCGCAGCCCGCCATGTCGTGTCGCGGCCTTCATGTTCATGTGCGCCATTTCTTTGGGCGTGAACTTCATGGATCTCAAGGCTTCATCCACTAGAGGCAGGACAGGTGACGTTCGCTTCTGGGCGGACAACTCCAGACGCCGATGACCAGGGTCTGACTGGCTGTGGTGCAGCCAATCTCGTTGGATAGAATTGCGATGCCGCTTCACAAGAGAGCCCAACCGCTTCTGGCCACGGTGGGCAGGTTTATCTTCTGGCACCGGCAACCGTCCGCCGAGTTTCTTGGTGATTTGATGGACTTCCTGGCGCAGAGCACTCTCTACCGGATCAGAAAATCGCTCGCCGCGAGCAACTCGACTGACGTAGGAAGGATCGACTCCAAGTTTCTTTGCGATTCGTACATACAGCCCGCGATACATAGTCTGGGGCAGCAGCATTCCGGCTGACCGGCTTGTGCTAAAATTGTCACGGGACATGACGTCCTTTCGTGCAGCTGGCACGATTATTGCCACTTGGCAGCGACGGTGCCATTAACCAAGGCGTTAATCAGCCTTGTTAAGAGTGTAGCAGTGCTTCATGGGTAAAACAAGGAATACAACCGATCGCGAATGGGCATCCCGGATCATTGCTCTTCGCCGCCGTATGGGCGTAAGCCAGTCCGAGTTGGGGAAGCAACTGAATTCCTCGGCCATGGCGGTTTCCCGCTGGGAGCGGGGAGTACAGGAACCGCCGGCAAACATCTACATTCAGCTCGGGAACATCACCGGAGATCCAGAGTGCTGGTATTTCTGGGGACGTGCCGGATTGCATAGTGGCGATCTTATGCGTGTGTTGCCTGCCGTACGTTCGCGGTTGCAAAAAGAACGCTTGCCCGCTTTGCAAGTCGTACAGGCAGGTGCGCACCGACTGCGCAAGAAGGGAAGCCATCTGGTAGCGATACCAGTCTTACCCGTGGTGGCTGCTACTCACGGCGGAAAAGGAGATCCCGAGGTTGCTCTGGACCAGATGAAGCCGGAAACAGTGTTGGCCGCTCCCAGTTCTTGGTGTCCCAATCCGGCTTATACACGTTGCCTTAGAGTCCGGGGTCGATCAATGATGCCACTGCTCCACGACGGTTACATCATCGTGGTGGACAAATCTCAAACCAACCGTCGCAAACTGTACGGACAAATCGTCGTGGCAGCCCACAAGGAACAGGGGCTGATTGTGTCGAGATTGCAACGCTTCGACGGCACGGAAGTTCTAGTTCCTGAAAATCGGGAGCACGATTCCTTCTCGATTTCATCCAGCAATTGGCGGATTGTGGCTAAGATTCTATGGTGGATCGGACGCGCAAGTCCGACTGCAAGCTGAAACAGGCTAGAACCCTGCATGTAGTTTCAGGCGAACTTCGAGATCGCGTAGCAACACAAATGCAGTCGGAACTCTTGAGAGGGGGCCAGTCATGGCGCCCGTGGTAGCGGCCAAGAAACTTAGCAAATTCGATCCCAAGACGTTCCTTTCGACCATCGACGGCGGTAGGAAGATCGCGGCTTTTTCCAAAAAGCAGCCGATCTTTGTTCAAGGCGACCCGCCCGATGCTGTTTTTTATATACAGAAAGGAAAGGTAAAACTCACCGTTGTGTCTACCGTGGGGAAGGAAGCCACCATAGGCATTCTCAACGAGGGCGACTTTTTCGGAGAAGGTTGCCTGACAGGGCAAGCTCTGCGCCTGTGCTCCGCAACCGCAATGACCGATTGCTCTGTGATGCGAATCGACAAGAATGCGATGGTGAAAGTGCTGCATCGGGAACACGCGTTTTCCGATATGTTCGTGGCCTATTTGCTGACACGGAACATCCGATACGAAGAGGATTTGGTTGACCAGCTTTTCAATTCCAGTGAAAAAAGACTGGCCCGGATCTTGCTATTGCTGGCTCATTTCGGCAAGGAAGGTAAGCCTGAAGTTGCGATTCCCAAAATCAGTCAGGAAACTCTAGCAGAGATGGTAGGCACAACTCGCTCGCGGGTTAGCTTTTTCATGAACCGGTTTAGGAAATTGGGGTTCATCAATTATCACACTGGCGATGATTTGCAAGTTCACAGTTCACTTCTCAACATCGTTCTTCACGACTAGGGCCCGTCAGAAAACGCGCCTTTCTCGTCCGTTTTGAGGTTGGGTTCGCCATAGAATCTCAAATCGGCCCAGCCTCGTTGGGGAGGGCTAAACCTTCTTGAGCGACGGTTGGTGGAGTCGCTTGCGACCGTCGTCATCCCATTTGACGACGGCGTCATCTTCGTTAGTTTGCTCAACTGTGCCGAGTTGTCCAGTCGGCTTTCCGAAGTTCCCCAAACCCTCTACGCGATCTCCGGGATTCAGTTCCTCATCGGTGGCAGCGGGCTCGGCGAGACGTGGCTTCTTGGCACGGTCAGAGTCAGGGGTCGCCCCGGGATGTGAAAGGGGTGGTTGGGGAGCTTTACGCAGTTTGGGTATCGGTTTCTTGATGATATGCGTCATATCCCATTATTCTTTCCAGGACCAACGAAGCGTCCTTCGCTGCGACTTGTCATCTCGTCGATGGTACGGCATAGACTTGGGCCGATGATTCGGCTGGTCCAAACTGCACAGTTCTAACGTCGCCTAGCAAGCTGTACGATCAAGCAGCTAAAAGCGGTCCAATGCAAGCAGACCGTCCGTCTGAAAGTGGGCTTCGACATCGAAGGCACCGTCGAAGTCAAGCCAGAGGATACAATCCCCGCTCACGTCTAGATTACCGCTAATTGTTGGCCCACGGTGTTCAAAATTGAGCAGATTCAGGCTCTGCTCCTATCGCATGATAGGCGGCCATGGATCGCAACCAGCTTGAGAAACTGAGCCTAAACGTGCCTTGCCCAACATGCGGAGCGGCAGCTGGACAAAAGTGCGAACTGAACACCGGTCGGCCTCGTACTACTCCTCATCGTGACAGACGTTTGAATGCAGCCGACAAGGAGTTAGGCAACACGCACGAAACGTGACAGTGCTCTTGTATAATCACGCCCTTGCGTAAAACGCCAACCAT
>Ga0193750_1000159_pt1 | contig 19834 bp, 20 predicted proteins | sample L1c1metaG_FD_160569 | JGI IMG/M metagenome (GOLD analysis project Ga0193750, IMG submission 160569) | Soil microbial communities from a riparian zone of the East river system, Colorado, United States - L1c1 | ecosystem: Environmental > Terrestrial > Soil > Riparian zone | place: USA: East River... | reverse complement strand
CCTGAAAATATCCCCGGCGGGACTTTTTGGAGAAAGTTTTTGCTCTGCAGCTCCGGGGAAGTCTCCCCGCCCTTGACCCACCCCTCTTTCGCTTGTCATGAACCCCTCTGAAAGGAGTTGAAACTATGGTTGCTGGTCGTAAAAGTGGTCTTGAATCCGGGACAAGTAATCGTAGAACAGCGACAACTCCTGAGGGCCGAGAACAACAGATGATTGGCTTGGCTCATGACCTGGCCGAGAAGCGTATTCGAGAAGGCACTGCTTCTGCACAAGAGATCACGCACTTCTTGAAACTCGGTTCCTCACGAGAACGCCTCGAACAAGAACGTCTGTCTCACGAGAACGAACTTCTAGTTGCTAAGCGACAGCAGATAGAATCGCAAGAAGCAGTCGAGGAACTTTACAAGGCTGCGCTCGGTGCCATGCGCACTTACTCAGGACAAGAGCCAATTAATACGACGGACGAGTTTGATGATTAGGACTTACTCAGAACTTCGACGAATAGAGAGCTTCGAAGATCGGTTTAAGTACCTCGCTCTTCGTGGCGAAGTTGGAAGATCTACGTTCGGGTTTGATCGTTACGTCAACCAGAAGTTTTACACATCTTCCGAGTGGCGCCACGTTCGAAACCAAATCATTGTTCGAGACAATGGATGTGATTTGGGTGTTGCTGGATACGAGATCTACGATAGGATCTACATTCACCACCTGAAGCCTCTAACTGTTCTTGATATTCAGTATGCTGATGAGAGCATGCTAGACCCGAACAACTTGATAAGCACGACGCATCAAACTCACAACGCTATTCACTACGGTGACGAAAGACTACTTCCCCGGCCTTTCGTCCCACGCAAGCCCAACGACACAAAACTTTGGTAGAGAGGAGTGACTCCTTGTCTTTCCCTGAAGGCACTCCGACGAAAGTAGTAAACTTCACGTCTCGAACTGCTGCTGAAGGTGAACGGGTTCGTGGGATCATTCGCTTGATTCCGAACGTCCCCGAAATCATGATCGACGGCATTTCTGTTCGTTGGACGGGAGGCGGTAGTTATCGATTTGACTCTCTTGGTCGAATGATTTCAAACGATGGAACAGTGGGCGTAGAGCTTCTCGACAATTCAGCCTCCGGCTCAAATCCGCGTGATTGGTTGTGGGAAGCTCACGTAACTATTGGCGGGATAACCAGCGTTCGCAATTTTTCGCTTGCTGGCGTTTCAAATGGCGTCGATTTGAATGATCTTCTTGAGATCAACCCAAGAGCTCCTAGCTATGTTCCTGTTGCTGGGCCTAGAGGACTTCAAGGCATACAAGGGATTCCTGGCACTGCCGGTGTTGCAGGAGCTCAAGGAATCCAAGGAATTCCGGGAACTAATGGAACTAACGGAACTGATGGCGCTGACGGAGCTCAAGGAGAACAGGGTATCCAAGGAGTTCCTGGTGCTTCTGGGAGTAGCGAACGAACCGCCAAGGTACAAGTAACTGACGATGATCTAAGTGGTTTGCCGGAAGCTCTTACGTGGACGGTTGTTCAAACTTCTGGTGGAACTCATCTGCAGTGCTCTATCCAGGCGGTTTCAGGCGATCGCATTGAAGTATACTCAGGGTTCATCTACATCGGTTCGCATTACATGGATTGGGTTCTGCTAGATAACACCGGCGCTATTTCTCTGTACGCGACTTCAGGATCATCGACGCCTCCTGCCGAGGGCGATCCTGCACTGTATCCGTATTTCAGTGGTTTGAGCAGAAATCCCATGCCACCGATGTTTGTCGTTGACGATACCCACATCGATTCTGGGCAAGCGACATTCGCGTTGGCTCATAAAGGTGCCTACGCCGCAAACGCAAACCGTGTTTACGCTCACCCCACTTATCCTTTCTCGATGCGTCTGAAGAACATCGGTCAGGAACCGACTTAACTAAAAGGAGAACTCGTGGCTGAGGCCATCGCCTACGACAAGCCCATCAAGAACTTCATCACCGAGCTCAGTGCCACGGGACACGTCACGCACACCTCATACAAGAAGACGTCCGTCACTGTTCACCACAACGCTGGCAACCTCACGCACGAGGGTCTTCTTTCTGTATGGCGAACCCGAGCTGCTTCCGCGCATTTCGATGTGGATGCTGCCGGTAATGTCGCTCAGTATGTCAAGGCGAGTGAATATGCCTGGGCTGTAGGCGACCTTGACGGTAACGAGAGCAGCATCAGCATCGAGCAGGCCAACGCCACGTTCTCGCCTGACTGGACGGTTTCTGAGACTACTTGGAAGTCGACTGCTCGTCTTATCGGATGGCTTTTCGCTCACGTAATCGACAAGACCCCTCGCCCCAGTGCCAAGAATGTTTTCGGTCACAAGCACTGGTCTGCCACTGAGTGCCCCGGCCCTTACGTCGTCAAGAATCTTTCCAAGATCATCACTGAGGCCCAGAAGGCCTACGACGAATTCACCTCGAATCCTGGATCTGCTCCGACTTCTCCCTCATCTTCCAAGTCGATCGCTCAGGTCGCCAAGGAGGTCATCGCCGGAAAGTGGAGTACTGGCGACGAACGCGTCAAGCTTTTGACTGCAGCCGGTTACAATGCTGATGCCATTCAGGGCGAAGTCAACCGCCAGATGGGTCAGACTGCGGTTCCGAAGAAGACTGTAACTCAGGTCGCCAAGGAGGTCATCGCCGGAAAGTGGGGCAATGGCACCGACCGAGTGAACCGTCTCAAGTCCGCGGGCTATGACGCCAAGGCAGTGCAGGCTGAGGTCAACAAGCTGCTTTGATGTCTGGTTTTTGTGGTTTAGGGACGACAAACGAAGGAGGTGTTCACCGTGGCTGAAACCAGCATTCTCAACAGTGTCAAAAATATCCTGGGTATCGACGCAAGTCTGACTGTCTTTGATCCCAGTATTCTGATGCATATTAACTCAGTGTTTTCGACTCTGACTCAACTGGGAATCGGGCCACCCGAAGGCTACATGATTGAGAATGCTACTCCAACATGGGACGCTTTCCTCAGTGATGATCTGAGACTTATGTCTGTCAAGAGTTACATGGGTCTCAAAGTTCGACTCCTATTCGACAATGCCACGCTTACCTCATTTCTTCTCGAAGCGATGGATAAGCAGATCAAAGAACTTGAGTGGCGTCTCAATGTTGTGAGGGAGGGAGATTCGTGGACCAACCCAAATCCCTAATCAGTAATGGGAACCAGTTGGTGATCGTAGCTCTTCCCCCCGAATCCGATCCAGTGCGAAAATTCTCAAGCGTCAAAGAACCTCACTTGACTCTTCTGTATTTGGGCGATCCTGGCTTCGATGTATCAGAATTGAATCTCGTCTCTGGATTCGTAGAACATGCATCTTCCTTGCTCCAGCCTTTCGGGTTGGAAGTACAGGATCGTGGTGTTCTAGGAGTCAGTCAAGCTGACGTGCTATTCTTCAACAAGAAGTGGACTAAGGCTGTGGACACATTCCGCGGTCAGCTTCTTAAGAATGCGTTGGTTTCGAAAGCGTTTCTGTCGACCAGTCAGTTTGACGAGTGGAATCCACATTTGACAATGGGCTTTCCAGACAATCCAGCGAAGAAGGACGACAGAGAGTTTCCTGGATTCTCATGGGTGAACTTCGATCGAATCGCCTTTTGGACGAAAGACTCTATCGGCCCCACGTTCAAGCTCGTATATTCAGGTGATTCAGAAGTTGCTATGTCTGAAGGCGATCTAGAAAACACTCGTATAACAATCGAAGAAATTCTCAAGCATCATGGCGTTAAGGGCATGAAGTGGGGTGTTCGGAACAACCAAGAAGGTGGATTTCGTTCAGAAACTTCGTCCGTCAATATTGAGCCCGGACTGCACAAGGATACGGCAGAGGCTGCTCGCCAAGTTTCTGGTCTCATAAGAAATCGCTATGGTTACAATATTAAGAATGTAAAAATTCTTGATAAAAACCATCAACACTATGATCCAGATTTCTTGGCCTTCGTCGAGGATAATAAACTCGCTGGAGGTCGTAACGAAGCTACTATCTTTGTTCAAAGCAAAAACATGAACAAGATATTGAAGGAAGCTGAAACAGATGGATGGAATGCGCCTGGGACTGGAAACACAAAAGGTCTTCTCACGCATGAGAGCGCGCATTCTCTATTCCACTCTGATCAAACTGTTTCGGTTGGCCTTCTCGGAGGACAAAAAGTAAAAGGTGGGAATATAAAAGCGCGAGATAAAGCGCTAAAGGCTGCCTCAAAAACGGCTAGACTGGACGGACAAAGTATTTGGGACAGTTCTGGATATGCTCGAACTGCTGGTGTTCGAGAAGAACTGGAAGCTGAACTGTTTAGCCAATATCATTGGGCAACCGATCCACCAAATTTTGTGGAAGCATGGGGAAAAACGCTGCATCAAGAACTAGGCGTTGATCCAACTCCTTTTAAGGAGGTGTAATAGTGTGAACAGAACACCTGGTTTCATCGTCCCATCATCGTTTCCAGATAAAGAAACAATGATTAAGAAACTTCATGAGATAAACAAGAATGCTGGTTTCAGCCTTTTGAACGAAGAGTTGCTGCATTCTTCCCTTGACGATATCCTCTCGCACCACGGTATTAAGGGTATGCATTGGGGTGTTCGCGGAGGAAAGGGAACTCCGACGGCACATCCGCAGTCAGATGACGCTCAGCGAGTTGCAGAATCCAAGGGAAAAGTGAAGTCTGGCGGAACCAAGGCTCTCAGCACAAAGGAGCTTCAGGAACTCGTTACACGGCTAAACCTGGAACAGCAATTCGATCGTCTACAGCCCAGTGCTAAAAAGCAGACCACGAAGTTCATCGCCGATACACTCTTGAGCATCGGCAAGCAGGAACTGACCAAGGCTGCAGCCGGAGTAGCTGCCAAGCAGGTTGCTGGTCTTCTCAAGAAGTAGAAGGGAGGGTTGACGATGGCTCTGTCGAACACGGCAGTACCGATTTATTATGGCCAATTTCGCGATGCAGTGCTTCGTGGCGATATTCCTGTTAACAGGGAAGTCTCGATGGAGATGAACCGCGTTGATGCGCTTATCGCCAACCCGAACATCTACTACGACGATTTGGTTGTCGAGGGCTTCATTCTTTACTGCGAGAATGAGCTCACGCTGACAGATGGATCAGATCTTCATCTGCTTCCTTCTTTCAAGTTGTGGTCAGAACAGATCTTTGGATGGTATTACTTCGTTGATCGAAGTGTTTATGTGCCAAACGAAGATAATCACGGTGGTCATTACGTCAATAAGACCATCAAGAAGCGTTTGACCACAAAGCAGTATCTCATAGTCGCCCGAGGTGCTGCTAAATCGATGTACGCAGAGTGCATACAAAGCTATTTTTTGAATGTTGACACATCGACAACGCATCAGATCACCACAGCCCCAACGATGAAGCAAGCCGATGAAGTCATGTCGCCTTTTCGGACTGCGATCGTCAGAAGTCGAGGCCCGCTATTCAAGTTTCTGACGGAGGGTTCCCTCCAGAACACGACTGGCTCTCGGGCGAACCGACAGAAATTGGTGCCCACCAAGAAGGGCATCGAGAATTTCTTGACGGGATCCCTCCTGGAGATCCGACCGATGTCGATCAACAAGCTGCAGGGCCTTAGGCCTAAAGTTTCGACGATCGATGAGTGGCTCTCAGGCGATATTCGCGAAGATGTCGTTGGAGCTGTCGAACAGGGTGCGTCAAAGCTAGACGATTATCTAATCGTTGCTATCAGCTCTGAGGGAACAGTTCGTAATGGTTCTGGTGACACCATTAAAATGGAGCTGGCTGACATTCTCAAGGGCGAGTATCTAGCGCCCCACATTTCGATCTGGCATTACAAGCTGGACGAATTGGAGGAAGTCAATGATCCTTCGATGTGGCTCAAGGCAAATCCAAATCTCGGGAAAACCATCACGTATGACACCTATCAACTTGACGTTGAACGAGCCGAAAAAGCACCGGCTTCTCGAAACGACATCTTGGCTAAACGTTTTGGTATACCGATGGAGGGTTACACGTACTTCTTCACTTACGAAGAAACCCTTCCTCATCGTCGTAGGACCTTTGACGGCATGCCTTGCGCTCTCGGTGCCGACCTTTCACAAGGCGATGACTTCTGTGCGTTCACATTCCTCTTTCCATTGCGAAATGGCTTTGGGGTAAAAACACGAAGTTACATCACGTCTCTCACGTTGATGAACCTTCCTGGTGCTATGCGAATGAAGTACGACGAATTCATCAACGAAGGTAGCCTTCATGTTCTTGAAGGAACAATTCTTGATATGATGGAAGTCTACGAAGATCTGGACTTGTTCATACAGAATTCAGAATACGACATTCGTGCTTTTGGTTTCGACCCGTATAACGCAAAAGAATTTGTGACTCGTTACGAGGCCGAGAATGGTCCTTTCGGCATTGAGAAGGTTATTCAGGGCGCAAGAACTGAATCGGTCCCTCTCGGAGAACTCAAAATCTTGAGTGAAGAGCGTCTTCTCGTATTCGATCAAACCCTCATGACGTTTGCCATGGGTAATGCGATCACTATGGAAGACACAAATGGCAACCGAAAGCTTTTGAAGAAACGGCAAGACGCAAAGATCGATAACGTCTCTGCCTTGATGGACGCTTACATAGCTTACAAAGCAAACAAGGACTCGTTCGAATAGAAAGGCAGTTCTTAACATGGGTGACAATCAGCCTACTCGTCAGGTAGTTCCTGTAACCGCCGCCAGGCCTATCGCGGGTCAGCCTTTCGAACAGATGGCTTTCTTCAGCGCGGCTGGTGTTCCTCTCAGCGGTATCGGCGTTGCTGATACTGGTGCGACTGTCGTCTTGACTGGCTACGCTGCTCACGCTGTCGGTAACGTTGCTGCGACTGACACGGCCAACGTGGCCATCGCCAAGCTCGAAGCTCGTATCGCGGCTCTGGAAGCTGCCTAGTTCTGAGCGTCGTTGAATCGACCGCTGTCTAAGGAAAGGAGGTGAACATGGCAGGAGTATTTTCTCGACTGAGAAGTACGCTGTCTCACGCATGGAACGCATTCCAGGACGAGAAGAGCTATCAGTACCCAAGCGATCCTTATTCCGGCGGCGGTAGCATTGGTTACTACCGACCGGACAGAATGCGTCCAACGTATTCAGCCGAGAAAACCATCATCTCATCGATCTACACGCGTATGAGTATCGATGTTGCTGGTGTTGATATCTGCCACGTCCGGACTGACAAAGATGGTCGATACGTAGAAGACATCAATAGCGGACTGAACAATTGTTTGACTGTCGAAGCAAACATCGATCAAGGTGCTCGACAATTCCGTCAAGACATGGCGATGTCTCTGCTTCAAAAGGGAACGATTGCCGTCGTGCCAGTCGATACGACGTCTGATCCGACTATTTCAGGGGCATTCGACGTTCAAACGCTTCGTGTCGGCGAAGTGGTTGCTTGGTTCCCGCAACATGTGAGAGTCAGTCTTTATAACGAGAAAAAGGGCTATCGCGAAGAGATCACACTTGCTAAGCAGTTTGTTGCTATAGTTGAGAATCCTCTTTACTCGGTAATGAACGACCTAACTCGACTCTTCAAAGGCTGATCCGAAAGCTGAACTTGCTGGATGCTACTGATGAAGCTTCCAGTTCCGGCAAGCTTGATCTGATCATCCAACTTCCTTACGTCATCAAGTCTGAAGCTCGTAGGCAACAGGCTGAACAGCGACGCACGGATGTTGAGAATCAGCTCACGGGCAGCAAGTACGGAATCGCCTACACAGACGGTACCGAGAAGATACAGCAGCTCAACCGTCCGGTTGAGAACAACTTCTTGGTTCAGATTCAGTACTTGACGAGCATGGTTTATGCAGAACTCGGTTTGACCGACACCATCATGAATGGTACGGCCGACGAATCTACGATGCTGAATTACATCGACAGAACCGTCAAGCCGATTCTGGATTCTATCGTTGAAGCCATGCAGCGAACCTTCCTGACTAAGACTGCTCGATCTCAAGGCCAGACGATCATGTACTTCCGTGATTTGTTCAGCCTGGTTCCTCTTAGCCAGATCGCTGAGATTGCAGACATGTTCTCTCGGAATGAGATCTTGACTCCGAACGAGATCAGAACTGCGATCGGCACGAAGCCTTCGAAGGATCCGAGGGCGGACATGCTGATGAACAGCAACATGCCACAACCGGGGAACACTCTCCCTGCACAACCATCATCCGGCGATCCTGCTGCAGTGCTTGCCGCTGCATTGAAGAACAATCCTCAATTGGCAAAGGCTAAGCAGCCTCTAGCTATAGAATCAGGAGGGAACAGTCAAAATGGGAGACAACTCCAACGCTGACTTCAGCGGCTACGCTACGAAGGCCAACGTCAAGTGCTCCGATGGTAAGACCATCAGCCCCCTGGCGTTTGCACACATGGACCAGATGCAGCTTCCGCTCGTCTACCAGCACGGTCACAACAACATCGAGAACGTTCTCGGTCACGCGGTTCTCGAAGCCCGCAAGGATGGCGTTTACGCCTATGGTTTCTTCAACGGAACCAAGCAGGGTCAGAACGCTCGCGAGTATGTCCAGCACAAGGACATCAAGGCGATGTCGATCTACGCCAACAAGCTGGTGATGAAGGGTCAGACTGTCGTTCACGGAGAAATTCGTGAGGTCAGTCTCGTGCTCGCCGGAGCCAACCCTGAGGCGGTCATCGACTACGTTCAGCTCAAGCACAGTGATGACCCGAACGACATCGAAGTTCTGACTGACGAAGCTGTCATTCACACGGGCCTCGAAATCGAAGTTGTTCTCGACAAGAAGCTTGAGGAGCCCGTCATTCAGCACGCAGCTCCCGGAGCAACTGTTCAGGATGTTCTGGACACCTTCAATGACGATCAGAAGGAAGTTCTTGCGATCGTCGTAAGCGAAGCTCTCGCGGCGAAGGACGCTGCCATTGCGCAGACGGCCGTCGAGCCCAAGCCGGACGAGAAGAAGCCCGAAGAGGGCATCAATCCCGACGACAAGAAGCCCGAAGAGGGTGTTGTAGTCCACCAGGAAGGAACTGGCTCCGTGACCAACGTGTTCGAGCAGGCCGACAAGAACAAGATCCAGCATGGCGATGGTGTCGAGCGTCACTTGGTGTCGCACAGCGACCTGAAGACCATCTTCGAGGATGCCAAGAAGAGCGGATCCCTCCGCACCGCTGTCGAGGGCTATGCCCTTCAGCACGGCATCGAGAACATCGAAGCCCTCTTCCCGGACCCGAAGACTCTCAACAATACTCCGGACTTCAACAGCCGCAACATGGCTTGGGTCCAGGGCGTCATCGACGGTACTCGCAAGAGCCCGTTTGCCCGGATCAAGTCCATCACCGCGGACATCACGCAGGACGAGGCCCGTGCCAAGGGTTACATCACCGGCACGTACAAGAAGGAAGAGTGGTACGCGCTCACCAGCCGGTCGACCACTCCGACCACGATCTACAAGAAGCAGAAGCTCGACCGCAACAACATCGTCGACATCACCGACTTCGATGTCGTCTCCTGGCTCAAGCTGGAGATGCGGATCATGCTGATGGAGGAGATCGCCGTTGCGATCCTCGTCGGCGATGGCCGTGACGTGGACGACCCGGACCACATCAACGACCCGATGGCCGCTTCGAGCGGTGAGGGCATCCGCTCGATCATCAACGAGAACGAGCTGTACGCCACCCAGGTCAATGTCAATGTGGATGACGCGAACTCCAGCTACTCGGAGGTCGTGGACCAGGTCATGACTGCGAGCGAGTTCTACAAGGGAACTGGCCGGCCGACTTTCTACAGCACGCAGCGGACCATCAACAAGATGCTCCTGACGCGTGATGCCAACCTGCGTCGGATGTACGCGAACATCGCTGAGCTGGCTGCTGCGATGAACGTGGATTCCATTGTCGCCGTGGACCCGATGGATCGATTCCCGAACCTGCTGGGCATTGTCGTCAACCTGACCGACTACAACGTCGGTACGGACAAGGGCGGCGAGGTCAACATGTTCGATGACTTCGACATCGATTACAACCAGTACAAGTACCTGATCGAGACCCGGATGTCTGGCGCCATGGTCAAGATCAAGGCCGCCCTCATCATCAACAAGACTGCTTCGGGCAACGTCCTGGTTTCGCCGACTGCTCCGACCTTCGTTTCTGCCACGGGTGTTACGACCATCCCGACGCAGACTGGCGTCGTTTACAAGAACGCCGATACCAACGCTACTCTCAGCGCTGGCGCTCAGACTGCTCTTGCGGCTGGTGCCACTCTGAAGGTCAAGGCCCTCCCGGCTTCCGGTTACTTCTTCGCTGTCACCGGTCAGGCCGGCGTTGACGAGTGGACCTTCAAGCGTCCGGCTGCGTAGTAGGCAGGTTTTACCATGGCAAGGTTCTATGGAAGAGTCGGATACGGCGAATCTGTGGAGACGGCTCCAGGAGTATGGGAAGACGTGATTACCGATGTCTCATATTTCGGTGACATAGTCAAGAACATACGACAGACCCGCGATGGGGCGAGCGTTAATAACGATCTCTCTGTTAACAACTCCATAAGCATTGTCGCGGACGCATACGCCAACGACCATTTCTTTGCCATTCGCTATGTCGAGTGGGCGGGGACTCTGTGGACGGTCCCAGAGGTCGAAGTACGGAGTCCCCGTCTCCTCCTTACGTTGGGAGGTGTTTACAATGGGCCTACGGGTTGATTTGCAGACACTTCTTGAGGAGGCCTTGGGAACTTCAAACGTATATTTCCAGCCTCCGGCCAATGTGCAAATTCAGTATCCTTGCGTTGTATACGCACGTGACAATGCGATAACTGTTTTCGCCAACAACCACACTTATAAATACAACAAGCGTTATCAGGTAACTGTGATCGACAGGAATCCTGACAGTTTGATTCCAGACAAGATTGCGGCTCTGCCGATGACTATCTTCGACAGGTATTTTTCGGCAGACAATCTGCATCATGATGTTTTCAAACTATACTTCTGAGGAGAAGTGAATGACTACACTAGCCTGGGATCAGACCGGCGATCGCATTTACGAGACCGGTGTCGATCACGGCGTTCTGTACATTCCCGACAACACCGGTGCCTACATCAACGGATACGCTTGGAACGGTCTCACGACTGTCACTGAGTCGCCTTCCGGTGCTGAGGCCAACCCGCAGTACGCGGACAACATCAAGTACCTGAACCTCTATTCCGCCGAGCAGTTCGGCGGAACCATCGAGGCTTTCACGTACCCCGATGAGTGGGCTCAGTGCGATGGAACGGCTACTCCTGAGCCGGGTGTCGCGATCGGTCAGCAGCCCCGACACACCTTCGGTCTGTGCTACCGGACCAAGGTTGGTAACGACCTGACTGGCACTGAGTACGGGTACAAGCTGCACCTGATCTATGGAGCTACTGCAGCTCCTTCTGAGAAGGCATACGCGACCGTCAACGACTCGCCTGAGGCTCTTGCGTTCAGCTGGGCTATCACCACCATTCCGGTGGATGTTCCCGGCTACAAGCCCACAGCGAGCCTGACGATCGACTCCACCAAGGTCGACGCAACCGCACTGAGTGCTTTGGAGGATTTCCTCTACGGCACTGTTGGTTCTGACCCGTCTCTCCCCACCCCCACCGATGTTCTGGCTCTGTTTGCTGGCACCATCACTACGGTCACTCCGACCATGCCGGCTTACAACTCCAGCACTCACACCATCACCATCCCGAGCATCACGGGCGTCGTCTACAAGATCCTTGGTGAGGTGGCTGCCGCTGGCGCCGTCGTCATCACCGAGGACACTGTTGTGACTGCGGTTCCGGCCACCGGTTACAAGTTCCCCGCTGTTGTGGACCGCGACTGGTTCTACGACTACGTGTAACATCCATTTCGACAGGAGGTCAGAGAGTGCTTACCATAAACGTTCCTTTGTCTGAAGCTTTTAACCAAGAGACAGACGAATTTGTGACTGCGAGTAGTTTCACTTTGGAGCTGGAACACTCTCTGGCCTCACTGTCAAAATGGGAGTCATTCTTTGAAAAGCCTTTCTTGGGGAATGGTGATAAAACTTCTGAAGAAACTCTTTGGTACATCAAAGCCATGATCTTGACTCCAAAAGTTCCTTCAGAAGTTTTCTCCAGACTTTCCACTTCCAAAGAAAACGTCGATGCTATTCATAAATACATCGGCGCGAAGATGACTGCTACTTGGTTTGGCGAGATAGCGAATCAGCGGCATAGTCGAGAAATAATTACAGCAGAGATCATCTATTACTGGATGGTTTCACTGAACATTCCCTTCGAGTGTCAACACTGGCATTTGAATCGCTTGATTACTCTGATCAGAGTCTGTAATCAAAAGAACGCCCCTCAGAAGAAAATGAGCAGAGCGGAAGTTGCTCAAAGAAACCGCGAACTCAACGAAAAGCGGAGAGCACAATTGGGCACTTCCGGATGATAGGAGGAATTCGGTATGCCAAAGCTCACTTGGGGCGTTGCTGGTTCTCGCTTCTATGAAGCTGGCATCGACCGAGGGGTTCTTTACGTCGGGGATCTAGCTGGTGTCGCTTGGAATGGTTTGACTGGAGTCAATGAGACTTCTTCAGGTGGAGATCCAAAACCTTTTTACATCGACGGCATCAAGTATTTGAATATTCCTGCTGCCGAAGAGTTCGAAGCGACCATCACGGCTTTCACCTATCCTGATGAGTTTGCTCACTGCGATGGAACTTTCCAACCTCGTCCTGGGATGTTCATAACCCAACAAAGACGTCAGTCATTCGGTTTGTGTTATCGAACCAACGTTGGAAATGACCTTACCGGCGATCTCGGTTACAAGATCCACATAGTCTACAACGCTCTTGCTTCTCCGACAAATCGGTCTAACAAAACGCTCGGCGATTCGAGTGATCCAACAGACTTCAGTTGGAGTATTACAACTCGTCCTCCAGCGATCACGGCATACAAGCCGATGGCGCATGTTGTGATCGATTCGCGATCTACAGATCCATCAATTCTTTCACTTGTAGAGGATGTTCTTTACGGAACCGATTCGGATCCTGCGAGAATTCCGGCCTTCAGTGAGCTTATCGAAATCTTCGACACCATATCCACGCTGACTATTGTAGACAATGGCGATGGAACGTGGACTGCTACTGCTCCATTCGACGTCATTCGCATGCTGGACGAAACGACTTTCGCCATCACAGCATCGACTGCAGTATTCATTGATGACGACAGCTACACCATCAGTTCTACATAGAAAGGTGGTCACGTGGCTACCATCACCGGCTTGACAGCCGATAGAATGCTTGACATCGAAGCACGGACAGTTGTGAGCGGAGAAATCGATGGTTCAGGCCACCTCATCCTCACCCAGTTCGACAGCACAGAAATTGATGCTGGCGATATTGCGACGGCCGTTCCGGCAGCAAGCACTATAGCTTCGGGTATTGTCGAACTAGCTACCGGAACAGAAACCGCTGCTCTTGCCGACACCGTTCGTGCTGTTACTCCTGCTGGTCTTTCTTCAGCTCTCAAGGCCACTGTCATTGCCCTTGTTGCCGAAAGTGCTACTCCTTCTTCATACCCCAGTGGTGTTTCATTTATGCCACTCGTAACTGGATCCGGTTGGTCGATTAATTCTGGTCTCGGATCTGTTGTAACTCACAACGTCGCGACAGACCGGTGTGTGCAAACATTTTATTCGAATTCAGGTGGAACGACGCCTGTTTTGGCATGGATTCGAATCTACAACAGCACCAGTGGTGGCGGTGGTTGGACTTCTTGGCAGCAGATCTCCATCGCAAACAATTTGGTCGCCGCAAGCTTTGCGCAAACCACAGCGCACACAAGTTATCCGTCTGGATCATCGCGTCTTTACTACACAACCGCTACTTCAGGTTCTTGGGACTTCACTGGTAAGGCCGGAGAAGTTCTCACATATCGCGATGTCGCAAATGACTTCACGAAGCAGCAGTGGATCAAGCATCAGGGCGGCACAGGCGCAAGCACAGAGCTGTGGCAGAGAACTGCAAACACGGCAAGCGGATGGTCCAACTGGGTCACGATCGCCGGCGATACCGACTGGGTCAGCATCAGTTACGCTTCCGGTTATAACGCAACTGGCATCACTCAGCTGGCATACAGAGTCAAGGGTGGCGTTGTATATTTCCGAGGTGGCGCAAACGGAACCTTTACTTCAGCCACCGTCATGACCATCGCGAATGCCGGAGCAATTCCTACCGCATATCGCCCTGCGGTGAACGTCCGTGGTGGTGCTTATGGTGCGGCCACTCGCCCTGCTGTATTTGGTATCCTTACAGACGGATCTATCGTGGCTGGTTCTGGTGGTCTTTCTTCTCAGCCAACTACGGTGGAATTCTGCGCTAGTTACCCGCTTACCGGATTCTAGATCAAGGAGTTTGAATGCTCGGGTATGAAATCAACAAGAGCATTCTCGATGGGAAGAGTGCTGAAGCAGTCGTAGGTCTTCGTATGGCATTTGCGAAGATCGAAACGATCAATGCATGGTTGGACAATAACCCGAGTGATGGTGAGAACGATCCTCTGGTGACTGATTTTCAATACACTCCAGATGAAGCATACGCTCTCAGGCTCTACTTCCAGACTTTCGATCAAATTCGTGTAGCAAACCAGACTACTTTCGATGTCGGACGAAAGATTTCTGGTCTGGCTTAACGACCAGAAGGGGCCGAAATGATAACAGTAAAAGTAACAGGCTCCTTCGAAAAGACGGAGGCCTTTCTCAAGCGAGTGTCCAAATTGGATATTCTTGGTTTGTTGAGGGCAAGCGCGCAAGAAGGAGTTAATGCTCTTTCACGTGTAACTCCAATAGAAACTGGTTTGGCTGCGCATTCGTGGGGCTTCGAAGTTTCTAGCACCGGCGGAATTTACACAATTATTTGGACGAACTCCGACGTTGAAAACGGGTTTCCTGTCGTGATCATGCTTCAATACGGGCATGGAACTGGCACCGGAGGCTACGTAGCTGGATACGACTTTATCAATCCAGCAATGCGACCCGTGTTTGACAAAATTGCAGACGACATATGGAAGGCGGTGATCTCCGGATGAGTAGTATCGATGAGCGCGTCGTCCAAATGGTGTTCGACAATCGTCAGTTCGAACAAGGCATATCAACGACCCTTTCCTCGCTTGACAAGCTCACTAAAGGCTTGAAGCTTGAGGGAGCTACCAAGGGTCTTACTGACGTTAGTAGTGCCGCCAAGGGCGTCTCTCTCAGTGGTATAGCATCCGGCGTAGAGAGCATCGCCAGCAAATTTCGCGCAATGTCTGTGGTCGGAATTACAGCTCTAGCGTCAATCACGCAAAGAGCTGTTTCTGCCGGAGCTCAGCTTGTCAACTCTTTCAGCTTTGGTCCGATCATAGCTGGTTTCCACGAGTATGAGACAAACCTGAATGCCATTCAAACGGTTCTGGCAAATACAGGGCTTGAGGGGAAGAAGGGCCTTGATCAAGTCAACTCGGCTCTTAACAATCTCAACACCTATTCCGATAAGACCATTTACAACTTCTCGGAAATGGCCAAGAACGTTGGAACATTCACTGCTGCAGGCGTTGGGCTAGACGCTTCTGTTTCAGCCATCAAGGGAATCGCTAACCTGGCTGCCGTTTCGGGTTCCAATTCCGAACAGGCTTCTACGGCGATGTACCAATTGTCCCAGGCTCTGGCCGCGGGCAAGGTCTCGCTTATGGACTGGAACTCCGTTGTCAATGCCGGCATGGGCGGTAAGGTCTTCCAGCAATCTCTTGAAGAAACTGCTCGTGCCCATGGCGTAGCAGTAGACAAGATCATCAAGGATGAAGGCAGCTTCCGAGACTCTCTTCAAACTGGTTGGCTTACTTCCAGTATTCTGACCGAGACTTTGAACAAATTCACCGGTGACCTAACGACCAAGCAACTCAAGGCCATGGGTTACAACGATGAACAGATCGCCGGAATTCTAAAGATGGGTAAAACCGCTCAGGATGCAGCCACCAAGATCAAGACGTTCTCTCAGCTCATCAGCACATTGCAAGAAGCTGTTGGATCTGGCTGGACCAAGACTTGGCAAATTCTGTTCGGCGATTTCGACGAAGCCAAAACGCTATTCACAAATGTCAACAATGTTCTTGGCGGATTTGTAAGTGAATCCAGCAATGCTCGCAACAAGGTACTCGGCGACTGGAAAGCTCTCGGCGGTCGCACAGCACTGATCGACGGAATTTCCAAAGCCTTTTATGCTCTCATCTCGGTTATCAAGCCGATCAAGGATGCCTTCCGTGAAATCTTCCCGGCAACTACCGGAAAGCAGCTTTACGATCTCACGGTCAACTTCCGTGACTTCATGGAGAGGCTCAAGCTAGGTCCTCAAACCGCAGAAAACCTCCGGAGGACTTTCGCCGGATTCTTTGCGATTCTTGGTATCGGATGGGACATCGTCAAGGGAGTCGCAAAGACTCTCGCAAGCCTGTTCAGTACTGCGACAGAGGGCTCTGGAGGTTTCCTTGGCGTAACAGCCAAAATAGGAGACTTCCTTGTTGCTTTGCACAAGGCGGTTGACGAAGGCACTGGACTTACCACGTTCTTCGAACGACTTGGTAACATTCTAGCCATTCCGATCAAACTTATTCAGGTTCTGGCTTCACGCATAGGTTCTTTGTTCGACAACTTCAATGGCGATAATGCGGCTAAATCTGTCACTGGAGTTACTGAGAAGCTCAACCCTCTCGGTCGTTTGATTGATTCGATAACTTCTGGCGGGGATCATCTCGCACAAATTCTCGACGAAATTCTTGGCCATGTCGGACCTCTCGTAGACAAGGCTATGGCGTTCTTCAGTAGACTGGGGACGTCTATCACGTCTGCTTTCTCTGGCATCGACACCAGTCATATTCTGGACACAATTAACACCGGGCTATTTGCTACTCTTCTGCTTCTGTTGAAGAATTTCCTGACTAAATTCAGGAATGACGACAGTGGAATCAGTGGTGTATTCAGTGGAATTCGTGAGTCTTTCGACGAGTTGACGAATACCCTGAAAACCATGCAGCAAGTTCTGAAGGCTACGATTCTCCTTGAGATCGCAACAGCCATCGGAATCTTGACGATCTCTGTTGTGGCATTGTCCAAGATAAACTCGGATGATCTGAAGCGAGCTCTTACGGCCATGGCCGTTATGTTCACTCAGTTGTTCGCGTCGATGGCTGTATTCAATAAATTCGTCGGTGGTGCTGGCTTTGGCAAGATGATCTTGGTCGCAGGGGCCATGATCCTTCTCGCTACCGCTGTGGATCTTCTGACGATAGCTGTCAAGAATCTGGCTGGTCTTGACTGGAATCAACTGTCTAAGGGTTTGACCGGTGTCACAGTTCTTATTGCTGCCCTCACAGGCGCAATGAAATTGATGCCTCCTGCATCGGGAATGATCTCAACCGGTCTTGGGTTGATCGCTCTCGCTGCGGCCATCAACATTCTTGTCTCTGCTGTGACGGATCTTTCCGGTCTAAGTTGGCAAGAGTTGGCCAAGGGACTTGTCAGCGTAGGTGTGCTCCTCGCAAGTCTGGCGTTGTTCACCAAGTTCTCCGAAGCAGGTAAGGCCGGAGTTCTACAAGGCGCGGGAATTATTCTTCTGGCTACAGCTATGAAGATTCTTGCCAGTGCGATGAAGGATTTCTCCACTTTCTCATGGACTGAAATCGGCAAGGGTCTCTCGGCTATGGCCGGTGGTCTTCTGCTGATTGGCGCGGCTCTATATTTGATTCCACCGACTGCGGCTCTGTCTGCAGCGGGTGTTCTGATCGTCGCATCTTCCCTTGGGTTGATCGCCGACGCCGTAAAAAACATGGCCACAATGAGTTGGGAAGAAATCGGTAAGGGTCTTACGATTCTTGCTGGTGCCCTCGTTCTTATTGCGGCTGCTCTCTATATTCTTCCTCCTTCGTCATTGCTCTCCGCCGCTGCAATTCTCATTGTTGCTTCCTCCCTTGGGTTGATCAGCACGGCATTGCAGGACATGGCTGGAATGAGTTGGGGGGAGATAGCCAAGGGTCTGGTAACTCTTGCCGGCGCTCTTGGGATTATCGCAGTAGCCGTCATACTCATGACGGAAGCTCTACCTGGCGCTGCGGCTCTGCTTGTGGTGGCTGGTGCTCTTCTTATTCTGGCGCCTGTTCTTATGGCGTTCGGACAAATGTCATGGGAAGAAATCGGCAAGGGTCTTTTGATGCTCGCCGGCGTCTTCGTTGTAATTGGCGCCGCGGGTATTTTGCTAGCACCAATTGTTCCGGTTCTCATAGGACTCGGTGCAGCAATTCTGCTTCTTGGTTTGGGAATGCTATCGGCCGGAGCTGGTCTTCTCCTGTTCTCGGCTGGTCTTACTGCTCTGAGCATCTCTGGCGCTGCAGGCGCAGCCGCAATTGTGCTCATTGTGACGTCTCTAATTGGGCTAATACCTAAGGTGATGACGGAAATAGGCCAAGGCGTTATCGCGTTCGCCAAGGTTATATCTACAGCCGGTCCGGCAATAACCAAGGCAATCACGACGGTTCTAAATTCGCTCATAACAGCGATAGGAACCATGACGCCTAAGATCACATCAACGCTTCTCAAGCTTCTTACAGCATTGCTACAACAGCTAGCGAACTACGTGCCCAAGATGGTCGACGCTGGTCTTCGACTAATCACGGGTATTCTCACAGGTATCGCCAATAACGTAGGCAAGATGGTTACGGCAGCCACCAAGGTTGTCGTGAATTTCATCAATGCAATTGCTGATAACTTGCCTAAGGTTATCCAGGCTGGCGCTAATCTCATTGTCAAGTTCATCAATGGTGTTGCCAAAGCAATCAACGATAACTCCGCGGCAATGGGCGAAGCAGGCGCGAATCTCGGTACTGCAATCATCGAAGGTATGGCCAAGGGCCTTGCTTCCGGTATCGGCACAATCGCCGATAAGGCTGCCAGTATCGCGAAGAGCGCTATCGACGCAGCAAAGGGTGTTCTTGACATCAACTCCCCTTCAAAGGAGTTCGTCAAGATCGGTGAATCGGTCAACGAAGGTTTCGCGAAGGGACTCGTCGGCGGTAAGGGCCAGGTAACGACCGCTCTTAACGCCATGCAGAGCCAACTTTCTGAAGCAATGCAAGCTTCTGCTCAGAAAGTGCAAACCCTTGAAGACCGTCTTAAGTCGCTTACTAGTGCCCGCAACAAGGACACCAAGGCGATCAAGGAGACCACTGACGCACTTGCTCAGGCACAAAGTGAGTACAACGGCGAACAAGCCGCATTCACAACACTCACGAAGAAGCTTAGCGATGAGCGTGTAGAGCTCACAAAGCTCTCAACTCAGTACGACACTCTTACGACCAAAATCACTAATGCGAACGATGCTCTTGCCAACGCGAAGAAGACGCGCGATGACTACAACGCGAGCATCACAACGCAATTCGAAACGCTTCCTGATATTACTGACACGACTACGGTCGCTGACTATGTCGACAGTATTCAGAAGCAGATCGAAGACACCAAGGAGTTCTCCAACGTTCTTGCGCGTCTCCGCAAGATGGGTCTGAGCGATGATGCCTACAAGCAGTTGCTCAGTGAGGGAACCACTTCTCTTCCGTTCGCTCAGGAACTTCTGGCTGGCGGTAAGACCAGTGTCGACCAGATCAACAGCCTCGACAAGCAGCTTGACACGGCTGCTGCGGCCCTAGGAAAGTCTGCATCCAGTGCGCTGTATCAGGCGGCTGTAGACTCCGCACAGGGCCTTGTGGACGGTCTCAAGAAGCAGCAATCTGCC
>Ga0193750_1000158_pt1 | contig 19882 bp, 19 predicted proteins | sample L1c1metaG_FD_160569 | JGI IMG/M metagenome (GOLD analysis project Ga0193750, IMG submission 160569) | Soil microbial communities from a riparian zone of the East river system, Colorado, United States - L1c1 | ecosystem: Environmental > Terrestrial > Soil > Riparian zone | place: USA: East River... | reverse complement strand
GAGGCTCGGCAAAGAATTCATGCCGCCGCTGAACGAAGGAACTCTGCTCTACATGCCGACAGCGGTGCCAGGCATGTCGATCACGGAAGCGACGAAGATTCTTCAAATACAGGATCGACAACTTAAACGACTCCCAGAAGTCACAACTGTCTTCGGCAAGGCCGGACAAGCCGAAACAGCGACCGATCCGGCGCCGCTCTCGATGTTTGAAACGATCGTGTCGCTCAAGCCTTTCGATCAATGGCCGCGCGGCATGACTTGGGACAAATTTCTGGGCGAACTGAACATGAACCTGCGGACTCCGGGGATGGCGAACATTTTCTGGATGCCGATCCAAACACGAACCGAAATGCTCACCACCGGTTTTCGCAGTGCGCTCGGCATAAAAGTGTTCGGTCCCGATTTGCAAGGCATCGAAAATCTCGCCGTTCAGATCGAGACGGCGATCGGCGATCTTCCCGACACACGCAGTGCGTTCGCCGAGCGAACGGTGGGCGGCTATTTTCTGGATTTCGATGTGAACCGCGAAGCAGCGGCGCGTTACGGATTAACTGCCGGCGATGTAAATGACGTTGTTGAAACGGCTATCGGCGGCAAGACAATCACGACAACGGTGGAAGCGCGTGAGCGTTATCCTGTAAGAGCGCGATATGCGCCAGATTTCCGGCAGGACCTCGATTCATTGAAGCGCGTGTTGATTCCAACTCCGACGGGCGCGCAGATTCCGATTTCCCTCGTCGCAGACATTCGATATCGAACTGGCCCGCCGAGCATTCGCAATGAGAACGGACAGTTGGTTGGCTTCGTTTTGATCGATTCCGCGACGAGCAACATCGACGGCTATGTGCGTCATGCAACGAAACGTATCGCGGAGCGCGTTAAATTTCCGGCCGGCTACCACATCGAATGGGCTGGCCAGTTTCAATACATCAAACAAGCCGAACAACGTTTGAAGATCGTGGTTCCGCTCACCTTGCTGATCATTTTTGTCCTAATCTATTTCAACACCCGCTCGGTCGTAAAAACGAGTATCGTGCTACTGGCCGTTCCATTTTCCTTAATCGGCGCGTTTTGGTTGCTGTGGTTGCTCGGCTATCACATGAGTGTTGCGGTCTGGGTCGGTTTGCTTGCGCTCGCCGGACTCGATGCCGAGACCGGTGTCGTGATGTTGCTCTATCTTGACCACGCGTGGGAAAAATTTCGATCCGAAGGGCGAATGAAGTCGATTGCCGATCTTCGTGTCGCAATCCACGAAGGCGCGGTGCAACGCTTGCGCCCGAAGGTCATGACGGCGTGTGCAATCTTGTTTGGTTTGCTGCCCATCATGTGGTCGCCAATCACTCAAACTGGCGCCGACGTCATGAAGCGTATCGCCACGCCAATGATTGGCGGGGTAGTTACCTCGACGCTTCTGGAGTTGCTTATCTACCCGATAATCTTCTTGATGTGGCGCGGGCGGAACGTAAGTCAATCATGATGCTCGGCTGTCCGATGTGGGTCGAAGCGGCGCAGTAGTTGACGTTTTAGAAGAGAAGAGTATCGGTTTTGCTTCGCAATGGGCCTTTTCTCGAACAAGTGGTTTTATACTCTCTGCGCGTTGTTCGCATTTTTTGTCTTTACTGGCGACCTCGTCGCGGACGCTGTGCATGACGCAACTGGCGGATGCGTCACAGAATCTCAAAGCGGCGGCCACGATAGTTGTCCGACCTGTGCTGATTGCGCAATCCACATGGCCACAGCTTTAGTGAATTCCGCCGCGATAATGGTAGCCTCGGATGATGGAGCAGGCGCTCCTCTGCCGGAAGAGCGCGCTCAATGGGTGGTCGGTTTGGCAGCTGCCATCGATCATCCGCCTCAGCTCGCCTAGCGGCCTGAGCTGTACTTTCGCGCCGTGACGGCGCGAATTCTTATACTCAGCTCATCTCCGCCGGACGTGGCCGTTGCGTAGTGCCGCGTTGTCCAGCCGTTTTCGCGGTTTGCATTTTACGTTATTAATAATGTCGAATTACAATTTTAGAAAAATCGTAATAATGGTTTCGCTCGCGGGCGCCTCTGTGCTCCACGCAGAGACGCTGGAGCAGCTAACCGGCGAGGCATTGCGGAACAATCCGCAGTTTCGCGTGCTGCAAGCGAGCGTCGCATCGGCCCAAGGCGGCGTGCGAACCGCCAGGGCGTGGCAGAACCCGGAACTTTCGGTTGCACCGGGTGTTCGCCAACGTAGAGAAGGCGCGACCGAGACTATTTTTCACGGCGAGCTCGAGCTGAACCAGCTTTTTGTTTCCAGGCAAACGACAGCTGCTCATCGCCATTGCACAACGCAATGTCGAGATCAGCAAACTCGCGCTAGAAGGTTTGCGTTTTCAGCTAACGACTGCTGTGCGGAAGGCATTCTATGAAATGCTCGCCGGGCAGCAAATCGCGGCCCTTCGAACGGAGCAAATCGAGTCAGCGAAAACTTTCTATGAAGCGGCGGTCAAACGCGCAGAAGGGGGATACGCCTCAGACTTTGAGGCGGTCAAAGGCCAGGCGGAGCTAATAGACGCACAGAAATTAGCGCGGACGGCCCAAGGTCAGATCGCTTCGGCCCGCGTAGAACTTAATACGCTGCTCGGACGGAATCCTTCGTCGCCGCTCATGTTAAAGGGAAGTCTGCAAAATGCAGCGCCGCGCGGTCCGACGGGCAACGTTGTCACGTTGGCGATGACGCGTAACCCGAGTCTTCGCACTCAAGAAATGCAGGCGCAATTGGCCGGATTAAACTTGCGCAAGACGCGGCTTGGAAGACGTCCGGATTTCGCGCTGGGACCGCGTGTAGAATATACGGATCGAGAACAGACTTACGGGTTTGGTGCGACAGTGGCGCTTCCACTGTGGAACCAGTCGCAAGGCGAAATTCAAACTGCGCGAGCTGAGGAGGAGAAGGAAATCGCGGCGGCGGAAAAGCTGCGCGCGGAAATCGCCGGAGCGGTGACGAAAGCTTCTGCAACATTAGCTGTTGCGCGCGAACAGCTGGCGCTCTACACGCCCGCCTTTTTGGACAAGCTAAAGGCGTTCGTCAGCCAAGCGGAGAAGCGTTATGCGCAGAACGCAACCACCGTCCTGATCTATCTGGACGCGAAGCGCACCTACTTCGACGCACTCGCGAGTTATTACGAGACGCTTGGTCATGTCGCAACCAGTCGCGCCGAACTGGAATCCGCGATTGGGGTGGCAGTCGATCTGACAGATTCCAAATTGGAAGAGTCGAAGTAATGAAACGATATTACTTAGTGGTCCCGGTTCTTGTGCTGGCGGCGGGTTTGTTTGGTTGCGGCAAGAAGCACGAAGAAGAAAAGCCGCGCGCGAAAGCCGATGAAAATATCGTTACGCTAAGCAAGGCGAATCTCGAGCATGTCGAGATCAAGACTGAGCCGGTCGCTCTCGGCAATCTGGCAACCACGCTCAAAGCGGCCGGGCGGGTGAGCGCTAATGCCAACAAAACGGCCAAAGTCGCAAGCACTCTTGAAGGCCGACTCGTCGCGCTTCATGTCGATCTTAATGATCGAGTAAGACGCGGCGATATTCTGGCGCTGATCGAAGCGCCTGAGTTGCTCGGCAAACACTTAGAGCTGAAAGCGCCGATTGATGGAGTAATCGTTGAGCGTAAAAGCGCAGCGGGCGAGCAAGTCGATAAGGCAAAGGAAATTTTCACGATTAGCGAGCCGACAAGTCTGTGGGTGATCGCTGAAATCAAGGAGCGCGATATCGGCGCGGTCAGAGTCGGCCAGGAAGCGAAGTTCAGCGTGATCGCTTATCCGGGTGAAACATTTCACGGGAAGATGGTGCGCATCGCCAACGAAGTGGAAAAGGAATCGCGCACTCTCGAAGTGCGAATCGAAACGGATAATGGCGATGGACGTTTGAAGCCCGGCATGTTTGCCGATGTCGAAATCACCACGGACGTACTGCAAAACGTTTTGATTATTCCGGATGCCGCGCTGCAAACCGACGAAGATCAACAAGTCATCTTCGTCGCGCTTGACGGAAACAAGTATCAAAAGCGCGCGGTCACGCTCGGGCTGGAAGAAGAAGGCAGAGTCCAGGTGCTGGAAGGCGTCAAGCAAGGTGAAAAGGTCGTCACGGACGGAAGCTTTATCCTCAAATCGGAAATGCTGAAAGGCGAGCTCGGGGAGGAGTGAAAGAGTGATCAATTCGATTCTCCTCGGTTCGCCAGCGCCTGTTAGTGTTTCTGGCGACTGCCCTCCTGATTTGCTTCGGCGTTATCGCTGTTCGGCAAATTCCGATCGATGCCTTTCCCGATGTAACGAATGTGCATGTGCAAGTGCTCGCTACGGCCGGTGGAATGTCGCCGCCCGAGGTCGAAAAGCTCGTCACGCGTCCAATTGAAATCGAACTCGGCGGACTGCCACGCCTGACAGAAATTCGATCCGTCTCCAAGATCGGTCTCAGCGCAATCACGGTGGTCTTTGAAGATGGTGTGAACGATTACTTTGCACGCCAGTTGGTCTTTGAGCGATTACAGAGCGCCCGCGACAAGTTGGCCGCTGGTGTCGATGCCGAGCTTGGACCGATTACGACAGGACTCGGTGAGATTTTTCAATACACCCTCGTCAGTCGCGATAAGAAACACGATGCAACGGAATTGCGCACAATACAGGATTACATCGTTCGGCCAATCCTGCGCAGGGTGCCTGGGGTAACGGATGTCAATTCGTTCGGCGGATTGGTGAAGCAGTATCAAGTGATCGCAAATCCTGATCGGCTCACTTCCTACGGAGTGACGCTTGCCCAGTTGTTCGAAGCGCTGGAAAAGAACAACGCCAACGCGAGCGGCAACTACGTCGAACACAAGTCCGAGCAATACGTTGTTCGTGGTTTGGGTCTGGTAAACAACGTCGAAGACATCGGCAATATCATTGTCGCGACGCACGAACACACGCCGATCTACGTTCGCGATTTGGCCGAAGTGAAAATCGGTTCCGAGTTGCGGCAGGGAGCAGTGACCGCGAATGGCCAGGGCGAAGCCGTTGCCGGAATTGTGATGATGTTAAAGGGCGCGAGTGGACGGGATGTGGTTACGGCAGTGAAAGAAAAACTGCCCGACATTCAAAAAGCATTGCCGAAAGGAGTCGAGCTCGTGCCGTTTTACGATCGAACGGATCTTGTCAAAAAAGCGATCCACACCGTAACGAAAGCCCTGGCCGAAGGAGCGATCTTTGTTCTGGCGATTCTAATCATTCTCTTAGCGGACTTTCGCAGTGCGATCGTCGTTACTTTAGTTCTACCGCTAGCGGCGCTTTTCGCTTTCATCATGATGAAGTGGTATGGGCTGAGCGCGAATTTGATGTCCTTAGGCGGCCTCGCCATCGGCATCGGCATAATGGTCGATGGCGCGGTGGTGATGGTGGAAAACGTACATCGACATCTTAGCGAGAAACCGGATTCCAGCCGCAAGCATGCGCATGCCAACAAAGTAGAGACGGTGCTCTATGCCGCGAAAGAAGTCGGGCGGCCGATCGTTTTCGGCATTTTCATCATCATCATCGTCTTTCTACCGCTCTTTACCTTGCAAGGATTCGAGGGAAAGATGTTCAGCCCTCTCGCCTTCACGATCTCGTTCGCCCTGCTCGGTTCGCTCATCTTGTCGCTAACGCTCATTCCCATGCTCTGCACGTTCTTCCTTAAGCAAGCGCCACAGGAACATGATCCATTTCACATTCGGTGGCTGAAGCACACATATCTTGTCGCATTAAAGCCATGCATGCGGCGTCCAGGTTTCGTAACGCTAATTGCAATTGCGGCCCTGCTTGCGTCGTTTGCGCTTGTGCCTTTCATCGGCACGGAATTCCTTCCCTCGCTCGATGAAGGGTCGATTGCGGTGCAAACGTTTCGCATTCCCAGCATCTCGCTTCCGCAATCTCTCAAGTTGCAGGATGAGGCAGAAAGAATTCTGAAAAAATTTCCAGAAGCGATTGATGTCGTTTCCAAAACCGGCCGTGCCGACATTGCTTCGGATCCGATGGGAATCGAACTGAGTGATGTAATCGTTACGTTGAAGCCGCGCCATGAATGGCGAACAACAAAATCGAAGGATGAATTGATCGAGAAGATGCGTGAGGCATTGGCTGAACTTCCAGGAGTCGCTTCAAGCTTCTCGCAACCGATTGCATTGCGTGTTGATGAATTACTGAGCGGGGTGAAGTCGGCCGTCGGCATCAAGATTTTCGGGGATGATCTCGATGTATTGAAACAGAAGGCTGACGATGTCGCTCGCATTTTGAATGCCGTGCCTGGTGCGGCAGACGTGAACGTTGAGAAAGTCAGCGGGCTCGCGTATCTCCAGATTGAAATCCATCGAGCGAAGATTGCGCGCTACGGCATCAATGTCGCCGACGTACAAAACGTGGTTGAGACGGCAATCGGTGGTAAAGAAGCGAGCAAAGTTTACGAAGGAATGAAAGTTTTCGGACTGGCGGTGCGTTTTCCGGAGAATGCGCGCAATGATGTCGAGCCAATCCGCAACATTTTGATTGCTTCGCCACAAGGGGCGCTCATCCCGTTAGGACAATTGGCGAAAATTTACATTGAGGAAGGTCCGGCACAGATCAGCCGCGAAATGGCGCAACGCCGCATCGTCATTGAATGCAACGTCACCGGACGCGATCTCGGCGGTTTTGTCGCAGACGCGAAACAAAAGATCGACGGCGCGGTGGTGTTGCCGCCTGGTTATTTGATTACGTGGGGCGGGCAATTTGAGAATCAGCGACGCGCCATGAAGCGTTTTTCGATCGTTGTGCCAATCACCATTTCCGCAATTTTCCTATTGCTGTTCAGCTCCTTTAATTCCGTCAAACAGGCGCTTCTTATCATAATGAACATTCCTTTCGCCCTCATCGGCGGAATCCTGGCACTCGTTATCGGCCGCTTTAACCTCAGCGTCAGTGCGAGCGTCGGTTTCGTTGCACTGTTCGGCGTCGCAGTGCTCAACGGTGTTGTTATGGTGAGTTATTTCAATGAGCTGCGGCGCGAGGGAATGAACGTTGAGCTTTCGGTGGTCAAAGGCGCAGTTTTGCGTCTGCGGCCTGTTTTGATCACGGCGAGTGTCGCAGCCCTCGGCTTGATTCCGATGCTGTTTGCCACCGGACCCGGCAGTGAAATCCAAAAGCCGCTCGCCGCTGTCGTAATCGGCGGACTTATCAGCTCGACCTTTCTGACGCTTTTTATTTTGCCGACTCTCTACAATGTTTTTGAACGCAGATGGCGTCCGGTCCCGCACCCTTTACCGAACCCGCCGTTAACGACCGAACTTTTCACGACTTGAAGAACGCCGTGGCTCACGAACATTCACATTCACGCGCCGGCCACTCGCATGCCCCTGCGAGTTTCAATAACGCCTTTGCAATAGGCGTTGCGTTGAACGCCGGCTATGTCGTCTTTGAGGCGATCTTCGGAGTTATGGGCCATTCGCTGGCGTTGGTCGCAGACGCGGGTCACAACCTCACCGATGTGCTTGGCCTCCTGCTCGCTTGGTGCGCGGGCGCGATGGCCAAGAGTTTGCCAACAAAGAGGAAAACGTACGGACTCCGCGGCACGTCGATTCTGGCGGCATTGTTTAATGCGATCTTTCTTCTTGTCTCGGTGGGTGCAATCGCGTGGGAAGCTCTACGGCGCTTCAACAATCCCGCCGAAGTCGCAGCGCGAACCGTCATCTGGGTTTCACTACTCGGAATCGCCATCAACACCGCTACTGCGTTGATGTTCATGTCCGGCCGTAAAGGCGATCTCAATATCCGCGGCGCCTTTTTGCATATGGCGGCGGACGCCGCCATCTCGGCCGGAGTCGTCGTAGCTGGACTGGCGATTCTATTCACAGGCCGACACTGGATCGACCCGGTCGTTAGTCTGTTGATCTGCGCAGTCATTGTTTGGGGAACATGGGATTTATTGCGCGAGTCGGTTAATCTCGCATTGCAAGGCGTTCCGAAAGATGTCGACCTTGACGCGGTCGAGCGGTACTTGAGTGCGCTTCCTGGAATTGCAAAGGTACACGATCTGCACATCTGGGCGATGAGCACGACGGAAATCGCGCTGACGGCCCACCTCGTCAAACCGAATGGCGTGATCGACGATTCGCTTTTGTCTCGCATTCAGTCCGAGCTGTGTGACCGCTTTCGAATCGAACACGTCACCGTCCAATGCGAATGCGGGGGTGCTGATTACTCATGTTCGCAAGAGTCCGAACACGTCGTGTAAGCGAAGTCATTTGATGGCTACCAGACTTATCGCCAAGTCAATCGCGGCCCGGCTTCCGCGGGCTCGAGATGCACGATGACATCCTGAATGCGCGAGTTGTTGGAAATCAGTGCAGCTTTCACATGATGACCTATTCGATGACCGTCGCGGATGGTTAGGGATGGATCAACTTCGACGTGCAGTTCGACGAAAAGTCCAGTTCCGCTCTTTCTAATAAGGCATTTCTCGATCCGTCGGACTCAGGGCTGATTTGCGGCGGCTGTGCATATCGACTCGCGAAGCTGGGGTGATACCGCGCGATCGGTGGCGTCGTAGACGGATGCTCTCACGATCCGAAAAGCGTTTATCACAATGACAGAACACGCCGCGAGAGCGCCCCAATCGTCTGCCATTTCCCAGCCTTTGCCGCCGATCAGCGCAATTGTGATGCCAATCGCTGCTGCCCCAGAAGTCACCGCATCAGAACGGTGGTGCCACGCATCGCCTTTTAGCGCGTTGGAATCGAGGGTATCCGCGACAGCGAAGACGCGCCGCGAAAGCAACTCCTTTACGACAATCACCGCGATTAACACCGGCAGCGTGAACCAGGCCGGTGAATGATGCGGCGTCCTAATCTCCACTATCGATTGATAGGCGATGAACCCAGCAGCCAGGAACAAGCAGCCGCCGGAAAACATACCGGTGAGTGCGTCGATCTTTCCGTGTCCGTACGGGTGGTCTTCATCGGCGGGTTTGAGTGATAAACGAAAACCGGCCCAAGTGATAACTGAACTGAAGATGTCACTTGCGGATTCAATCCCGTCGGCAACCAGCGCATACGAATTGCCGACAACGCCAACGCCGATCTTGATGATCATCAGCGAGACGTTGATGCAAATTGCGAGAATTCCGAGCCCAAGTGATTCCGATGCTGATGGCATGAAGGTTAGTGGCGCGGATTCGGACCCGACGCCGTTGGTCTGCTCGATCGATCTTACAGCAAAAAGCCGCCCGATTAAACCGGATGGCAAATCGATGATCCGCTGATCGATCAGATTCAACATGACTTGATGATCGATTTGGTATCGAACACATAACGGTCCAACTTGGATGGGGAACGTGTGACCGGGCATGTCTACAAGAATCGAAGAACGTCGTTTAGAACAAGCAGACGCGTCTGTGGCGCGGCGCTCCGACGATGTGCGGCTCGCGCTGCTGCTGACCTACATCACGTTAGGCTGGATGACCATCGAAGGAGCAGCATCGCTCCTTCTGGGTTGGGCCTCGAAAAGCCTGCTGCTCGAAGCGTTCGGTATCGACAGTATCATCGAGCTTTTCAGTGCCGGCGTCCTCCTTTGGCGTTTGCGAATAGAAGCGAGCGGGTTCGCGGATGAGGCCCGCGTGGAAGCAGTGGAACATCGTGCGTCTCGATTGGTCGGTTACACTTTGTATTTCCTCGTTGGTTACGTTGTCTTCAATTCGGCTTACGGGATTTTCATCGCTCACCGGGTCACAGACACGCATGAAAGCGCGTGGGGAATTCTGATCGGCCTGGTGGCAAAGATCGGTATGCCGATTCTGGCCGGGTATAAGCTAAAAGTTGCCGCTCGTCTGAATTCCCGAGCGCTTCGCGCTGACGCCATCGAAGCGATGGTGTGCGGCTATTTATCAATCGTCTTAATGGTCGGACTTGCTGCAACACGCATTCTCGGATGGTGGTGGCTCGACAGCGTGGCAGCGCTGGCGCTGATTCCGTTTTTGATCAAGGAAGCTCGCGGCGCAATTCAAGGCGAAGACGCGTGCTGCTAAGTAGATCATTAAGAATTTTTGAAAATTGCTGGCTGACCTCGGACATGACTCAAAGGTGTAGAGAGATACGAGACAGGCGAGAGCTGGTTTGCTTAGCAGCAGCCGCGTTCTCGAACGCAGCGGCAGGCGAGAACTCCACCCAGTGCGCCAAGGGTAGGGGCCAGCAGATAGATCCAGAGACTTTGCAGATGGAAGCTAACAACAGCCGGGCCGAGTGAGCGCGCTGGATTCATCGACGCGCCGCAGATCGGACCGGCAAACATTGCTTCCAATCCAATGACGGAGCCGACGACTATTCCAGCGGTGATCCCCTTTTCTCGTGCGCCGGTTGAGACGCCAAGAATAACAAACATCAATAGCGCAGTCAGAATCAGTTCGAGAACAAACGCTTGAAGTAGCGGACCTGTAGGAATCGTCGCTCCAAGGGTGGCATTAGCTGGGAAAAGTAATCGCAAGACAATGCTGGCCAGGAAGGCACCGGCACATTGGCTCACAACATAAGGCAAAATCTCGCGCGATTGGAATCGGCGCGCCGCCCAAAAGCCAATTGTTACCGCGGGATTAATATGGGCGCCGGAAATGTCTCCAAGGGTGTAAATCATGGCCAGCACGATCAGGCCGAAGGTCAGCGCAATCCCCACATGGGAAACGCCTCCCCCACTGACTTCGTCAATGACGACCGCGCCAGTCCCCGCGAAAACAAGCGCGAAGGTTCCGAGACATTCAGCGGCGAGTTTCTTTGCCATCGCGATCTACGTCGCCACCGTTTGCAGGCAGACCTCGTCGCACCACTGCTCAATCTTCGCTCGGATTTCGTCGCGAATAAGACGGACTTGTTCGAGTTTTGCGGTTTCGCCCCCTTGCACCTCCGACGGATCCGGGAAGCTCCAATGCATTCTTGTCGCGGGGCCCGGGAAAATAGGACACTTCTCCGCGCTGGCCTCATCGCACACCGTAATGACGTAGGCGAATAACTGGCCAGATACGAACACATCGAAGACAGCCTGGGTCTTCTTTTTCGAAATATCGATCCCAGCTTCCGTCATCACTTGCACCGCGAGCGGATTAAGAGTGCCCGGTTCAAGACCGGCGCTTTGTGCTTCGAAATATTCGCCGCAAATCGTGTTTAGCCATGCCTCAGCCATCTGGCTGCGAGCGCTGTTGTGAACGCAAATGAAGAGAACGCGCTTTTTCATCAAGCCAGGAGAGTAGCTCGACTGTTGCCTGGGCAAAAGCCGAAGCTATCGATGTCACACAATTGTCACACTAAGTTCGTTGCGAGCTAGATCGTTATTCAACGAGAATTCCTTCTTGGCGTTGTAGTTCGATAATGACAGAAACTTTCGCCCCAGCCCGTTTCAGCTTTCCACTGCCCCCGACCTCAATCCAGGTGCGGACCGCCTGGATTTCCGATGTCCATCTGGGTACTCGCGCCAGTGGGGCAGCCCGCCTCCTCGATTTTCTGCGCGAATACGATTTCGAAACGCTCTATGTCGTGGGCGATCTAATCGATATCTGGCAAATGCGCCGCAGCCGTTACTGGCCGCAACAGCATAACGACGTCATCCAGAAGATTCTGCGGAAATCGCGCAAAGGCACGCGAGTCATCTACATCCCGGGTAACCACGATGAGATGATCAGCTCTTTTTACGGCGCCTATGGCGACATCACTATTCAAAAACATGCTATTCATCGAACGGCGGATGGCCGTCGCATTCTCGTTATCCACGGACATGAGCTCGACACCGTAGTGCAAAATGTGAAGTGGCTGGCGTTTCTTGGTGATGCCGGATACCAGTTTCTGCTCTCGCTCAATCCGTTAATCAATTTCTTCCGCCGTCGTTTCGGCCTCGGTTACTGGTCTCTTAGCGCTTACGTCAAGCAACGAGTCAAAGATGCTGTAAGTTTCATCGGGAAGTTCGAGGCTGCGGTCGTTAGATATGCGGAGCGCTATCGGGTGGACGGCGTTCTTTGCGGACACATCCACAGCGCTGCCATCCGTAAATTCGGCAACGTTACCTACTACAACTGCGGCGATTGGGTCGAGACCTGTTCGGCGCTAATCGAGCAGTTCGACGGCCGCATCGAAATTGTGCGCAAGCTCGATCGCGGCGCGCTTACTCCGGAAATTCGCCCGGCGCCCTTGGTCGATGCAATGGCATGAAAAGGAAAACTGCAAAGAAGCCGGAGACTTCGCCCGTTCGGCACCTGCAACTGGAATTACGAGAGTTGCGTCGCGAATTGCGCACGACTGCGCGCGTTTACGCGCAACGGCTGGAACGTGACCTTGCAATAACGACCGACGCGCTTGATCGCTACGCGCCGGCGGAAAAATTAACCCGCGAACAACTCCACCGCGTTCGGGATATCGCGATGGTGGTTCGCAATCGACGGCTCCGGCCGGAGAAAGGACGCCGCAAAGATTTACGAAAGATCGAGAATCTTATTTCTGATCTGCGACCACTGGTCGATGATGAATAAGCCGTTAATCATAATCGCGATGGTTCTCATCGCGGTGCGTCAGCTCAGCGCTTCGGCTGCCACCGAAATTATTATCAGCATACCGGATCAAACGCTCGCGGTGGTCGATAGTGGGAAATTGATTGCGCGGTATCAGGTTTCTACTTCCAAGTTCGGCAACGGCGATAATGTTGGCAGCTATCAGACACCGCTCGGAACGCTCTTTGTTTCGGGGGAATTTGGAGATCATCTACCCGCCGGCACTGTGATAAAAAATCGAGCGCCCACTGGCGAAATCATCGCGGTCGATGCACCCAATCGCGACGCCATCGTCTCGCGCGTGATCTGCTTGCGCGGAATGGAAAGCCAAAACCTGGCCACGCACGATCGTTGCATTTACATTCATGGAACACCGGAAGAACACCGCGTTGGCAGAGCTGCGAGCTTCGGTTGCATTCGCATGCGTTCGGGCGACGTCATTGCGCTTTATGATCGCGTCCACATCGGCATGCACGTCACCATTAGCGAAAAAGCAATCGATGAGTTGTTGCTGCAGGAGAAGCCAACGCTGCTAAGCCGCGCTGATTGAATCGCAATCCAAATTGTAGGGCGGGCGCTCCCGCCTGCCGCTTCGACGGGCGGCAACCAGGAATGGTTGCCCTACAAAATTGGTTGTTCGGCCCGATCGGACCGAATTAGATTAACTCGAGGTCTTCGAGAATTTTGGTGGAAACAGCCAGAGCAATATACCGGAAGTACATCCGCGATTTACCTCCAGCAGCGCTACTCCGGCCTTAGATAACTTGATTTCTCCACCGGTGAGCTCCTTGATCACTTCGGAAAACGCTGGCTCGTGACCAACTACCATGACGCAGTCGGCCTCGGCCTTGCCAAGCAGGCGGCGCAATCGTGCGACATTGAATCCGTGGGCCAGGGCGGGATCGGTTTTTAATTCAATCCCGAGGCGCTTGGCCACGATCTCGGCCGTTTGCGAGGCACGGGGGAGCGGGCTGGTTAAAATCGCGTTCGGAGAAAATTTGAGACGTTCGAGGAATTTCGCGACCCGTTTCATTTCTTTGCGTCCACGTTCCGTTAGCGGCCGCTCGTCATCTGGCTTGTCCCAATTTGGCCAATCGGCTTCACCGTGGCGGAGGAAGCAAAGTTTCATGATTGAGGAATAAGATTAAGACTAAAAGGAAGAGGAAGCGGAAGAGTGGGATGCTCGAGCCGCGCTCTTCCTTTTCCTCTTAATCTTCTCACAAAATCGTCCACTTTGGGCGGCGGGTGCGGGGATTATTTTGCCAGACCCGCTGGCCGCCGAGACAAGCGTTGCGATTGTGACCAAGTTCGACGCCGGGCGGCAACCGCTCGAGCAATTTCGCGTTGCCGCCTCCGAGCACGATGTAATCAACGACAAAAGCGCGTTGTAGTTGGGTAAGAATGCGCTCGACATCTTCCTCCCAGTCTTTCCTTCCAATTTGTTTCAATCCGGCCTTGCCGACGCGATCTTCAATGGTGCCTTTGGCAAGATAAGGTAGTTCGCTTAGCTCGAGGGGAAGGACAACGCCATTCCAGACCAGCGCTGAACCAAAGCCAGTCCCAAGCCCGATGAAGAGCATTCGCCCGCCGCGATAGCTGCCGAGCGCTTGCATGGCGGCATCGTTAATGACACGCACCGGTTTGCCAAAGGCTTTTTCAAAATTGAATCGCGTCCAGCCTTTGCCGAGATTTTTTGGATCGGTCAGGATGCGGCCATTCCTGACTGGGGCGGGAAAGCCAACCGAAACGACATCGTACTTCCAGTCGTCGAGTTTACCGTCAAGCATGGCGTGAAGCCGGCGTGGAGTAAGGTCCGGGCCGGAACTGAATTTGCGCCGTCCCTCGCGCGAGATCATGGCCTTGACGTTGGTGCCGCCGATATCGACGACAAGAACCTTTTTCATGCGCGCTTGCGCTGGTCCCGCTTCGCTTTCATCCGCGCTGGAGAGATAAATCTCGGCCTGGCCGGCGTTTTCAAAATAATAAACGCGGCTGTGCTCGAGAAAGCGTCCCACGATGCTGATGACGCGAATCTTTTCACTCAGACCAGGCACTCTCGGCCGCAGACAACAGATCCCGCGGACGATGAGATCGATTTTCACGCCCGCGGACGATGCTTCATAAAGTTTCTCGATAATATTTTCGTCAACGATGGAATTCAGCTTGGCAATAATGCGTGCCGGTTTCCCCGCGCGGGCGTGGTCGCGTTCGCGCTCAATGAGCTTGATCAGTCGTTCGCTAAGATCGAAGGGGGCGACCATTAATTTTTTCAAGCCGGGATAACCAGCGAGGCCAGTGAGGGTATTGAAAACGATGGCGACTTCCTCGGTTAATTCCGGGGCAGAAGTGAGCAAGCTGAAATCGGTATAGATGCGCGCAGTGCGATGGTGATAATTGCCGGTGCCGAGATGGACATATTGCCGGAGGCGATCGGCATCGCGTCTTACCACGAGCAAAGCTTTGCAGTGCGTTTTCAATCCGACCACACCATAGACGACATGCGCGCCCGCTTCCTCGAGTTGCCGGGCCCAGCGAATATTGGCGGCCTCGTCGAAGCGGGCGCGCAGTTCCACCAAAGCGGTGACTTGCTTGCCGTTGTTGGCGGCTTCGATCAGCGCCTCAACTATGGGCGAATCACCGCTGGTGCGATAGAGCGTAATCTTGAGTGCCAGAACCTGCGGATCAGTGGCTGCACTCTCGATAAACCGGACAACGGGATCGAAACTTTCGTAAGGATGATGCAACAAAATATCCTGTTTGCGCATGACCTCGAAAATGTCGGCCTGCGGCGGCAGGGCCGGATCGGTTGCGGGCTGGAAAGGCCGATCTTTCAGCTTGGCGAAAGCGTCGTTCGTCACCAGTGGCATGAGATGCGTCATCGAAAGCGGGCCATCGAGCTTGTAGAGGTCGGCCTCCTGCAAATCGAAGAAAGCAAGGAGTAAGTCGCGGAAATCAGCCGGGCAATCCGCTTCCACTTCGAGCCGAACAGCATTGCCGCGACTGGAACGCCGCAGTTCCTGCTCAATCGTCCGCAGCAAGTTTTCCGCTTCTTCTTCGTCGATGTAGAGATCGCTGTTGCGGGTGACGCGAAAAGCGTGCACGCCATCGAGGATGAGGCCGGGGAAAAGCTCGGCGATGTAATGTTTGATGAGCGAGGCGAGGTAAATGTAATCCCAGGCCTCGTCGTCGCCTTTACCGCGCGGCATCAAAATTAACCGCGGTACCACCCGCGGTACCTGCACGATAGCGAGGAGAGGTTCGCCGCCCTGATGGGCCCGCGCGCGCACCAGTAAATTATGGCTCTTGTTCAAAAGTTGCGGGAAAGGATGGCTGGCGTCAACCGCAAGCGGCGTCAGCATCGGAAAAACTTCCTCCTGGAAATAACGCTTGGCCCAGGCGGCGCGTTTTCCGGTTAGCTGGGCGACGTCATGAAGGCGAATGCCGTTTTTTGCCAACGCCGGCATCAGTTCCTTCTTCCAGAAATCGTATTGAGTGGCGACCAGCTCGTGCACCAGTCGCTGAATGGCGTTAAATGTTTCCGTCGGCGACATCCCGTCGGGCCCAATGTCGCTGGTCTCGCTTTGAATCTGTTGTTTGATGCCGGCGACGCGAATCTCGAAAAACTCATCGAGATTATTGCTGAAGATGGTCATAAACTTGACTCGCTCGATCAGTGGCTGCGTCGGGTCCTGCGCTTCCTCCAGAACGCGCCGGTTAAATTCGAGCCAGCTCAGCTCGCGATTAATGAAATTGGCCGGATCGGAAAAATCGCGTTCCGGCTGGATTGCATCCGGCAGGAGCGCCAGCTCGTCCGTCGTCACTTCGGCAGCAGAAGTTTGCATTTGAACCTCTCTATTCAGCTACGCTCGGTCGCAATTTTCGCAAGAGTGGACCATGCACGGCGAACTCTCGCTCGCGGCAGGGCAATGGGCGGGTGGATCGAGCAGTCCTTGCTCGATATTAAAACCAGGCGGCGAAGCCGCATTATTATTAGCATCGCCCGACGGAGCGGCCGATCCACCTTGTCGGCCCACTCCGACTCCGTGGCGGAGCGCAGTGACAGGCTCATGCCGGCGTGGCGGCGACCTGCTGATGGCGAATGTCTTCTGCGGCCGCGGCATAAACCGCGTCCTCCGCGATGTTGGTGGCGTGATCCCCGACGCGCTCGAGATGCCTCGCGATGAACATTAAGTTGATATAACCGCGAAGTTGTTCCGGATCGCGTGCCATCCGGTCGATCAGTTGCCGGCTGACCTGCGCATTCATTTTATCGAGGACGTCGTCGCGCGGAATAATGGCTCGGGCTGCCTGGGCATCTTCGTGCACAAAGGCGTCCACGCTATCGCGGAACATCGCCATGGCATGCTCCTGCATCGGGGTGAGCAAAAGGATTTCCGGCAGGGGCGGATGTTTGTTTAACTTGCGCGCCTTGCGGGCGATGTTCGTGGCCTGGTCGGCGATGCGCTCGAGATTCGAGCTCAATTTCATCGCCGCAACAACCCGACGCAGATCGGAAGCGACCGGTTGAAAACGCAAAAGCAGCTCGATTCCATCCTTGTCGATCTGTTTTTCGAGCTGATCGATTTCTTCGTCATCGGCAATGGCCAGCGCGCAAGTTTCGTCGTCGCGTTCCATCAAACCCTTGAGCGCGCGGTTGAGGCTGCGTTCGGCCTGGCTCGCCATCATCATGACGTTGTTGCGTAGATTTTCGAGCGCGTGCTCGAAGGTTCCCAGTGTGTGTTTGCTCTCGCCTAGCATATTTATTAACCAAATCGTCCGGTAATATAGTCCTCGGTCCTACGTTCTGATGGATTGCTGAAGATTTTCGAAGTCGCACCAAACTCAATAAGACGGCCGAGATAAAAGAAGGCCGTGTAATTGGAGCAACGGCCCGCCTGCTGCGTATTGTGCGTCACAATCACGATCGTGAAGTTCTCGCGCAACTGGTAAATGAGTTCCTCCACTTTCGCGGTCGCGATCGGATCCAACGCGCTACACGGTTCGTCCATTAAGATAACTTCCGGTTCCACCGCCAGGGCGCGCGCGATGCAAAGGCGCTGCTGTTGCCCGCCGGAAAGACCATAGGCGCTGGTATCAAGCCGGTCCTTCACTTCGTCCCATAGCGCGTTTGCGCGCAAGGCCGAGATCGTCGCTGCTTCATCAACCGGGGCAGCGCTGGCGTGCCCCTCCTTTTCGCCACCGCGATCAACGTCTCCCGCCTGCAGCGCGAGCGCGTCACGTAAAGCCACCGCTTTTTCCCCGGCATCGGAAACAAGGCCGTTCAAATCATCAGCCGAATCGCTGAAGGCGGCAGAAAATTGATCGAATCGGGCCAGGGTTTCGGCTGATTCCGTGGTTTGGGCGCTTTTCCGGGTGAGGTTTAATCCGCGGGAAAGGGCAGCGTAAGCGTTAGCCGCGTCGCGCATAATGTCGACGTATTCGAGACCGGCGCGGCGATACAACCGGATGTTACGCAAATTCTGCCCGAAAAATCCGAACCCTTCGCGGAAAAGAAAGATGGTGATAAGCGCCAAAACGACAATGGCGATGAGCGCGTTGCTCCCAAAAAAGGCCTTTATGAAATCGTCGGCGCGCCAGCGGCGAGCCGCTATCGGGGCGACTATCGGAGGCACGGCGACGACTTCAGCCATCCCTTCAATCATGGCGTCTTGGCAACGGTGACGGCAAATGCCGAAGTGTTACGATTGCGTTACAATTCCGGCAGGGGATTTGGCAGAATGACGCGAATCGTTGTTCCCTGCCCAACCACGCTCTCCGCTTCGACGCGGCCGCCGTGGAGCTGCGCGATATGTTTTACGATCGATAAACCAAGGCCGGTGCCGCCAAGTTCCCGGCTGCGGGCGCGATCGGCGCGATAAAAGCGCTCGAAAATGCGCGGTAAATCATTGGCTGCGATGCCGACGCCTTCATCGCAGACAGAGAGCACGACTTCTCGATCAGGCGCGTCAACCTGGATCAGGATCCGGCCATCCTTATGGGAATATTTGACCGCGTTATCGAGCAAATTGTGCACGACTTCCTCTAGCCGCCGTTCATCGACGCGCAGGGTTGGAAAGTTGTCGGGAACTTTCAATTCAAGCCGCAGATTTTTTCCAGCCAAACGTTTCGCCCAATCACGCGTGACACTTTCCAGAAAATCGCGCAGTTTGATTTCGGCCAGCTGCAACTTCGCTTCCTTCGATTCGAGGCGGGCAAGGCTTAGCAAATCATTAACCAGCAGGTTGAGTCGGTCGGAATGACGCTTCATTACCTCGTAAATGTGGCGCGTCTCGTCTTCATCGAGATCGCCGGGCTCGAGTAGGGTTTCGAGGTTGCCATGAAAAATCGAAAGTGGCGTCCGCAGTTCGTGGGAAACGTTAGCAACGAAATCCCGCCGGATCTCGTCGGCCTGTTTTAGTCGCGAAATGTCGTGAAACACGGCGACAACGCCGCTGGCTTCGCCGTTTTGGTGCATGATCGGAACAGCTGTGAGATGGAGTTGCTTTTTGCGATCGGAATTGGCTCGATCACGTCGCTGTCGCGAATGATATCGAGCAAGGCTGTTCCGGTCGCGATGCGAGATTGGCCGTACAATTCCTCGAAAGCAGGATTGCACATCAGAATGTGCTGGCTGGAGTCGACCACCAACAAACCGTCGGTGAGCGCGACCAGGACAGCACGGACTTCCGCTGCGTCCTTCGAAACCTGGCGGTCGAGCTCGCGCTGGCGGGCCAGCAATTGTTCCAAAGCAAGCCCGACCCGGCGGGCCCGGGTGGTGCCGCCGAGGAGAAAGGTAGGCGGCTGTTCGCCTCGCCCAATTCTCGTTAGGAGCTGCTCAAGCTCCCGCCAGGGCCGAAGGTAAAGGCGCTGCAAAACAAAGGCAGCAGCGACAACAAGAAGAAGGGCGATTCCCAGAGTCCACCAAAGCATGCGCGATTAATTTTCGCGCAGACGATAGCCGAAACCGCGGATGGTTTCGATAGCGTCGCCGGCCTTGCCCAGTTTCTCGCGCAACCGGCGAACGTGAGTATCAACGGTTCGGGTATCAATCACGCTTTCATAACCCCAGACGTCGCTCAGCAGGCGGTCCCGCTCCTGCACCCGGCCGCGCCTCTGAACAAGAGTGCGCAGCAATTTGTATTCTAGACCGGTGAGATGAACGACTTTGCCGTTGACGGAAACATGATGGCGCAAGCCATCGATTCGGATCGGGCCGGCGACAAACGATTCCGTTTCGCCTGCAGTCTCGCCGCGACGCAAAATGGCCTGAGCGCGGAGCACGACTTCGCGAGGCGAGAACGGTTTTGAAACATAGTCGTCCGCTCCCAACTCGAGACCGACA
>Ga0193750_1000156_pt1 | contig 19980 bp, 23 predicted proteins | sample L1c1metaG_FD_160569 | JGI IMG/M metagenome (GOLD analysis project Ga0193750, IMG submission 160569) | Soil microbial communities from a riparian zone of the East river system, Colorado, United States - L1c1 | ecosystem: Environmental > Terrestrial > Soil > Riparian zone | place: USA: East River... | reverse complement strand
CGCCTCCTGCTTATATTGATCGGTGTAGCTCGCTTTGCTGCGAGCCGGCTTACTTAACTGTGTCTTCATGTGGGCTCCTCGGGTTTTGACCCTTTGCCCACTGTCCGTCAATTCAATGCAACCCTAGCTTTGATATCACCGACGAGTTGCAAATGATCCCTCACCCTCCCCTCTCCCTTTGAAAGGGCGAGGCGACCCGAACGCCGCGTCGCGAAACTAATGAACATTACCTGCTTGCGCATTGCCCTTGGTTTTTGAAATCTTTCGTAAATGTCGACAATCGATAGCGCAAATCCGCCCCAGGAATATCCGGACATCGTTGGTGCGCGACCAACGAATCCACTGGCGGCGAACTTCAAATCGTTCATTCCAGCGTCCGCAAATTTGCCGGAGCTGACATGGCCGCATTTGATCACTGGCACGATTCTCGGAATTATTTTCGGCGCATCGTCGCTTTACCTCGTACTCAAAGTCGGATTAACGGTAAGCGCATCGATCCCGGTGGCGGTGCTTTCAATCACCATCTTTCGCGTTGCATCGAAGCTTTTTCGGTCGCGCGACGCGACGATCTTGCAAAACAATATCGTTCAAACCGCAGGGTCGGCGGGTGAGTCGATCGCGTTTGGCCTGGGTGTCACGATGCCCGCGATCATGATTCTCGGATTCGATCTCGAAATCACGCGTGTAATGCTCGTTGCCGTTCTCGGCGGATTACTCGGCATTCTGATGATGATCCCGCTGCGCCGCGCATTGATTGTCGCTGAACACGGTGTTTTGAAATATCCCGAAGGTACGGCTTGTGCTGAAGTTTTAAAGGCAGCCGTCTCGAAGGAATCGATGGCCGTCGCGGACAAGACACACACAACCGCGAATGCAGAAATCGTTAACGAAGAAGCGGCGAGCGGCGGAGGGAAAGTGATCTTCACTGGTTTTGGAATCGGTCTTCTTTACCAGGCCGCAATGGGCGCGTTCAGAATGTGGAAGGACACGCCGGAGAAAATCTTTGGTGCGCCGCTTAAAGGCGCCTCAATCTCCGCCACGATCGAGCCAGCTTTGCTCGGTGTCGGCTATATCATCGGGCCACGGATCGCCTCGATCATGTGCGCAGGCGGCGTCCTCTCGTACCTCGTCTTGATTCCAGCGATCAAATTTTTCGGTGACAACGTAACGGGGCCAGTCGCACCCGGAACCGTTCCTATCAGCCAAATGGGACCCGACGATATTCGCGAGGCGTATATTCTTTACATCGGCGCGGGAGCAGTTGCTGCTGGTGGAATCATCAGCTTGTTTCGCTCGATTCCCACAATCTGGCATGGATTGCGAGGCGGATTGTCGGATCTGTTTGGCCAACACAGTTTGCGCGGACAGGCGCCTCGGACGGATCGCGATTTGTCGATGCGCGTCGTGGTCATTGGTTGCCTTGCAATCATCGCAGTCATCATGGCAGTTCCGCAGTTGCATCTGCGTGGAAATTTTCTCGGTGCGTTTCTGATCGTGCTGTTCAGCTTTATGTTCGTCACAGTTTCTTCGCGATTGACCGGAGAGATTGGCTCTTCTTCAACTCCAATTTCCGGAATGACCGTGGCGACTTTGCTGCTCACGTGCCTGGCGTTTTTGATTGTTGGCTGGACGGCTGCTCCGTACTTCGTCACAGCCCTTTCGATTGGAGGAATTGTTTGCATCGCTGCATCTAATGGCGGCACAACCTCGCAGGATTTGAAAACAGGTTTTCTGGTTGGATCTACGCCCCGGTCGCAGCAAATCGCAATCCTCTTCGGTTCGCTGGCATCGGCGCTGACACTTGGATACGTGCTTTTGTTTTTGAACGACGCGTACACCGTTTACGTGCCGGTCCCAGCAAACACAGAATTGCGTGCGCCTGCTAACGAGATTGGAAAAGCGGGAAAGGTGCAGGGGTTACAGGCCGCTTCGGATCCGAAAACGTATCGTGTCTGGCAACGCATGGATCCAGAGGGCGGTGCTGCTCAGCGCTATTTGGTCAACGAGCAAGGCGTTCCTGTTTACCTCGTCGATCCCGGCATCAACGGGACACACAGAACCCGTCCTGACGGCTCAGCAGTGCAGAAGTTCGATGCGCCGAAAGCAACTCTGATGTCGTACATCATCAAAGGCATCCTCAGTCACAAATTGCCGTGGGCGCTTGTTCTGCTCGGCGCAATGATTGCGGTCGTGCTTGAGATGAGCGGGATTCCATCGCTCGCATTCGCTGTAGGAGTTTACCTTCCCCTCGCCTCTTCCAGCCCAATCTTCATCGGCGGAATGGTTCGCTTGCTGGTCGATCGCTACCTAAAAGTGAAATTCCGACACAAAAACCTATCCGAGATGGAACTCACCGCGGAGGGCGACAAGAGTCCTGGCGTTTTACTCGCTTCGGGTTACATCGCCGGCGGCGCAATTACCGGGATTCTGATCGCTGCAAAAGAAATGGTGGGCCCGCTTGCCGCGATTGGGCATCGGATCGAGCAATGGCAAACCGCTCACAATCCGTTTCTAAGCGGCCCGTACGCGGACGTGCTTGCGCTGATTCCGTTTTTTATAATCTCTCTGCTTCTATATCTGGTCGGACGCGATCTTTTGCTCGTGACGCGCCAGAGAGCTCGGTAATAACGGGTACTAAAGTTAGTTTGAAATGGAGCCGGCCCGCCCACAGGCCGCAAGGAACGGCGCGAGGGCGCGCCGGCTCCATGATAATCTCGCTGAGGGTGTGGCGTCCTTTTTTTGAGTTGGTGTGCTCCTTATCAGAATCTCTCCACTGGCGAAATTTGGCGCTCGGTTACCACCCTGCCGGCTTCTTCTTTACCGACTACTGCAGTGCGGAGATCCGCTATCTCTCGGTTGATCTCCTGAAAGGCACTCTCCGAGAATTTTTGAGGTGGCGAGAGGTTCTTTTTGAAATCACCTATGTGTTGCTGCGCGCGTTCGATTTGATCCGACGGCAAGGTGCCAAGGATTCGTTGTACCGTTTCAATTTCAGGGACTCGATGGCAAAGCATCATGATGTCGTTTCCGGCCTCCAAGCAGAAGCGAATGGTATCGTCCAATCGATAAGCCGTGAGAATCGCGCCCATGTCGAGATCGTCAGTCATGATCAGGCCGTCGAAACCGAATTCGTTGCGCAACAACTCTGTAACAATCCGGTGCGACACAGTAGCCGGCGTGGGTTCTCGCTCGAAGCATGGATACCAAGCGTGGCAAACCATCATGCTGTCTACGTCACGCACGAACCGGCGAAAGACCGCCAGTTCATTCAGATCAAGTTCTTCCCGGGTGCGATTGATTCGGGGCAGCTGGAAATGAGCGTCTGAACTCGCTGCCGAGTAACCGGGAAAATGTTTGCCGCAGCTGGCGATCCCCTGCTCGCGCATGGCCTCATTGAACGCGCCGGCATTGCGCACAACCTGTTCCACATCTTTTCCGTAACACCGGCCGTGCAACGAATTTTCGGCGTCATCATTGAAGGAAATGTCTAGCACCGGACAAAGATCGAGATTGAACCCGAAAAGGCGCAGCAAACGTCCAGTGATGTCGCCGTGGCGCCGGATCAGATCGATATCGTTTTTATCTCGCAATTGTTGCGCGTTCGGTGGTTCGTTTCCGATGCGCCGCAGTCGCGAGACGCGCCCGCCTTCCTGATCGATTGTAATGATGGGCTCGATCTCGCTGAGGTCGCGCAAATCGTCGATGAGCTTTCGCAGTTGTGTCCCACTCTCGAGATTGCGTCCGAAGAGAATGTATGCCCCCGGTTGCACGCGCCGAAACAAACGGGCTGTTTCCGCATCGAGTTCTTTTCCGGGAACACCCGTCATTATCAGTTGACCAATGGAATCGGCCTTCATGGCGCGCAAAGATGAACGCTCAACCCGCCTCCGGCAAGCGTCCGGCGCGGCCGACCCGCAACATTCAACGCCCAACGCAGAATTCAGCGAAGGGACGCTGCACAACATTTTCAACCTTCTTAGCAGGTTTGCCTAACGAGTACTGCGGCGTTGCGCGAGTCGATACATCAAAGGTCCCGCCGCAATTGCGACGGCGGTGCCGATGATTGCCGGCAAACCGTATTCACCATCGGCGAAGGAAACGCCGATCACGCCGACTAAGACTATCATTGGCAGAGAAGCGAGGATTGCCACACCTGTGCGCCCCAGCGGAATTCGAAAAACGCCGCGCAGCGACGGTTCGGTTTTGCGAAGTTGAATCAGCGCGCCGAACTCCAGGAAGAGCGCAACCGAATAGAGAAGCACATCGGCAACGATTAGTTTGCCGAACGCGACAAGAGCGAAAAGCGAGTAAAAAACGGCTGACACAATGACAGCTGTCCGCGGAGTGCCGTGCACATCCAGCTTCGCCAGAGGTTTCGGCAGCAAACCGTCACCGGCAAGCACGAATGGAATTCGTGAGTAGCCGAGCAGCAGCGCGTTGAAAAGTGCAAGCGCGCTGATCATTCCGCCGAGAGCGATCCAGATTGCAAGCCATCGGCCGGCACTTCCAGCCGCTGAGGCAGCGATCTGCGGCCAGCCACCTTCAGTCCACGTAGTCCAATCGCTTGCACCGAGCGTTGTGAGCAATGGAACGAAGTAGCCGATCGTGACAAGCGGCAGCGCGATCGCGAGAGCGCGTGGATACGTGCGCGACGGATCTTTTACTTCGCCCTGCACAGTCGACGGATTATCCCAGCCGATATAATTCCAGAGCGCAATCGAGATACCAACGGCCAAACCGCCGAGGCCGCGAGCGTGTTCCGACGCGAACGGTTGCCATGGAATGTGAGTGATGCGCGGCACACTCGCGACTGACAAAGCAAGAAACCCGAGCATGATGAAGCAGCCGGCGATAATTGAAACGCGAGTGACGTTCACCGAGCCGCGGACGTTGATCCACGCTGCACCCCAAATAATCGCAAGCGAGATGAGCCATTCCACTCGCGGGTCTAATCCAGGGATGAAGTAGCGCAAATATTGATTGAAGAGCACGGGATAAATCGCCATGTCCACAAGCGAATACATCCATGTGAGCCAGCCATTTTGGAAAGCCCAGAAGCGCCCGAATGCACGATCGACCCAGCGATAATAACCGCCCTCTTCCGGCAACATGCTGGCGAGTTCGCCTACAATGAGCGCTTCCGGCAGAGACCATACCAGCGGAACCAACGCCAAAATGAGCAGGCCCAGCCCGGGTCCGACTGAGTGGATCAACGTCTCGGTAGTGTACGGACCGCCAGAGGTGGAAAAGAAGAGAATAAAAACCAGCCCGAGCGTACCGATCGCGCGTGGAAGTCCTTGCCTCATTGATCACGTAAACATGACTACACAAACTTCAGCGCCGAAATATCTCAGGAAAGCAGGAAGCTTTTTCGGATTCACCGGCGAAGTCGAAGCAATGGCGAAGATTGTGTTTCGTTCTTTTTCTCTCGGGGGATCTGTGTTGTTGTGTTACTCGGTCTCCCCGCAACATTGTGTCCACAGTGATCCTTTGTGACCTTCGTGTGCAAATGAGCAGATGCGGTTAGGCTGTTTTTATGGCGCGCTTCACAAGATTGCTGATCATCATAAACGTCGCTGTTTTCGCCTTGGAAGCAGTATCCGGCTCAGGCCTACTGGCGAACTTCGCCCTTTGGCCTGTTGGGCATTTTATCGTCGTGCAGTTCGATCACCCGGTCGGATTCAAGGTGTGGCAGTTGGTCACGTGCGGCTTTCTTCATGCGAATTTTCTTCATCTCGCGATCAACATGTACGCGCTTTGGATGTTTGGCTCTGATGTCGAACGCGCGGTCGGTCCGCGGCATTATCTGATCCTCTATTTCGCCTCCCTGCTCTGTTCGAGCGCGACTCAGTTGTTAGTCGTCTCATTGATGACATCGGCGGGAGTTTATCCCACAGTAGGCGCGTCTGGCGCGATCTTCGGCATTTTGCTGGCGTTCGGCATGCTTTTTCCGCGCCGCACGATTGTTCTGTTGATCCCGCCAATTCCGATGCCAGCAATCGTGTTCGTAATCCTCTACGCGCTTCTTGAACTGTTCAGTGGAGTTTTCGGGACTGACCAAGGCGTCGCACATTTTGCGCATCTTGGCGGAATGATAGGCGCTTATCTTACGCTTCGGCACTGGCGCACGCGCGAACGCGTCGTGTACTAAAACATAGTCTCGTCACGTAGGCGACTCGGCCGCAAGTTGGCGTTGATTGCTGAACGAGCAGAAAACTTCACGATCTGAAATGGACGAAGCGACACAGAGACCGCGAACTGAGCTGACGCGAGTCCACTCCGCGCAACGCAGGTCTGCTTATGTGATCGCGCTGTGTTGCGTAGCTGCGATCGGAGGCTTCCTCTTTGGCTTCGACAGCGGCGTGATTAACGGCACCGTTGATGCCCTGGCAAAAGCCTTCGGCACTGATGCAGCTGGGACCGGCTTCGCGGTTGCATCAGTGTTGCTTGGCTGCGCAGTTGGCGCCTTTGGCGCAGGTAGGCTGGCTGACTCTCTTGGGCGTCGACCGACGATGCTCTTGACCGCGATCCTATTTCTTGTGACCGCTGTGGCGACAGGTGCCGCTAACTCGGCCGCATTTTTCATCGCGGTGCGAATCACAGCCGGTGTGGCCATCGGCGGCGCCAGCGTATTGGCGCCGATGTACATCGCGGAAGTCGCTCCGCCGCACATGCGGGGTCGACTGGCTTCACTGCAGCAAATGGCGATTGTAGTCGGGCTGTTTAGCGCATTTGTAAGCAATGCGATTCTCGCCAGGATTGCTGGCGGAGCCGGTGAGATCTTTTGGTTCGGGGCGCCCACATGGCGCTGGATGTTTTGGATGGAAGCAGTGCCAGCTGTCGCATTTTTGTTAGGCAGCATGATTATTCCCGAGTCGCCGCGCTATCTCGTTTTCGTGGGCAAACACGAGCGAGCACGAAAGGTTTTCGCGCGAATTGGTGGCGATGCCGATCGGTTAGTGCGGCAGGTCGAGCAAACTCTCGAGGCCGAACGTCGCCCCCGCCTATCGGATCTTATTGTTCCCGGCACGAGACGTATCGCGCCGGTGCTTTGGGTGGGAATGGGTTTGGCTGTTTTGCAGCAATTCGTTGGTATCAACGTTATTTTTTATTTCGGTGAGATTTTGTGGAAAGCAGTGGGCGCAACTGAAGAGTGGGCTTTGCGCATTAACGTGCTCACCGGCTTGGTGAACATCCTCGCGACGATCCCGGCCATCATGCTTATTGATCGCATCGGCCGGAAACCGTTGCTGCTGGTGGGATCAGTGGGCATGACTCTGACGCTCGGTGCGATGGCAGCTGTATTCGCCACCGCCAGTGCAGGCCCCGACGGAAAGCCAGTGCTAAGTCACGTGGCCGCTGTGGCCGGACTTACGGCGGCGAACCTGTACATCGTTGCGTTCGCTGTGTCGTGGGGTCCGGTAATGTGGGTGTTGTTAGGCGAAATGTTTCCCAACGAAATTCGGGGAGCTGCTCTTGCCATTTCCGGCGCCACCAATTGGGCGGCGAATTTCACCGTGACCGTCACTTTTTTACCGCTGCTGAAGGCGGTCGGTCTAACCGGCGCTTACGCCTTCTACGCGATAGCCGCAGCGATCTCGCTCCCCTTTGTCTGGCTCACTGTTTGTGAGACAAAAGGCAAGACATTGGAACAAATGACGGAGAACACGGACTTGGAACACCGAACTGTACAATGAACTCGTGGAAGAACGCCATGTACGCGAACCGGGAGGTAACAGATAAAGTTGGGCCGCACAGCGATCTGCTAGACGAGTTCCCATACCTTGGGCCAACACACGATTAATTGCCCAATCGGAAAGCAAACGCCTATGGAAACGAAACCAACTGATCAGCAGACGCAAAACCCCGCGCCGAAGAATTCAACCAAAACAGCATCCCGTCCACCGCTCCCTCCGTTTACTCGCGAGACTGCGATCCAGAAGGTCCGCCTGGCGGAGGACGGCTGGAATTCTCGCGATCCAGAAAAGGTGGCGCTCGCTTACACCATCGATTCGCGCTGGAGAAATCGCGCTGAATTTCCTAACGGGCGTCAAGAGATCATCGAATTTCTCACACGGAAGTGGGCGAGAGAACTGGACTATCGGTTAATCAAAGAACTGTGGGCGCACGACGGCAATCGCATCGCGGTGCGTTTCGCCTACGAATGGCACGATGATTCCGGACATTGGTTCCGCTCATACGGCAACGAGAATTGGGAATTTGATGAGCATGGATTGATGCGGCGCAGGTACGCGAGCATCAACGATCTTCCGATCAAAGAATCGGAGCGAAAATATCATTGGCCGCTGGGCCGGCGGCCGGATGAACATCCGGGATTGAGCGATCTCGGGCTGTAAACTGATTAGGCGCGATTCGCAGTGCCATGTCCATATGGCGATGAGACTCCCCTCTATTGGGGAACACACGCTGCGTAGGCACCGGTGTATCTCGAACGAGGGATTGTGAACAACCTCCGGAGTGGCAGCGGAAAATCTCGCTAACGCGGAATAGCAGTGCTCCGTCACGGGCGCGACTGGTTAGGCATGAAAATGAACGGATATCGAGGCGACTTGGAAGAGTCCATGTTGCCCTACTCAGCAACTGACGCGAAGGCGCCGGCTGACACCGATGGCGGCATGAGCAACCCCATTCTTGTAAGAAGCGATTTACCGAGTGGCACTGTTGGAGCATCCGTCCGTCGACCTTTCCCGCTCCGGACCCTGATGGTTTGTTTCACGATCTGGCTCATCGCCACGCAAGCTATGATTTTCGATCACGTTAAATTTGTTGAGCGGGTTCAGTTACTCGAGCAAACGGCTCGGTCATTTGGCGCTCCGCAAATGGTGGTCCCGAGCGAACGGCCATCGCATTCATCGAGCGGCGCAGAACTGCAGAGATTATGAAAATGACAAACTGCGAACCAATCAACTCGCCATCATTTACTAGGTTCACTCCCGTAGGAGCCAAGATATGATCGCAATCTCAATCGTGTGTGTACTTCTTATTTGCCTCTTTCGGCTCGATCTCGACGAGGTTAGCTCGAAGAGTTAATCTCGAAACCCACCGGTCGAACGAACAACAATGCAGATTGAGTAACGCAGTGACGAGAGAGAAATGAAAATACGACGATTTTCTCAGGCCCTCTGCATCGTGTTATTGCTGTTGAGCTGCTGTGCGCTCTCAGCGGAGAACGAACAACCTCGGGTTCGGAACATTGTTTTGGTGCACGGCGCCTGGGCAGATAGTTCCGGCTGGAAAGGCGTTTACGACATTCTCGTTAAGGATGGTTACAAGGTAAGTATCGTCCAGGAGCCGGAGACATCGTTCAAAGAAGATGTGGCGGCGACCAAGCGCATCCTAGCTCTGCAAGATGGACCATGCATTCTTGTGGCTCACAGTTATGGAGGAGCCGTAATCACCGAAGCGGGAACGGATCCATCAGTTGTCGGTTTGGTCTACGTCGCTGCCCACATGCCAGATGCTGGAGAGAATGAGGCCGACGACGGAAAACGATTCCCAAGTGACCTCAGCAAGTCAACTGCGATAAAGAAGACGGCAGACGGTTTCACTTACCTCGACCCCGCGCAGTTTCATGAGTACTTCGCAGCGGACCTGTCCGCCGAGCAGGCTGCTTTCATGGCGCGATCGCAGGTGCTCAACTTGGCCGACAATTTCAAAGCAGTCATCACCACGCCTGCATGGAGAAGCAAACCGAGCTGGATGTTGGTCGCGACAAAAGACAGAACCATCAACCCCGACCTCGAACGCTGGTATGCCCAACGAGCGAAGAGTCACAAGGTCGAAGTCGCAGGAGCCAGTCACTCAGTGTACGCCTCCAGGCCGAAGGAAGTTGCAACCCTGATCGAAGAAGCTGCATCGCACGCTCGGTAGAACACCGTGGTAATGACAGGTAGGGCGAATGCAATGAAAGATTTTGCAAAGTCGCGGCGTGGATTTTTGAAGACCACAGGCGCTATTGCCGGAGGATTTTTGCTCTGGCCGAGAGGCATTCTAGCTCAGACGAAGAAGCAAATTCAGCACAGTGAACCAGCGATTTCGCCCAACGAGTCCGCTGGCGCAGACTACACACTGCGCATCGAAAAGTCTCCGGTTGAGATTGCGCCCAAGCGAATTATTTCCATCACTACGTACAACGGACAATTCCCTGGGCCATTGCTCCGCTTCAAGGAGGGTCAACAGGTTACGGTGGACGTGTTCAACGACACCGATACGCCAGAGCAGCTGCATTGGCATGGTCAGAAGATCCCGAGCGACGTGGACGGAGCCGCCGAGGAGGGAACGCCATTTATTCCTGCGCATGGCAAGCGGCGTATTGTATTCACGCCCAGACCGGCTGGCTTGCGGTTCTATCACACCCACAATCGGGCCGGCGCAAATCTCGCGGCTGGACAGTACAGCGGACAAGTGGGCCCGGTGTACATCGAGCCGAAACAGGAACCGGGCAGATACGACCGCGAAGTCTTTCTTGTCCTGAAGGAATTCGAACCCACGTTCAGTCGCGGCGGCGACATGGCCATGGATTTCCTGTCTCCGCCGACTCGCGTCAAGTCGCTCGAGCAAACCGGGGAGTCCGCAATGAAAGCCTCGCTCGCGAAGGGTATGCCACACGGATACGAGGTCGGCTACGGATCATTTACGATCAACGGACGCATGCTCGGTCACGGGGAACCGATTCGTGTTAAACAGGGGGAACGCGTCCTGTTTCATATCTTAAACGGAAGCGCTACCGAGATCCGCAGCCTTGCTTTGCCGGGCCACTCATTTCAGGTCGTCGCACTCGATGGCAATCCCGTTCCGAACCCGGCGCAGGTGCCGGTCCTGTGGCTCGGCACGGCTGAACGAATTTCTGCCATTGTGGAAATGAATCACCCGGGTGTCTGGATCATAGGCGATCTCGCCGATGACGATCGCCGGCACGGCATGGGCAGTGTCGTTGAATACGCTGGTCGCGGCGGACAACCGAAATGGATCGCACCTGCGCCTTTTCGCTGGGACTACACACGTTTCGCGAAGGCCGGTGCTACGGCTCCTTCGCCGGACGAGACAATCGAGATGATCTTCGCGAAGCACAACGCTGCGGAGGAAGGTTTCAACCGGTGGACTATCAATGGCGTGGCCTTCCCCATGAGCGATGAGATGATCCCGGCTTCATTTCACCTGAAACAAGGCAAGCGCTATCGCATTCGTATGCGCAATGCCAGTGACGATATCCATCCAATCCATCTCCATCGCCATAGTTTTGAGCTGACAAGCTTGGCCGGAAAGCCGACAGCTGGAATCTTGAAAGATGTTGTGATGTTAGGCGGATACCAGGAAGCCGAGGTAGACTTTATTGCTGACAATCCAGGGCTGACCCTCTTCCACTGTCACCAGCAACTGCACATGGACTACGGTTTCATGACGCTCTTCGACTATGTATAGGCGCCGAGCAATGATATTCGAGCGACAGAAAAATCCACCCAAGCAAACGTCCAACTCAGGTGCCTTTAGACGAAACTGGTGTTGAATTTGATGCGGACAAGATCGATCGAATTGAACTGTTCTACAAAGATTCCCCGGAAGCGACAATTCGCGCGACTGTTAACCGTTTGTTGAGCGATCAGGACGAAGGAATGGGCCTTGTATGAATTCAAAAACCGCGCAACTCACCGAGAATGGGACAGAGATTGTCCGTCTGTTCGCACGGTTTGCGCTAGGAGCTTCCTTTCTATCCGCTGTGGCTGATCGTTTTGGCTTATGGGGGCCACATGGAGCAAAGAACGTATCCTGGGGAGATTTCGCTCATTTCGTGGAATACACGGGCGCGGTGATGTCTCTCTTCCCCAGTTCATTGACGGTGTCGTTTGCATGGGCAGCTACCGTCGCGGAGACCCTCTTTGGGATATTGCTCATCGCAGGCTTCAAAATACGAATGGCCTCCGTCCTCTCCGGTCTTCTCCTTTTGTCATTTGCTATGGGCATGGTCACAGGTCTTGGCATCAAGACGCCATTCGACTATTCGGTCTTCTCGGCGGCCGCTGCAGCATTCTTACTGGCGTTCTGGGAGCCTGACAGATTCACGTTGGACAAGCTTCTGAATCGATCACGAAACTGAGCGGGAGATCCGATCACTAACAACACTAACTTCGATAGCGTGAACGCTACGCGTAATAGACACAGCGAATTCAAGGAGTTGAGCAATGCCAGAGATGAAAGCAATGGAGTTTACAGACAAGCTGAACCTTCAGCCGGTAACACGTCCCGTACCTGAACTGAAGGCGGGAGAAATCTTGATTCAGGTCTACGCCACTGGAGGGACTCCTACAGAGAAGCTCTGGTATACCACCAGTCATTATGCGGATGGCTCGACGCGATCCAAGGCGATCCCAGGGCACGAATTCTCAGGCATCGTTGCAGGGTTAGCAATCCTAGCTGATGAAAAGTGCAGGTAAACAGCTGGGAAGATAGCTTACATTTCCAGCAGAGAGAAACAAATTACCAAGGAGATAATTCCTATGAAACTAACATGGCACGGCCATTCCGCATTTCGCATCGAGGCTGGCGCGGCCGAGATTTTGATCGATCCGTTTCTGTCCGATAACCCGTCTTGGGACAAAGGTTGGAGCGGCTACCTTGCAGGCAAGAACTCGACACAAGGAGGTGACCGATGAAGGCGATTGTGGTGACGGATCAGGCTGCGGGAAGGGCCGGAGTGAAGCTGGTAGAGCGGCCCGAGCCGCAGGCGGCGATAAACGACGTCGTTGTTCAGATTCATGCGTCGGGATTCACCGGGGATGAGCTGACGTGGCCCTCGACATGGACCGATCGCGTCGGCCGTGACCGGACGCCTTCAATCCCCGGACACGAACTGGCCGGAGTGGTCACCGCTCTCGGCTATGGCACGACGGGGCTGTCGATTGGCAGGGGCTGTTCGAGCACGGCCGCCTTCACGCGGGGCAGAGCGTCCTCGTGCACGGTGCGGCCGGCGTAGTCGGTTCGATGGCGAGCCAGCTCGCACGTGAAGCCGGCGCGTACGTCATCGGCACCGGGCGCGCTAGCGGCCGTCAGACGGCTCTCGACTTCGGCGCACAGGAGTTCGTCGACCTCGATAACGACGCACTGGAAGACGTCGGCGAAGTTGATCTGGTTTACGATGTCATCGGCGGCGACATCGGGAAGCGGTCTGCGGGCCTGATTCGCGCCGGAGGAACGCTTGTGACCGTCACCGGCCCGACCGAGGCGCGGCCTTCTGGCGGCCTGACTATCGACTTCGTCGTCGTACCCGATCGCGCCCAATTAAGTGAGCTCGTCCAGCGGGTCCGGGTTGGTCGGCTGCGGACAAACATCGGCAACGTGGCTGCCCTCGACGATGCGGTTGCCGCCTTCAGCCCGACCGAGCGGATCAAGGGAAAGACGATCATCCGCGTTCATCCGTGAGGACTCGGGGATTGCCTAACGCCCACGAAGGTGAAATTCACGCCCCGAAGGAGAGTTTAGATGTCGAACACGATTACGCCGACCGTTTTCTATCGCACGATATTCGAGCGACAGAAAAATCCATCCAAGCAAACGTCCAACTGAGGTGCCTTTAGACGAAACTGGTGTTGAATTTGATGCGGACAAGATCGATTGAAGGATGTTCGCGACGAGGCTCGCCTGAATGCTCGTCGCGCAACTCGAGGTAAATACGAATAGGAGGCTGGTTAAACTATGAGAAAAAATCCGCTGAACAAAGGTATCATAATGGAGAACGCCGCTGGCATTGGGCCGGTGACGGCTGAGATGGTTGAAGCCCGTGCGCGCGAGTTAGCAGCGATTAACGGTCGTCCTTCTTCCGAACCGTCCGAGGCTGACTATCAACAGGCCAAACGCGAGCTGACGGGAGAAGCGGAAATAGATCCGCAGGAAGAGAGTAGTGAATCCGTACCCGATTCGAAAGGTTGGGATCCCGTGCCGGGCTCAACCGGACGGCAAGCAGCAGACTCCCTCGGAGAAGATGAAGATGCCGAGGGACGGAGCGAGAGTGCGCAGATGTTCGAAGAAGGCGTCAGCGAAGCGGAGCACGATCAAATGCGTCAGGCATCCCGGGCGGAAGAGAAGAGCGACGAACCAGACCCTTAACTCGCGCGCGTGCTGTAGTGATCAGCGTCATCTCGCCTATTCCGCTGCCCCCTCAGCCTGCCCAAAGCCTGCTCGCCGCGGCGAGTGGCGGGCGAATGCTCAGTGCTCGCGAAAACTTTCGGAGTTCGCGCCGGTGATGCCGACGACCTTGTCTTTGATTCTGGGCATCAAGTCTCCCTATCTACGTTCTTCTTTCCACTTTCATGCTTCGAGGCCGGACTGCCAAGTGAAAGCCCAAGTCATTATGTGCGACGACCGCACAGTTGGAGTAAATTCTTTGCGATCAGCACAAGAGCTCACAGTCAGATTAAACAAACAAATTTGAACCATTTTGTCGCTCGGTTCACGTCTCGTCCTTGGCTCATGGGAACGAACCATTTTTATGAGCTGTCGATCGAGAAATCGCTTGTCCGCGCAATGCGCGCCGGACCAAAGAACTGGGGAGGTGAAGCGAGGTTATATTCCCAGCATGTCGAAGACGCCTTTGAAAAGATCGAAGTGAAGTTAGCGCGTTTCCATGAAAAACTAAAAAGCAGTTCCGATCTTACTGCGGATGAGCGGTACGGCTGGTCAATGTGGCTGCTAGCGTCGTATCTGCGTACACCGGCGGCATTCCTATCCAGTGCTGAGATGAGTGAACTCATGAACAATTTCGCGGGGGATCTCTTTCAATCGGCTTATACAGTATTGGCAAAATGCGTGACCAATCCGAACTGCATCGAATTGATAGCCAATCGGAACTGGCAGGTAATCACTTGTGACAAGCCGTATTTCTTGAAGCCAGATTCCGGAGTGGTCTTAACTGATCGCTTAGATGAGAGGAACGGTCTGATTTTGTATCCTCTCTCGCCATTTTCGTGCTTCGTTGCTACCGGTACTGGTCGGCGGTTCACTAGGATCCCGGCGTCTTTCGAGCGCGTCTTCGAGTTGAACCATCAGATTCTAAGTTGGTCAGATAGATCGGTTGCTTGCACTACGCAGTCCTGGCAGCGGAACGAAGACCGACTGCGACAGGCGGTGGTAACACATCTGGCAGCTGGCAAATATTCTCCGCCAACCTCGGGCCGGTTCTTCTCAATCGAGACAGTGAAATCCGACGGAAAAATTCGGGCCACAATACTTGGTCCCAAGGGTCCATCGATAATGACGGTTTCGGAGTCTGCTATTCGACCGGTGGAGGGGATTGCACAGCCAAAAATTCCGGGTCTCTACGACGTGGAAGATTCTCAAAGTATCGCATTTGAGGTGCGCTTTTCAGACGATGAGAGCGAAGTTGATTATGCTACCGCCGCAAAGCTTATGATGAAGATCGGGCAAACAGCGTTCGCAGTAGATTTCGCGCGCAAGGCATTGGAAGTAAATAAAGAAGATCTGCCTTCAAAATTAGTGCTCTTGGCGAGCGACTCCGAGGCGGATATCGGCGAGTTGATTCCAAAAGACGCAAGTGAGGCAGCAGAATTGGCGATTTGGTGGGCTTTGGCGAAACATCAGCCGATAGAAGGCCTCAAGATCACTTCGACTTGGTTAAGGCGGTACCGCGACCACGAGAGGTTGGCACAAGCAAACTTTCTTTGCTGTTTTATGGTTTACGGCGCGACCTTCTTGGAAGCGCTTTGTGGAAGGGTGGAAAAGCCCCCGTATCTTGATGACGACACGCCGCTGCCGGACGGAGTGATCGAACTCGTGAAGAAAATATATTCGCATTCGGATACCGACATGGTGTCTGAAGTGCAAAAGCAGATAGGAAAAATGGATATTAACGCGTCCGGTATAGCCGCAGACATACTGCGCGTTTGCGGATTGACCTCCAAAATAAGGCTTTATCGAAAGTCTTAGCGTCGAATAGATGACGCCTTTCGCTTTCTTGTTTGGATCAGGCATTTCGCTGAAAGCTGGTTTCCCGTCGACGGCAGCGATCACTGAGGCTGTTCTGAAAGCGCAGCGAACTAGTCCAACCGGAGAGCTCGTTCAACACGTCCGCTACTGCACCGACGGAAGCTTCGAATTCACTGAGCGACCGGATGAACCTCCGTCGCTGTCGGGCCCCCTTTTGCAATTGATTCTTCGTCTTCTCAGTCAAATCAAACGCGAAGTCGATGTCTACTACGACACCGCGCACTTCACCACGTACGAGGAGATATATTTCGTTCTCTTTCAGCTCGAAAGCACCGCGACGCGGGAACTCGACAATCCCGCGGTTGAGGCTCTGACGCGTAATCTACGTCGCGATTTCCCAGCATCAGACTTCTCGGCTTGGACAGTCGTAGGGACGTTCGATGCGCTACTTACCAAGGCCTGTGACTACGTCAAAGACGTCGTGCGTTCGATGCTTCGATCGGGTGGCGACGATGCTACTTACCTAAGCTGGATCATCGATTCCTGCACTGACCCTGAGTATTCCCCCGCATTTATTTTTACATTGAATCACGATACGCTCCTTGAGCACCGCCTCACTAACCGCGGTGTCGAATTCACCGATGGGTTTGCGCCACCGCGGCCCCGCGACGGGTTGAGAATGTGGGACAGCTCACTGTTCGACAACTCGGACAGATGCATTCGACTGGTCAAGCTTCACGGCTCAATCGATTGGTTCCGCGAAGTTCCTCACCGTCGCGAGCACAATCCGATTCCATTCAAATTTGGCGCTTCACGAGCTCACCCAAAGCTTGATCTCGATCGTCCGCTCTTCCTCATCGGCACCCACAACAAGCCTCTAGAATACACCAACAGCGTGTACGAGGATCTCCACGCCCAGTTGTACCTTGCGCTCAAAAACGTCCGACGGCTCATTGTCTGTGGCTACGGTTTCAACGACAAAGGGATTAACACTCGGTTAATTCATTGGATGTCTCGTTCGGACAGTCACCGGATTGTTCTGATCCACAGAAACCCGGAGGATTGCATATCGAATGCACGAGGAGCTATCGAGCGGGAGTGGTATTACTGGGGCCGCACCCGTACTCATTTAGTTCGCGAGTGGGCGGAGGACGTCGCATGGTCAGAGTTGCGCAAAACAATTTGCCTGAGTCCGCCTGTTGCTGGGTAACTTCATTAGTCGAATCGATTACAGGTCTAGGTGCGGTCAGAGCTTACTTTCGTAAGAGACTGTCAATAATTAGCTCTGAGCCTCTCTCGCTTGTCAGTTGTAAAATCTAACCTACTCTGCGAGGAAGAACGAGTCGGCGCTTAAGCAAACGCATTCGAAGGCCCACTACCTGTTCATTTTCGAGAACGAAGTCCAACAGGGACCGTTGCCGCCTAGTCAAGTTCAGCGAATGCTCCGCGACGGGCAGATCTCGGAGGCGGCATTAGTGTGGCGTGAAGGACTTACGGAGTGGCAGCCGATCAACTCCGTCCTGCCGAAACTCGCATCGATCCGACAAAAAGAATATCTGAAGTTTCTCGGCGAGCCGATTCCGCGCGGGTTGACGTTCGAAGAAGCGCAACAACGGCTCGACGCGCTGGTAGCCGATAACCCTGCAAAGAAGCTGGCGCTTGAGCGGTGGGATGTTCTCGCGGAAAAGCGCGATGCGGTCGTAAGCTACTTCGAGCGGGCAGAAATGAAGTGTCCCGTTTCAGACTTCGAAATCGTACCGATGCTCGAATCGATCCAAGCGACCGACCCGGATCAGTTCGCTTCAATCCCATCTTATGAGATTGCAAGATTCTTCAAAGCACACCGCGATCATCGCTATTGGGAAGACGAAGAGCCAACGGAAGCTCAAAAGGCGGTGCTTCGATCGAAGCGGATACCGTACGAAGGCATTACGAAGGGACAAGCCAGCGAGCTCATCAACACGATCTACAATGCGGCGACGGAGGGCCAGGTAAGACGCCTCATTTTCTACGGCATCAATGCGGAAGGTCTAACGAAAAAGGAAGCGTGTTTGATTATCGATGACTACATCGCAAGTCATCCGGACGCAGAGAACGACTATCAGCGTTGGAAAATGAACGGCTGTCCATCGATGTGAGGAACAGGATGGGTCGATTCAGATGTTCAGATGTGGTCAGAACTTACTTTCGTAAGAAACTGTCAATAATTAGCTCCGACCCTCTTTTGCTGTTTCTCTTTTGTTGTTTCCTGAGAAGCGCAGGATTTACAGTCCTACTGTACACGTACCGTGATCATTCCGATTTCAAATATTGCTGACGAGGCCTAGGCTTGTGTCGAAAGCAGATGTTCTCCCTGTATCAGTATTTTGTTTCTCTAGATCCTGCGACTCGCGGAGCTACAATCGGCGCCGCGGCTACTGTTCTCTCAGTGGGGATCGCGTTCGGCGGAGTGCTGCTGACGATTCGATCAAATCGCGTTCGCGCGCGAGCAGATCAACTAATCACGCTTCGCCGCGAGGCATACCTCGAAGCATGCGACGTGACCGCCGAGGCAGTTCAGTTTCTCGTAACTTTGCCTGATCCGAGTGTTACACTGGCGACCGGAACGGTGGTAATGCGCAAAGTGGGTGGCGCGATGGGGAAACTCCACATCTTGGCAGATCAAACCACACTTGATGTGGCGAATGCGTACATGAATGCCTTCCTCGACGAGTATGCGGGTGCAGTAAAATTGAAAGGTGCGCACGAAATGAATGCTGTTGAAATTGCAACCGCTAATCAAAGGATTGGGCTATTGAGCGGTGACGCAACATTGCTCGCGAATCCGCTTGCAGCAGAAGAGAGAAGCAAACTGCGCGCACAGATTGTGAAACTCTCCGAGGATAATCTGTTGCTAACCCAGCAATTAATCACTTATTGCGGAAATATAACCGACAGGCTTAACGCATCTGCCACTGCGGTTACATTGGCGCTGCGGAAAGAACTCGACTTGAACATCGATCAAAAATGGTACCAGGCTTTGCAGATAAAAAACTCGGAGCTTAATGAAGCTAGATCTAAGCCCTTGGTCGATGCGATGCAGGAGAACCTAGCGAGAATTCGAGCGGGTAGACCGCAATAGTCTGCACCTGGAAGAATGGGGTCAGTCTCACTTTTGACACTGGTGGTCGGTGAAGAGGTGCCAGTCAATCCTTGCAGTATTTCGCAAAATTTTTCTACGGCAGGTCTGTCGTCGCCCTTTGCGGCGCGGGCGAACCTAGAGTCGGAAGTCAGAGGTCAGAAGACAGCGGTCAGCAGTTCGCCACGGCGACTCCGTCCTTTGGCGGATCGGCCGTTGGATATTAACTGGCCGCGGTTAATTGCCGAACGCTAAGGACTTCGTTTTCGTGCAGAGATTCCAACGCGGATTCAGGCACAGCTGTGACAGCGATGGTGTCGCCGAGTGCGTTGAATACTTCGATGGAGTAGCCACTTTCACCATTTGTCGACGGGTGATGGTCGACGATCTTCACGACATCGCCACGGCACAAGCCGTGTTCTGGAACGTCGCGTGAAAGAGCTGCATCAGTGTAGAGATCAAAGCGCACGATGAGTTATTTCTCCGGAACTAGGGTAATGAATTTGGTGACACCAGACACATTCTCTTTCATCCAAATGGAGCGGATTTGCAAGGTCACGCCATTTGGCCGCAATTTTGCAATGGCTGTTTTAATATTGCCGGACACAGGAGATCGCCGGAGTTGATCCATCCGATGGCACCTTCAGCTCGAACCATCTTCATGGGTGAATCACTTTTGTAAAAAGGCTGGTTCCAGAACGAACCAAATCCCGCATTTTTTTGTTGAACTTCCCGCGGTTGGCTTTGAGTTGCTTCAAAAACTGGGGGTAATGAAGCGATGAAGAGAGCGGATCGTGTTTTGCGCTCCATTTGATAAATTCAAATAGAACAGGGATTAAGTCCAAGCCCTTCTCGGTGAGAGTGTAAATGTCCTTTCGTTGATCCTCTCCGTGCGGAGATTTTTT
>Ga0193750_1000155_pt1 | contig 19988 bp, 11 predicted proteins | sample L1c1metaG_FD_160569 | JGI IMG/M metagenome (GOLD analysis project Ga0193750, IMG submission 160569) | Soil microbial communities from a riparian zone of the East river system, Colorado, United States - L1c1 | ecosystem: Environmental > Terrestrial > Soil > Riparian zone | place: USA: East River... | reverse complement strand
ATCAAGATCGAGAACGATTCGCTAACTGACGAGCAGGTGCTTTTCCTTTCCGATATTTTCCCGACCGGTTACATGGCGGCGGAAAATGCCGGCATCGAAGCGGGCGACACCGTAGCGGTGTGGGGTTGTGGACCCGTGGGTCAATTTGCAATTCAAAGTGCATGGATGTTCGGCGCCGGCCGTGTAATCGCGATCGATCGTGTGCCGGAACGACTGCAGATGGCAACCAGGCACGGCCGCGCGGAGGTAATCAATTTCGAAAAAATCGAGGGCGGTGTATATGAAAAGCTTCAAGAGATGACAAACGGCCGTGGGCCGGATCGTTGCATCGACGCGGTTGGCGCGGAGGCGCACGGGGGCGGCGCGTTCGACGCAGTCTTGGACAAAGCAAAAGCGACCGTCATGCTAGCGACCGATCGTGCACATGTGTTGCGAGAGGCAATCATGTGCTGCCGCAAAGGGGGCACCGTTTCAATCCCCGGCGTTTATGTCGGCTTCCTCGATAAGGTGCCGATGGGGGCTGCGATGAATAAAGGGCTGACGTTAAGGATGGGCCAGACGCACGTGAAGCGTTATCTTCCTGAGCTGCTCGGGAAGATCGATTCAGGCGAGATCGATCCGTCGTTCGTTATTACGCACAATCGACCGCTCGAGGAAGGGCCTAAGCTCTACCGAACGTTTCGCGACAAGGAAGATGGTTGCATTAAAGTGGTGTTGAAGCCGTAATCATGTGTTCATTGTTTCAACCAAGCACCGCCGAGACCCGCGATTGAATCCCTGTCGCACTTTGGCGGAAAAAATGAGTTTCTTCGCATCGTAATAGCCGACAAGCATCCAAGAACTTCGCGTCTCAAAGATTTGTCTCGAAATTGTGTAGAAAGACTCGGCCGGCGATAATTAAGGAGCGGAGCCTTCGCGAAAAAATAGCTTTAAAAGCGCTATAAGCGCCCGTTACTTAGGTAAATTAAGGCCCTTTCACGGCGGTAACACGGGTTCGAATCCCGTTAGGGTCGCTTTCGTCGTAATGCACGACAATTAGACAAATGCATAACGGTATTGCATAACAAATGTGCTAAAATTCGTCTACGTCCGCCGACGTTGTGCAGGTCGTTTCGCATCCTGATAAGCCTGTAACGCCAGGGTCGCAATCAGCAAAACGAAGTGGCAGTAAACAAACTTTTTCACATTAGTCCCCCTGCGTTGGATTCAATGGACCGAAGCCGTCGAAGACCTCGTCATCAACATGCCTGGGTTCGGCAGTCTCTCCAGATCGGTTCCGAAGGTTGGGACACGATAAATGAGTACCTGACCTGAGTTAGGCGGTGGCGCGCTAGCAGCACCAGGGCCAGTAGTTTCGCAGGCATTCAGGATCAGCCCAGCACAAGCAACGCTGAGCATGTAAATGATTGAATTGTATGCTTTCACGTTTTGACTTCCTTTCTTTTGTTACGCCGATCATTTTCTAAAAATTCGACAGTCGTTAGGAAGAGTGCCCCGGGCGTCAGATGTTCGTTGACCTGGCTCGAGCGATCACGGCAGCGGAGTTCAATGTATTCAGTATGGGCGCTGCGCCAAGTTGCTGAACGATTGATCGACGCGCTCCAGACTTTGCTTCCCGGTAAATAACATTACCTTGGCTCAGCTTTTCCGAAGTCGCGCGGCTAGAACCGGCCGCGATCGTAGAGCGCAAGCTGGTCACGACCATTCCCCAGGAACCGCCCGCTCGCCGCCAACGCCCAGGAGGTGCGCCAACCGCTGAAGTCCTGCCGGCGGGAGATGTTTCCGTTCGCATCGAGGCCGAACATCGCAGCACAACCTTGCGACGCCGTGTAGAGGAGAAACTCCGTGCGCGATGTGCCTTTGAATCGGCCTGCCGCCAGCAGGTCCCACGGTTGACTCCAATCACCAGCGACGACATCCAGATCGGGTGCGACGCCCACGACGTCACCGTCAATCCCGGATTGGTCGCTGTAACGCATGATCTGCTGCCGATTGAGTCCTAGGAAGTCTCCTGCGATCGCGCCGCCGCGGTTCGCCCCGAAGGGGTCGAGCGTTTGAGGCGTGTTGAAATTTCCGCCCTCGTCGAAAGCCACGATCCCCGGCGACGTTTCCGCCGCGGTCGCACAGCCAGACCTCGCTCGTTTGGTTTCCCAAAAAGCGGCCGGGCACCATCCAGTCCCAACTCGAGCGCCAACCGGTGTTGGACGTGTCGAGATTGACGTTGCCGTTGCCATCGAATCCGACGATGTCCGCCGTACCGCCGGCGCGATCGTACAGGAGCACCTGGTCCCGCCCGTTGCCGATGAAGTTCCCCACGACGATCAGATCCCAGCTGGTGCGCCATCCGGAATCGGGGCGACGGAGATTGATGGCCCCGGCGCCGTCGAATCCGACGAGCAAGACGTCGCCCGAGGCCTTGTCGTAGAGCAACACCTGCTTCCGCCCGTTGCCGATGAAATTCCCGGCGACGACCGTGGTCCAGTTGGAGCGCAACGTATCGTCGGTCTTGTCGAGGTTCGCGAGACCCGTGCCATCGAACCCGACGATGGCGAGGGCCCCTCCGGCGCGGTCATAGAGCACGAGCTGATCGCGGTCCGTGCGGGTAAAAGCGCCTGCGATCATCACGTCCCAGCTCGACCGCCAGCCGTTGTTCGTGCGATCCACCTGCACGGCGCCGTTCCAGTCGAAGCCGACGATGTCGCAGGCAGCGCCGAGGCCCGCGAAACGCACGAAGAGGTTGATTGTGATCTGGTCGATCGCGCTCCAGGAGTCCGCGTCCTCGCCGAGGCCGCGCGTCCAGTCGACGGTCGACGCGGTGAACACCGCGCCGGCCTTCTCCGAGATCATCATCATGGCGATTTCGGGCGGATCTTGGGATTGCGCGGCTTCCGACGCGAATCTGACGTCGGCGAGCGTGGTCCACGAGTCGTCGCGCTGCCCCGTCGCGAGGTCGGTCTCGTAGCCGACCACTGTCCCGCCGTCCCCGAACGTTCCGAAACTGTCGCCCTCTTGCAAGTCGGTCCCGGCGAAAACCCAATGGTCGGGCGCGCAAGCGACGAAATGCGCGGGCTCTCCGTTGACGTCGTTGCGTGGCGGCGTGGGTGCAAGCACCTGACCGAGCGTCGTACCGACGAGCGCCCCCGATTCGTCCTCCGTCCAGTTGATCGTCTTCTCGGTCCTGCCGCTCGGGGCGTGTGCGGAGGTGGGATCGAATGTCCGGTCCTTGTAGCAAACGATGGTGTCGCTGCCGTCTTCGATGCGGATCCGCCACCAGCAGTTGTTGCCGCTGAAGAACGCGGCGTTGCCGCCGCGCGCGATGAACGCCTGCAACCGATCGTACATCTCGTTCGAGAAGTATTCCGCGTGGCCCGTGCTCACGACCATGCTGTATGCATCGAGCAGGTTGGGTTCGTTGTGCAGGTCGACGAGCGTCGCCCATTCTACGTCGATCTCGAGGCGAGACAGCCACTTCGCCAGGGGCTCCTCCCAATACGTCCACTTCGTCCCGACGTACGGCGGCTCGCCGATGAAGGGTCTTCGAAAGCTCACGCGGAACGCCCACGGCCGGAGGCCATCGCCGGCGCCGGGCGAGGTGTAGTTGGACTCGCCGAACGAACGGAAACCGTAGAGGCAGCGACCCCAGAAGTTGTACGCCTCGTAGGTGGTGTCGTTAACAAAGACGAGGATGTTGGATTGTGAGCCGGGTTGGCGAGCGCGAACGACGAAAGGGATGGCGACGCTGTACGGCGCGCTGGCTGGACCCGCGAGCCGCGCCGTGGCGCCTGCCGAGCCCACGCCACCGACCTCGTCCGAACCGGCGCTCACCTGCGCGATGTACAGGCCGCTCGGCCAGTCATCCGGAACCTGCAACGTCGCCGCAGGTTCCCAGCTCGGTCCTTTGCGATAATCGAGCGTCCGGATGGGCAGAGCTCCGTTCGAAGAATTGAGGAGGTCCGCCATGAACTCACGCTCGCCGCCCAGTCGATAGATCCCGATGGCGAACGGTCCGACGGTGCTGCTCACGAAGAACTGGACCGACTCGCCGGGCCGGACGCTGCCCCGCGACGTGTAACCCTCGAGCGGTGGACGCACGTAAGCCTCGAACGGCCAGTGCAGGAAGAATTCACCTCGTCCTGCGTCGCGGTCGTAGAACAGTAAGCTCGAGAACCGGCTATCACGGAACTTGTAGTCCTCCTCGTCGGGAGTCCAGAAGCCGCCGGGCACGATGAGATCCCATTGCGCTCCCAGCCCGTCGTAGTGCTCGTCCGTGTTGATGTAGTTGTGCGCAAAGTCAACCACGAACAGGAACTGGAGCAGACCGCTCTCCGGGAAATACAGCGCATAGCCCGGATCGAGACCGAAGCTTCCGCCGACGATGATCGAGGCGCCCGGCAACTCGATGGAGGCCATGCTCCCGAGCGAGTTGACGTCGGTGCCGCTGTCCTCCGGGTTATAGGTGAGTTGATAGATCTCGCAGTGGCCGGTCGTCTCTTCGTAGAAGAGCACCGAGTTTCCGCTGGCGAAGCCGCCGACGACGTGGCTCCAGGTCGTGCGCCAGCCGTTGCTTCCCTGGCGCAGGGTCAGGTTCCCCAGACCATCACATTCGAGGATCTCTCCCCTCCCCGTCGCGCGGTCGTATCGCAGGACCGCGCTGTACGGAGAGTTCACCACCCGCACGATCGTCACATGGGTCCAGGTTCCCCAATTCGGAAACTCGCGCCGCCCAATGAGGTTGCCCGACGCGTCGGTGTCGAAGATTGCGGCGAAGCCGGTTGTCCGATCGGCGAGCAAGAGGCTATTGTTCGCCGAGTCGCTGAAGCGTCCCGCCACGACGTGCGTCCAGCGGTGGCTTCGCGAACCAATGCGTCCGAGATCCGGATGCTGACGCAGCAGCGAAATGTTGCCGTGCCCGTCCGTCTGGTAAATCTCGGCGAATCCCGTATTGCCCTCGTAGAAGAGCACACAGCCATCGTGAGCCCCGGAGAAATTCCCCCCGACGATGTGCGTCCAGGAGCTGCGCCAGCCTGTCTGCACGCTGAGCGGCCAGAAGCTCGGCGGCAAATCGGGCCCACCCGGTCCCTCGAAAATCGAACCGGCTGGAGCGCGAACGTCGCCGACCATGATTTATCCTCGGTGAGCTGACAGGCATTCAAGCCCGTTCCTCTCGCTGCGTCAATCTCTAACAAAGACCTCGCGCACCGGGCCCGACCATTCGGTGCGGTGGCTGGCTGTGCTGCATTGTCGCGCTTTTTATAAAGCGCCGACGACACAGCTACACTCGAAGGATGAGAACGGCTCTAAATAATGAGTCTCTGGAGCCGGCCCGCCCACAGATCGGAAAAACGGGAGTAAATGTAGAAGATCAGGATACACATGGGATTCTATTTGGTTGATTGTTGGTCATCAGGTTCTGGTCTCATATCAACACATTGCGCGCCAACTTTCATAAATCCGGAATTCTACAATCCGATTTTTTATCCTGCAACGCAAGCCGCTCGAGGCAAGCAAAATACAAATCATAGTAGAAACGTTTTATCGGCCCCGCAGAAAAGAACCGTTGCGTTTCACGGACTATTTATGATACCAATGGCCTAAAAATGAGACATGTTGTGATGCACTTTTTAACCGCGCATCAGCAGCAAAAGCACTCTTCGTATGGGGCCGCGAACGGCAAGGAGTCTACTGATTGTTGTCGACCAGTTGGGGGGCAGCTTTGCTTAGTTCCAGTTGATTACTCACTTTCTGCACGGTCACAGTCAGCACTTCAATCTGCTTCTGCTGTTGTGCAGCGGTCGCTCGTTGAGCCGAAATTTGCTTCTGCTGCTGCGCGACAGTGGTCTTGAGTTCGGCGATTGTGCTCTGCTGTTCTACGACGTTTCGATGCTCTTTGAAAAACTCATTCAGCAACATCGCGTTTACTGCCTCACAGCGAACGGTCGTTACCTTTGCCATCTTCATCACGCACGACCAGGTCGGGGTTCACCTTCTCTACTTCCTCCGCGATCAAACCGAACTGCGGCATACCAACTGGATCAAGCTCCTCTTTGTAGCGGAAGGTAACGGTTTCAGGGCCAGGATGGCTTCGCTCGCCTCATCCATCGGCTGATCTGGATCTTGAACCGGGCCGAGGAAACGACGGTGCCCAGTTTGCCGGTCGAATCAATCATTACCGCTACCTTAGTTCCACCGGCCACTGTTTTTGCCGTAAATCCCCGCGATATAAGCGGCAGTCTGGGTGCCTTGCTTGCCAATGCGGATCTTGGCGGCTTCGCCACTTACACCCTGGTTGCCAATGTCGATGTTGTTACTGCCATTTCACCTTCCGGTGTTCCTTTAGAAACTCGTTAAGCAGCATCGCGTTCACCGCCTGATGACTATGTTGTTGCTCCCGGTGGTGAGATTCGCGCCTGCGTTGAATCCTAACGCAACATTGGATGAGCCGCTTATTTTATTGGACAGGGCAAAAGCGTCTTCGCGGTGTTATCGATACGCGGGCAGCCCAGACGTCAGCGCCGGTTCTCGTCAACACGAACCTGTTCGACGGCCATAATTGGCACTAGCGGCGTTTGGGCACTTCCTTGATACTAACGCGATGCGTCACTTCTGAATCATACAAAACGCAAGCGAGACGCTTGCGTTACGTTAAACGGCCCCAGGCGGCGGCGCTCCCAATCCTTTTCGCATCAGCTTCCAGCCAGAATTTATCGTGAACTTAAAACCATCACTCTCCTGGCTCCTTTTGTTCGTGCCGATCGCAATCGTATTGCGGTTCTGGCCCGGTGCGGAGAATCCCACGGCGCTTTTCATTTGCTCGGCCATCGGCATTATTCCGCTGGCGGGGTGGATGGGGCGCGCCACCGAAGTACTAGCGGCGCGAATGGGCGAAGGAGCCGGCGGGTTATTGAATGCCACGTTCGGGAACGCAGCGGAGCTGATCATTGCTGTGATTGCGCTCTCGAAAGGCATGAGCAGCGTGGTCAAAGCTTCGATTGCCGGCTCGATCATCGGCAACATTCTGCTTGTGCTCGGACTGTCGATCTTGTGCGGCGGGACAAAGTATAGCGAGCAGCGGTTTAATCGGACCGGGGCGCGCACCTCGGTGATCTCCCTCTCCCTGGCGGCGATCGCGCTGATCATTCCGACGGTGTTTCACGTGGCCGCAGAGCGCAGCCCAAGTGGCTGGAATCCGATGATGGAGCAGCGGCTTTCCCTGGCGATCGCCCTGGTGCTTTTTCTCACCTACTTTTGCGTGCTCGGTTTTTCGCTCAAGACGCACCGGCATTTTTTTCAAGGCACTGAGAGCGAACTGGAGGAAAAAGACGAGCATTGGTCGCAGAACAAAGCGATCCTGGTCATCCTCGTTGCCACTGGATTCGTAGCGTTGCTTTCGGAATTTTTAGTCGGCACGATCGAGAGCATACGTGCGACATTCGGTATTACCGAGACTTTCGTCGGCATCATCGTTGTCGCGATTGTCGGTAACGCTGCCGAGCACTCGACCGCCATTCTCATGGCATTGAAAAACAAAATGGATCTGAGTGTTGGAATTGCGATTGGATCAAGCTTGCAGATCGCACTCTTTGTCGCGCCGCTGCTGCTATTCGTCTCCTATTTGTTTGGCAAGCCGATGAACCTCGAGTTTTCTCTGCCGGAAGTCTTCGCCGTAGTCGCTTCAGTTTACATCCTGTTTCAAATCAGCGGCGACGGCGAAACCAACTGGATCGAAGGCGTCCAGCTTCTCTCCGTTTACGTCATCCTCGGCATTTTGTTTTTTTATCTGCCGGCTGTCGCGTACTAGCTCGGGGGAGCGAGTGCGGGCGACTGATTCGCGTTTGTAATCCCAATTCAACCTGATCTGGGGCCACAGGGTGTCTTCTCCACTTGGCCACCGTCGGCGCCGACGCTTTCTCGGTTCGTCAGTTTCCCCGCACCGGAGGTGCAGTTTCAAGTTCAGAATATCGCAGTCGATTTCAGCTTCCAAAATTCTGAGTTCATGCGTCTGTTCACCCGAACCAAGTACTTTGAGCTTGTTGTCGATTTTAATGTAAACGACGCTCCGTTCCCGCAGATTTTCTCAGGTACCGGATATGTAACCGACTCCCACGGCGTTGCGCTAGGTTCGCAAACAACCTTGCAAATATCCGTGGGAACAAACGGAGCCAATCAAGTTAACACAGTTTGTGCTGGTGCCTTCGATGGTTTTCGGACACTGGAACTGCGTAATTCTGCGCGAATCTGCAACGTGCCACGTTAGCGAATGCAATTAACGCTCTGATTTCTGCCGATTTGACCGGGGCGTGGGGGGTCTGCGAAGTGACCATCAGATCTACATCTTCAGTCCACCGTAACGGCGACGGGAGCGGAAGGGATGCCGTTAGCGACCACAACAAGCTGGCTAGGCCCACGCTCTTGGGTTGCCGGCACATCGAAATGAGTAGACACCAGATCGCCAGATGCAACCGCCATGCTGGTGTGGTCGTGCGTGCGGCTATAAAACACGTGTCCAGTTCTGTTGTTGGTGATGCGCACAAGTGGAAAGTTGGTAGCCGCTTGCTGATCGTCTCCGTAAGCAGCCCCTTGCGACATGCCGTTGAAACGATGGCCCGAGATGGTGTAGGAACCCCCGGGACTAACGTTGGCAGGGGCGGACTGGATGCTCGGCGCCCAAGCCGGATTATAGGTTCCAGAAGGGTTGTAAACTGAGACAAAGAAGAAATCGGTGAAGAGAATCTGGCCGGTTGGGAGGACTAGGAAGTTGCCGTAGAACGACGAGTCGTTAGAAGCGTGGGGAGCCGGGGGAATTTCCGTTAGGCTCGATCCGTCCCACTCCAAGAAGGTCGACGGGGTATTAAAGATCTTTGGACTCGCCATCATGAGAACCTTGCCGTTAGGCTCCAGCGCCGCGGGACCATCGGCGATGTCGAGTGTATCTGGAAAATCCGGACCCGGCATCCAGACCCCGGTATTCGAGTGGTAGACCGCAGTGTGGCCCGCACCGCAACGGTTTGCTCCAGTGTAGAAGACGGTCCCGTCGGGTCGCAGGATTGCAGGTCCCACTTCGTAGGATGCAAGGCCCCTGCCGCCACACCTTGCGGCGGAGTCCCAGAGCTGCACAATCGTACTGCCTGCGCTGGACCATGAGCCCGTGGCGGGGTTGTAGATTTCCGAGTTCTTGCCGTTGGAATCGTACGAAAAAACATAGGCATCCACCGTCAGGACCTGTTTATTGGGCAACAGCGTCCAACCTTCTTCATCGTTGACGTCAAATTTTCCCGAACCGGTCGGCGTCCACGTCAAGGTATTGAGGTTTAGTAGCGCTGCCTGATCAGTGCAGCAATTGGCCTGCATGAAGGTTCCATCGAAGAGAACGACGCCTTGAGCATCACCAATCGTAGACCAACCCGTTGGAGGATTTACGCTCGTCCAAGTATTGGTTAGCGGGTTATAGATGGCGCCCAAATTGGTCCAGACTGCTTGCAGGAAATTGTATTCCCCACCTTCAATGATGACTCGGCCGTCAGGAAGTTCGGCTGAGGAGTGATAAAGCGGGCTATATCCCGCCGGCGTTGAAGCCACTTGGGTCCAGGTTCCGTTGACGTAACTGCCGAACTCGTCTGGGGTCAGTTTCCACCAATCCTGGCACCCGTCATCTTGCACCATGACAGTGCCATCGGTCAGTAAAATCGGGTTGCCAGGGCCGCAGTCGGCGTAATCAAGAACCGGAGGTTGGTTTGTCAGCAATTGCCATGGTGAGCCGGCGACGGGGGCGACAGTTGCGGCGAAGGCAGTTGGTCCCTTTTTCGGCGGGAGAGGCTTTGGCTTGAGGAAGGCCTCCGCGCCGGCGGACTGCGCAAGGACGCTAGATGGGTGGGCCGCGAAGAAGACCATTGCCGTCGCCGCCAAGATTAGCGTGACCGCAGTTGCGATACGCAGGTGTGAGAAAGCGCGATTTCGAGTAAACCAACGAGGAGTTTTCATATGTTTCTGGAGCTGCCGATAACGAGTTGAATTTTGGTGAATTTGCGGGGTTCCGGAAACTCAAACAAATCAAGAAGAGAATGTCGACCATTTTTGGTCGTTTTCCTTTTACTTTTCTTCTCCGCGCGACGGGCGTAATTCGGATGGACGAAGAAAGCACGGATTTTTGCGGCGTCTGTTCGTGGATCGTCATCGTTCCGTCACAACTATCGCGCCTATCGCGCGCGCGCGCGCGAAGGTTTCGGACAAATTTGGACAAGAAAGCTGTGTAAATCTGCGCGATTTCGGCAAGAGCGTTCCTCAGCCACGTTCAAGTAGCCGCTCTTTTTATCACGCATTTGCGGCTTAATCGCGTAACAACGCGAAACACCAAGAGAGATTCCGATTCGTTGGGGTAGCTTCTCTTCCTGTTTACGGGGAACGGCTGGCGACGATCAACCCGGCAAGGAGAAAGACCATTGCCGCGGAAAACAGACAGTAGCGGCAGAACGCGTGAAGAATGAATGCCTGAGTGTAGAGCAGCCAAAGTGTAACTGCGAACATCGACCACACGGTAAACAGCAGGAAGCGGCGGACTCGGGCATAACCAAAGGCGGCGAGAACCGCGAAACTGAAAACACTAAAATAGGCGACGGCCCCGACCAAGGCGAGCGGAACTCCGCCGACGCGGGCATACGGGCTACCCAGCACCTTGAAACAATCGGGAGATCCACCGCAGACCATGGTCTCGCCGGTCAAGGCCTCGACCGCTAGATAGGTTGCATCGGCGAGGCCGGCTAACGAGATTAATGCAACTATCGAGTAAATTACGATTTGAGAACGCGGTATGGCAATGGTATCGGCTGCTGGCTTTGAAGTGGCGCGTTTGTTTTTCATTTCAAGAGCCGTTGTCTTTGTCCTTTACCGCGGCATCGATCGCAGCGCGCAAGGCGACTGGATTCAGTGAGGTGGGAGGGACCGATTGGTTATTGATGAAGATCGTCGGAGTATTCTTAACTCCGAGCTCCTCGCCTCGTTTTCGGTCGGACTCAACTTTCTCTTTCACCTCTTCGCTATTCATGTCCTTTTTGAACCGCTCGAGGTTTAGGCCAATCGTCCCGGCGTAGGATTCAAACAAGGATTGAACATCCTTGGTTTTCGACCAAGCGGCTTGTTCTCGATAAAGGAGGTCGTGCATCTCCCAAAAATGGCCCTGTAAGCCGGCCGCCTCAGCCGCATAAGCCGCTTCGTGAGCGTGCTCATGGATAGTAAAAGGGAAATTGCGGAAGATGACACGTAAACTCGAGGCGTAATCACGCTCAATTTGCTGAAGGGGCACCTCTAACCCGCCGCAGGGAGGGCATTGAAAATCTCCGTATTCTTCCAGCGTGACCGCGGCATTAGCCGGGCCGCGCACGTGTACTTCTTCGGCATGCTCTTTGGAAGCGGCCATTGCTTTCGGAATGGCCGTCGTCTGAGGGCGCTTCGCCCGGTAAAGCATGATGCCCGCTCCGAGAGTGACGAATCCGACCACGGCAACGATGATGAAGGGAAGAACGCGTTTCAAGGTTGTCTCGTTGAGGAAAGGCTGAGTAGTTTAACGAACGGGAACGGAGTTCAAGTTTAATTCATGTGCGGGACTAGCTGACGCCGCAGGCCTGCACGTACGCGGGATCGTTGCAGACACGGTTGAGCAGCCTTGGGCCGCAGTGCTGTCGTTTAGCCAGCGCGACGACCGCGTAACAGCATCACGCCGACCGAGCTAATCCCACCCAATCCTAGCAATGGCCAGGTCACGGGTTCGGGCATGACGAAAAACTATCGAGGACAGGTCGCAACAATAGCGCGTTAAGCCAGTTACTTAGCTACGTCTTTGAACGTTATGGTCCCGCGGGGATTGATGTCCGAGTGTGGGCTTGAGTGATTGAGACGTCGTTTCCTTCGATCGAGCCGTTCGCGTCCAGATCATACATGAAGGTCGAGCTATCAACGCGTTGACGCGTCCGACTTTGCACAGCCGAAACGTCGTTTCCTTCGACCGAGCGGTTACCATTCACATCGCCGATCAATATGCCCATCGGAACGGAAAAATCGTTCGTGATCGCGCTATCGCTCAGACCAAGCAAATTTATCACGAGACGCTGAGCATTACTAACATTAGCGAGGTTTACTGTAATGTGATTACTGTTAACGACCGGTGAACCAGAGATTGCGCCAGCTCCGCCGGTCGGGTGGCTGACCGTGGCACCGTTCAAGGTTACGGGATTAGCAAAAGTGAGTATGACCTGATAGCTGTCTGCAACCGCGGCTGTGCGGGATTCGACGCCCAAAGCATTCGACGCCGGCAAATTAATATCAAAGCTCCCCGCGCCGCTGTGCAATTTTCGACTTCCTGCAGACAATGGCGATAAGAATGTAGCCGGCACGTACGTTGGAGTATTGACCCAGTACACGGTTGCTCCGCCTAACTTTGCAGCCTTACGAACCAGCATGGCAGATCCAGCAGGGATTACATCTTTGCTATGATCAACATTATCAGTCGATAGTCTCCAACCATCACTGAACGTATAAGTTTTGCTCGGCTGCTTACCGATTTGAGCTTGTGTGTTATCGAAGAGGAGCAACTGATCTCCGCGGACGAACGAATTATCTATTGGCGCAAGACCGTTGGAATCCAGCGTCGCATCAACCGGGCGAATCATCGTCACCGGATTATCTTGTTGCTGACTCGCTGATGCCAGAATCGGCACGGCCAGCTTGCTCATCAAAACTGATCCTGTGGCAGTCAAGGGCAGCGTTGGTGCGCCGTTAGAATTTCGCACGATCAAGTAGCTGTCCGGTAGCAATGGATCGTCGCCGTGATCGGTGGAATTATCTCCTTCCAGCCGCCAGCCAACGCTGGAACCGTTGTTGATGAAGAAATAAGTCGCAGCCGGTGCAAGGTTAATTCCACCAGACCAAGTATTCGGAATCACCAACTCGGTTTTGTAAGTAGGCGGGCTGGTCGTCGAAGTAAACGAAACCCCAGCATCACTCGGCCGAAATATTGTCGCTGGTGTCCAGTAAGGGATCAATGTTACCTTTGCGCTTGCAGCAACGCCCGTCAGATTGTCAAACGATGTATCGACTGTCAGCGTACTCGCACCGTTCGAGAGCACGGGATAAATGTGTCCTTCCTTCGGATTAGATGCCCCGCCGTTGCCTATCACGATATAATAATGTTTTGGCTGCGTGCGTGCGGCATAGACGAACTGATTAGCGGCCCAACCAGGCGTTCCATTAATCGTTAGCGTGTCCGCGTTGGCTGATTGTACCGTTCCGGTAAACTCTGGCGGACGCGTGAACGGAATGCCGAGATAAGTATCAGAGTTACCCAGACAAGAAGTCGTGGTGAACCCCACAGGATCTGTCGTCACGCTTGTCTGCGCCGGCAATGATGGGCCGCCGATGCTGGCTACGGCAATAACAAGCAGATGTGATTTCAGGGACATTATTGCTCGAGGGATAACGCGAGGACATGATACTAGAAGTCGCTTTCCCGAGTGGCAAGACAAAATCGGGCGACGCTGGGATCACGTGTAAAGCTAAACTCCTGAAACGAAACGCGCTCGCTCCGTTGCCTGAGCGGGCGCATAGTAGAGAACAGCAAACTTTTTTAAGCGGTCGCGCGGCGCCGGCGCAGCATCGTGTAACCAATCACGCCCAGCGCGCCAACTCCCGCCAGCCACGTGGAAGGCTCAGGGACCGCTGTCGGCTCAATCGTAATACTAAAGTTGAGAGCGCTGTTGATGTCGAATGACTGGTCGGACGAATTGAAGATGTAGCTCCCCTGAGGATCAGCAAGACCACCAAGCGTTACGCTGAATAAGTATGTGCCAGCAGGCGTGCCAGCGCTAGAGATCAAGTCCAGATTCTCGAACGCGATATTCGTTGTTCCGATCGATGCTACCGTAGGTGCCGAAGCGGCCGGAGCGTTTGAGCCTTCGTCAGTGAACGGATCACTCACAGTGAACGACGAATTTGCCATGTCGCCCGCGGTGTTGAATGTCGAAGCCGCACCGTTATTCGGATTTGTGAAAGGCGAGATGGGAGTGACTGTCCCGAGAGTGAAATACGTCTGACCGTTGCCCGCCGTCGGTGTTCGCAGCAAGATGTTGACGGACTCGACGTCGCCTATGCTGTTTGCATCGGTAATGTTGAGTGTAAGCGTAGTCGTGAAGGTGTCACCCGCGTTAATTGTCCCGCTTGTGCCAGTGACTGAGATCGTCTGCGCAGACACGCTGTAGGCACCGGCGGCAAGGAGAACGAGCAGGAGGAAGAGCTTCTTCATAGGCCTAGTGCTAGCTGTTCTGGGAGCTGCTCTTTTAGCAATCGGCGGACGGCAGTCACGACTTTTTCTTTGATTTTTATGCTTTTTGTCAAGTTTCTATGCTTGCCTTGGAGCGCCCGGGTCGAACCGAGCCACTTACGGTAAACGCTTGTGATTTTGTCCCTGGGTGAGGGTCCACATCGGCCGAATCGATGTTGTCACTGCCATTCACATCCATCCGGAAATTCGATGAGGCGACCGGCTTATTGTTCTGCCGCTGCGCTCTCGGCCGACGAGCTGCATCGCGAAGTCTCACTTCCGATTTAGCTCTAAAAAGTCTATCACTTAGGCAGACGCCCAATTGCTTTTCGCGCGAGCTGTTTCGATTTTTCTAGCTTTTTTCCCGCGTTGTCAGGGCCGCCCACGCTGATGCGTAGCATGCGATCATTCTTCAGCACGTAGAGAATGCCGCCGATAGGATTGCCCATCCAGTATGTGTCCTCGCCTAATCCGTCGATTTTCTGCGGCCGGACCCCCTCGTGCTCCCCCTTTTCACCCTCGCCCCTTCTCACCGCCTTCTCCTGCCTCTCTTCTTTCTCTGGCGTTTCTTGATTTTCTCGTTTGGTCGCGTCCGCGAAAATCTCGTGCCAGTAGTCAGCCACACTCCGTTTGGCTGGATTGTTCGGCAGGCGCTGAATCACCGCCAGGCTCACTGCAATATCCGGCGCGGTCGAACCATAATAGCACTGCGTCATCCAAAACTCGCCTTGACCACCTTCGCTGCCCTGTGGCTCAGTCATGGCACCACCCTGGATCGCGCCGACTTCTTCCTTCGTAAGCAGACTGCATGCTTCTACCTTGGGACCGGCTGGCGGCAGAAGGGGCGTTTCCGCTATGCCGCCGCGTGGCAGGCCAGTTTTCCTGCATCCCGCGAGCGGAACGACGAGGAGAAGCAACAACGGCAAAAATCGATCCATTAGGCGCGAAGCAATACCTGCTCTGGTGCGCGCGCAACTATGAGTGATGGGAACACAATGCTGACGAACCGAGCTGATCTTCTAATTAGGAAAAAGAAAAACGGCCGCTTCGCCAAGGAAACGGCCGCTAATCCGTAGTCGCACAGCACGTTCAGGCCGCGGCTCTTATCACTGTGTTTTAGGTTTTGTTTCCCTGGATGCTAATGGTGATGGTCTTGGTGTTGTTGTTTTCGTTGCTCTCAGCGACAACATTGGTGCTGTCTGCCGTCGCTGTTATTGTGTGGTTGCCCTTCTTCGCGCTCGCCGTGTACCAGTTAAACGTCACCGTCACCGATCCATTTGCGGGGATCGCGGCAGTGCTGACCGAGCCAAGGACGGTGTTACCATCCTTGAATTGAGTCGTGGACGCACCGGCACCAGCTGTGCCCTGGTTCTTAATCGTCGCTGTAAACGTCACCTTGCTGCCCTGAGGCGCCTGATTATTACTAGCCGTCAGGGTAGACACGATGAGATCCGGCTGGCCATTCACCGTAATAGTTTTGGTCGCAGTGTTCGTGCTCGCTTTGCCGCGGGAATCGGTCACGGTCAGCGACGCAGTGTAGGTGCCTGGGGCCGTATACTGGTGTAAAACCGTCGCCGTCGATTGGGTCACGCTGTTTCCATCGCCGAAGCGGAACGTGTAGGAGGCGATCGTGTCGCCCGAGTCCGGGTCTGAAGAGCCAGACGCATCGAACGACACACGAAGCGGTGCGAACCCGGATGTTGGGTTCGCCGCAAGCGCCGCCGTTGGCGGCGTATTCACGTACACATCAACCAAGGCGGTGTTGCTACTAACAAGACCGCGTGAATCGGTCACCTTCAGCGTGGCGCCGTATTGGCCACTCGTGCTGTAAACGTGGTTGTAGGTAGCGCCCGACTGTGTCACCGGTGCTGAGCCATCGCCAAAGTTAAACGTATAGCTCGCGATAGTATCGCCTGCGTCAGGATCTGACGAAGCGGATCCATCAAGTGTGATCGTACCACCCGGTGCCACAGTCGGCGGCAGTGTGGGTTGACCGGCTGGGTAAGCCTTGAGCGCCGCTGTCGGCGGGGAATTCGGCGCGCAGACGGAGTTGGCATTGACCTGCGAGTAGGCTGGCACTGCCGTGAACGCACCGCTGTTCGGCATGGAATCTACTATCTCGGTGACGCCAGCGCCGAGGCCAAGCAGATCACTCGTCGCGGTCGATCCGGAAACCAAGCTGATTTGGGTGCCAAGGGTCAGACCTAGCTGACTCAGTGGGGCAACAATGGTAATGACACCGGTGGTAGGATTGTAGCTGCTAAGACCATCGGTCAGTTGAGTCTCCGAGGACACGAAGCGGCCGTCCACGCCTCCACTGCTATTGGCACCCGGCACATAAGTGAAGAAGTTCGGTCCAGCCGGATTGCCTTCCATGCGCACGCCGGTGTAGGTGCCGTCAGCTCTCTTAATGGCCAGAAACCAGGCCACACCGGTCGTTTTCGAGCTTACATTAGTTGGCTCCGGCGTGGTGTTGATCGTGAAGATCAGCTTGATATTCCCGTCTGGCGCATAAGGCTGGGTGACATTTGCAGCCAGCAGATCGGTGGCTGGGAACAATGTCTGCGCCGGGGCCATTGAATCGCCCGCGGGATCAGTGAAGAGGGTCACACCAGGAAGCGCACAGATGTTCTGGACCACTGTCGTGGTGACTTGGAGATCAATCTCGTTGCTGATCGGGCCAGGACCGACCGAGTTGATTGCCTTCACGACATAGAAGTAATCGGGCACGTTGGGCAAAGCCGTCGTGTCGTCAAACTTCGTCGTGGTAGAGCTGCCAATGGGCGTTACAAGGTTCTCCCCCCCGGCGCTTGTGCCTCGGAAGATATCGTAGCGAATGATGTCGGCGCCGCCATTGTCGGGAGCTCGCCACACCAGGTGCGAGCCGCCGGTATCGCGAGTCGAATGCGGGTTTGGCGCCGGACTTGGGCTAGGCCCGATTAAACAGGGTGCCTTTGGCGCAATGGCAGCGGTCGTATCGGTGCTTCCGTCATAAGTTTGCAGCAGCGATTTGCCGCCCGTCTGCCTCGCGACGCGCATGTAGGCGACGAAGTCGTTGGGCGCGGTACCGGCAATACAACCAGTGGTCACGCAGCCATCGCTGTAGCCGTAAAGCACCCGGCCACGGTCGTCGATGGTGATTTCAGTAAAGTCGAGCAGGTTGCGATCGGTCGCGCTGCCGCCCTGCTGCCAGATGCCGGTGGCGTGCTGCACAGGATCATTCGGCGTGGCATTAACCATGGTCCAAGTTTGGCCACCATCGTAGGTAGTTGCGATGAAGGGATACCAATCCCCAGGGAAGCTCAGCGCCTGGTAGTCGCCGGGTTGACTAGTACCGAGGAAAGCGACTGCGGCGCGGCCAGGCACGCTCGAGCTGAGAGAAGCGCTGTTTGGCGTCGCGCTGTCGCCAACCGCTTCAATTTCGGCGGCGTTAATAATGCCGTGGTCGCCGTTCGTGACGATTCCGCCGGGCAAGCCGCCAGTGCCGGTGCCAGCACCGGTGCGGCCAATATCAACGTCATACAACCAGTTAATGGTCGTGCCATTGCGATCGCCGACGGCGACCCGGGCGTGACCTTCGGGTGGATTGCCGGTGGCGACAGGCTCATTGCGAACGTAAGCGTAGTAGATCCTGTTGTTGTGATCGATGGCAATGGATGGATCGGCGCCCTGCTGCTGGGAGAAGCCGTTCGGCACCTGGAAGGTAGTCCAGGTCGTGCCGCCATCGGTACTAAATACACCGCCCTGGAGTCCACTGCACTGGTTCACTGGCAGCCAGGCCGTGCCGTCGGGTGCGACGTGAATATGGCCGTGCAAGCCGCCGCAGGTCCCGCCGGGGACGCCGGGGCCTTGTCCGTTGTAAGCGAGGGTGGATGCGCCCCAGCTCACTCCGAGGGTATCGCTGCGATAGCATGCAGCGGGTCCAACAATATCCTGCGAACAATAATAAGCGGCGTGGTTGCGATTTACGGTCGGGTTCGCAAGAGCAGCCAGCAGCGCCGGATAATTCCCCGTCCCGATTGTTTCGTGGTCGGCGCCACCGTTGGGAGCAGCGATGCCGATTGGAGTCCAGGTGTCGCCATCGTTATCGCTGTAACCGTAAACTGCATTGGCGCCTGCGGTCGAATTCGAAGAAAATGTGCGGCTGGTGGTGAGGTTTTGGTCCGTCCAAAGGATTGGATCCAAGCCGGTGTTAGTCGTCGGGTTGCTCTTGTCTTCCCAAAGCCCTTCGCAGCATTCAGGCGCACCCGGGATCAGGACTTCGGGTGGAGTAATGCGCCAGATCGGGCCGATGTTCATCGTCATAATGCGCTTGGTCGCTGGGTTAAAACCGATGTTGAACTCACCGTTGGCGCTCTGGGCCGAGGTGCCATCTGGAGCATAGAAATTCATGAAGCGCGGAACGCCGGGCGCTGTCGCATCTGCACTACCGAAGGGAACGCCACCGCCGCCGCCGCCACCGCCGCCGGCAGGGCCGGGCAGCAATTCTACTTTCACCGTGACCGTCTCACCCGTCGGCGTGTAGGGAACAATATGAACCGTGTAGTGATGGTTCGCCCCATCCGCTACCAGCGGACTAATGGTCGCGACCTCAGGATTATTTGAACTAGCTGACTGGTAATCGGCGCGCTCATTTCCATCCGTGTTGGTGCAGTCGGACGATGGATTACCCTGAGTGTCAAAGCAGTCGCTGCGCGGCAACTTGTAAATATAAAGGTCGTAATCTGATTTGCCGGCCCCGGCGTCAACCCAGCTCATCGTAACTTTTACCGACGCCAGCGGATGGCCGGTTGTCGTGTTGTCGAGATACCCCGATGGAAGGTTGACCACGAGATCGAATGTGTCGCAAGGGAACCCAGCACTGGCATCACAGCGCGGTCCGGTATCGAGCTGACCAAGGCCGAGGGGCGACGGATTCGGCTGGCTAAATGGGCCGGCCGTATAGGTGAACGACGTCTGGCTGGTATTTATTGTGCCAGTCGAAGGGGTGGAGGCGAAGCTAAGCATCGCCAACCATCCGCCTGCGACGCAGAGGAGGACGGCGGCGAAGATGCGGGAATTAAATAAGGCAGATTGTGACTGGGAATTTTTCTTCATAGGCAAGGGCAGAAGAGGTTGGGTACTGCAGGTTGAAGGGGAGGGGGGTCTCAAACTAACAAGATCTTCGCATTCAGAGTCAAAGACGGTTGCTTATAGAGACCAGAATAATGAACATCAAAGGCTTATTTTCCGATAACTTTGTTTTCTATTAAGTCTTCTTCGCAACGGAATTCTGACGAAAAAATTGGCTCGTTCTAACGAGATTTAACCAGCATGCTAGTGGCCGGCTCGACAGCGCGTCAATCAAAATACAATTACATATTTGTAATGCTGCATTGCACAGGACTGCTTCCTTGATCCGATCGCCTCGCGCCTCAGGTGCCAAGGACGGCGCCGCTCGGCCTGCATTGATGCTATTCGGAACACAGACATTCCTGTCTGTGCGCCCAGCGGACATGTTCTCCGCTGTTTTAGATCAGCGGGTTTTAAACCCGCTGGGCGCACAGGCTACAAGCCTGTGTTCCCTAGGGGAGCGGCCGACGCGGCGGCGATGATTGATTTGTCCAAGCGCGGATGCTAGGTAGCTGCGCTCTTCGTCATGTCGCAGAATTACAAGGATACGCTCAACCTTCCGCGCACCGAT
>Ga0193750_1000154_pt1 | contig 20073 bp, 25 predicted proteins | sample L1c1metaG_FD_160569 | JGI IMG/M metagenome (GOLD analysis project Ga0193750, IMG submission 160569) | Soil microbial communities from a riparian zone of the East river system, Colorado, United States - L1c1 | ecosystem: Environmental > Terrestrial > Soil > Riparian zone | place: USA: East River... | reverse complement strand
CGGGCGATCGACGCGTACGCCGCGCAGGCGCAGTCGCCGGCCGAGTTGAGCGCGATCGCGAAGGCGATCCAGGAACTGCGCGTCATTCTGGGCCGGCTGGCGGAGGGAACCGAGGATGAGCCCGCTGCCGGCGATACAACCCCTGTATGGGACGCCGAGGAGCGACCGGCCGTCGGTGGGCCGGCGGATCGGGGAGGCGGCCCGGCGGCTGGGTAAGCCGTTGATGCCGCATCAGCAGGCGATCGCGGACATCATCGGGGAGATTGACCCGGACACGGGCCTGCTGGCCTATTCCGAGGTGGTGTGGATCGGCCCGCGGCAGGTCTCCGGAAAATCGGAGCTGCTGTTCCCGGTGATGGCCCACCGGTGCACCGCGGTCGATGCGGTACTGGCCGGCTGGTCGCGGCGCGAGTTCGGTAAGTCGCTGTGGGAAGTGCCGGACCCTGGCCCGCAGACGGTGCTTTATATCGCGCAGACGGCGGACAAGGCGCAGGAGAAGTGGCGTGACATCCACCGGCCGCGGCTGGAGAAGTCGGCGTACAAGGACGAGTTCTACGCCCGGCTGAAGCAGAACCAGGAAGCGTTCGTCTGGAACAACGGCTCGATGTGGGCGCCGGGTTCCGCGACCGGCAAAACGGCCGGTACCGGTGATTCGGTGGATCTGCCGGTGATTGACGAGGCCTGGTCGCATACCGTCCGCACCGAGTTGGGTGTGCGGCCGGCGATGATGACTCGCCCGTGGCGGCAGCTGTGGGTGACGTCGATGATCCCGGGGTTGTCGCGGGCGCTTCCCGGGACGTGGCCGTATCTCGCCGGGAAGCGGCAGTTGGGCCGGGCCCGGGTTGAGGCGGGGGTCAACCACAGCACGGCGTTCTTCGACTTCACCGCGCCGGAAGGGTCCGATCCGGGCGACCCGGCGACATGGCGGACGTGCATGGCCGGGTTGGGCCGGACCGTCACTGAGAAGACGGTGCGTGAGGACTTCGACTCGTTGCCGCTGGCGGAATTCTGCGCCGAGTATCTGGGGTGGGCGCCGACGGAGAGCGTGCCGAAGTGGTCGCTGGTCAGCGAGCAGACCTGGAAGGGCCTGCTCGATCCGCTGTCGGCGGTGGCCGGCCGGCCCGCGCTGGCCGTGGAGATGGCCGAGGACCGGTCACGCGGCGTGATCGGGGTTGGCGGCCGCCGCGCCGACCTGAACTGGCATGTCGCGATCGCCGAGCCCGGGTACCAGATCGCGGCGGGCGCGACCGGTGTGGAGTGGATGCTGCCCCGCGTGCTGGAGCTGGTGCGTGAGGCGGACGCGTGCACGGTGGTGATCGACCCGCGGCGGCCGGCGGCGTCGCTGATCGTGCCGTTGCGCAACAAGGGCGTGGACGTGCTGACCCCGAACCAGAACGACATCGCCGGGGCGTGTGGCCGGTTCTATGACGCGACCGGCGAGCAGGCTCCCGGGTCGTCGGATGAGGCTCCTGCCGATCCGACTCGGGTGTTCCACCTTGGCCAGCGGGTGCTGGCGCGGGCGTTGGCGACGGCGCGGAAACTGGAGTTGCCCGCGGGCGCGTTCACGCTGATGTCTAAGGGTTCCGATGCGGAGATCATCGACCTGTACGCGGTGGTTTTGGCGATGCACGGCGCTGAAGTGAAGGGCAAGGCCGTCCCCCGTTCGAAGGTGTGGTGAGAGTGGGACTCCTGAGCGACCTGAAGGTCCGCGCCGAAGTCGAGCCCGTCTCCGAGGACATGCGCACGTGGCGGAGCCGGTGGCGCTGGCGGGTGTACATCGAAGCCCCCGACGGCAGAATCCTCCGCCACATGGCGACCGGCACTAAGCGTCACCGGGATCAGGCCCTTGAAGTGGGCAAAGACCGTGCGGCCGAGATCGAAAACGACATGGCGGACAGGAAAAGGAGTGCCGCATGACGACGACTGAATTGCGCCCGGACGGCTGGCGGCTCGACGGCCTGACGGCCACGCCCGCCCGGCGCCGGCTGCGGGGTCTGCGGATGCCAGTGATCCCGTCGGGGACGCTGCTCACCCAGCTCGGTGGGGGTCTTGCCACCCTCACGGGCGTGTATCTGGCCGCCGGGTTGGCGATCACCCTGATTACGGGCGGTGTGACCGCCGCACTTCTGGGCGCGCTGCGCGAGGCGGGGAAGATCTAGGTGGGACTCGGTCGGCTGTTCACGAGGTCGACGCAGTACACGGCGACCGACACCGTGACTGGCGCGACCGCGACGTACACGGTCCTCGACAATCTGGGCCCGGACTGGCCCAGCGTGTCCACATATCAGGGTGCGATGGGGATTCCCGGCGCGTGGCGGGCGTCGACGCTGCTGTCCGACCTGATCGGGCAGGTGCCGTGGAACGCCTACCGTCAGCCGTCCGGCCGGCCGGAGGAGAAGCTGCAGCCCACGCCGCCGCTGCTCGAGCAGCCGAACCCGCCGGACACCCGGATGTCCACGTTCTCGTCCTGGGCGTTGGATCTGATCTGGGAAGGCAACGCGGTCGGGGTGATCGCGGCCCGTGACGCGTTCGGCCAGCCGACCGCGGCGATCCCGGTGCAGGCCTGCAACGTCGGGGTGCGCCGGATCACTCCGTTCGCGTCGTCGCCGCTGCCGGTCGGCGCGCTCGAGTATTCGATCGGGTCGATGAAACTGGGCAGCCAGGACGTCATCCACATCAAAGGGCCCTGTAAGCCGGGCGCCGTGCGGGGAATGGGCGTCCTCGAGGCGCATCTGAACACATTCTCGCTGGCCACGGACCAATCACGGCAGGCCCGCTCGTTGTCGGCGCATGGGGTGCCGACGGGGATTCTGGAGTCGTCCAACCCGGATCTGACCGACGATGAGGCCGCCGACATGAAGTCGGCGTGGCTGGCGTCGCAGCAGACCCGCACGGTGGCGGTTTTGAACTCGGCGACGAAGTTCACGCCGCTGTCGTGGAATCCGGAGCAGCTGCAACTGGTGGAAGCCCGCAAGATGAGCCTCACCGAACTGGAGCTCGTCTTCGGCCTGCCAGTGGGCTGGCTCGGCGGCCAGACGTCGTCGCGCACCTACGCCAACATCGAGCAGGACGCCGTCAACCTGCTGAAGTTCTCTCTCGGCGGGCACTTCGCTCGGTTCGAGCAGACCCTGTCGCTGGTGTATCCGACCGATACGGTGGCCCGGGCGAACCTGGACGCGGTGTTGCGCGCCGACACCCTGACCCGCTACCAGGCGCATTCGATCGCGCTCGGCGGACAGCCGTTCCTGGACGTCGACGAGGTGCGCGAATACGAGCACCGGGCGCCCATGCCGGACAAGCAGCCGGACCCGGATCCGTTCAACGACCTCCGCCCGACGCCCGGCGGGGGTGGTGCCTACCCAAAAGCGCCACCGGCGCCCGGTCGTTCAACCCGGCCCAGCCGCGCGACCCCGACGGGGAGTGGGGCGACGGGATCCCCGGCCCGTCCGTCGGCGACGTACTGAAGCTGGCCGGCCGGATCAAGCTCGACCCGGATGAGCGTTTCGCCGGCAGCGCCGCGGTGGACGAGAAAAACCAAGGCGTGTCCGCCGTGCTCGCCCGCGTAGACGGCCCGAAGGGCACGCGTATCCGTCTCGGGATCGTCCCGTCGGAGGATCGGCGCCGGTGGGCGGCCGAACCCAAGGGCCGCACCGTCGAGCTGGACGTCGCACAGGCGGGCGAGCTTCAGGCGGCCATCCGGCGCTCGCTCGACGCCGGGAAGCGCAGCGTCGCCGACTACCGGGCGGAGCTGCGCAAGGCGATCAAGGCGGGCCTGCCGGTGGACGAGTGGCCCAGCACCGACGCGGACATCGCCAAGGGCGTCATCCACGGCACGCGTTGGGGTGATCTCGAATGGTCCGCCACCCGCGAAGAGGGCGGCGACTACATCACGGTCGCCGGCGAAGAGGCCATCGACAGCGAGATGTTCTTCTCCCTCGCTCCGCGGACGACCGTGGGTGGCTCCGGGGGCGAGGACTTCCGCACCCGGTCCCCGCAGGCCTTGAAGAAGCTCGACCAGGCGATCGCGACACTAATGGGCACGCAGTGAGGAGCAGTCATGGCTAGGCCTGCAGAGAACAAGATCAACCCCGTGACGGTCGGCAACGAGCCGCCGCCGGCCGCTACCGCCGACCCGGGCGATGGCGCGCCCAAGAAGGCCCCGGGCGACTGTGTGGTCGATGACGGCACCGCGCACATGGGCCGGGCCGTCAACGGCAAGGTGTGCTCGGCGCACGCCATGCGCTACAAGGCGGACGGGACGCCGCGCGCCGAGCACGTGAAGGCGGCGACGCCGTGAACGAGACGCACTACCGGTCGTTCGCCCCGGACCTCGAGGTGCGCTCCGGCGGGGACGGTCGCACCATCTACGGGATCGCGGTGCCGTGGAACGCGCCGACCCGGATCGATGACTCGCTGGTCGAGCAGTTCGCCCGCGGTGCGTTCTCCCACCAGATGGCCAAGCCGTCGCGGGTGAAGTTCGCCCGCGAGCACGTCCTGCTGGGCGGCGAGCTGATCGGTTCGGCGTCGGCGATGCGTGACGACGCCGCCGGTCTGTACGTCGAGTTGCGGGCGGCGCGGACCCCGACCGGTGACGCCACGCTCGAGCTGGTCAAGGACGGCGCACTGGACCAGTTGTCGATCATGTTCCGGGAGCGGCAGAACCGCCGGCTTGCCGGCGGGGTCACCGAACGGGTCAAGGCCGACCTGGCGGAGGTCGCCGTCGTCATGCAGGGCGCGTACGGCGAACTGGCTACGGCGGTCGGTGTCCGTTCGGCCCAGTTGCCGGCGGCGGCGAACGACCTGGATCTGCGGGCGGCCGCTGAGGAGTTCCTGATGGGCTCCGGTCTGCCGGATCCCACCGATCATGAGCTGGCGATGCGGTCCATTCAGCTGGGTATGCCGTACTGACCTGCTAACCTCTTCGCAAAACATAGGACCGCCACCCCCGCCCCTCGATGCGGCCACCCCGGTCACTCGGAGCTACCGATTCCGTCTGACCAGGAAATGGGTGGCCGACGTGCCCGACAACGTCTATCTCAAGTCATTGCGCGAGCAGTACGACGCGCTGAAGAACAGCATTCAGGGACTGCAGGCCCGCGCCGCCGAGGCGAAGCGCGACCTGACCAACGAGGAGCTGCGCTCCGTCGTCGAGCAGGGCGAGAAGGCCAAGTCCCTGTTCACGCAGATCGAGGACCTGTCCGAGATCGAGCTGCGCAACGCCAAGGTCGCCGCGATGAACGAGCGGGTTCACGCCGCGATCGCCGACGGCAAGCCCGACGACACCGACACCGGCCAGCAGTCGGCCGACGACGACCAGACCCGGTCGGTGAAGCTGGGCGGCGCGAAGACCCAGGACCGCGATCCCGGCTTCTACACCCGAGGCGGCCAGTTCTCGTTCGTCGGCGACCAGTTCCGGTCGTCGAAGATGGGCGACACCGGCGCAGCCGAGCGGCTGCAGCGGCACTCGAACGCGCTGCGCGACAACGTGCACCTGCGTGACGTGCTCGGCGCGGGCGCCACGACCGGCGGCGCTGGCCTGGTCCCGCCGGTGTGGCTGGCGGAGCAGTTCGCGCCGGTGATGCACCGCAAACTGCGGCTGGCTGCGCAGTTGCGGCAGGTCCCTTGGGCCGGGCCGTTCGCGTGGAGCATCCCGATCGCGGGCACCGTCGCGAAGACGTCGTCGGTGGCCGAGGGTGTCAACACGACCGAGACGGACCCGACGTACACGGTCCTGACGGTCACCCCGAAGGCGATCATGGGGTATTCCGAGGTGTCCCGGCAGATGCTGGAGGCCTCGAACCCGGCGGTCGACGGCATCATCTGGGGCGACCTGATGGGCGACTTCTACGACAACGCCGAGCTCGAGGTCATCGTCGCCCTCAACGGGCAGGCCAACGTCAACGCGGTCACCGTGTCGGCGGGTGTGCTCACCACGACCGACATCGCGGCGCAGCGGGCCGGGCTCCTCGACGGCATCGCCGCGATCTCCGACGCCCCCGCGGGGGACGCCGACATCTTCGTCGGCCGCACGTCCAGGTGGACGACGTACCTGAAGTTCGCGGACACGACCGGCCGGCCGCTGATCCTGGCGCAGGCCTACAGCCCGCAGAACGCGATCGGTGAGGGCGGCGCGACGAACGGGTTCCGGAGCCCGGTTCAGGGCACCCTGGAGAACCTTCTGGCGGTGACGTCGCCGACGGTCGCCGCGTCGACCGGGTTCATCGTCAACTCGCAGGAACACCTGTTCTCGATCTCGCCGCCGATGCAGTTCCAGTTCGAGCAGCCCGCGGGGCCCGCACTGGTGCGGGTCGGCGTGTGGGGCTACGAGGCGGTCACGTTCGGCCGCAGGCCAAAAGCAGTAACGAAAATAACGTACAGCGGTAGCTGAGCGTATTCAGTCGTCCGTTCCGTGGCGCGCGAGGAGAGTCCCGCGCCACGGAACGGATCTGGACTCTCCGATTGAAAGGGGCACCGATGGCCGAACCCGACGGCATCGTGCAGGTCGCTTATCTGCACAACGAGCACGTCTCCCACTCGTGGGTCGAGTCGATGCGCGCCATGTACGAGTACGACCTCGCCCACGGCCGCCTCGCGCGTAAGCCGTTGAACATGCGCTGCGGTGTCGGCATGGTCGCGCAGATCCGCAACTTCGCGGCGCGGCTGTTCCTGGACAAGCTGCCGCACGAGTGGCTGCTGTTCATCGACACCGACATGGGCTTCGCGCCCGATGCCGTGCACCGGCTCCTCGACGAGGCCGCCGACCCGGTCGAACGCCCGGTCGTCGGCGCGTTGTGCTTCGCGTTGATGGAGGCGCAGTACGACGGGATGGGCGGCTGGCGGCGCCGGATCGTCCCGACCATGTACGGCCTGGGCACGACAGCGTCCGGGGAGGCGTCGTTCTGCCACTTCGGCGACTACGAAGACAACACGATCACCCCGGTCGCCGCGACCGGTGCGGCGTTCCTGATGATTCACCGCTCGGTGTTGGAGAAGCTGCGCGCCGAGCACGGCGACCACTGGTTCGACCAGATCTACGATGCCGCCGGCGACTTCGTGGGTGAGGACATCGCGTTCTGCGGGCGGGTGTTGAAGGCTGGGATCGTCCCGCAGGTCCACACCGGGGTGAAGACCACTCACCACAAGGAGTTGTGGCTGTCCGAGGAGGACTTCGAGGTTCAGCAGGCTCTCACGATGAAGGTCGCCGACTGGCCGGACGAAGAGGCGGCCGCGTGATGCGCGTCGGGATCACCGGCGCGGCCGGGTTCATCGGACAGTGGTTGTGCCGGGAGCTGGTCGACGCTGGCCACGATGTCCGCACCATCGACCTGGTCGACGGCTACGACCTGCTGCAGCCCGGCCTCGCCGCCGACTGGCTCCGGCTGACCGACCCGGACATCGTGGTGCACCTCGCCGCGCAGGTGGGCCGGGTCTTCTCCGAGGACGACATCCGCCGCACCGTCCGGCTGAACGCCGAGATGAGCATGGTCGTCGCGCAAGCCTGCGGCCAGGCGGGTGTCCGGCTGGCGTACGCGTCCACGTCGGAGATCTACGGCGACCAGGGCGACCAGCTCTGCACCGAGGACGGCCCGACCGTGCAGCCGCAGGGCGCTTACGGGCTGACCAAACGCTGGGGTGAGGAAGCCTCCCGGCTGTACGCCCCGGACGGGCTGGTCATCGTCCGCCCGTCGATGCCGTACGGCCCCGGTGCCCCACCCGGACGCGGCCGCCGCGCGATGGACACCATGCTGTGGCAGGCGCATCACCGCATGCCGATCACCGTGCACCGCGGCGCTGAGCGTTCGTGGTGCTGGGTCGGCGACGTCGTGCGCGGGATCCGCCTCGCGATCGAGCAGCCCGCGCCCGTGATAAGCGACTGTCGCTTGATGCCCACCCGCAAATGCCCACGGTCGCTCGGCACGTGCGGTGAGCTGTGCGCGCGACTCGAATCGGACGACGAGGCTCCGTGGCGCGAAACACGGCCGGCCCCTGCGGTGTACAACATCGGCCGCGACGACGACCCGCGCGCGATGCTCGACATCGCGCGGCTGGCGTGCAAGATCGCGGGCGCACCCGAGGACCTGATCGTCGAGGTGGACGCACCGCCCGGGCAGACCGTGGTGAAGCGGCTGGCCACCGACCGGCTCCGCGCGCTGGGCTGGTCGCCGACCGTCGAGCTTGAGGACGGCATGGAGCGCGTTTACGAGCACGTGCGCCGCTACGACCGGGACGGGGTGCTTCGATGAGCGCACTCGTCAGCGTCGTGATTCCTACGGTCGCCGGCCGCGAGGACCACTACGCGCGTTGCGTCGCCGCCTACGAACGGACCGCGGGCGACCGGATCGAAATCATCACCATCCGGGACCGGCCCACCTGTGGCATCGCCTGGAACGAGGGCGCAGCCCAGGCCACAGGCGACTACATCCACTTCACCGCCGACGACCTGGAACCGCACGACGGCTGGCTGGAGCCGGCGCTGGAGGCGGTACACCGCGGCTATCTGCCCGCACCGCGGATCATTCGCCGCGAAGGCGGCCGCGACTACTGCGACTACTGCGGTGTGCACGGGCGGGAACTGCCGGACAAGGTCATCGTCGACATGTCCGTGGTGCCGTTCATGTCCCGCAAGCAGTGGGACGACATCGGGCCCAGCCTGGACTGCCACTACTTCACCGACAACTGGATCTCGTGGCGCGGTGAGCGGGCCGGCTATCTGACCGTCGTCCGGCGGGCGTTCGCGTTCACCCACCACTGGGCGCAGCCGCGCCGCGGCGCGGGTATGACCATGCCCGAGCGGATGGCCCACGACCGGCAGGTGTTCGAGGCCGCGAAGCGCGGCGATCGGCGCTGGGTCGGCGAGCGCGGGCCCGAGCTGGTTCGCCTGCCACTGGGCACGCAGGTCCGGCGCGCGCAGGCACCGTCGTGAACGGGCCGTGGCACTGCACCCGTGAGGACGTCATGTCCGCCACGGACAACAAGGCCAGCGCCCGGATGGGCGCGGACATCGACCGTGACATCGAATCCGCGACGCGGGCCGCCGAGGGGTTCCTGCGGCGCCGGTTCTACCCCTGGTCGGGCACCCGCCGCTTCGACTGGCCCGGCCTGGCGAGCACCGCGTGGCGGCTGCGGCTCGGCGACCACGACATCAACACGGTCACCACCCTGACCGTGGGCGGCACGGTGGTCACCGGCTACTTCCTGGAACCCGACTCCGGGCCGCCGTACAGCGTCATCGAGTTCGACCGCACCGCCTCCGACTGGGTGTCGTCGTCCGGCATCACCAGCCAGCGCGCTGTCGCCGTCGCCGGCCAGTGGGGCGAATACAACCTGGCCCCCGCGGGTGCGCTCGCCGAGGTCCTCGACGCGGTCGAGACGGGCGTGGACGTCACCGACTCGTCGGCGATCGGGATCGGGTCGCTGCTCACCGTCGGCACCGAACGGATGATCGTCACCGGCAAGGCGCAGATCACCACCGGCACCACCACCACGGCCGGGCTCGACGCGAAGGCGTCGACCACCGCGGTCCCGGTGGCATCCGGTGCGGCGGTCAACGTCGGCGAGCGGATCCTCATCGACGCCGAAACCATGCAGGTGGTCGACAAGGCCGGCAACACCCTGGTCGTGGACCGCGCCGCCGACGGGTCGGTGCTGGCCGCGCACCTCACCGCCGCGACCGTGTACGCGCCGCGTTCCCTGACCGTGGTACGCGGTGTCACCGGCACCACCGCGGCCATCGCAAGCCTGTCGGCACCGGTCACCGTGTGGGTGCCGCCTGGCCTGGTGAACGCGCTCACCGTGGCGTACGCGGTGCGGGCGGCGCAGCAGCGTTCCGGCGGCTACACCGTGGACGACGAGAAGGCCCTGGCCGCGCTGCAGGCGCGGGCGTTCACCGCGCACGGCCGTGCCTCGATGGTTTTCGCATGACGATCACCATGTCGGGGCCACTGTTCGACGGCCGCGCCGGGCCGCTGATCGAGCGGTTCGTCGCCGACACCCAGCAGGACATCGCGCAGGAAGGTGAGAACCGGGTGCACGCCCGGCTACGTCAGGTGCTGCGCCACCCGACCGGCTACTACGACTCGCGGGTGAAGACGGACCGCTCCGTCGGCGACGTCTCCGTCACGGACTCCGGTGTCGTCTACGGGCGGTGGCTCGAAGGTGTCAGCTCGGCGAACCAGAGCACCCGGTTCAAGGGCTACCACACGTTCCGCATGGTGGGTCAGCAACTCGACCGCGACGCCGGCGCGATGCTGCAGCAGCGGATGCCGCGGCTGATCCGGGAGCTGGGCGGATGAGCTTGCTCACCGATGCGCTGACCGACGCCATCGTGTCGCACGCGCTGACCACCGGCCTGTTCGAGCGGGTCAACGCGCACGAGCCGAAGAGCAGCCCCGGAAACGGCATCACCGCGGCGGTGTGGGCGCAGTCGGTGTTCCCGGTCCCGGCGGCGTCGGGACTGTCGAGCACCACCGGGCGCATCGAATTCAACGTCCGTACCTACCAGAACATGATCGCCGAGCCGCAGGACGCCATCGACCCGGCGATGCTGACCGCTGTCGACGAGTTGTTCGCGCTCTACTCGGGCGACTTCACCCTGGGCGGCCTGATCAGGAACGTGGACCTGCTCGGCGCACACGGCGCCCCGATGTCGGCGCAAGCCGGCTACCTCGAGGTGGGCAACGGCAACTACCGGATCATGACGATCACCCTGCCGCTGATCGTCAACGATCTGTGGAATCAGGCCGAGTGATGTTCGTGGATAAGGGAGCTGGGCATTCATGAGCAAACAGGCCGGGATGGGCGACCACTTCTACGTCGGCTCCAACGCGCTCGGCGGGGACATCGGCTCCCTGTCGAACGTGCACGGCGGCCCCAACCCGGGCGTGGTCACCGACATCACCCAGTCCGCCCAGTCCCGCATCGGGTTGCGCCGCGACGGCGGCCTCAGCGGAGCCGTCTGGTTCAACCCGGCCCGCGCGCACCTGGCCCTGCGCGCCCTGCCGACCGCGGACCAGCTATGCACGTACGGCGTCGGGCAGACACTGGGCAACCCGGCCGTGTCCTGTCTGGCGAAGCAGGTCAACTACGACGGCACCGAAGCCGCCGACGGCTCCCTGTCCTTCGCCGTCGACTGGCAGGCGTCGGCCGGTACGGGCCTGGAGTGGGGTGTCCAGCTCACCAACGGGATCCGCACCGACACCGGCGCCACGAACGGGGTGGGCGTCGACCGCACTGTCACCTACGCCAGCACGGCGTTCGGGTTGGCCGGCTACCTGCACGTGTTCGCCTTCACCGGCACCTCGGTCACGATCAAGATTCAGGACTCGGCGGACAACGTGTCGTTCGCCGACGTCACCGGCGGCACGTTCACCGTCGTCACCGCGGCAGGGTTTGAGCGGATCGCCACCGGCCTGACGCAGACGGTCCGCCGGTACCTGCGCATCGCGACCACCGGTACGTTCTCCAACGCGCAGTTCATGGTCAACGCCGTCGCGTACGAAGTCGCCCAGACATGAGCCGGCCGCTGTACCGGCCGGATCCCGTGATGCCTGTGCAGGCGATGCAGTCCTACGAGCTGCGCGCCCCCGTCACCACGCATCGCCGTGCGGCGTCGTGCCGCGAGTTCGAGTGCGAGGCGTACGTGTACGGGTGGAAGACCACCCTGGACGTATCCACCGACCTAGGAGCGGCGCGGGCGAACTACATCCGGCTGCGCTCCGGCCGCCGCTTCACCGTCGAAGAGCACGGCACGATGGTCGCGTTCACGTTCCCCCCGGGGCAGCGCTGCTTCGAACCGCACACAGTCCCGCTGTTCCGGGAGCCTCTGCTCATCGTGCGGGGTGGGGACTGGCGCGGTAATCCCACCGGGTTCACCCGCCAGCACAGCAGCCTCGAGGACTGGCGGGACGATTTCGCCGAGCACCAGCAGACCATCGCAGACGCGATTAAGGAAGGTTGACAATGGCCAAGCAGAGTGGACTCGGGTATGCGGTCAGCGTCGACGACGCCGCCGCTGCCGTGCAAGTGCTCTCCAACGACATCACCAACTTCACCTTCTCCACTCCCCGCGGCGTCCAGGACGTGACCGGCGTGGACAAGAGCGCGATCGAGCGGCTGCTGCTGCTGGCCGACTTCTCGTGCACGCTGAACGGCGTGCACAACAACGCCGCGAACAAGCAGCACGCGGTGTTCAAGACCGTCCCGTCGACCAGCGTGGCCCGCACGACCACGCTCGCGATCAGCTCGCAGACCCTGGCACCGGAAGTGCTGTACTCCGACTACGCCATCACCCGCGGCCAGGACGGCTCCCTAACGTGGTCGGCGCCCGGGGTCCTCGCGGACGGCACCGTACCGACGTGGAGCTAGGGCATGGGTAAGCGCCTGGAGCGCCGCACATACGTGCTGCACTTCGCCGCCGGCACCTACCTCGACGGCGCGGAGATCCGGATCCGGTCCACACCCATCAGTGTGCTCGACGAGCTGGAGAAGCTGAACTTCACCGACAGCATCCCGCTGCTGCTCGAGTACCTCGAGGATTGGAACCTCGAGGACCCGGACGGTGAGCCGCTGAAGCAGACGGAGGAGGCACTCAGGGAGCACCTTGAGATGCCGGTCCTCAAGGAGATCATCGTGGCGTGGCTGAAGGCGGGGCTGGGGATCACCGCCCCTTTAGATCCGCCATCGGACAGTGGGCAGCCGTCACCGGATACGGCCAGCATGGAGCTGTCCATGCCGATGGAACCCCTGTCGCCAAACCCGCCGAGCTGATCAGGGCGGAAAGGATTCTGCGGATTCTGGAACGGTTCGGCGGCTACACGTACACCACCCTGATGGCCGAGGATTCCGAGCTGCTCCGGCTGCTGGCGATCGAGCGGGAGGGGGTGAACACGGATGCCGAATGAAGTCCACATCGAGGTCACGGCCGACACGTCGGGGATCAAGGAAACCAACGCCGAGATCGACAAGCTCAAGGCGAAGGCGAAAGAGACGATCCCGGTCGTCGACGGCCTGTCCGACAAGATGACCGAGTCCGACAAGGCCGCGTTGGGTGCGGGTAAGTCCCTAAACGAAACCGAACGTCGGCTCACCTCTCTCAATGCCAGCATCACCGGCTCCCAGGGCAAGCTGAAAGAACTCGCCAAGGCGTTCGCGGACACCAACGACTCGGCCAAGAAGATCGACATTGAGAAGTCGATGAAGAAGGTCCAGCACGATCTGGACCTGGCCACGAAGGCGAAGAAGCTCCTCGTTGATGTCGCGCCGAGCGTCTCCAGTAAGAGCGCCACCGGCTTCGCTGATTCGATGCGCGAGCTGGGTGCGAAGGGCGGCATTATCACCGCGGCCGGCATCGCGGCCGCGATCGTGGCGGTCGGTCCCACAGTCGCCGGGGCGTTGTCCGCCGCGGTCACCGGTGGTGTCGGCATCGGCGGGATCGTCGGCGGGGTCGCCCTGGCCGCGCAGGATCCGCTGGTCTCCAAGGCGGCCACCGACCTGTCCACCCAGTTCCAAAGCGTGATCGGCAAGTCCGCGGTCAAGTGGTTCCAGAAGCCGCTGCTCGACTCCGTCCCCATGATCAAGGGCCAGCTTCAGACACTCGAGGGCTCGATCGAGGGCACCTTCAAGAACCTCGCCCCGTTCCTGCGGCCGCTGATCGAGGACGTGCTGGTCGCGGTCAACCGGATCGGCGGGGCCTTCCAGAAGGTCAGCGCCAACGCCGGACCCGCACTGATCGGGATCGGTGCGTCGGTGAAGCTACTGGCCGACGGCATCGGTGACTTCCTGGAGGAGATCAGCCAGAACGGCACCGACGCGGCCGGCTCGCTGGTGCTGATCGCCGGGGCGATGGCGGACATCCTGCGGGTCACCGGCAAAGTGATCGGTGCGATGACGAAGCTGGCGAACAGCCCGTGGTCCGGGATGCTGCCCACCCTGATCAAGCACTACATGGGCGCCGCCGACGCGTCCAACAACTTCAGCGACGCGACCGGCGATGTGGCCCGGGAGATGTCCACCGCCGAGAAGGCTGCCCGCGGGGAGCAGGATGCTCTGGCCGCGCTGAGCAGCGAACTCAAGGGTCAGGTCGATCCGGTGTTCGCCATGTTCAAAGCGCAGAAGGATCTCACGGCGGCGCAGAAGGACGCCGCCAAGGCGATGCACGATCACGGCAAGAACAGCGACGCCTACAAAGAGGCCATGGACAAGGCCGTCCTCGCGTCTCTCGATCTGGAAGGCGCGGTCGGCACGCTTGGCGACAAGTTCGACGGGAAGCTCACCCCGGCGCTGATCTCCACCCTGGAGGCCGCGGGCGTGACGAAGCCGATGATCGACGAGCTGGGCAAGCAGTTCGCGGCGAGCCGTAAGAAGGGCGACGACTTCGCCAAGACGTACGCCGCGAAGGCCGTGGTCAACGGGGTGCCGACCGCCCGGCACAACATCCAGACGCTGAAGCAGGAACTCGCGTCGATGAAGACCAACTGGAACATCACCGTACGCACGTCGTTCCTGACCTTCGGCAAGCCGTACAGCCAGGCGGGCATCAGCTCCGGCAACGTCGGAGGTCTCGCCTCCGGTGGCATCAAGGGCGCTGCGTCCGGCATGAGCCCCAACGGGCTGACCTGGGTGGGGGAGAACGGGCCCGAGCTCGCCGACCTGGGAGCAGGGTCGCGGGTGTGGTCCGCCGGCGACTCCGCCCGGATGGCGTCGCGGGGTGGGGACGGCGCGCAGCAGATCGTGGTGAACCTGGTCGTCGACCGGGAGGTACTGGCGTCGACAGTGGTTGAGCCGCTGCGCGAGAAGGTCCGCACCCTGGGCTCGGGCAGCGCCCAGACGTACTGGGGCCAGCCGGGGCGCGACTGATGGCGTACCCGCAGACCAGTCAGCCGATCACCGAGTTCCTGATCAACGGGGTATGGACCGACATCAGCGCGACGAACGCCGCGCGGGCCGATCCGGGGATCACCATCACCCGCGGGAAGTCCAGCGAGCAGGGCACCGTCGGCCCGCAAACCTCGACGTTCACGGTGAACAACCGCAACGGCCGATTCTCGAACCGGAACCCGAACTCGCCGTACTACGGGCTCCTGCCCCGCAACACGCAGGTGAGGCACCGCGCCGGGGACGGCGACAACTACCTGTGGATCCCGTTCAACGACCAGCAGGGCTTCAACGAGGCGAGGACCGCCGACAAGGCTGTCCTGGACATCGTCGGCGACATCGAGATCCGCGCCGACATCTGGCCGCACACGTGGCGGCCGCCGATCGACATTCCCGGCCAGGGCAACAGCACGATGGTCATCGCCGCGAAGTGGGTATCCGCCGGCAACCAGGGATCGTGGGTCTTCTACCTGCTCAGTGACGGATCCCTGCGTCTCACCTGGACGCCGGACGGCACGACCGCCTCACGGATCATCGCCGTGTCCACCGTCTCGGTGCCGGTCACCACGGGCCGGCTGTCCGTCAAGGTCACCCTGGATGTGAACAACGGTGCCGCCGGTTGGACCGCCAACTTCGCCACCGCGTCTAGCATCAACGGTACGTACACCGCGCTCGGCTCGCCGGTCACGACTGCGGGTGTGACGTCGATCTTCTCCAGCAGTGCGCCGATGACGATCGGCACGGGGGGAGACAGTTCGGCGTTCTTCACCGGCGGGTTCACGTACGGCGGCAAGATGTACGAGCTGCAGGTACGCAACTCGATCGGCGGCACCATCGTCGCCAATCCGATCTTCGGCAACCAGGCGCTCGGCGCGACGTCGTTCTCCGACGGGTTGGGCACGCCGAACACGTGGGCGCTGTCGAACAAGGCCCGGATCATCTCCGATCGGATGCGCTACGTCGGCGAACTCAGCAAGTTGCCGCAGGTGTGGGATCAGTCCGCCCGCGACTTCACCGTCCCGGTCAGTTCGGGCGGGCTGCTGCAGCGGCTGACCACCACCGGGCAGACCCTCGGCAGCGCGATGACCCGGGCGTTCAAGAAACTCACCAGCTCCGGCTACTGGCCGCTTGAGGACGGCAGCGCGTCGCAGACGGCGAGCTCGCCGATCGCCGGGGTCCGGCCCGCGTCGCTGTACACGGTGACGATGGGCGGCACCTCCCCGATTCCGGGCGCATCCTCGGTGGCGACGTTCGGGGACCCGACCACCGGATCCCAGATCATCTTCACGCCGAAGAACGTGCCGGCCACGCCGAACCTGTTCTTCATGTTCTTCGTCTCCTGCCCGACCCCGTTGCCGACCGCGCCGAAGACGATCGCCTCGTTCTATGGCACCGGCACAGTGCGCCGGGTCGACGTCATCCTGTCCACCGGCGGATGGCGCTTCGACTGGCTCGCCGCCGACGGCAGCGTGCTGGTCACGGACACCACCGCGTTCGGGTCGGCGCCGGCGCCCACCCTGAACCCGTCGCTAGGGCCGGTGGGCGTCAACGTCCTCATGACCGAGAGCGCCGGCACCATCTCCTGGTTCATCCGCTGGCTCGGCCTGGGTGACGCCGGCTTCACCGGGAAGGGCCCGTTCACCTTCGCCGGGACCACAGGGATCTGGACGTCCGCGCGGATCACGGCGAAGAACGCCGTCGAGTTCCAGGGCATGCAGCTGTCCCACGTGTTCCTGTCCTCAGTAGATGTCGGCTTCGTGTCCGCTGCGGTGGCCAACGCGATGAACGCCTACAACGGGGAGCTGGCCGCGGACCGCATCGACCGGCTCGGCACCGAAGAAGGCGTGCCCACGGAGATCATCGGCCAGTGGGACCGCACCGCCGCCATGGGCTACCAGACCACGGACACGTTCGCGAACCTGGTCCAGTCCTGCGCGGCCGCGGACGGCGGCATCCTCGGCGAGAGCCGCAGCATGCTGGCGCTGACCTACCGGTGCGCCGCCGACCTGGAGACCCGCCGCGACCTGACCTTGGACGAGTCGCTGTTCCACCTCACCGACCCGCCCTTACCCAGTGAGGATGATCAGGGGTTCACCAACGACGTCACCATGACCCGCACCGGCGGATCCTCCGCCCGCGCGACCATCGCCGCGAACGGCTACCACCAGCTGTCCGTCCTCGACCCGCCCGCGGGCGCCGGCACGGTGACCGGCGGCAGCACGGTCAGCGTGAACCTCGACTCCCAGCTCCCTGACATCGCCGGCTGGAAAGCCCACGTCGGGTCGTGGGATGAGCCGCGATTCCCGAACGTCAAGGTGTCCCTGCACCGTACGGCGATCGGCACGAACTCCCTTGCGGAGCAGGTCCGCGGCCTCGACCTCGGCGACACGGTGTCGCTGGTTCATCTGCCGGCGACGGCGATGCCACCCGACGACGTGCAACTGCTCACCCAGGGATACACGGAAACCCTGAAGAAGCTGCTGTGGGACATCACGTTCAACACGTCCCCGGGCGGCCCGTACCGGACCGGACGCTACGACCAGGCCGACGCGGCCGGCACACCCCGCTACACGACTTCCGGGTCAACGGTGTCGACCGCGGTGAACACGACGGTGACCACGCTGGTGCTGGCCTACTCCACGGCCGGCGACAACTGGACCACGGTCGGAGCGTCGTACCCGTTCAACATCACGATCGAGGGCGAAGTGATCACCCTGAACAGCGCGCCCGCGGGGAGCACCAGTCCGCAGACGTTCACCGGTGTGACCCGGTCGGTCAACGGCATCGTCAAGGCGCACGGCGTGGGCGCGGTCGTCGAGCTGTTCGACACCTGCTACTACTCACTGTAAGGAGCGGCGATGGCGACGGCGGCAGGCGACCCGATCCGCGCGACCGACGATGATGTGATCACCCAGGCCAGCTCAGGCAAGCCGCTGGTCCGGCTGATCCAGCAGGTAGCCCAGTCGATCCCGAGCGGCATATCGACTGCGATCACGTTCGGTGCCGGGTCCGAGGACATCGACACAAACGGGTGGCATGACACGGTCACCAACAACACCCGCGTCACCCCGACCGTCGCCGGGTATTACCGGGTGACCGGGGGTTACGTCACCACGACGTCGAGCTTCGCCGCTGCGAACTCGATAGACTGCGCGGTCGCCAAGAACGGCGTCTCCGCAGCGTCCGGGGAACGTCAGGGCGGAGCGACGACCAACACTCAGTTGATGTGTATCGCTGGTGCCATCCTGTCCGCGAACGGCACCACGGACTACTTCGAGTGCATGGCCAACCAGGTCACCGGCGTGGCGATCAACACGCACATCGCGCAGCGCCTCTCGTCCTTCCTCGAAGTCGAATTCCTGCGACCCCTATAGGAGGCGTCATGCCCGTCAGCCAGAACGGGTGGACGATCAACCCGCCGCTCGCCGACCTCACCGTCCACGGGGTCACGTTCGGCGGCGCTCACACCGGCGACGCCCATGTCGTGCTCGAGTACGTGGCGACCCGGTACGACGCCGAGGTCGAACGACTGATCGCGGGCACGTGCGGCTGCTACAACCCGCGGAAGATTCCCGGCAGCGACGTGTGGTCCAACCACGCGTCGGCCACGGCGATCGACTGCAACTGGCAGCGTCACCCGCTCGGCGCCCGCGGCACGTACACCGCCGCGCAGGTGCGGGCCATCCGCCGGATCCTCGCCGACTGCAACGGCGTCATCCGCTGGGGCGGCGACTACAACTCCACCGTCGACGAGATGCACTTCGAGATCAACAAGAACGCGGCCGCCGTCAAGGCGCTCGCCGACAAGATCAGGAGCAACGACATGGCACTGACCGACCCGCAAGGACCCGAGGCTGTCGCCATCGCTCAGGCCGCCGCATCCAAGTGGGGCGGCGACACGCAACCGCCCAACTCGAACTCGGGCGTCGCGACCGGCCTGCGCTACCAGGTAGCTCAGGCGACCGCGCCGATCCTGACCGCCGTGCAGGGACTGGCGTCCGTGCTCGCCAACCTGGACGAGGTCGACGAGACGGCCCTGGCCAACGCGCTGGCTCCGGCACTCTCGGCGTCCGTGCTCGCCCAGCTCGAGGCGTTCCTCGAGGACCACCCAGGCAGCCTCACCGCGGCCGACGTCGAGACCGCGCTCCGTGACGTGCTGCGCACCGGCACCGAAGCCGCATAGACCCCGTCCCCTTACCCGGGCAGCCCTAGACCCCGGCTGCGCGCCCTGGCTACTGGAAATGGCGGAGCATGAGTGAGCAGGCGAGGAACGCAGCAGCATCCCCGGTTGCCTGGAGCCTGGACGCTCATTCGGGACGTCGGGTCATGGGTTGGCGGGTGGTGGATGATTTGGAACGAAGTGCAGCGCACGGAGATCCGCGAAGCCGTCCTGCTGTTCGCGGGGGTAGCGATCGGCATCCCCGGTCTGGCTATCGGCGCTTCCTCGGTGGCCGACGCCGTCCGCAACCGGACTGGTACCGGCGGCTCGCCGTCAGCCTCTCCGGAGCAAGCGGACTCGCAGCCATCGTGATCTGGTGGGTCAGTCGGTGACCGCGCAGCCGAAGCTGCGGCGCGAGATCCGGATCCCGATCTACTGGCTGCTGGTCGGCGTCGCGGTCGTGTTCATCTCGCCGATCGCGTCGGTGTGGGCTTCGGTGACGATCGCGCGGAACAACTCCGAGCGGATCGTGCGGGAGCAGCAGCAGGCGCAGGTCGAGGCGCAGGCGGAGGGCCGCCGGGTCGCGTGCTCGTTCTTCGGCGCGTCGCTGGACGCCTACAAGGAGACGCCACCGACCACGGCGACCGGGCGCAACATCCAGGAGAACTACCTGGAGTTCTACCGGCTCTCCGGATGCCAGCCGCCACGGGACAAGTAGCTACGCCTGCACCCAGGTCCGGCCGTCGGTGAGCCAGTCGTCCACGACCGCCCGCACCTGCGCCTCGCTGCCCACGTGCGCGCCGCCGGGGATGCGGGTGTGGTCGGCGTACCACCTGCCGTCGGCGAGCTGCCCGAGGTAGACGTACGCCTCCTGCCAGTAGGGGACGTCGTCGATGTGCCACCGGCCGTGGCTGGTCGTGCCGTACTCCCGCGCCAGATCCACCCGGTCCATCACTCAACCCTAGGAGCGAGCTGTGAAGCTGTCTCGTGACCCCGCGCTGTGGCTGACCCTGTTCGCCACGGCCGTGCGTCTGTTCGGCGCG
>Ga0193750_1000153_pt1 | contig 20142 bp, 13 predicted proteins | sample L1c1metaG_FD_160569 | JGI IMG/M metagenome (GOLD analysis project Ga0193750, IMG submission 160569) | Soil microbial communities from a riparian zone of the East river system, Colorado, United States - L1c1 | ecosystem: Environmental > Terrestrial > Soil > Riparian zone | place: USA: East River... | reverse complement strand
CCGTGGCGCCTGCGCCTCAGATTGATCGTGACAAGATTCAGGGCGCACCTACGCTTGAGGCTGCGGTAATTCCACCTGCGCCCGCAGCTGAACGCGACTTGGCTTCGCTGCGGCTGCCGGGTTCGCATGCCGCGGAGGTTATTCCACCGCCTGTCTCGGCCCCTGAGCAAGCTACGAATTCGACTCCGCAGCTTACGCTGCCTGCGCCAACTATCGTCGCGCCGCCGCCGCAGATTACTCACGAGATTGCTTCGGGACCAGGCTTCGGCGCTGGCGAATTGCGTAAGCAAGTTGTGCCACCACCGGTTCAGATGGGCGAGGCTTCAGCAGAGCACCGCAATTTTGGAGGCTTGGAAAGCGCGGCAGTGATACCGCCTCCGGTTCAGGTAGGCGGCGCTTCATTGCAACATCAATCAGTCGGCGGCTTGGGTGGAGGCACAAGCGTTGTGGCTCCGCCTCCTTCGGTCTCGGCGTCCACTTCCGTCGGCGGGCAAGGAAGCGGGAATCGTGGTTTGGGACGCGGCGGTCCCCTGGACCTGGGGACAGCAGTTGCAGCGCCTCCGGCGAGCGGTGGCAGCAATGCGGGCACTGGCGTGGTGGTTTCCAATCAGCCTGGATCAAAGGTTGGGATGCCGGGCAGCGGCGGAGCGGGCTCTCTGGCAATGTCTCCTTCCGGCGGAGATAAAGCGGGACTGGGTGGCTCCGGTGGCGGCTCCAGCATTGGCCGCGGCAATGGATCAGGCAGCGGATTTTCCGGCGAAGGTTCGGGCGCAGCCAAAGCTGGTACCGGTCGCGGTTCCGATGTGTCAGCGCGTGGCGGGATTTCACCTTATCCCGGGACCGGCGGCGCGGGCAGCGGAACCAACGGGAAACCGGTGGTTCCCGGAGTTTCGGTGCGCGGAGGCAGCAACATCGTCACGCTCCCGAGTTTTGGTTCCGACGGAAGCCAGGGTGCGGGCGGCGGTCGCTCCTCCAGCCAAGATCGTCATGGATCTGGAATTACTGTGGTTGCCACTTCACGTTCCGGCGGCGCGTTCAATTTCTACGGCGCGCTGAAGGGCGACAAGGTATATACCATCTATATCGAAACCGGCTTGGGAACCGCAGTGATGCAGTTTGCCGATCCTACCTCCGCGGCGCACGCTTATTCCGGCGATCTCACTGCTCCCGAACCGATGCGCGCCGACGTTCCCTCTGACTTGCAGCGCTCACGGCTGGTGATCGCCTGTATTCTCGATCGCTCCGGATTGTTGAGAAATGCGCAGGTACTCGAACCCGGTGGCAGCGAGATGACCGGCAAGGTCCTGGCTTCGTTGCCCAACTGGAAATTCCGTCCTGTGTTGCGCGGAGATCAGCCGGTTGAGGTGAACGCGATTCTGGGGTTTAATATCGACACACGATAGGAAGAAAGTACGATTTACGATTGTTGATTTTTGATTTTTGATTTTTGATTTCAATCCCTGAACATCTTTGCTGAGAACTGAAATTATTTACTTCGCTCTCTGAAAAAGTATTGCAGTGTTGTCCTCATAGATCACCTTCCACGCCGGCGTTTCTTTCAGAATATTGGCTAACGAACCTTCCCCCGGCGCCAGTATCCACTGCACCTGTCGCTCGTTCAAGAATTTTTCCCAGCCCGTTTGAACGTGCATCACATTCAAGTAATCCTTTAAGAAGCGCTCGCCATAGAGATCGTGGCGATCGTCCACAAAAACTCTTGGGTTGGGGAAGAAACGGTAGATTAGATATCCTCCCCAATAATCCGGAGCAAAGATTGGGTCCTCGATACCACGCTGGGCAATCACCTCGACAGCCTGCACGGGAAAACGCTTGGCGTCGAACTGGGCGTCCATGACCTGGCTCGCTCCAAGCCTGCCATGCTGTATGCAGACCACGAGCCCGAGAATCAATGCCAGGGCCGGCCAGAGATGACCCCGGGATCTCAACTCTATTTCGGTCATGCGCGATGCAAAGGCATTGGCGCGTGAAATCAGTCTTCGTAGCCACGAACTCATCTTTCGTGAAGCGCTGACGTCGCAGATTGATGCCGACAGTATCGGGGCCACAATCAGAGTTAAAAGAATCGACGACACCGGCAGATTACGCGACGCGTACAAGCCGCTATAAGCCGCGAAAATTATCACCAGCAAGTGTGAGAGCCTCAACTTTTGCCGCTTCATCGCCACCGCTGCCACTGTGATCAGCAACAGCGCCGCGAAGCACTGCTGGGCTACGCCATGAAAATTTGGGGAGAGGAATTCGTCAATGTGATTCATTAAGAAGCGGTTGGAAAGGTATAGATAGATGTGCACATGCAGTTTGTAACCGTAAGGGTTAACCAACGTAGCCCCGAGTGAGAGCAGGCTGGCGACCCCCAGACGTTGCAGCCGTGGCCCGATTTTCTGTCGATCTTCTCTAACGGAGAAGTACCGGATCAATCCAGCGATCAGGTAAATGCCACACAGTGCAATGCCGAGCAGAAATCCGCCATGAAGGTTGGTCCAGAGCAGCATGATCACCGGCAACCAGAACAAGCGGCGGTCCTGCTCAGCGTTAGCCGCAGTTACTGAAGCGGTTTCTGAACTATCCAGCAACTGAAACCAAATTACTGTCAGAAGCCAACTCAACACATGAGGCCGCGCGAAAAAATGGATGGTGGAGGCCCCCACGGCCAATAGCAACAGAATCACAGCTACAGGCAGACTGCTTCCCCGGCGCAAAGCCAAGCGAAGCACAAGTGCGAATGTGGCAGCGATCACAACCGCGGTAAAGAACACGACACCATTCAATCCGAGCCACTGGTGAATCGCTGCGATCAGCACGTCATATAACCATTCCCAGGCATACCAAGGTTGGCCCTGCATCGTGTACGAGAAGGAATCAGTGTGAGTGATTGAGTGGGTGAGTAGGATTTGTTGTCCATTACGAATATGCCAGCCCGTCCCGCCATCTTTCAGCAGACGCGGCGCCAGCGCTCCGTAGGTCAGGGCGATGAGGAGAACGATGAAGATGAGATCTGGGACGGAGGGGATGAGCAGTCGAAACCAGGCAGATCGCGTGCGAACTTCTGATGTCCGTGAGGCGGCGCCTTCAGCGGTTTGCGATGGATTTCCGATCAAATCGGTAGCCTGGAACTACAGGCTATCTCATAAAAAGCCGGGGCGATGCAGAAATTGAGAAGTGGCGAAAGCCTGCCACAACAGCCATTAATGACTCGGTTGGCCGGGGGGCGTGCCTGGGAATATCGGCGGACCCAGTGCTTCCATGCCGTATTTGGCCAATAACTGGCGCATCTGTGCGGAGGCCATATCCGCCGCCGGCATCTTGCCAAGCTCGTCAAAAAACTTCTCAAATCCGCCGGGCTGGCATACTAGGATCACCTTGCCGTCAGTTTTGTCCTCGTTGGCCCATCGGTGCGGAATATCACGCGGTGCAAAGATGCTTCCACCGACAGGCAAATGATATTGTTGGCCGCCAACCTCAAAGATGAATCGACCGCTCAAAACGTGATACCACTCATCTTCGCGGTGGTGAACGTGAAGTCCGGGGCCTGACAGAGTCGGCACAACGAGTTCAAAAATGGAACATCCTCCGGCGCTACCCTCACTAGTGACTTTGCAGGCGGCGAACTTAGCCTGCCTATCAGTTGAGTACGCGAAGAGATTTTCGCCAGGCTGTGCGACGACAACTCTACGAGGCGCAGCCGTTTGAGCCGGCAGCAAGGGGCTTACGGATGCAACTCCGAAAGCATAGAGAAGCGTGCGTCTGTTTATATTCGGCATGGGCCAGAAGAATAGGCGTCGAGGTGCCAAAAGGCAAGGAGTCGGCTACTTGGATCAAGCGATCTTGCTGCCCGATTTCCCAGCGAATACTGGCTCGCGCTCGAAGTCCGTCTCCGAAACTGTCTTGCGCTTCCTGAATGACCTCAACCAGTTCTGGAAAGATTCCATGTAAGTATAGAAAACAGGCGTGATGTAAAGAGTCAGCAACTGCGAGAAGACCAATCCTCCGACGACGGCCAGACCGAGCGGGCGCCGCGATTCCGCTCCGGCGCCAAATCCAAGAGCGATCGGCAACGTACCCATGAGCGCCGCCATGGTGGTCATCATGATCGGCCGGAAACGGAGCAGTGCGCCCTGATAGATGGCTTCCTGCGCCGATTCGCCGCCGTCGCGCTGTTTCTCCAGGGCCACGTCGATCATCATAATGGCATTTTTCTTCACGATGCCCACCAGCATGATGACGCCGACGAACGCGTAGAGATTCAGATCCAGATGGAACAGCATCAGCGTGAGCAGCGCTCCAAAACCCGCGGACGGCAATCCGGAAAGAATCGTGATCGGGTGGATGAAGCTCTCATACAAAATTCCCAGCACCAGATAAATGACCAGGATTGCCATCAACAGCAGTAGCCCCAATCCGCTGATCGAGGACTCAAACGCTTGGGCGGTGCCCTGAAAGCTGGTGCTGACGGTTGCAGGCATCATTTCCCGTGCTGCCTTGTTGACGGCGTTGACCGCGTCTCCCAATGACACTCCCGGACGCAAGTTGAAGGAAATCGTCACCGCCGGCAATTGTCCCAGGTGATTAATGGTCAGCGGCCCCACTGTCCGCGTGAGTTTGGCGACCGCATTCAGTGGCACCAGTTGTCCGTTGCTGGACCGAACATAGAGCATCGATAACGCGGAGGGATCGAGTTGATACTGATTTTCTAATTCTGTGATGACGCGATAAGCATTGTTCGGCGCGTAAATGGTTGAGACTTGTCGCTGCCCATAAGCGCTGTAAAGCGCGTCCTCTACTTGTTGGGCGGTAACTCCGAGACTCGACGCTTTATCGCGATCGATATCTACGTTGACCTGGGGATTCTTGATCTGCAAATCGCTGGTCACGTCTTGCAGCAGCGTCCGGAGTTGGTGATCGCTCCGAAGCCGGTCTTCCAGCTTGGGCTCGTTTTGATAGAGTTCGTCGGTATCCGGAGATTGCAACGTAAACTGATACTGACTCTTTGTGAGCTGACCGCCAATCCGGATCGGTGGCAGCAACTGGGGAAAGGCATTGATCCCTGGAATCGACGCCAGCTTGGGACGCAACTGTTGAATGATCTCCACCGCCGACTTACGCTCATTTCTCGGCTTCATGCGAAGAAAAATTCGGCCCGCATTGCCGCCAGCCGCCGTCGACATGAAGGAGTCCACCCACGGCTGCTGAGCCACGACCTTCGTCAACGCCAACTGATGTTCAACCATGCTGTCGAAAGAAATACCTTGCGGACCTTCGGTGAAGATAAAGATCTGGCCCTGGTCTTCATCCGGGAGGAAGCCTTTCGGAATAACAATGAACATATAGACCGTCGCCACCGCGACAGCTGCCGAAACCGCCATGGTCGCGACGCGATGTCGCAGGGTGAACTGCAGCGTGCGATCGTAAACGTGTAGCATGCCATCGAAAAATCGTTCAAAGAACGACCACAGACGCCCGTGATGCGCTTCCGATTCCTTCGAGGCTCGCAGGAAACGGCTGCATAACATGGGAGTAAGACTGAGTGACACCACGCCGGAAACCAGAATCGCCGCGCCGATGGTGACGGCAAACTCGTGCAGCAATCGTCCCAGGATGCCTCCCATGAACAGCACCGGGATAAACACCGCCGCCAGCGACAGCGTCATGGAGATAATTGTGAAACCGATTTCTCGCGCGCCGGTGAAGGCGGCCTGCATGGGAGGCTCGCCCATTTCCATGTGCCGCACAATGTTTTCCAGCATCACAATGGCGTCGTCCACCACAAAGCCCACGGAGAGCGTCAATGCCATCAGTGAGAGATTGTCGAGTGAGTATCCCAGCAAATACATGATGGCGAACGTGCCCACGATGGACATAGGCAACGCCATGCTTGGAATCGCCGTGGCCGACAGATTTCGCAGGAACAGGAAGATGACCAGAATCACCAGGACCAGCGCCAGAAACAGCGTGAACTTGACGTCATTCACAGACGAGCGGATCGAGACCGACCGGTCATAGAGAGTGGCGACGTCCACCGACGGAGGCATCACGAGACGGAAACTGGGCAGCAGCGCCTTGATCGAATCCACTACTTCGACGGTGTTGGTACCGGGCTGGCGTTGAATCGCCAGGATGATTGCGCGGCGCAAACCCTTGGAGTCATAAAACCAACTCGCCGTCTTATCGTTTTCAACTCCGTCGACCACCGAACCCAGGTCCTTCAGCCGAACCGGAGCGCCATTGCGATAGGCCACGATCAGCGCTTCATAATCAATCGCTTTCTTGAGCTGACCACTGGCTTGCACCACGAAGGCCTGGTGCGTGCCGTACAGGGTGCCCGTGGGCAGATTCACGTTGCCGTTCTGAATCGCGTCGGTGACTTCATCGATTCCAATCTGACGACTGGCCAAAGCCTTGGGATCGAGTTTGGCGTGAACCGCATACTTTTGCGCGCCAAAGACGCTGACCTGGGCAACGCCGCTCACCATAGAGATGCGCTGTGCCATCAATGTTTCCGCGTACTCGTCCACATCGGAGAGACGCAGAGTGGGTGAACTGAGCGACAAGTAAAGAATCGGCGCGTCCGCCGGATTTACCTTCTGGTACGAGGGCGGACTGGGCAAGTTCTGCGGAAGATCTCGCGCCGCCTTCGCAATCATGGACTGAACGTCCTGGGCGGCGGCATCCAGACTGCGGCTCAGGTTGAACTGAAGAGTGATCTGCGTGGAACCCTGCGAACTCGATGAAGTCATCGAGTCCACGCCGGCGATGGTGGAGAATTGCTTTTCCAGCGGCATGGCCACTGCTGAAGCCATGGTGTCCGGCGTCGCTCCAGGAAGGCTCGCCGAAACCAAGATGGTGGGAAAGTCCACGTTGGGCAGATCGCTCACGGGCAGCAAGCGGTAGCCCATGACTCCAAACATCAGGATTCCGAGCATGACCAGGGTGGTCATCACGGGCCGGCGAATGAAGAGTTCGGCGACGTTCATTGACTACTCTCCCCGCGCTCGGGGATTTTGAGAATTCTGCGCAGTCCCGGTGCTTCCTGTTGCAGACGGTGGGACGGCGGCCTGCTTCAATTCAACTTTGGCTCCGGGCACTAATCGTAATTGCCCATCCGTCACCACTCGCTCTCCGGGAGCGAGTCCCTTATCCACCACGGCTTGTCCATCACTGCTCCGGCTGACAATCACTGGGCGGGTTTCCACCGTCATGTCGGGTTTAACTACGAAAACAAATTGTCCTTGCTGACCGTTCTGAATGGCTTGCGACGGCACCACGATCGTGTTTGGCTGGTTAGCGAGGGTTAAGACCACGTCCACAAACTGCCCGGGCCACAGGCGGCGGTCGGGATTGGCAAACTCTCCTTTTATTTTGATCGTGCCCGTAGCCTGGTCCACAGTGTTGTCGATAAAACTAAGCTGGCCGATGGAAGGTCCTCGGGTGTCGTTGGGAATGTAAGCTTTGATCGCAAGCCTGCCACCGCTGGCGTATCTCTTGATCTCGTTCAGGTACTGCTCCGGCACGGTGAAGGTTGCGTAAATCGGCTGCACTTGGTTGATGCTGACTAGAAAGGGAGTGTCGTTGGCTTTGATCATGTTGCCGCGATGAATCATCAGCGGACCGGTGTGTCCATTGATGGGCGAATAAATCGCGCAGTACTGAATCTGGACGCGCGCGTTCTCCACCGCAGCTTTGTCGGCGCGAACCGCCGCGTCTTGAGCGTCGGCATTGGACCGAATCTGGTCATAGTCTTGACTGGAGACCACTCCTGAAGCCAATAAAGCTTCGTAGCGTCGAGCCTGGGCTTGGGCGTTGGCAGCCTGCGCCTGATCTTTCGCCAACATACCCTCTGCTTTTTTCAGATCTGCCTCGAGTGGCCGCTTGTCGAGTGTGAAGAGCAGTTGGCCTTTCTTAACATCGTCTCCTTCTTTGAAAAAAACTCCCGTCAGCTCGCCGGTAATTTGAGTTTTGATGGAAACATTCGAATAGGCTTCCACTGCGCCGATCGCCTTGACCTGCAATGGGACGTTCTTCTGCTCGACCTCTGCAGCCATAACCGGTACTGCGGGATTGCTCGGCGGGGAGGCTTTGGTTCCGGTACATGAGCTAAGTAATGCCAGAGCACCGCATACCAGAAGCGCCGATGCACCGCGACGAAGTGTTTTAACCAACATGATTGCCTGGTTCCTGTCTTCTGCGATTGCCATTATTGAGTTTCGCTGCCCGTTGTGAAGATGCGATCTCCGGGGCAGACAGCATGCCTTGCAGCCATACCTCGGCCAGAGTCTTGCTTACTTGTTGGACGGAGAAATTTTGATAACGTTTTCCTCCAAATAATTCCTGGATCCAGGAGTGATAGACCACCATTCCCAGGAACCCCCGAGCCGCAAGCAAGGGATCGATTGGCCGGAAGTCTCCATCCGCAATGCGGCCGCGAATGTAGTCTGCCAGCACCTCGTAACATTCCGCGACATAAGTACGAAAAAAACGGTGGGAGAGCCGATGATTCTCGAGCGCGCTGTACAGCAGCAGACGGGAAAGTGTTTGATCTTTGGCCCGTCGCTCCAAAATCTGGGTGGCAACTCCGGAAAGAACTTCCAGATCACTGCCGCCCGCGCTTAGACGTTCGCGCATACGTTCCCCAGGCGCGGCAGCTTTGATCTTGCGTTCGATGACTGCCCAATAAAGTTCGTCCTTGGAGGCAAAAATGCCTGAAAATTAAAGCCTCGTTCACGCCGGTGTGGTCGGAAATTTGTTTGGTGGTGGTGCCTTGGAATCCCTGCCGGGCGAAAAGCTGTGTCGCCGCTTCTAAAATCTGTTCCCGTCGGTCGGCCGCCGAATAACGGACTTGAGCTGTCGCCATAAGTAAGTAAATACTTACTTATGATATAGATGGATCGTGATATGTCAAGCGCGACCGCAGCTGTAACACCCCGGCTTGTGTCGCGGTAGTGGGGCGGCGATCCCGTGGGACTTGTCAGACCTCTTGGGGAAATCGCACCTGGCACCTCGCCCTGCAGCAGTCCCGCAGGGACGGCACAATTTAGCCCAGCGCTTTTAGCGCTGGGTCCGGGCCAAACGCACCAAAGTCCCGGAGGGACGACATACCGCTCAGTTCAACTGAGAGCCATTAGAAATTCCGGGTTCCTCCGGCATCCTCCCGAATCTTATAATGCAGGGGCGTTAACCGTAGCCTATGGAGAAAAACACACGGCGCGTGGTTATTGTTGGCGGCGGCTTTGGCGGGCTGACGGCTGCGCGGAAACTGGCTCGCTCCCCGGTTCACATCACGCTGATCGACCGCAAGAATTATCACACTTTCCAGCCACTGCTCTATCAAGTGGCGACGGCGGGTCTCTCTCCCGGGGAAATTGCTGCGCCCCTCCGTTGGATTCTTCGCGGCCGTCCTAATATCCAAGTCCTGCTTGCTGAAGTTGAAGACTTCGATCTCTCGCGGCGCCTGGTCAAACTCTCCGATGAAGAAATTCCCTACGACTATCTGATAGTGGCTGCGGGCGCGAGCCATGCCTACTTCGGCCACGATGAGTGGGAACCCTTCGCTCCTGGCCTCAAAACCATTGAGGACGCGCTGGAACTTCGCCGCCGGATCTTGCTTGCCTATGAATTGGCTGAGCGCCGCGCCGCTAATGGCGAAGAGGAACTGCCGCTTAATTTCGTGGTGGTCGGGGGCGGACCGACGGGAGTGGAATTGGCGGGCACGCTAGCCGAGATCGCACGCAACGTGCTGACTGAGGAATTCCGCTCCATCGACCCAAAACGTACCCGCATTCTGCTACTCGAAGGTGGTCCCCGCATTCTGCCCGCTTATCCGGAAGACTTGTCGCGAAGCGCTGTGCAGCAATTGCAGCGGCTTGGAGTAGAGGTCCATACCTCCACTTTAGTCACTGGCATCGAGCCGGCCGAGGTTCGAATAGGCGAAACTCGTATCCCCGCGGCCGTTATTCTGTGGGCCGCTGGTGTCGCAGCATCTCCTCTCGGAAAAAAATTGGGAGTTCCCGTCGATCGCGCCGGCAGAGTACTGGTGAATCCCGACTTGAGTATTGCTGGGCATCCCGAAGTTTTTGTTATCGGTGACCTGGCGACTCTGAAAGATGAACACGGCAAGCTGCTTCCTGGCGTCGCACCGGTAGCTATGCAAGAAGGAACGGCAACCGCCAAAAACATTCAACGTGACCTGGAACGTAAGCCCCGCCAGAACTTTCATTACGTGGACAAAGGCAGTCTCGCCACCATCGGGCGCGCCGCTGCCGTTGCTGACTTTGGGAAACTTCATGTTTCCGGCTTCATCGCCTGGCTGGGCTGGCTTTTCATCCACATTTTCTTTCTCATCGGATTCCGCAACCGGCTGATCGTATTGATTCAGTGGGCATGGTCATATTTCACTTACGAGCGCGGCGCACGCTTGATTACGGGTGACACTCGATTGCCGGGTTGGGACGATCTGGAATCGACGCAACGCCCTTCCTCCGAGAAGAAAATAAGCGCGTGATCGTCTGAATTGTCTTGCCATCGCAACAGTGCTAAAAGTATCCAGCAACGCTGCAGGATAGGAATACTTTTGTTCTCATCCGGGTGCGGCGAAGGAGAGACTCTTGTATCGCCGTCGACCTGTGTTGTTGCCCCTGGCGCTGATTTCCGCCACATTCCTGATCCTAACCGCCAGAAAGATTTTCGATTACGCCGCCGCTCCCGACAAAGACAAAGTAAGCGACTTCGTGTTTCCCCAGAGCGTTGATCAGAAACCAGTGAACATTGTGTTCAAACCGGCTAAGTCGCCTCTTTTTACATTCAACCAACGGGGCGGATTCACTAACGATGCCAGCCATCTCAACAAGACTCCGGTGTACGGCATCGTGAGAATTACAAGTGAAGAGGATATCCGTAACGCGCTGCAATTTGCCCAGGAAAACAATCTCAAAGTCAGCTGTGCGGGGCAGCAACACACCATGGGCGGACAGACGTTCACAGCTGGTGGACTGGTGCTCGACTTAAAAGAGTTAAGCCGCATTAATCTCGACAAAGCGCACAAGCGCGTCAATGTCCAGAGTGGCGTGCGTTGGTGGCAGCTTCAGCAGTTACTCGACAAAGAAGGCTTGTCGGTAAAAGCGATGCAGTCTATCAACATCTTCAGCGTGGGTGGCACGCTAAGCGTGAATGCGCATGGCATTGATCCAGTTCCGGGTCCGATCGCTCCGACGGTCCGATCTATGCGGATCATGCTAGCCAACGGCGATGTTGTAAAGGCCAGCCCGCGTGAGAACGCTGATCTCTTTCGCCACGCATTGGGCGGCTACGGATTGTTCGGAGTGATCCTGGACGCGGATCTCGATTTGGTCGACAACGAGATGTACTCTCGCAAAACGGTGTATATGGACTATCGAGGTTTCCCAGAATATTACAAGTCACACGTGGAAAATAATAACGATATGGGCCTCGTCTTCGGGCGCCTATCAGTGGCACCCAAATCATTCTTGCGTGAAGCAGCAGTTCACACCTACACGAAAACGCAATTTGACGGCCCGCTTCCCCCTTTGAAACCAGCAAGCCATGACGCGGTCGATCGATTCATCATCAATCTCTCCAAGACTGGCGGACCCGGCCGCTGGCTAAGATGGACTCTTGAGAAATACGCTGAGCCATATCTTCACGATTGTGTAACGCGTAATCAAGCCTTGAATCAAAAGGAACCATGTGTCGTCTCGCGCAACGAAGAGATGTATGACGAAATGGCTTATCTCAAGAATCGGCTGCATGATACCGACATCCTTCAGGAATACTTCATTCCCTTTGATCGCATGCCCGAATTCGTGGAAGGTTTACGCGATGTTGTGCAGAGAAATGAAGCCAATTTGCTTAATGTAACAATCCGGACCGTGCACAAAGACTCGATCACTGCACTTCCTTATGCCAGGCAGGACATGTTTGCGTTTGTGCTGTATTTCAATGTGAGGTTCAACAACAAAGAGAACGACATCCTCAGGAGAACCACGACTGACTTGATCGATGTAGCCGAGCGCACAGGGGGTACTTACTACTTGCCGTATCAATTGTTTTACTCGCAGGAACAATTGCGCAAATCATATCCGGAAGTTGACGAATTCTTCGTAAGCAAGAAGAGATACGATCCGACCTCGCTCTTCACAAATAAGTTTTATGAGAAATATTCTTCTCATTGATGCCGAGCTGCAATGGAGTTCGCTTATTCCAGGAGAGCATCCCCACAATAACCGCTCTTGTAGATGGACATTCAATTGGCATACTCTGTTCTAAGCATGAAACGTCGTTTCCTGTCGGCCATTTACAGCCTACTCGCAGGACTGCTGTTGTTCGTCGCCTCCCCTGCTGCGGCAGAAGTTCTAAAGATCGTGGTCAATGACACCATTCATCCCATCACCGATGAGTACATAGGACGCGCCCTCACCGAAGCTCAACGGAATAAAGACAAGGCGTTGTTGATCGAATTGAACACTCCCGGCGGGCTTCTCGAATCCACGCGCAACATCATCGAGAAAATCACCGCAGCGCCGGTTCCCGTCATCATTTATGTCACGCCGGGGGGAAGCCGTGCCGCGTCGGCTGGATTCTTCATCCTCGAAAGCGCCGACGTGGCAGCTATGGCGCCGGGGACGAACACGGGAGCGGCTCATCCTGTCACCATCGGGGGCGGCAAGATGGACGACGTGATGAAAGAAAAAATTGAAAACGATTCTGCCGCGTTGATGCGTTCTGTGGTTTCCAAGCGCGGCCGCAACATTGAGATCGCTGAAACCGCGGTCCGCCAATCTAAATCCTTCACCGAACAGGAGGCCTTGTCCCAAAAACTGATCGACTACATTGCTCCCAGTGAAGAAGACCTGTTCAAGCAAATGCAGGGCAAGACCATCAAGCGATTCAATGGCCAGACTGAAACTCTTAACCTGGTGGGCGAGCCGGTGCGAACTTTCGATATGACTTTGAAACAACGCATCCTGGCTTTCATCATGGATCCGAATATCGCCTTCATTCTGCTGGCCATTGGCGCCCTGGCGCTCTATGCGGAGTTCAATCATCCTGGTGCAGTGGTACCGGGAACAGTGGGCGTGGTGTTTATTTTGCTGGCGGTGTTTGCTCTCAACCTGTTGCCCACTCGCTTCGCAGCCGTGGTCCTGATACTGGCATCTTTCGTTCTTTTCGCGCTGGAAGCTAAGTTCGCAAGCCACGGTGTGCTCGCGATCGGCGGAATTGTCACCATGGTATTAGGCGCGCTGCTACTGGTGGACTCGCCGATTCCTGAAATGCGGGTTCACCTCTTGACTGCATTGGCGGTCAGCATTCCGCTGTCAATCATTACCGTATTTCTGATGAGCATTGCGCTGAAAGCCCGTGCCAACAAGATTGTCACCGGCGCTCAGGGCTTGGTCGGAGAAATTGGAATCGCGCAGACGCCGCTTTCTCCGCAGGGCAAAGTCTTCATTCACGGTGAAGTTTGGGATGCCGTCTCTTCCACCAACATTCCTGCTGGACAAACCGTGGTGGTGCGGCAAGTGGATGGATTGAAAATTCAGGTGGATCCTGTGTCATCCACGCAGAGAACTCCCGCGGCAATCGTAGTTTAAGACACCTTCCCGCATCTCCTGAGACAACCCCAACTTGCGCGGAAATGCCTCAACCGGCACTGGAATTGCGTTACAATTCGCGGCAGCAGCATCCCTGACAATCAGGCGCGGAGGCGCAGATGGGTTTTTCATTGACCACCGTCGCAATCATCATTTTCGCTCTATACATCCTGAGCTCGATCAAGATTCTCGCGGAGTACGAACGTGGTGTAATTTTCCGTCTGGGACGATTGCTGCCGAATGCAAAAGGGCCCGGCATCATCCTGGTCTTCGCTCCGATCGACCGCATGGTGCGCATTTCGTTGCGACAGGAAGCTCTGGAAGTCCCTCCTCAGGACATCATCACCCGCGACAACGTCACGTTGAAAGTCAACGCGGTCATTTTTCTGCGCGTGATTGACCCGAACAAAGCGGTGGTAGAAGTTTCCAATTACGTCTATCAGACCTCGCAGTTCGCACAAACCACATTGCGCTCGGTGCTGGGTGAGCAGGAACTGGACGAACTCCTGGCACACCGGGAAAAAATCAATCTCCGCCTGCAAAGTATTCTCGACACCCACACCGCGCCCTGGGGCGTGAAGGTGGCGAATGTGGAAGTCAAACAAGTAGACATGCCGGAGACCATGCTTCGCGCCATGGCCAAACAGGCGGAAGCGGAACGTGAAAAGCGTTCCAAGATTATTCACGCGGAAGGCGAGTTCTCGGCGGCCCAGCGCCTGGTCGATGCCGCCAAACTGCTGGCTACAGAACCGGTCAGCGTGCAGTTGCGCTATCTGCAAACTTTGACGGAAATCGGCGTGGAGAAGAACACTACGGTGGTGTTCCCCGTCCCGGTGGACATCTTCTCCAGCGTTCAGAAAATGTTGGGCAAATCGGCTGGAGACGGTTCTCCTACTGTCGCCAAGGGTTGACCTCTTCGGCTGGAATTAGTACGAGGTGAAAATGGCAATAGCGGCTTCGAGAGACACGGAAATAACTTTGGGCACTGGCAAGATGCTGGTCCTGTTTTTCGGGCTAGTGGCTCTGTGCGCAGTTTTTTTTGGTATGGGATTCTCCTTCGGACGAACTTCAGTCAAGGCAGCAGGCAGTGATTCTGTGCCTTCGACGACCACGGCCAGTGGTCCATCGCGTCCTCCGGCTGTCCGGTCACCAAATGCTAATCCCACTTCGTCCGCTGATCTGACGTTCTACAAAACAGTGGGACAAAGCAATAGCGATACCCAATTGGCAACCAACGATCGCGGAAACAATGCTCAAGACACAGCAGCCGCGGCCTCTGAGGCCAAAAACGATCCTGCGAATCCCGCTCCGCCAGCGTTGAATGGCTACTACGTACAGGTGGCCGCAGTCAGCAAACAGGACGATGCTGAAGCATTGGTCGACGCGCTAAAGAAAAAGCAGTACGCCGCATTTGCCGGCAATGCACCCACCGACAAACTTTTTCATATTCAGGTCGGACCCTTCCCCGACATCAAAGATGCCGAAGCGATTCGCGCCAAGCTGGTGAGCGATGGCTATAATCCGATCTTGAAGAAATAGGATGATCCTTTGCGAAAAATCCGCTCAGGACGAGGGCTCGGGCATACTGCTCAACTAGATCTTGTATGCGGCTTTGCCAATTCAATCGCTTCGTAAGATCCTTCGCGAAAAATCCGCTCAGGATGACAGGTCGGGGGTAGTTCGGGGGTAGGCTGAACTCTATCTGCTGAATCTTTGTTCCTTCCACGGGTCTCCATACATGTGATATCCGTTTTGCTCCCAGAATCCCGCCATGTCGTGATCGAGAAATTCCAGGCTGCGAACCCACTTCACGGATTTCCAGGCGTAGAGATGCGGAACGATCAGCCGCAAAGGATATCCATGATCGGCGGTCAGTGGTTGACCGTCATGATGCGTCGCCAGCAGCACCTCTTCGCGATTGAGATCAGCCAGGGGCACGTTGGCGGTGAAGCCCTGCTCGGCATGGATTAGCACGTACGCGGCTTCCGATTTCGGCTTCACTCGGCGCAGCAACTCTTGAAATGCCACTCCGTCCCAATGATTGTCGAAGCGGCTCCATCGCGTTACGCAATGAAAATCGCTGGCGCGCTGAACCTTGGGCAGCGCATTAAATTCGTCCCACGTGAGTTTGAGTGGCGATTCTACCAATCCGTAGACGCGAAAATCCCAGGTTTTCGGATCGAAGTGCGGCACCGAACCATAATGCAGGACTGGCCATTTTAGGGTGAGCGATTGTCCCGGAGGCAAGCGCCCCGCGCTTTTCATTGCCTGCTGCAGTTCTCTGCGATCTTTGCCTTCAAACAGCATGGGGGTTCTAAGAACCCGTCTTTTATATTGACAGACGTCAATTCACATCTTATTCCTATCTTGCATGAGCACACCCGAGGAGACGCTGAATCGGATTTTCCATGCCATCGCCGACCCCACACGTCGGAAAATTCTGCAAGCACTCAAGACACGTGGAGCCTGTTCGATTGGCAAAGACGTCGGCCTTTGCGCCTCCGATATCGAAGCACGCGTTCACCTTTCGCAGCCCACTATTTCTCATCATATGTCTATTTTAATAAAGGCAGGACTGGTGGAAGGCAAGAAACTTGGCCAATGGAGGTGGTATCGCCGCAATGAACCGGCCCTCCGTGATTTTGCGAAAACGTTGCGGAAATCTTTATAAGAGTGGCGACAGAACTATTTTCTACCCAGCGCTTGCGGCTTTCGCCTTTTGCGACAAGCGGCGTGCTTGCGCAATCAGGTCGGCGACTTCGAAAGGTTTAACCAGGTACGGAAGATTTTTCTCCTGCAGAAAACTTCGGATCTCAGGTTCCAGCACGCTGGAAAAAGTAAACAGCATGTGTTTTTCCAGAGCGGGGCAATTCTCCACGGCCCACCGGTAGGCATCCTGCGCGCCCCACCCGCCGGGCATCTTGCCATTAATGATGAGGGCATCGAAGCCTTCGCTTTGTAAACGCGCCTTCATATCTTCGCCGCTCATCAAGGTGACTACATGTGCTCCGGCCCCAGTCAAGACATCACGCTCAAACTCCAGCACTGCCTCTTCATCCTCCACCAGCAGTATGCGACCTTCGATCGCAAGTTCATGGCGCGGAACGGGCAACATTTTTTCTGGGGCCGCTGTCCGCCCGGCGGATGGAAGGCGCACTTCGATAATCGCGCCTCCTCCCGGACGATTGCGGGCAGTAATATCGCCCCCGTGTTCTTTCACAATTCCGTAGCAGATGCTCAAGCCCAGCCCGGTGCCTTTTCCAACGCTCTTGGTGGTATAGAACGGATCAAAAATGCGGTTCGGTTCCTTGATACCCGTACCGGAATCGTGAAACTCCGTATAAACATGTCCATCTTTTGCATAGATGCACACTTTTAACGTACCGCCCTTACCGGCTTCCAGCAGGGCATCTACGGCATTGTTGATGATATTGAGAAACACTTGTTCCAATTGGTGAGGATCGGCGGTCACCGCTGAAATGGCCGGCTCGATCTCGCGCTCCAGCGTGATGTTGTTTACTTTGAGGTCGTAGTCGCGCAGGGCTAGAGTCTCGTCCAGCACCTTGCGAATATCCACGTCCTGCTTCTGCGGCTTGCGCTGCCGGGCAAAAGAGAGCAAATTCTGCACTACACGATGGGTACGTTGTGCCTGTTTGAAAAGTTTGCGGACAAAATCGGAGGCTCGCTCTTCCAGTCCTTCGCCTTCCAGGAGCTGGGCATAGCCCAAAATCGCGGTTAGAGGATTATTCAGCTCATGCGCAACCCCAGCGATTAGCTGGCCGACGGCCGACATTTTTTCACTTTGCAGCAATTGCTCCTGGGCTGTCCTCAACTCTTCGTACGCGCGGCAGGTTTCTTCATACAGCCGAACCTTTTCGATAGTCGTGGACAACTGCCGCCCGATGGCCACCAGCAGGTTTTCGTCGTTGCCGGTATATTGCCGGCTCTCGCGGCTGCTGATACCCATAATTCCCATCGGCTTGTCTTTACTCCACAGAAGCACCCAGATCCAGGAGCGAAATCCGTCGGCGCGAATAAAGTCCGCCACTAGCGGAGGCAGGTGCGGCAAGTATTCAGGCGTGATTACTTCGGTCCGCGAACGGGTGACCAGATCGCCAAAGCCATCGGGCAACTTGATCTCCGAAAGCCGGGCGCGGTCGGCACTGCGCTGGCCCCAACCGGCGCGGCGACGGAACGTCGGCTCCTCGGTTTCGGATAAGTAAATCGAGCCGGTTTCCGCTCCCAGCAATGAAATCACCTGGCGCAAGGTCAGGTTCAAGATCTCGTCAAGATCGAATGACTGAGTCGCGATCACGGCCATCGCGTTCAAAGCATTTAATTCGCGATTGCGCCGCCGGATTTCGTCTTCGGCGCGCTTTTTCTCCGTCATATCTAGAAGGAAACCTTGATAGCGTTCGATTTTGCCGCTGGCATCCCGCGTGGCAAAGCTGCTTTCCGTGGCAGTCAGCAACACTCCATCTTTGCGTCGTAATGTAACTTCAAAGTTACGGACGTAGTTGTGCAGCTCAACCTCGCGGCGAAACGCATCTCGCTGTTCCACTGAAACGTAAAGCTCGGTATCGATATTCAGCGCCATCAGTTCTTCGCGATTCGTGTGTCCCAGCATGCGCACGAAAGCGTCATTGCAATCCAACAGCTTGCCATCGTGAGTGGCGACGAATACTCCTTCCTGCACCTGTTCGAACAGCAGCCGGTACTTTTCTTCCGCCACGCGCCCGTCAGTGGTATCCCGAACCACGTGGATAGTGCCTCTTTGCTTGCTGCCCTGGTCGGTGAATGAAGAGGTGGAAACCATAGAAAAGCCGCCGAAGCAGGGATCTACGCCCTCGTGAAATCCCTCGTCGTCTTTCTTGCAATAGGGACATGCGATCCAGGCTTCACGAGTTCGCGGCAGGACCGCCTCGCACAGATTGCCCACCACATCGGCCGGCGCGCGTCCCAAGCGTTGCAGCAGTGCCTGGTTTGCCTTCACCACTCGAAATTCGGAGTCATGCAGCAGGACAAAATCCTGGATGGAATCGAAGGTATTGGTCCACTGCCGTTGCGCGCGCAGGATTTGCTCCAGAAGCCGTACATTCTCTACCGCAAATCCCAATTGCTGGGCACAGGTTGCGAGAAATTCCATCTCTTCCGGGGTGTAAAGGATCGAATGACGACGTCCGAACACTAGTATGCCGATGGCGGATTTTTTTCCTTTTACCGGCACAACCACAACATGGTGAAAGCGTTCGCTCTCCAGGAATGCCCGCATGCTCTCGCCGGCAGCAGAAGCTTTGATTACGGTTGGTTTGCCTTCCCGCAGAACGGGCCCTAGAGTTTCATACACCGAGGACGAATCATGGTCCTCCACAAATTCTGATGAAAGCCCGATCTGTTGTGCGATTACCAAGTCGTCGCCTTCGAGCAGGTAGGTCCAGGCAGCATTCGCGCGCATCAACTTCTTAAGCTGGTCGAGGGCGGTCACCATCATCGGCCCGTGTTGCTGGGCGCCAGCGATGCTGGTCATCAGGGTATTGATTGCGCACAAGCGCCGGGTGCGCCCCTTGGATTCGTCGAAGACGATCAGCAGTATGCCCAAACTAAAAATCAGGTCTGCGGTGGGAGCAAGGCCAGGCGGAAGATAGACATTCACCGGCGCCCAGTCCAGATGGAGCCACAGCAGACTCAAGCTCAGCAGCCACGGACCAATCTCCCATCGTGCCCAGCGAAAGCGCAGCAACTGCACGGCGGCACCAACTGCGATCATTCGATAGGAAACTTCAAGCGCCATGCGCAGGATCATCGAATCCGGCCACCACAGCGCGCGAAGCACTGCAAAGGTGATGACCGTGGTTGAAATCAGCAGTAGCGGCAGCAATAACTTACGGGCGTGCGTATACACCAGCACTGCGGCAGCGAAAAGGCACACCGCAAGGATGAATTCCCCCTGGGAAATGGCTATTAGGTGGTCCGGAACATGGTTTCCGGCACCTCGCACCGTCCAGCGGGAACCGAAGTAGGCCATCCACCCCACAATCCAAACCAGCAGATAGCGTTCGCGAAAGGTGCGAAACACCAGCAGACTGGCCATCAGGATGATCAGGGCGAGCGACTCCTGCGCCATCAGCTTAGGGACAGCGATGTCCCCGACAGTGAACCAGGTCCACCAGGCAGGCATATTCCTCGCGATTAAAGAAGGCTGCGCTCGCCTCTTGATACCATGCCCGGCGGCCCTACCCGGCGGTTTTCCCGGCCCAAATGGTTACTTTCGGAATCTGAGAAGTAGGATAGAATGACGCTACACTGAACCAGCCCATGCCAGCCGAGCGAATCCTGGTTGTCGACGACGAGGAGACTATCCGCGAGATTGTCTCGTCGATGCTCACCCATGCCAACTATAAGTGTCGGCAGGCCGCTTCCGGCCTCGAGGCAATCGCCCTGCTCGATTCCGGCGAAGAGTTCGAACTCATGCTCTCCGACCTGATGATGGCTGACCTGGACGGCATTGGCCTGCTGGAAC
>Ga0193750_1000152_pt1 | contig 20281 bp, 24 predicted proteins | sample L1c1metaG_FD_160569 | JGI IMG/M metagenome (GOLD analysis project Ga0193750, IMG submission 160569) | Soil microbial communities from a riparian zone of the East river system, Colorado, United States - L1c1 | ecosystem: Environmental > Terrestrial > Soil > Riparian zone | place: USA: East River... | reverse complement strand
ATCAAACTCGGATCCCTCCCTGCTCTGGCGTTGCAACGTTGCGTAACGCCAGGGAGGTCTCATGCTCGTCACCTGCCAGGTCTGCAGCAAGGAATTCGAGACGAAGTCGACGCGGGCGAAGTTCTGCGGCTCGACCTGCAGGTCCCGCGGTCACCGCAGTGGCACCAGCGCGGCTCCTGTCACCTCTCTCCCCGCTGTTTCGGACGCATCTGACGCTGTGGCTCCCCTGCTGGCAGCAACGAGGCTCGAACTCGAGCAGGCCGGTGTGGCGGACACTGCTCTGGGCCAGCAGGCGATCGAGTTGGCGCGGCGCATGTCGGACCCGCGTGCTATGGGCCTGAGTGTGGCTCCGATCAGCAAGGAGCTCCGGTCGGTGATGGTCGACGCGTTGAAGGTCGCTCCGAGCGCGAGTGGGCTGGATGAACTGAGGAAGCGCCGCGATGCCAAGCGTCACGCTGGTTGAGCCGGCGTTCTTCACGTTCCCGGACTTCACCAGCTCTCTCGGTCCGGAAGTCGCGGATCTGGCGGAGCTGGTCGGCTTCGCGGCGGACCCGGAGCAGCGGCTGGTGCTGGATGCGATGTTCGGCCTGGACCGTGGCGGTCGGAGGGTCGCGTTCGAGGTAGCGGTGATCGGGGCCAGACAGAACATCAAGACGGGTCTCTTCAAAATAGCTGCGCTGGGTGAGGCGTTCATCTGCGAGGTTCCGCTGCTGGTGTGGTCCGCGCATGAGTTCCCGACCGCTCAGGAGGCATTCCGGGACCTGTCGGAGCTGATCGAGTCCTCACCGGACCTGGACCGGGAGATCAAGCACATCCACCGCGGCAACGGCGACGAGGCGATCGAGCTTCTGAACGGTTGCCGGATCAAGTTCAAGGCCCGCACCAAGTCCGGCGGTCGTGGACTGTCGGGCAAGCGCGTCGTGCTGGATGAGGCGTTCGCGCTGCAACCGGCACACATGGGCGCTCTGCTGCCGATGTTGTCGGCTCAGGACGAACCGCAGGTCTGGTACGGCTCGTCGGCGGGTTTGGCCGACTCGGAGGTTCTCCGGGGCATCCGGGACCGCGGCCGTCCCGGTTCCCGGTCGATGGTGTACATCGAGTGGTGCGCCCCGAAGACCGGCTGCAACTCTTCGGACTGCAGTCACGCGGTCGGGGCTGTCGGTTGCGTGCTGGATGACGAGTCGTACTGGCAGCAGGCGAACCCGCAGATGGGCCGCCGCATCCTGGTGGACACGATCCGCAACGAACGGCTCGCCCTCCCCCCGGAGGAGTTTGCACGGGAGCGTTTGGGCTGGTGGGACGACCCAGGACAGGTCGAGCACATCTTCGGGGCCGAAAAGTGGGCGCGCTGCGCCATTCCGGAGACGGAACCACCGACAGCGGGCATCGCGTTGGGTGTGGCGGTGTCGGTCGACCGTGCCTGGTCCTCGATCTCCGCAGCCGTTCCACTTCCGGGCCGTGAGCTGGTGGGGCTGGTGCACAGGCAGCGCGGCACTCAAGGGCTCGTCGAGAGGGTCGTGGAACTGCAGCGGAAGTACGACTGCAAGGTAGCTGTCGATTCTCGGGGGCCAGCGGCCGATCTGATCGATCCGATGAAGGAAGCCGGCGCAGTCCTTGATCTGGCCAAGACTTCTGACGTACAGGACGCCTCGGCGTCGTTCTTCGACAAGGTGCAGACCACGGTGATCGCGCACATGAGTCACCCCGAGCTCGAGGACGCCGTACGCGGTGCTCAGCGACGGCCGGTGCTAGACCGGTGGGCGGTCGGGCGCAGGAACTCCACTGCCGACGTGTCGCCCTTGGAGGGCGCGATTTTGGCCGACTGGCTGATCTCAGGCGAATACGACGTGCTCGACTCGATCTTCTAGGAGGGCTGATGCGCGGATACCTCACCACGGCCCTCGATGTGCTCGGCTTGCTGCTGTTCTCTGCGGGAATGGCGGCCCTGACCTACCGGTGGATCGGCTGGACCTGTCTCGCGGTGGCCGGCGTGCTCGTCCTCGCCGGTTCGGCTCTCGCGGCCCACCCGAAGAGTGGTGACTCGCGGTGAGCCTGTTCTTCCGCGGCGAGAAGCGGGCGATGGACCAGTGGTTCAACACTGACCCCGACTACGACCGCCGTGCGGTCACGGTCATGAACGCGGTGCATTTGGCCCCTGTTTTCGCTGCGATCAGACATGTTGTCGACTTCATCTCGACGTTGCCGCTGGATACGTACCAGATGAACCAGTCTGGTGACCGCACGGAGCTCCCGCTGCTGCCGTTGATGTTCCGCAACCAGAACGCTTCCGGGCGACCGGGTGTCGGGCAGTGGTTCGGTCAGGCTGCCTACGGACTGGTGACGCAGGGCAACGCGGTCGGGTGGATCACAGAGGCCGACGCCTTCGGGTTCCCGGCGGTGGTGAACTGGCTGAAGCGTGAAGCGTGGTCGTTCGACGAGATCTCGAAGCAGTGGTACGTGTACGGGGCCCCGGTTCCGTCGTCACAACTGGTACATGTGCCGTGGATCGTGCCGATCGGCCACACGCTGGGTCTGTCGCCGATCGAGCACTACGCGACGATCGTCAACGCGGGACTGTCGGCGCAGGAGTACGCGGACGTCCGTCGGGGCGGCGGGCTTCCGCCGACGATCCTGAAGAACACTGCGAAGGTCTTGACTGGCGATCAGGCGGCCACGGCCAGGGACCGCGCCATGTCAGCGTTCGCTTCGGGCAAGCCGTTCGTCACCGGGTCCGACTGGGACCTGTCGCTGACGACGATCCCGCCCAACCATGTCCAGTTCATCGAGACGCTGAAGCTGACCGCGAACCAGATCGCCGCGATCTACGGTGTCGACCCGCGGGAGATCGGCGGGGACAAGACCGAGTCACTGACGTACTCCACGGACGAGTCCCGGTCGCTGAACCGCGCCAACAACATGCGTCCGTACATCGTGCGGCTGGAGGAAGCGTTCAACCGTCTACTGCCGGACCGGCAGTACATCAAGCTGAACGTGGACGCGACGATCCGGACCGACATCAAGACCCGCACCGACATCGTGGGTGCGCAGATCCTGGACGGCCGGCTGTCGGTGAACGAGGCCCGTACGCTCGATGACAACGGCCCTGTTCCTGGTGGCGACTTCCACAACATCCCGCACGACATCGCGAATGCAGTTCACGCACCGATCGATCGCCCGAAGGGTGTTCGGAGCCAAGTAGAAGGAGAACCATCATGAGCGACGCTGAGCGGCGCTTCACGTCGGTCCCGGTGGAGATCCGCGCCGGCTCCGACAACAAGATGACTATCGGCGGGTATGCCGCGAAGTTCGGGCGGATGAGCCAGAATCTCGGCGGTTTCGTCGAGCAGATCGACTCTCGGGCCTTCAACAAGTCGCACGGTGACGGGTGGCCTGATGTCCTGGCCCGCTACAACCATGAGGACAACCTGTTGCTGGGTACGACCGGTGCCCGCACGTTGCGGCTCGGAATCGACGAGGTGGGTCTCACCTACCAGGTCGATCTGCCGGCGAGCCGTGCGGACGTGCACGAGCTCGTGCAGCGTGGCGATGTGCGGCAGTCGTCGTTCGCGTTCATCCCCTTCGACGATGACTGGGCCACCGACGATGTCACCGGCTACCCGATGCGGACGCTGCAGTCTGTCCGCCTGGTCGATGTGGCACCCGTCAACACCCCCGCCTACCTGGACACTTCGGTGGGCGTGCGGTCCGGCCGGACGGTGGACGTTCGTTCGCTGGCCCGCGTCGAGCAGCGTGTTGGGGGCGCGCTCGTCGGCCCTGGTTCGGCGTACGAGTCGCTCGCACGCAAGTTCGGCGTCGATGTCGCTGAGGTGCGCACCCTGGCGGAGCGCGATGAGCTGATCAAGTTCTTCAAGCGCACCGACAACGCCGCGCCGGTGAAGCAGCGCCGTTCGGCTCAGGCTGCTCTCGCGGCTATCGCGCTGCTGGACCCCGACGCGACCCTCTAGACCACCACTAACGGCGGGCAGGTAGAACCACCCGCTGACCGTGGCGCAGTACCAGCACCATCATCCGGCAGGGCAGCCCCCACCGGGACTCATGCACGACCACATCCGAGTCCCGAAAGGGGACATCCATGTCCAGCATTGCGGACACCCTGATGGAGCGCCGCGCGGCGCTCATCAACAAGGCCCAGGAGATCGCCCAGAAGGGCGTCACCGAGGACCGCGACCTGTCCGTCGAGGAGCAGTCCGCCTTCGACGGCATGTTCGCCGAAGCAGGCAAGCTCCAGGAGCGCGCGAAGGCCATCGCTGACGGCGAGAAGCGTGGCAGCGAGCTCGAGGAGTCGTTCCGTTCGGTGACCGGCAAGAAGCCGGACGAGCAGCGCCAGGCCGACGACAACAAGTTCGAGAAGTGGGCTCGCGAGGCCCGCGTCGGCGACGTGTTCGACATCCCGGCAGTGCCGGGTGCGGAGCGGCGTGCGATGGCCACCCGTGGCTCTGAGACCCGTGCCATGTCCGCTTCGGGCGGTGTCGCCCCGGACGGCGTGTACGGCCAGCTGTGGCAGTACGCCGTAGCCGGTTCGCAGCTGCTGCAGGCCGGTGTCGACATCCTCAACACCACCGACGGCAACACCCTGCCCCTGCCTGTCGCGACCGTGCACGCCACGACCGGTACGGCGAACGCCGCAACCCCGGCCGTGATCGCCGCGTCCGGCACGATCACCTCCAACGACGCGACGGTGACCACGGTCAACCTGTCGGTCTCCAAGTACGGCTACCTGACCCTCGTCCCGTCGGAGCTGGTGCAGGACACCAACTTCGACCTCGAGGGCTACATCTCCATGGCGGCCGGTCGTGAACTCGCCCGCACCCTGTCGTTCATCGGTACCGCCGCCGCGATCGCCGGGTTCACCACGGTCGGAGTGACCGGCCCGGCCGGTACGTCGACCAGCCTCGGCGTGCAGGCCACCGCCGGTATGGGTTCGGACCTGCTGGTGAACCTGTTCCACTCGGTTCTCCCGGAGTACCGGACGAACTCGGCGTGGGTCATGGCCGACTCGAGCTTCGCGGCGATCCGGAACCTGAAGGGCGCACCGAACGGCTCGTCGATCTGGCAGCCAGCCCTCACTGCGGGCGACCCGGACACCATCCTCGGCAAGCCGGCCTACGTCGTGCCGCAGTTGCCGTCGATGGCTGCGAGCGCGAAGCCGATCTACTTCGGCGAGATGTCGGCCCTGAAGATCCGCATCGCGGGCGGCCTGCGCTTCGAGCGCAGCAACGAGTACGCCTTTGGCAACGACCAGGTCGCGTTCCGCACGCTGGTGCGCACCGGCGCGGTCACGGTGGACCCGAACGCAGTCAAGTTCCTGGCCAACTCGGCCACCTGAGCACGAACGCAGTTACCTGCTAACTGCGTTCGTCACCTAAGGATGCTGATGAGGATCGTCGCGGTGTTGTCGTGGTACGACGAACCGGTCGACTGGCTGCGTGAATGCGTGGCCAGCGCCCGGTTCTGCGACCACCTGATAGCTGTCGATGGTCCTTACGCGGCGTTCCCGCACGACAACCCGTCCAGCCCCCCGGATCAAGCTGAAGCGATCCGGGAGGCCTGGCCGGGCTGCACCGTGCACGTCCAGCCGGAGCCATGGGATGGCGAGGTTTCGAAGCGGGACTACACGATCCAACTGGCTGTTGCATCGGGCGCCGACTGGGTGTTCGTGATCGACGCCGACGAGCTCGTGATTGCGGTGCCGGGCAACTTGCGGGAGCAGCTCGCCAGTACGTCACATCACGTTGCCACGTGTGAGTTCGAGTACCTGCAGGTCCCGTCCTGGCTTCCGGCCGGCTGGTCTATCTACCCGATTCGTCGGCTCTACCGGGCGCTTCCTGGTCTTCGTATCGAGGGTTCGCATTGTCGGGTGCTCGGCGAAGCAGACGGCAGGACAGCGCGTCTGTCTGATCCAGATCTGTTGATCTGTGATCCGGCCGAACCGCTCGACCTACGGATACACCACCGCGAGCATGAACGCTCTCCGGAGCGTCGATCGCGCAAGGCCGACTACTACAAGCTGCTGCCGACATTAGAGAAGTAACACGAACGGTCGATTGGAAGGCATTGCGATGCATTGGGCAAAGGTCTACGCCGGGACTTCGGGTCAGAGTTCGTTCTTCAACGTTGAGGCTTTCGTTCGGCTCTACCCGTCCTACATCACCGCCGACTCCGTTTGGGCTGTCGCCGGACTCCACCCCACGCTCGGCGAGGTCCGCCTTGAAGGCGACTACACGACCCTCGCTGACGCGAACGCTGCCGTTGAGAGGCTGGTGGAATCACTGTGAAGGTTCGTATCGTCAACCGCCCCACCGGGCTCCTGAACGGCCGGGACTGGCCTGAGGTCGGTGAGGTGCTCGAGGTCGAGGACAACGTCGGTGCCGACATGTGCGCCTCCGGGATCGGTGAGCCGGTGGTCGAGGACAACGTCGAGAAGGCGGTCCCGGCCAAGAAGGCCGAGACCCGGAAGTCCGCCGACTGATGGCGCAGCGCTACGAGCTGCGGATCCAGGCGACCGGTGAAGTCAGGGACGCCGCCGGCAACTTGGTCGAGCAGATCCCGGTCGATCAGACAGTCGAACTCACCGAGGACCAGGTCCGGTCCCTCACGCAGCAGGAGGAATCATGACCGTAGGTCTGGCAGCGACGACCCTGGCGAACCTGTGGCTGGGGACGCTGAAGAACACGAGCTACACTGCGGCGCTGGTCGCGGTCAAGCTGCACACCGCTGACCCAGGAGTGGCCGCGACCACTGCCGCTGCGGTCGGTGACGCGACCCGGAAGACGGTCACCTGGGGTACGGCGTCGGCCGGTTCGCTGGCGATGTCTTCGATGTCGGGTTCGTGGACGAACGGCGGCACGTCGGAGACCCTGAGTCACATCTCCTGCTGGGACTCGACCACGGCCGGCAACTTCCTGTTCTCCGCAGCGCTCACCGCGTCGCAGGCGTGGGCCTCGGCCAACACGTTCTCCCTGACGAGCCTCAGTATCAGCCTCACCCCGATCGCCGCCTGACGCGCACCATTCGCCGGCCGTAAGGGGGTGTTGTCGTGACTCTCGCGATTGATACCTCCACTCCACCGCTCGTAGCGCTCGCGGCCACCTCGGTAACAACGGCGAGTTTCACGCCTCCGGTCGGCTCGCTGCTGGTGCTGCAGGTGATGAGCACATCGTTCTCCGGTACCCCGACCTTCACCGTCACCAGCAGCGGCTTGACCTTCGCGACGGCCGGTCCGTTCAACAACGTGGCCGGTCAAAGCGTCATCCAGATGTACACCTGTGACGTCGGGGCGAGCGGCGGGTCTGCGCGCACGGTCAATGCAACCACCAACGCCTACGCCTCCATCGGGCTGAAGGTGTGGGTCGTCACAGGGCAGCACGCGACCCTGTATGTCGACACCACGAACACCAGTAACACGACCGCCAACGCCTTCAACGGCACGATCACCACTGGCCAGGACGGCTGCTGGGTGTTCGGCGGCGGTGCCGAGTTCCAGGATGTCGGTATCTCCAGCAGCACTGATGTCGCCGAGAACATCTTCGGCGTCGATATCGCCTACACGGCTGCACGGAAAGCCAACGAGACGACCAAGGCCGGTCCCGAACTGGTGAACTTCGACGCCGTCGGTACTGCGACGTCGGCGTGGGCGTGGAACCTGATCTCGATCCGGCCGGCGTCCTTCACTCCCCCGGCGATCGGCAAGAAGGCGGACCGCGGGCAGGTCGCCAACACCACCACGGCGACCTCTACAGCGGTCGCTATGGCTGCCGCGGGGTCGATCTCGACCGGGAACTACCTGATCGCCCGGATCGCGCTGGACAACGCGGGCACGAGCGGTGCCGCACCGACCTGCACGATCACCGATCCGCGGTCGAACACGTGGACGGTGGTCGGTCCTGCGAACCGCACTGCGGCCTCTGCGGCCAATGACGGGTCGACGACCTACATCGCCTACGCGAAGGTCGTGAACACCTACACCAACGGCGACAGCCTGACGGTCAACCATTCCCCAACGACGCCTGCGAAGGCGATCAACGTCGAAGAGTGGTACGGCATCGACGGCACCACCCCGGTGGCGGTCGCATCCACCACTGCCACAGGGTCATCCGCGACCCCATCGATCGCCCGGACCCCGCTTGCTGCGGGCCAACTGTTCTACGGCGCGATCTCGGCCGAGGGCCCGGCGACCGACGTGTTCACGCAGGACACCGACACCACCGACGGCAACTGGGTGACGTTGACGCGGGTCGCTTCGGCGAACGCCACCGCAGCCAGCAACCAAGACGTCTATGGTGTCGCCAAGCTCGTCACGGGTACCAGTGTGCAGACGTGGAACCCGAACATCGGTACCTCGCGCGACTGGGCGCAGCTCGCACTGGTCTTTGCGCCGACAGGTGGCAGTTTCAACGGGTCCGCCTCCCTCACGGGCACGGCCACGATCGCGGCAAGCGGCACAGTCAGCAGCGGAGCGTCCGTAGCAGCAACCGCGACCGTCTCGGCGTCCGCTTCGGTCGTCTGGACGGGCGGTTCCACACCAACCGCCGCGGCGAACGTAACCGCAACAGGCTCGACCGTGGCCTCGACCGGCGCGTCCCTGGTAGCGACAGCGGGACTGTTGACTACTGGAGCAGCGACCGCGAGCTCGACCCTGAACGCAGTGGCCACCATCGCTGCGGCCGGCCTCACATCAGGTGCGAATTCTGCGGCTCTGGCGGTCTCATCTGCAGTAACGGCCACCGGGGTGGCTTCAGGCACAGCCGTGCTGCCTGTCACCGCGACTGTCGCCGCCGTTGGCAACGTCGCCACCTCGAGCAGCGCGTCGGTTCCTATCACCGCCACTGTCGCCGCCTCGAGTGGTGGCGGCACATCATCCGGATCAACCCTTGCTGTCACCGCCGCGGTCATTGCTACCGGCAACCTCGCGGTCACGGGAAGCGCCTCCGTGTCGGCCTTGGCAACATCGGCGGCCACAGGGGCGGTCGACAAGAGTACGAGCGCGACCCTCACGGTCACCGCAGCCACAACGGCCGCCGGTGTCGCGAGTTACCAGGGGCAGAGTTCCCTGACCATCACCTCTACGATCACGGCGTCGCCGGCAGGTGCCGGACTCAGCGGCGGATCCACAACCACGATCACTGCGACTGTCACGGCATCGGGGCTTGTCTCGGGAGCAGCGGTTCGCACCGTCACGGCGACGGTCACTGCAGCGGGCAATGTCGGCTCACCGGCCTTCAATGGCTCCGCAGCGCCCACGGTCACTGTTTCTGTCACTGCTTCCGGAGTGGTCGGGAAGTCGTCAGCGGCAACAGTTCCGGTGACGGTGACTCTCAGCGCGACCGGAGCAGCGAATCTGCAGCGGACAGCCGCGCTGCTTGTCACGACGCTCATCGCCGCCGCCGGAGTCAACAACTCGACCCAACTCGGCGTAGCCCACGCAGCAACCGGGCCGGTGCCAACGGCAAGGCCTGTGATCGTTCCCACCGCAGGTTCTGCTGGGTCGCAGATGGCTACACCTTCCGCATCCCGCGGAGCAATGCCCGTCCCTAACGCGACTGGAGGATAGATGCCTTACGACATCGCGGATTCCATCGGCATCGCATGGGACGTGGTGGACGCCACGGGCGCCCCAGTGAACGCGTCTACTGCAGTGCTGACGGTCACGCTTCCGGACGGCACCACCGCAACCCCGGCTGTATCGAACCCGCCCGCTGTGATGGGCCAGTACCGGGTCACCTACGTACCGTCCGTCAAGGGCCGGTACTCGTGGCGTGCGGTCACCACCTCCCCGAGCACCGCCTACCAGGACGTGTTCGAGGTCCGCGACACCGCATCCACGGCGCTCCTGTCGCTGGCGGACGCGAAGACGCAGCTGAAGATCACCAATACGGCATCCGACGACGAACTGCGCGGGTACCTCGAGTCAGCGACGGAGATCGTCGAGTCGTACGTCGGGCCGATCGTCCCCAGGACTTTCACGCGCCGGGTCAACATGCGCTACCGCCAGTACATCCACCTGCCGCACACGAACGTCACGGCCATCACCGGTCTCACTCTCGTCTCTGACGGGTCGACCCCGATCGCCCTGACATCCATCACCGTCGACGCGACGACCGGAATCGTGTCTTTCAAGACCCCGGGCGGGATCTTCCCTTACAACGACATGGACATCACCTACACGGTGGGCCAGTCGTACGTGAAGGCCAACTGGATCCTCGCGGCAGGCCTGATCGTTCAGCACCTATGGCAGACGAAGCTCGGGAACCTGCCCAGCATCCAAGGTGACGATGCGGGCTACGTGGTGACGGGCTCGGGCCACATGGTGCCGTACCGTGCGGTCGCGCTGCTCGCCCCGGACTCGGTGGGTGATTTCGGGTGAGCGCCCAGACAGACGCGGTGATCCTCTACCTCACGGCGATGTGGTCGGCGCTAACGCCCACGACCCTCACGGGGTTGCAGGTTGCCGACGGCCCCCAAGTGAACAGTGACCCGTCGAACGACTGGCTGTTCGTCGGGTACAACGGCGCGACCCCGGACGAGTTCAACGAGGGCGCGACCGCTCAGCAGTCCCGGATGGCGTTCCAGCGGGTGAAGTCCGAAGACGGCCAGATCACCTGTGCGGTCGTGTCCGTGAGCGGCGATACCGGCGTTCCGGCGATCCGGGCGCGTGCGTACGGGTTCGTGTCGGCCGCTGAGGACGCACTCCGTCAAGACCCGCAACTCGGCGGTCTGGTGATGGATTCGTTCGTCTCGGACCACCGGTACTCCCCGGTCCAAACATCGCAGGCCGGCAAAGTCCGGATCGTGTTCACGGTCACCTACAAGGGCCAAATCTGACTCGAAGGAGCAACCATGGGCGCACTCGTCGCCACCACGCCGACGAACAGCGGCACGGTCACAGCCACTGCCGTCGTCACAGCCACGGACACGATCGCCCAGGCCCTCATCGGCCAGCGCGGCGCGCTCCTCAAGATCAACAACGGCAACGCCGCATCCGACACGGTGACGATCTCCGACGCCGGGTCCACCGCTGCGGGCAACCCGCTCCCCGCCGGGTTGATCACGGACGTCGTCGCGAACGGCACGTCGCAGATCTACATCATCCACCCCGAGCAGGTGAACCCGGCCACCGGTCTGGTGACGATCACCCACTCCGTCACCCCAACGGTGACGTACGAATTGTGGTCGCTGAGCTTCTGATGGGAGAGCTGATGACGAACACGTACATGCCGATCTCGGTCGCCGCGAAGTCGCAGTATGGCGACGCGGCGGTCAGTCTCGCCTTGTCTGTCATGGACGAGAAGGACGCGATCGACGGCGGACACCTGGAGATCGTCCCGCGCGCCTACAGGGTGCTGTCGGACAACTTCTCGGGCGGTCCTCAGGACGGCGAGTGGATGGGCGCGCTGCGGGTCGAGACCGAGCGCGCCTTGATTGCCGGCGGCCAACTTGAGCGCATCGAGGCCCCTGCTACCAAGACGGGTCCCGTCGCTGTGTCCGTACAGGACGCGACTCCCGCCGAGGAAGCACCGGCCAAGAAGAAGTAGCACACGTAGACACCCTCGGCTGATCCCCGAGGGAAGGAAGGCCCGGCACACCCAGGCGCGCCGGGCCTTCCGCACTGCCTGGGGTTTCCGTTCCCACCCCCGAGACTCCAGGAGCCACACTCATGGCCGCGTTCACGCTCGTCGATTGCCTCATCATCATCAACGGGGTCACTTTGAGTGACCACGGCAACCAAGTTACTGTCACCGACTCCCGTGACGACAAGGACGCCACCACGTTCGGCGCGACCTCGAAGGCCTCGCTGAAGGGCCTCGGTGACGCGACGATGGACATCGTCCTCCTGCAGGACTTCGCCGCGTCCAAGGTTCACGCGACGCTCTCACCGCTGATCGCTTCGACTACCCCGGTGGCCGTCGAGGTCCGGCCGACCAGTGCGGCGCGTTCAGCGACCAACCCGGCCGCACTGCTGGCCACGGCGCTGATGTTCGAGTACAAGTTCCTCGACGCCAGCATCGGCGACGTGCCCGCGACCACCGCGACCTTCAAGAACAGCGGCAACGCAGGCATGACGTACCCCACCGCCTAGTGGCCAGCATCGAGGTCCGGGGTGCCGAGCAGTTCAACGAGCTCGCCGCCCGGCTCCGCAAAGCCCGGGGTGAGCTCAAGCCTGAGTTGTACGACGCGCTCGAACGCGCAGCGCCGCCTCTGGAGCGGGCAGCGACACGTTCGGCTGCGGCGAACCTGCCCCGCAGGGGTGGACTGAACGCACTCGTCGCGTCCGCGGGCATGTCTCACCAGCGTCGGGTCGGCGGAATCCACATCGTTGCCCGCGGCATCACTCAGTTGCGGCTGACGAACGACGGAGCGGTCCGCCACCCGGTGTACGGAGAGCCCGGTACGTGGGTGGGGCAGTTGATCCCGAAGGCGAAGGACTGGTTCACGAAGCCGATCCATGACGGCGCGCCGAAGGTCCGCGAGGAACTGAAGAAGGCGCTCGACACGATCGCCCGCAAGATCGCCTAGCTAGTCCAGCGGCACCGTCCACCCTTGACCGGACGGTGCCGCTGCCACATCCCCCGGTCAAGGACGGTCAAGGGAGAAGTCATGGCAGCGAAGAAGGTCAAGGTCACCTACCAGGACGGCCGCGAGGAGATCGTGAAAGTCCTCCCGCGCGCGACGGTGATGACCGAGCAGCACTTCAACGGGATGAACAGCGAGAACGCCGCTGCGATCGGCTACCACCTCGGGTGGGCCTCGCTCGTCACCCTCAAGAAGGAAACGCTCGACTACGAGACCTGGCTCGACCGGGTCGAGGATGTCGAGGTCTACGAGGACCCCGAGAAGCCTGACGAGACCACCGATGAGATCCCACCTACCCAGCCGGATCCGACCGCCGACGTCTCGTCCGAATAAGCGCCCGCACCGGCATCCCACTCTCCGTCATCGCCGCAGAGAACTGGAACTGGCAGACGCTCCACACGTACGAAGCGGTCCTCGCTGAACTGGACGAACCAGACGACCAACCCCAGCAGGTCGACGGCAAACAGGCCCTCATCGACATGGCGCGCAAGTACGGAGGCTGATCGTGGTTGACTCCACTCTCGCGTTCGACGTCTTCGCCCGTGACGACGGGGCGTCGGCCGTCTTCGACAAGGTGGCGCGTGCGGCGGACAAGACCGGCACGGCGCTGAAGAAGACCTCGAAGATCAGCGACGACGTAGCGAAGGCGTCGGCGAACCTGACGAAGGCCCACAACGCCGAGTCCGATGCCCTGGACAAGGTTCAGGTCGCGGAGGCGCGGCTCGCCGATGTCCGTGGCAACTCGAAGGCGAAGACCGGTCAGGTCATCGCCGCCGAGAAGGCGCTGGCGAAGGCGCGCCGTGACGCTGCCGTGTCCGGCGAGGTCGCGTTGAAGGCGGCGAAGGAACTGGGGTCTGCTCTCGACAACGAGAGCAAGAAGGCCGGTAAGGGCCTCCTTGGGTCGTTGAAGAAGTCGTTCGACCTCGGCGGCGGCAGTGTCTTCAAGCAGATCGGCACCAACGCCGGGAACGGCATCCTCGGCGGCATCACCGGCGCCCTGAAGACGCCGGTGATCGGCCCTGCGCTGATCGCCGGCGTCGGTGGCGCGCTGGCTGTTGCGCTGCCTGTCGTGGGTGAGATCGCGGGCGCCGGGATCGTCGCCGGGTTCGGTGTCGGACTAGGTGCCCTGGGCATCGTGTTCGCTGCGAAGACCGTTGCTGTCCGCAACGCCTGGAACAAGAGCCTGTGGTCGATGGCCGCGGACATGAAGATCATCTCGAAGCCGTTCGAGTCGACTCTGGTGTCGATGGCCGGTTTTGCGTCCCGGACCTTCAAGTCCCTGAGCCCGGATCTGGCGGCGTCGTTCAAGGCGCTGGCTCCTGCCTTCACGTCGTTCGGTGATCAGCTCGGTCATTCGTTCGCGCGGCTGGGCCCTGCGCTCGTACCCCTGTCGACGGCTACCGCTGCGGTCCTGAAGTCGCTGGGTGGTGCGCTGCCGGATCTGATCGGCAAACTGTCGTCCCAGTTGATTGACCTATCGGCCTCGGTGGAGCGGAACCCGGCGGGCCTGAAGGATCTGGCGTCCGGACTCATCGGGGTGACGGATGGGGCACTGAAGACGATCAAGGTCCTGAATGACGTTGACTCGGTGCTGAAGAAGATCCCGGGCGGCTTCGGGTTCTTCAGCGGTCTGCCCGGCAAGCTGGACCCCGTCAAGGGCAGCATCGACGCGATCTTCACTGCGATCTCGAATCTCGACAACCTTCTCGCCGGGTCGTCGGCGAACAGCCAGCAGTTGGCGGACATTGTCGGTAAGTCGGGTGCGGCGGTCTCCGCTTACGGCCAGGCTGCGGCGGGTGCGGCCGGTGGTCTGGACAAGCAGGCGGGCGCTGCCGCACGATCGGCTCACGAGACCCACGCGGCGAACGCTGCTGCCGCTCTGGCCGCGGGTGCGTACGACCGGCAAGCCGCGGCGACGGACAAGCTGGTCGGCAGCCTCAACAAGCTGTCCGGGCTGCTGCTGACCCTTTCGGGTGCGCAGATCGGCTACCAGCAGGCCGTGGACGACGCCACCCAGGCGGTCAAGGACAACGGCAAGACGCACGACATCAACACCCAGAAAGGCCGCGACAACAAGACTGCTCTGGACCAGGTCGCGGCGTCGGCGATTGCTCAGCGCGACGCGATGCTGAAGGCCAACGACGGCAACATGTCGGCCGCGAAGTCGGCGTTGTCTTCCCGGGGCGCCTACGAGAAGCTAGCCCAGCAGATGGGGTTCTCCATCCCGGTCGCCAAGGCGATGGCGGCGCAGCTGATCGCGCTCCCGCCCGTCAAGCGCGTCGATGTGACCGCGAACATCAAGGACCTGCAGGGCAAACTCGCCACGGCTCAGACAGCGCTGAAGAGCCCGCACCTGACGGCCACCAAGAAGTCGAAGCTCGAGGCGACGATCTCGAACCTGACGTCCGGGATCGCAACCTCGAAGGCACTGCTGGCGAGTCTGCCGCAGAGCAGGACAGCGAAACTGCAGGCGAACAAGGCCGACCTCGAAGCGAAGATCAAGTCTGCCCAGGCGCTGTTGGCGAGCCCGAAGCTGTCTGCCACGAAGAAGGCCACACTTACCGCCAACATCGCGAACGCCAAGGCGGGTATCGCGACTATCAACGGGATGCTGGCGGGACTTCCGAAGTCGAAGTCGACCACCCTCACCACGAACATCGTCACCAAGTACACGACGGTCGGCAGCCGCAGCAGCGGGTCCGGCGTGGGTGGTGGCCACTTGGCCCCGGTCGCCCCGGGCAGGGCCGTGGGTGGACCGGTGAAGGCTGGTCAGCCGTACATGGTCGGCGAGAAGGGCCCGGAACTCTGGACCCCGAAGACCGACGGCACGATCATCCCCAACAACGCGCTGAAGACCGGCCAGAGCGTCGCGTCCGGCTTGGCGCAGGGCATGCTCGGTGGGGCCGGTTCGGCGATCTCCGCGGCCGGCCAGGTGGCTGCCCAAATGATCGCGAAGGCACGAGACGTGCTGGGTATCGCATCCCCGTCGAAGGCGTTCGCTCAGCTGGGTCTGTACATCAACCAGGGCTTCAAGATCGGCCTGCTCGGGAGTTCGAAGTCCGTCCAGTCGGTGATGTCCTCGCTCATGTCGAAGGTGCTGAACATCGCGTTCAACGCCGCCGACACGAAGAAGGCCATCCAGAAGACCATCGCCTCGTACAACACGGCGATCGCCGCTGCACGGAAGAAGATCAAGCCGGTCACGTCTGGCATGTCGAACTCGGAGGCCGCGAAGACCGAACGCAACAACGCCGCTGCTGCCGCGAGCATCAAGGCGCTGCGGGCGAAGCTGGCTGGCGCGAAGATCGACCTGGCGAACGTGCAGGCAATCGCTTCCCGGTTGGGTACGACGGTGAAGCGCAACGCGGTGATCGGGATGCTGCAGCGTGAGAACGTGGCGATGCAGAAGCTCGCCAACGCGCGCGCCGTGGTCGCGAACCAGTTGAAGGCGGCGCAGACGAAACTGGCCTCCGCCATCCAGGTGAGGGACGAGTTCAAGAAGTCCATTACCGACGCGGCGATGACATTCAACAGCATCGCGAACATTCAGCCGCCCGACGGTGGGCAACTGACCGCGTCGGGGATCATCGCGCAGATGTCGGAGACGCTGCGGAAGACGCAGGCGTTCGCCGCGAACCTCGCGCGGCTGAAGAAGTCCGGGCTGAACTCCACCACCTACGAGCAGATCGCATCGGCCGGGGTGGATCAAGGCGGCTCGATCGCGGATGCCCTGCTGTCGGGTGGCGGGAACACGTTCAACTCGATCAACCGGCTGCAGGCGAACATCAACAGCGCCGCTACTGGCCTCGGCAGCACTGCCGCGGCCAACATGTATCAGGCCGGTGTCGACGCCGCACAGGGCCTCGTGAACGGCCTGCTGGCCAAGACGAAGGCGCTCGATGCGGCCAGCCAGAAGTTGGCAAACGCGATCGTTGCCCAGATCAAGAAGACCTTGGGCATCCATTCCCCGTCGACGGTGCTCGAGTGGCACGGCTCGATGGCCGGTAAGGGCTTCGCGAAGGGTGTCGAGGGTGAGTACGGGCGGGTCATGAAGGCCGGTGCCGGACTCGGCACCTCTGTGCTTCCTGGTTCACGTCCACGCCGTGCAGCCGTCCCAGCTAATGGAGTCCGGGGAGGTGGCGGCATCTACATCACAGTGAATGGCGCACTCGACCCGAACGCGGTGGCGCTTCAGATTCAGCAACTGCTGAACCGGTACGGCCGTACCGGCGGTGTGTCGGTGAGTCGCTGATGGCCATCCCGACCGCCAAGGTAGAGGTGTCCTTCACGACCCAGCCGGACGACCCATCGCCAGTATGGGTGGACATCACGTCCTACGTCCGCCTCCCACTGGCCGAAGGTGGCGGGATCAAAATCACCTACGGCCGCCAGGACCAGTTCGAAACCACTCAGGCCGCGCGGCTGAGCCTGACGCTGATCAACACCGACGGCAAGTTCACCCCCGGCAATGTGTCGTCGCTGTACTACCCGAATGTGAAGAAGGGCCGCAGGATCCGGGTCTCCAGTACGTGGGCCGGGTCCACCTTCATCCGGTTCGCCGGGTTCATCGCCCCCCCGGCGATCGTCGAGATCGAGTACCTCCAGGACGCCCCGGTCGTGTACTACCCGTTGGGTGAGGACCAGGGCAGCCTGCAAGCCGGGAACGTGTCGGCAGCCGTGCAGTCCCCGATGGCGGTCACGCCGTTCGGTGGCGGCAGCAACGCGAACATCACGTTCGGGTCCGCCACCGGACCGACCACGGAGAGCCTCACCTCGGCGCTGTTCACCAGGGTCTCCGCCACGGCCGGCGCATATCTGCTGGCTCCCCTCAATGGCTTCACATCCGGATCGGACCCGTCGATCCTGCTCGAGGCGTTCATGTCGGCGAACACCGCACAGGAGATGGGGATCGCTCGACTCGACGACGGCACCAGCAACATCTACCTCGCGCTGGGGACCAACTCGTCGGGGAAGCTCACCGCCTCCTATCTAAGTACAGGGTTCTCGTACACCCTCACCTCGGCGGCAACGATCACCGACGGACTCACCCATCACGTCGCGGTGAGACAGACCACCTCCGGTGGCGCCACATCCGCAGCACTGTTCCTCGACGGCACCTCGGTGGCGACCACGTCGATCGGTTCCAGCCAGTTCGACATGGCTCGTCTCATCGGCGGCGGCGGCATCACGAACTCGGCGTTCGCCGGGACCCTGTCGCACGTCGCCGCCTACTCGGGCACGGCGATCACGGATGCCAGGATCGCGCAGCATTCCCTAGCGGGATCGACAGGATTCTCCGGGGAGAGCTCGGGCAACCGCATCCACCGCCTCGCCTTGTACGCGGGGGTTCCTGATAGCGAGATCGCCTTCGAGGTAGGCCTGTCGACATCGATCACGAACCAAGACACCACGGGCCAGCAGCCGATCACGTTGATGCAGGACGTAGCAGCTACTGAGGGCGGGGTCCTGTTCGATTCGCGGACCGGGCTCCTGTCGTTCCACGGCAGATCCCACCGGTACAACGCGTCGTCACAGTTGACGCTGTCGACGGCGCAGGGCGAGATCATGCCGAGCCTGGAACCGCGGCTGGACGACCAGGACCTCGTCAACGATGTCTCGGCTTCCCGCACGGGCGGTGTCTCGTCGCGGGTCGTGGACTCGTCCAGTGTCGCTGAGTACGGCACCTACCGCGAGGACCTTCAGTTGCTGACGACCAGCGACAACGAAGTGTTCGATGCCGCGTCGTGGAAGGTGTACACAGCCTCGACACCGCAGGTGAGGGTGCCTACCGCGGAGACGGAATTGGCGCTGCTGTCGTCAGCACAGAAGCTGACCGTGCTGGCGCGGGACGTTGGCGACCGGATGACCCTGTCGGTTCTACCGGCACAGGCTCCTGCTTCGTCGATGGACTTCTTCATCGAGGGGTGGACCGAGACGATCGCCGACCTCACCTACCGGATCGTGTTCAACCTGTCCGCCGCAACCCTGTCGGGGGTGTGGCAACTCGACTCATCCACGTACTCGGTCTTGGGTTCTACGACAAGGAGCGCGTACTGATGCTGATCGATGCTTCCGCCTACGCGGTCTCAGGCGTCGCTGCCGCGCGGGGTGCTGAGTGGATCCACCACCAGCTACGCAGTTCTACGGCTCCGTTGAGTGCGGCAACAGATCCAGAGGCGACGGTTCCGGCGTACGTGAACCATGGCCGTTGGGTCGTCGACTGTCCGGACTGCCGCAATGCGCAACTCGCGTGCGCCACTGACCACCGCTTCATGTGCAACGAGTGCGGCAACATCGCGGTCGGCCATCTGTGGCGGCCTGTCGAGTGGCCGGCGGACTCCGTGCGCATCGCAAATCTGCTTGAGAGCCGGCCGCGGCAGTACCAGAACTGGAACCCCGACGAAGACGTGCGCCTGCTGGCGATCGAGAACCTCGAGAACACGGGGAAGATCAAATGAGTTGGACCGCGCCGCGCACGTGGGTCGCAGGGGAGATTGTCACCGCGGCCCTTCTCAATGCGCAGATCCGCGACAACGAGCTCGCGCTCGCCACTGTTCCCACGGTGACCGTCGCGACAACGAGCTCGTCCTTCAGTAAGACAGCGGACATGAAGTGGCACGTTGTCGAATGCTGGGGCGGAGGGGCATCGGGTAGCTCAGCAGGGACAGCTACCGCCGGGCAGGCTGCGATGGGTGCGGGCGGTGGCGGAGCCGGGTACTGCAAGAAACTCTATGCGTCGTCTGCGCTCAGTTCCTCTGAGTCCTTCACTATTGGGGTCGGAGGTTCAGGTAACGGCGGTGCCGGTAACTCTGGCACTGCGTCTACGTTCAAGTCGTTGAGCTCAGGCGGCGGCGCGAATGGCGTGTCCATGGCTGCGACCTCAGGCTCGACGATCGTTGCTGCTGGCACCGGAGGCTCAGCCTCCGGTGGCGATGTGAATCTCACAGGCGACGACGGTGGCAAGGGTCAGGTCATCACGGGTCTCGGGGTTTGGATCAACAACGGCGGCGGCAGTCCCTGTGGCGGCGGGATGACCCTGCTGCAAGCGTCGTCGCCGTCCGTCGGTACGGCCGGGAAGTTCCCCGGAGGCGGGTCATCCGGGTCGTATGCAAGCAACTCTGCTGGCATGAACGGCACCACTGGCGCAGGCGGCCAGGTCATCATCTACAGCTACTTCGCAGGCTAGGAGATTCAAATGAGCTTTGGCAGCCCTACGTCAGACCCCATCCATGCTGCCTACGCGGCCGTGGTCACGCACTCGAATGGTCAGGTAATCGAGATCAGGTCGGTGCTGGATCCGGGGTCAAACGTGCTCGACCCGACAGACATGGATGAGGCCTGGACCGCCGCCATTGCGCTACTGGATGGGGACGCCGACTTCACCTACGAGGGTGGCCAGAAGACCTACACCACCTACGAGAGCTACACCCTCTGATGAAGCACGCCTAGGAACTGGGGGTTCCAATGGGACGCGTCTTCTTTTATGCACCTCACCCAGACGATGAGTCGCTCAGCATGGGCCTGGCGATGCTCTATTACATCGCCGCCGGCTTTGACGTACACCTCGTCTCCATGACGCTCGGCGATGCACTCGGTGTCGCGAACACCCTGAACGGATCGGCCAGTGGAACCCCGCTCGTCTGCTCGACGCCGGCGGACCACCCCTACACCCATGACCCGGCACGCGAGG
>Ga0193750_1000150_pt1 | contig 20357 bp, 19 predicted proteins | sample L1c1metaG_FD_160569 | JGI IMG/M metagenome (GOLD analysis project Ga0193750, IMG submission 160569) | Soil microbial communities from a riparian zone of the East river system, Colorado, United States - L1c1 | ecosystem: Environmental > Terrestrial > Soil > Riparian zone | place: USA: East River... | reverse complement strand
CCTGTGGTGGCACGCGTGTCGCGTGCAATTCGGAAATTCGTGCAGCCGACACGGCTGCCTCTACAAAAGAAGGGCCTCACGCGCGCGGATGAAATTTCCGATGGACCGCTTTCAGGCGTTGCTGATCCACGTGCGTGTAAACCTGGGTCGTCGAAATGTCGGCGTGGCCGAGCATCTCCTGGATGATGCGCAAATCAGCGCCATTGCCGAGCAAATGCGTGGCAAAACTGTGTCGCAAAAGATGCGGGTAAATATTCGCCTCCAAGCCGGATTTTCTGGCATGTTTTTTCACAATCTGCCAGACGCGCACTGTCGTCATTTTCGTTCCGCGGGCGGAAAGGAAAATTTCGTTACCGGTGCGGCGGCGCACCAGTTTTGGTCGCCCGCCTGACAGGTAGGCTGCCATCGCCTCGCACGCTTTGCGCCCAACCGGCACCAGGCGCGTCTTGCTGCCCTTGCCGATCACCCGCAGAATCCGATCTTCGGCATTGAAGTTCTCCAGCCGCGCGTTCGCCAATTCGGAAATGCGGAGGCCGCTGGCGTAGAGCAGTTCGACCATGGCGCGATCCCGCAAACCGAATCGGACAGTTGTGTCGATCGCCTCGAGCAGTTGTTCGACCTGAATTTCGTTCAAAGTCTCCGGCAGATAGCGCTCGATCCGCGGAAGGGAAAGCGTCTCGGTTGGATCCCGTCGCACTAATTTCTTACGCAGGAGAAAACGAAAAAAAATCTTGAGCGCGACCACAATTAGCTTGATCGAGGCCGCCGCCAACCCGGCTCGTTTACGGTCCCCCAGATACTCAGTGATGTGGTCGATGGTGACCACGCGGGCGCTTTCCAGGGAGTGCCGGCGAAGGCACCATTGCGCAAATTCCGCCAGCGAACGGCGGGTGGAAACCTGATAATTCTCGGAAAGACCGCGCTCGACCGCGAGGTAGCGGATAAAGGCGTCTATCTCCTCTTCCACATCCGAATTTCAGGTTAAAGGACTTACAACGCAATTCATTCGTCATCGTTGACAAGATGACGTCGCGTGACCGATCATTTCTATGCCATGAGTTTGGATCTCAACAGCGTTCTGAAAGACTGGCCGCACGAACCGGGCATGATCAAAGTCCGGAAAGTGTCTGGCCTCGATGGCCGTGACAAATTGCAACTCCGCATTGATCTCGGCGTGCTGCAAATGGAGATGACGGGCCGCCCCGACGGCCTGCGCCCGCACGGTTGCGACTCGTTGCTTAGCTATCACCAGAATCGCGCCCAGCTGGCGGAAGCTTCGGGCAATGATTATGAGCTCAGTCCGGAGGACTGCTCGGAGCTGCAACAGGAGGGAATTCAATATTATCACCGCTATGTCAGTCTGTTTCAGCTGAGCGACTACGCCGGTGTCATCCGCGATACGCAGCGCAATCTCGATCTTTTCAGTTTTGTTGATGAACATTCACAGCGCGAGGAAATCGTTTGGAATTTTCAGCAATTTCGGCCCTACGTGCTGATGATGAACACGCGGGCGAAAGCTTCGCTCTTGCTACATGAAGGAAAATTTGCCGACGCCATGCGCGAAATTGAGCGAGGACGCGACACCATCATAGAGTTTTTCCAGCAATCGAATTTCCCTGAGCTTGCGACGAAAAGCAGCGAGGTCGCATTTCTGGAAGAATGGCTCGAGGAAGTGAGCTCGAAACGGCCGCTCAGCAAACTCGAGATCATGCAGCGCGAGATGGAAAGCGCAATTGCGAAGGAGCTTTACGAGCGGGCCGCCGAGTTACGCGACGCCATCAAGCAACTCAAAGCGAGCGGGCAAACGGTGAAATAACAGGACCACCGGACAACCGGACTACTGACCACAAGAGTCCGGTTTGATACCTCGTCGTCTTGTTGTCCTGTAGTCTCTTACCATGGCGACGCCTAACCCAAGCTTGGTCGAGCGCAAGGAACGTTGGGCGCGCAAAATGGCGGCCAAAGAGAAACCGCCAGTCCGGCTCGGACGCTCTACTGAGCGCCTTCCGCCGGGCCAGCATCTCACCCAAGGGTTCCCGATTCTCGATCTCGGCATCAAACCGGAAATCGCACTGAAAGATTGGCGCCTGGAAATCGGCGGGTTGGTGGAAAATCCGAAGACATTCACCTGGGAAGAATTCAATGCGCTCCCGCAGTTTGAAGACGTTTCCGATTTCCATTGTGTCACGACTTGGAGCAAATTCGATTGTCGCTGGCGCGGTGTCGCCTTTTTCACATTGGCAGAAATTGTGAAACCAAAATCGGAAGTGCGCCACGTGCTCTTTAGCAGCTACGATGGCTATAGCAGTAATGTCCGAATGGAAGACGCGCTCGATGACGACGCGCTCGTGGCTACGCAATTCGACGGCAAACCGATTACGCGCGATCACGGTGGTCCCGCGCGCGTGATCATCCCGAAGCTTTACGCATGGAAAGGGGCTAAGTTTGTTCGCGCGATTGATTTCGTCGCCGAAGACAAGCCCGGTTTCTGGGAAGTCCGCGGCTACAGCAATACCGCCGATCCCTGGACCGAAGACAGGTTCGGTTGAAAAGCTGAAACACTGAAAAGCTAAAAGACTGAAATGGGGGCGTTATACCCGCGGTCGCTGGCCACGGCTCTGCTCGGTGCCTGTGGTGGCAGGCGTGTCGCGTGCTCGTTTCCTGGCATAGTTTTCTTGCAGCCGACACGGCTGCCGCCACAGGAGGGCTGTATGCCTGGCTCGCAACTTCCTAATTGCCGATTGCTGCTCTGTGATATCTGATCTCCGCCCCTTGCTCCTTGCTCCTTGCTGAGTTGCGCAGTTTGGAATTGTATTCGCTCGTCGAATTTGGGACGCTTGTGGGCTAAGCAATTATAGTTGTGCGCCTGTTCTGCGAGCTTTTTCTTGTCGCCGTGCTTATCTGGCTCGGCTGGACGAAATCATTTCATGATCGAATTGATCAGATTCGCGGCGTAGAACCCACCCCGGCACCTCAACAAGCCCAGGTGCGCCAAACCACCACCGCGGAGGCGACGACGACCGCGCCCGCGCCGCGCCAGCCGTTCCTTCCTGCTTCCCGTGCCCCTCCTCCCTCCACGCCGAGCGGCGATTGGATGTGGGACCCGGCCCATCGATCAACTTTGGATCGTCCGGCATTTAATCCAAAGGATGCGTCACAAAATTACCAAGACGCGGCACACCAGAGTTACTGGATCGATAGCCGCGGTGTGCGCCATTATACCAACGCAACTCCGCCGCCCGCGCCGTCACCGTAGCGGCGACGCGGCTCGCGGACAGCACGCCAGTTAATTGTTATCGGTTCTCTTTTATCAGGGGACTTTTTACAAAAAACTGAAAAGCTAAAATCCGAAACACTAAAATTCAACGGATCCATCAATTCCGACAACGGAATAACCGATAACCGAGGCGAAGCTTTCTTTCCTTGACAGCACGTGCGTTTTTCCGTACGCTTTGCCATGACTTCGATTCCGGTAACTAAAGCACGGTCCCAGCTTTACCAATTACTGGATGCGGCCGCCGGCTCGCACGAACCTATTCAGATAACCGGTAAACGTTCCAACGCGGTCCTGGTCTCAGAAGAGGATTGGCGCAGCATTCAAGAGACGCTTTACCTGATGTCGATCCCTGGAATGCGCGATTCCATTCGCAAGGGGATGGCCGAGCCGCTCAAGAAAGCGCTGAAGAAGCCCGGCTGGTGAGCTGGTTGATTGTTTACACCAGGCAGGCGCAGAAGGACGCCCGGAAAATCGCTTCGGCAAACCTTAGACCTCAGGCAGAGCGGCTTCTTGGCATCATCGCGAAAAATCCGTTTCAGAGTCCGCCGCCATATGAGAAACTCATCGGAGATCTCGCGGGCTCGTATGCCCGTCGTATCAACATTCAACATCGTCTGGTTTATCAGGTCTATCGTCCCGAGCGCACAATCAAGGTCATCCGGATGTGGACCCACTACGAATGAGGATCTGATCAGAGATCCAACACCAAAAAGACCACGGACGACAGACAACGCGACTACGGATAGGAGAATCAGTAATCAGAGGTTAGACGACGGAAGCGAAGTGGTGGAAGGTACTTGCGAGACTGCGCCATGTTATGACGCGAATGGAGCGTGTAAAAAAGTATTGCTAAAAAGCAATACTGAGCCATTCTCTTCCAGGTGGAATTCGAATGGGACGCGAAGAAGGAAAAGCTCAACCTAATCAAACATGGAGTCGGCTTCTTGGAAGCACAGCGCGCGTTTCTGGATCCGCTCCGGGTAATGGCCGTAGACGAAGCACACAGCAGAAGGGAACAGCGGCTATTTTGCATCGGCCGCGGCGAGCGCGGAATAGTTACCGTGCGTTTCACTCGGCGCGGCGACCGCTTTCGACTCATCGGGGCCGGATACTGGCGCAAAGGCAAGGAACTCTATGAAAAAGCGAACCGCTAAATATTCAGACGACAAGGGAGAAGTCATCGGCGAGCTGCATCGCGTTAGGGACGAGTTACCTTCGATTGATGAGCTTACGGGCAAGTCTGGCAGGCAAACCAAGGTTACGCTTGCGTTGGATAACGATGCGCTCTCGTTCTTCAAACGCGAAGCACGCCGGCGGAACACCAGCTATCAACGCATGATTCGCAACTTGGTGCGAGCATATAGCCAAGCACACACCGCGCGGCGCTTGGCGCCAAGCGCCCGATAGCACGACGATCAGAGATCAGAGGTTAGCTTGCCCGGCGGTAGGACTTCGACGGAGTTGGAGGACAAAAGTTAGCAAGTAGGAAGTAGGAAGCGCAGTCGGAACGTAGGTAACGCATGTCGATCAGAGCACGGCGCCAGTTATAGCTAACTGATAACTCATCGAGCGTGTCGACAACTGGGATAAGTCGCCGCGCCGGGATTTTCTGCACCTCGTTAGTTTCCTATAATTACGGTATTTATACTTGGTATACTAATCTCGTTAAGCTTGCGAGCCGCAATTACTTACAATAAATACTAACGAATAGTATACTATGATTCTTCCGTGTCTTTGCCCAATTGCTTACAAGTGTGGAAACACGTCAAAAAATGATTTCCTATTCGCCTCGGTAATCTCTAGAAGCGACCGGCTTATATAATCTAATCGACAGGTTTCAGACTACAGAGTTAAAACCATAACGTCGGAAACACTTACTAATCGGTCAAAAACGACAAAGTGATGCTTTGTCAAATTGTAAATCTAAGATGCTCACGACAAATACGTTGCAATCCTGACCTGCTTTTTGGCATGACCTATGCTACCTTCAGGCATTCGGTCAGGGTTTTGCTGGAATTGTCCGCCCGGTCGGGGGAGCTCAAGAAATGGACAATTAATAATAAAATATAACAAGCAAAACTACAAGTAGTCCCCATGAAAAAATACACAATCCTATTCGGCGCTGTTTGCGCTGTTCTCATTGCATTTAGTCTAAATGCCAAAGCAGATACAATATTCGACTCTGTCCTTAGTGTTGGGAATACGGCCATCTCCGGGTTTCCCTCGCCTTACGGCACGGTGCACATCGATTTGAGCGGTCAGGTGGCCACCATCACCTTCACCGCCTCCGGCACTTATCAGTTCGGAGACTCGAAGGTCGTTGATGTCAACCTGAACTCGACGGACTTTACACCAAGCATTCCTACGGGCGGCGATTCAGCGTTCAAGAATTTTGGCGCTGGAAATGTAGACGGATTTGGACTGTTTAATCTGACAATCGATAACACGGACGGCGCCCACATGGCACTCAGCACGATTACTTTCCAGGTGACCAATAACCTTGGCACTTGGGGTACTGCATCTGACGTCCTGCTCTTTAACAACAAGGGCTTTGATGCGGCGGCTCACATCTTTATAAACGGTGGCGCTGTTACTGGTTACGCTGGCGAACCGAACGGCGGCGGCGGCCACGTTCCGGACAGTGGTGCTACCGCATGTCTTCTAGGCTTGGGCCTGGCGGGCTTGGCCGGTATCCGCGCCAGATTCGGACGGAATTGATTGTTGGTTAAGAGGTAAGTTAGTGCATTAAGGCGCAGAGCAATTAGGCTCTGCGCCTTTTTTCTATGAGCGAAACGCTGGCACGTTTCGTTAGCGGTTAACGGTTCTCCGTTATTGTTTAGAGCAAAAAAGCCAGAGAACTGAGGTCAGAGATCAGAAGTCCGCGGTCCGCCCTCTCAAAATATCGCCACCGAAAAGCCGAAAAGCTAAAATGCTGACAAGCTGAAAGAACTCATAAATCCGAAAAGAAGGAAAGCGCCCCTGATCTAATTTCAGTGTTTCAGGATTTCCGATAATCAGCGTCTTACTGCTAACTCCCAGCTCCCGGTTTCTTGTAATACCTGATAGCAGGTAACGCACGCGCAGCCCGATAACAGATAACTAAGAACGGGCAACTGATCCGCCAAAGGACGGATTCGCCGTGGGCGAATAACTACGAATAAGTCGTCGGGAGGGTCCACCGTAGTCTTGTGCGATACTTATTCGTACACCGCTTCGAGCTGCTGATCGATTACTTCGCCGGTGAATCGATCAATGGCGACGTGGAGCCAGTAGCGCTTTTCGCCCTCGACGATAAAATCTTTCAGCGCGACCGCTATGGATGGATACCGGCCCGATTGCGCGATGACATCAATCGTCAAGTTCCACGTTCTTGTTTGGCAAAGATCCGAAAGCGCTCGGCTGACAACTTCTCGATTTTCCTCGCTTGCCCCCAGATTCGCGATAACAGCCGCAGTCAAACGCGCCAGATCTTGGCGGCTGAGTGCCGGCGAAGAACTGGTTGCCGCAACCAAACGGGCAGCAATCGCGTCCCGGCGGGGACGTGAAGGAGTAGCAGATGGCTGTGCCTCAATAGCGCCGCTCAAAACTGCTGCCATCACTGACGAATTTCGCATATTAAGGTTAACAACTCCGGCGCGAACTGTCGCACTAGTGTAGCTGAATAAGTCCAGGACGCCTGCGTCCGTCGCAGAATTGAGGGTAAAGTTTAACGTTTGGCCTGAAGAGATGTTATCATATGCGTAGCCGAATTCGCCCACGCTACGTAGAGCGCGATTCAAGACGGTGGGTGTCGTCGGCGGCGTTGGCGCTGGCGCTGGAGCCGGCGTTACCTCGACGCCGTAGGCTCGCGGATTCGGCGAAACTGACGGATTTGCTGCGTATTCAATGATTGTCGTGTTTTGATCGGTGTCGTTTTGGTCAATGATTGACGCGCCAACCGTAAGAATATCGCCCGTCGAACGGCCCGGCAGCGCGTAGTTCAAAAGTTGGAAGAACTCAGGATTTGCATAGTCGAACGCTGCGATGGAACTGGCGAGGGTTGCGCTGGCACGCCCGTAATAGTCCCAATGGTCGGAGTTCCAGACGAGGCCAAAATCAGCTTTGATTCTCGCGGCGTCACCAGTTGGTATTACTTCATTTAGTTTTGCAATGGGAAAGCGCGGAATCTGAGAGTTGTTCCATGTGGATACATTTCGTTCGCGCGAAAACGTTCCAAGATAGCGCATCGCGTCAGCGCTGAAGTTAACAGCCTGGCGATATTCAATTAGCATCTGTCGAGTGACGAATTTTTGGTCCGTGCCGTTATTCCAGACAGTACCATTCGTCGTTAGAAAGTCGTTCGTGCTAGGAATGACAGCGTTAAAGTAATTGGTCGCTGTTGCCGGAGTGAATGTAAAGCCGCCAAAGCTGCCTGACGGCTGTGCGGAGGCATAGTTGCGCCAGCCAACGAGGTCATTTTCAGAAGACGTCGACATGCCCACAGCAGTCAGATCGGCAAAGGAAAGAAGGCCTTTTGGGCCATATTGTGGCACAGTAGTGTTTGGGTCTGGCGGGTAGCCCGCGACGTTGATATCGATTATCCCGCCCTCGTCGTAAATGGCATAGGCGTATCGTCCGAGAACGGCGGCGGAGGGGGTCGTGAGCATTGCAGGACCAGTGGTTGTCACCAGAACCCAGTCGGGCGCAACGAAGCTCGCAATGGGCGTCGTGTCATTCGGGGAACTGAGGCCTGCGACGCGCGGAATTAAGTAATGTTTGTTCCATCTAGCCAAACTAATCGATCGACCATTCGATGAAACGTCAGTCGTCGAGTTAACGGCGGAGGCGTGACTTGAAACCCCCGGTGATGTAATTGGGTCCGATTGTACGCTTCGCCTGATGAGATTCGGGGCCGGATCGGGCGTTCCAGGTGGGTTGCCGCTGCGAGTAGGTTGAATGTAGGCAGGCTGAATGGGGTTATAAATCACCGCGCCGTTAACAGTCGAGGAGGTCGATCCCAGGGCGATCTCCTGTTTAAGGTCTCCCACTATCAGATCCAGCGCGCTGCGAGCTAGTATATCTGCGCGGCTTTCATTAAAGGTGCCGTGGGCCAGCTGCCGATCGGTGCCGGTGCGAGAGAGATAGGCAACTGCCAAACCACTAAGTATGACTACGAAAGCGAGAACGATGAGTAGAGCAGCGCCGCGTTTGCCGGGACTGGCTGACGCAGTCAAATTCATTTTGCCGGGAGCAGGTCGAAGCTGCGCTGGTAGATACGAATACCAGCGATCGCCGGGCGGACCATGTCGGTGGTTCCATCAAGCGTGGTCTGCCAACTGGTAACCAAATCCGAGATATTAGTGTGGGTCGCGGGATTAAAGTCGCCAAGTCTTGTTATCAAGGTAGCAATTTGGCCATCCGATAACAGCACACGACTCTTGGGATCAATGGCGGCAAGAGTAACGACGAGGGCGGCGACGTCTTGCATACCTTGCGCACTGGGCAGGTTGGAAATCGCCCCAGTTTTCAAAAGATAGAAGTATTCGAGACGAAAAATCTGCGGAGCGATGAGTTCATAATCGGAGTCAGGATCTGCTCTGACATTGTCAGTGGCGGCTGGCCAGTTATTCGCGATCGCCTGGAGACCAAAAAGAAGTGGTTTTTTTGTGGAAGAAACGCCATTCCAAAGCAAGCCTTTGCCAAGGCGCTCCATTTTGTTGTAAGATGATGAACTGCTGTTGTCGTTAACGCGATAAGCCACCAGCGAGATTGGACTGGGTGCTCCGGTTGAAGGATAGTAGCCGGTTATTTCGGAAAAGAATGCCAGATGATCGTTCGGACCGTGCTGGGGGGTTGATGCCGTTTCGAGATCGAGAGGCCCTTTCACGTAATAATCGACATCAGTTCTCTTGATCATCTGGGCAAAATCAACTGCCATGCGATCAAGCAACGGCCTGACCTGGCTATCGATATCCATCCGCTTATTGCCCAGAGTAGCGATGGCGCTGGCGCTGCTCACAATACGGCCGAGGACAACTACAAGGAGGGTGAGGATGATGACTGAGACCATAATTTCAAGTAAAGTAAACGCCCCTAGTCGCATCTTAAACCGGGTTAATTGCGATCCAGCGCGACGAAGGTTTCTGCCGCGCTGGTGGTGGCTTTTGTCGGATCGGCCGCCGCGGGCCAGGTCACGCGTAAGTCAACGAAGGTGGCAGTGCGACCGCCGCCATTGGCCAGGAACTTGACTCTCATTTGATACCTTGAATCGCTGACTTGTGTCGTAGAAGCCTTGCCGACGGCATTGACGTATAGCGTTGTGTCCGTTCCGATAGTGATGCCGAATTGCGATGAAGTGGGGCTCGCCTTCGGCGTAGCGCGGAGATCGGCGGCAACGGCGGTGAGAATATCGCTGGAGGCGGATTGTTCGACTGCGGTGTGATTTGTTTGGGTGCCGGTCACAAGCAAGCCAAAGATGGCAATGAGAGAAAATGCGGCTACGCCCAGCGCAAGAGTAACTTCGACTAACGAAAACCCAGAGTTACGGAACAGTTTATTCACGGCCGGTAGATTTGGAAGTTACCGCCAAACCCCCTGAACTGGATCGCCACCACGTTAGCGCTGTTGACATCCACTGCCGTTCCGTGAGTGGGTCGAATCCCAATCTCGCAAACTGTCTTAACCGTATAGTTGCTGTTATCGATTCGCGCTTCGCCGCGCGGGCTGAACTCGACAGCTTTGAGGAAAGTGTACTGTGCGCTGGGCGCAGGGTTTCCGATCGGATATTGGAATGGTGTCAAAGAAGGATTTGGAGGCGTAGTATCACCAATACGAGCCGTATCATAAAGAGCTGGCGGCCGGCTACTGAAGTTGGTGCCGGTGCCGGAGCCGTCGGCAAAAGTTGTCAGGTGAATACCCTCGATCTTCGTGAGCCTGGTAACCCGATTTAGTCTCGTCGGGTCGATGGTTGCCAGGCTGTTCGGATTGTAAACACTTGTTCCATCCTTTGATGCCACGGTTGAAATGACAACCCGTCCTGTTCCTGCCGTAGCCGGGTTGGTGGAAGACTGCGAGGCGTCCTCCTCGTAAAAACCCACCCAGGTATAAGTATTGTTAGCCATGGCGTAGGTCCGGGCCTGTTCGAGCACGCCCTCGATGGTGTAGGCGGCGCTGGTGACGTCGCCGGCGCCTTTCAAATTGGTGAAGGCTGGGGCGAGGAGGGCCATGAGGAGGATAATGACACCGATGACGAGGACGAGCTCGATCAGCGTGAAGGCCGTGTTTGCGTGAGAGCGGAGCCGTAAACTGAATGTGGTGTGCACAATCGGAGTCTAGGTTTCCAAATCATATGAGGTAAAGCCTAATTGAAACGTGAGTATTCCGCCTACACCAAACGCCTGTGTTAGCTCAAATATCCATAATATTCATAATTAGTTAATATAAATCGGCCGAGTGCCGACAAACATTGGCCAAATCAAACTGAGGATCTGCCTACTCGCTTCTAAGGCGCAGATTATTTTCTGGGGAAAGCTGTGCCTCCGCGCAGATGCTTCTCTCCAACTCCTTGCTCCTAGCTTCCCCGCTCCCTGCTACTTATTCGTACATCGCTTCGAAGTGCTGATCGATTACTTCGTCGGTAAAACGATCGATGGCAGCATGCAACGAGTGGCGCTTCTCACCCTCTCACGATTTGTCAACGCTAACGATATGCATCGCGTCTGTGGCGAACCACAGAAATATCGCCAATCACAGTGTGCCCACTTCCGTCAGGCGAATCTTGGGAGTGTCCGTTTGCGACCCGCGGTCTAATTCAGCCGGTAAACCTCAACCAACGCGACACCGGTCGTGTTATTCACGCCGCGCACAATCATCGTGTAGTTGCTTGGTGCTAATGTGGCGACGATGGCGGACTCCGCATCATAGGATGGCTGCAAGCCGGTCGCGATGATCTCGGCCTGCTGGGTGCTACGCCAGTTGTCGTTCGATTGGATCAGATTGCCGTTGATGTCCCGTAGTTCCAGCGTGGGATCGGCGAGCGCGTTCGCGACGCCGAAGTTGCTCAACGTCGGCCCAAGTGCACGTACAATCACTTTCTGACTGCCTGATCCGCCGACAATCGCACCGGCGATCATGACTTTGGTGCCGGTTTGCACGAATCCGCGCGTCGAAATATTTTCCAGTTTGGATGAAGTGCCCGCATCAATATCATAGGCTTCGACCACTGCCACACCAGTGGTGTTGTTAGCACCACGTACGATTGCAGTGTAATTTCCGGGGTCGAGCGTCGCAAGAATCGCCGACTCCGCTGTATTCGGGGGCGCTAAGTGCGCATCGATAATCTGCTGCTTGTTGGGCGAATCACCCCAGTTGTCGTTGAAGGCGATGAGCGTACCGGCCGCGTTGTAGAGCCCAAGGGTTGGGTTTTGCAGTGCACCCGGCACACCGAAGCTCGAAAGGGTCGGCCCGAGAGCTCGCACGACCAACGTCTTCGGCCCTGTCCCGGAGATGATAAAGCCACCAATCAGCACATTATTTCCCGTTTGTACTAGAAGACGCGTGGAAATGTTACTTAGGCGTACGGTTGAGGTCATAAAGGCCAGACCGCTTGGGCCGCTTAGCCCGGAGGCGAAGGGATTCTTGGTACCGGCTGGCGTGAACGTAAAGATCGTGCCACTACCTTGATCCGCCTCAAAGAGATTGCCCGAGCTGTCAAAGGCCAGGCCGGCAGGATTGCTTAGCCCAGAGGCGAAGGTGCTCTTGGTCCCATCGGGAGTGAATTTGAAGACGGCGCCGCTATTATAGTCCGCCTCAAAAAGATTGCCTGAGCTGTCAAAGGCCAAACCGACAGGGCCGCTGAGCCCGGAGGCGAAGGTGCTCTTCGTTCCAGCGGAAGTGAATTTGAAGATGGTGCCGCTGTTATAGTCCGCCTCAAAGAGATTGCCCGAGCTGTCAAAGGCCAGACCGGCAGGGCCGTTTAGCCCGGAGGCGAAGGTGCTCTTGGCTCCAGCGGGAGTGAATTTGAAGATCGTGTTGCTAAATTGGTCGGCCACAAAGAGATTGCCCGAGCTGTCAAAGGCAACGCCGATAGGCCCATTTAGCCCGGAGGCGAAGGTGCTCTGGGTTCCATCGGGGGCGAATTTGAAGATGGTGCCGCTATTATAGTCCGCCTCAAACAGATTGCCCGAGCTGTCAAAGGCCAGGCCGTAAGGCCCGTTTAGCCCGGCGGCATAGGTGCTCGCGGTCCCATCGGGAGTGAATTTGAAGACCGTGTCGCTGCTAAAGTCTGTCTCGTAGAGATCCCCCACCGCCGCGCGGGCGCTGGGCGGAAGTAAGGCCGCTGCGAGGCCGGCAACGGTCACAAGCAGATGAAGTAGAGCTGTTCTTTTCATCTGGTCGCGGAACGGCTGACCCCCCTCTGAAATGGGCGGTCAACAAAGTGCGTTTGCAGCATAGCCGTTGTGCTGCCGAAGATGATGTCCCCTCTACGCTGGACTGTGTCCAAATCCGTATGGTGAACAGCCGCGTAGTCATCCTTTGCGTACAAATAGAAGTTTCGTGAAGTCGGGGAGCTGAACCTGCTTTCCTGCGGCTGTAATCCGCTGATGAGTTCGAATCTGGGCGCCGCCCAATCCAAAGTAACTCGCCTTCCGTCGGTGTAGTCGAGTACGTTTGCGGCGCCAATGGCGGTGGACTGTTCGGCGGCGTTCCCCCATGCGCCAAACCGTAGCTTTGGCGGGTCAAGCCCGACAAACTCCCGGTCTTGACTAGGGGTGTTTGCCAACCCACTGCTGGGCGATTGGCAGACAACCAGAGTAGCTGAAGCAGGAGTTGCGCGATGGGGGCAGATCACGACATATCATAATTACCACATCTACCATATGAAGTGGAAGCAGAAAAACGGAAGCAGGGTCTGCGGTAATTGCAGAAAGTCGGCGTTCGCCGCGCCGCACTTTAGGGTTATGCAATCGATTGCTCCGGTTTAGGTGGCCTCGGAGCAATCGAGTTCCGACAATAGCTATTCGATCCCGGATGGGCTCGGCGCTGCAGCGGAATGGACGAGGCCGAACACCCTGCGACGGCTTTCCTAAAACCGACACGCCCAGCTCGGCGCCCCAACGGAAATCGGAACCGCTTGGTCCGCTTACCCGCTATTCTTGAACTACTTCGATTTGTTTATCGATCACCTGCCCGGTGAAGCGATCGATGGCAACGTGCACCCAGTAATGTTGCTCACCTTCGATAAGGAAGCCTGCAAGAGTGGAAGCGTTGGGCGGATAGCGGCCGCTCTGGGCTATTACGTCGATCATAAGGTTCCAGGTGCGCGTTTGGCCCGCATCGGAAAAGGCGCGGATGACCGACTCACGAGCCTCTTTGATACTACCTAACGTACCTGTACCTAACGCGGTGACCGTAGCATTGCCGGCAAGCCCTGTTAGTAGGTCCGTCTTACGGACCATCGGTTGAAGCGCGACGAGAGCGTTGACAATACTGTCCCGCTGCGTTGAACTGATCGCAGTGGTTCCATCGGCTGACCGCGTCGTCGCTTTCGATAAGATCGCGGTTAAGACGGGCGTTTGTCTCGTATTGAGCGAGGTTTTGCCCGCCTCCATACTCGACTCGTGCAACGTGAATATGTCGAGAAGACCAGCGTCGGCACCGGGGGCTGTGGCCGCGATGAAATCGCCGAAATCGAGCGTCTTCCAAGGCTGATCGCGGAACACCTGACCGAGTTCTGCCATGCTCTGAAATGGGCGATTCAATATTTGTGGCCGGTCAACAAAGTCCCCCGGCAGCATCGGGGTCGTACTGCCGGAGATGATGTCCCCTCGGCGCTGGATTGTGTCTAAATCCGTATAGTGAACGGTTCCATCATCATTCTTTGCGTAAAGATAGAGATTTGTTGAAGCCGGCGAGCTGAAGTTAGCTCCTACCGGCGGTAATGCCGTAATGAGTTCGAATCTGGGCCCGGGCGCCGGTGCCGGCCAATCCAAAGTACCTTGCGTTCCTTGGGCGTAGTCAGCTGCGATAGTGGACTGTTTGGCGGCGTTACCCCATACGCCGAAACGGAGCGTTCGAGGATCAAGAGTGACAAATTCCGGGTCTTGGAGCGTAGTGTTTCCTGCCAAACCAGTGGGCGAGCAGATGAGCGGAGTAGAATTAGCACATCCCGTCCACGTTTGATAAGCTTTCCAGTTTCCCTTTCCGGTAACGTCAACCTGCAGTTGGAACGTACAGCCTGCGATATTTGGCTGTGCTGTGGTCGAAGCGCCCGGCGCTGTGGCTACATCAGCTGAGGAGTTGTTAACATGAAAGCCATAGTAAGGGCCCGGCGCAGCGTCCGGGCTTGCGGTGATAGTGCCCGGAGGATTAGGCTTGTCCACAAAAGCGGTAGGAGCAGAAGGATTATTTGTTGAGGGATTACCTGCAGCTCCAAACGATTTAGCGTCAACAGTCATATACTGGTTCGCCCCTCCGGTTATACTCGTCATTGTCAAAGGAGGCGCGAAAGGAGGATTCGCCGTCGTTGCGCTCAAGGTGCCGGCGGTCATAACGATTCGCACGTTCTGCGAAGCAGGAGGCGCGTTTTGGTGTGGATTCCAGAGCGATGGGAGCAGCCAAGCGTCAAAATGATACTTACCGGCCTTCAACGTCCAATAGGGCTTAAAAACAAGTTTGTTTAAGTACGGGAGATTTTCGATGCCCGCTAACTCGCTAGCGGGGCTGCCGAAATTAATAAAAGTCGGAATATTATCCGAATCCCATTGATCGATGATGTTAGCTCCGATCTGCATGATCTGATAGTCAGAGCTTACATACTTCGGATCAGCAGCGACGAAGGTTGCGCCGCTCGACCCCGAACCTACGGATCCACTCAGGATCCCGGTTTTCAGAAGCTCGAAGAAATTCGGTTCTCGATTTTCAGCGACAACCTGGTCTAGCCGCTCTATCGTTGACTGGACCGTTGACCCGGTAGCTCCGACATAATTCCAGCGATTGTTCGCGCTGTTCCACAGTAACCCGAAATCGCGCTGAACCGTAGCAGCAGTCGCCGGTACCAGAAAGCCATTATTGATCGTAGAATTTGCCGCAGTTGTCGGGAAGGTCGGGTCGGCGAGGCCGTTGATTCGGCTAAGTGGAAACCGCTGTTTAATTAGAAGGTCACCCACCGCGGCGGTGGTGCCGTCAGCGCGAGTGAAAGAGCTACCCACGGGCACGCCCACACGCACATAGAGAAGGTCGCGGTTTATCGCAGTTGAAGTGCTGGCAGTTGGGGTGTTGGCCAGAGCCGCGTAATCGATTGAGCTTACAGTGGGGGTAGTGGGGGTCGAAGGCTTCCAGGTTGGGGCATTAAGTTCGCGGAAGAAAGTGCCCAGGTATTGAAGAGCGTTCACGTTAAACAGAGTCGCGGCTCTGTACGCGAGGAGCTGCTGTCGACTCAGAAACATCTGGTCCGTCCGTCCATTTGCAGCGACAGCACCGCTAGCGCTCAAAAATCCGGTCGTATTTGTTATTACGGAATTCCAGTATGCCAATGCCGGACCAGAACCAGCCAAGAAGTTCGCCGCAAAAGCAGGTGCCGGTGCCACATTAGGAAAGTTGTTAGTTGGCTGCGTGCTGCCATAGTTGCGCCAGCCGACAAGCCTATCTACTTGATAAGGCGAGGTGGAATTCGGAAAGTAAGGCGAAGGGGGATTCGGACTGGGAGAAGGTAGCGCCGTTAGATCGGCAAAGGCGACAGGCCCTTTACGACCGGCTTGATCCGGCGTCGTGCCATTGGGGTAACCGGCAACGTTCGCATCCAATAGGCCGCCTTCGTCGTAAATAGCGTAGGCATACCGCCCGACAGCATAGTTGTTATTAGTCGACGCGGCATTCGCCAAGGTGGGGTCCCACGCGGCAAATGCAACCGGGCCGTTGCGAGTAAGAATAACCCAATCCGGTGTTGCAGAAGTAAAAGCGTCTATAGGTATAGAATCAACAGTCGTCGTATCTTTCTTTGGAACCAGATAGTGGCCGTTCCACCGGGTACTGCTAATGGAGCGACCATTTGTGGAGACGTCGGTCGTTGAGTTCACAGCCGAGGCGAGGCTTGAAATACCCGGCGCCGGGATCGGATCCGCGCGGACACTGCGCCGAACCATATTGGGGATCGGGTCCGGTACGCCGCCCGGATTTCCGCTGCGCAGCGGAAGCATGTTTGCATTAGTCGCGGGTAAATAGGGAGGTGTCGGTGTGGGTGATGGACCGGTGATCTCCTGCCTGAGACCGCCGATGATAAGTTCCATCGCGCTTGTGGCTACTTGATCGACTTTCGTTTGATTGAAGCTTACCTGTGTAACCTGGCGGTCACTTGTCGTTCGCGAAAGATAAGCGACGACCAAGAAGGTCAATAGCACTACGAATGCCAGCACAATAACGAGCGCGGCGCCGCGCACGCGACAAGAGGAGCGATGAGCCCTCGCATCCATCTTAGAAACTAGCGGGGGTCCTCAGATCGAAGTAACGGTTGTAAATCCGGATCGCCGAGGCCGCAGCTGGTGGAAAGGCCGACCCATCAGAGGTTTTGCCCGTGCTCGCAGCGCTCTGAAGCGCTAGGTTCCAGTTATTCTCGATATCACCAACTTTTTGCGCGCCGATGCCAATGCCGTTCGCGTCCTTGAAGTCGGCCATGTCGGAAAGTATGTTGAAGAGGCGATTGTAGGGGTCGGATGGATTGTTCGGATCGTAAAGTAACGAGCGACTTGCGGGGTCGATCACAGCGATGACCACCGCGATGGCCTCTACGTCGCTGAAAGCATTGAGGTTCGCGCTGACAGTCTTTGTGAAATCCCAAGATGCCGGAGGAACTTTTGGAATATCTTTGATGCTGCCGTCCTTGAGCAAGTAATAGTATTCGAATCGGAACACCTGGGCTCCGATGGTCTCGTAGTCTAAATCAGTGCTTTTGCCGCTGTTGTCGTTGTTGACTGCGGCCGACCACGGGCCAGCCCAAGGCCCGGTTCCGGCGGCAATTTGGCCCGGCAAAAAAACGATCGGATATGGCGAGTTCGCGTTTAATTGATTGACGCCATTCCAAAGCAGCCCTTTGCCTAGCCGTTCAAGTTTGAGGTAGGATGACGAAGTAGTGCTAGCACTATTGACTCGATAGGCTACCAGTGAAACCGGACTTTGTGCTCCGGGGGATTCTCCGGAGGCCAGATAGTATCCCGTAACCTCGCTGAAGAAGGCGATCTGATCATTGCCCTGCTGTCCGACTTTCAACTTAAGGCCTTTTCCGTGCGAATTAGGGTTCTTATAGCCGGTGGGTGCTTTTACATAGTAATCAATGTCAGTTCGTTTCAGCATCTTCGCAAAATCCATAGCCATCCGGTCTAACACGGCTCTGGCCTGAGTATCGGTATCGATATGCTTGCTACCGGTCCGGCTGACTGCGGCCAAGTTACTCCCGAGCTGTCCGAGCATAATAAGAATGATCGCAAGCACCGCAATCGAGACGAGTAATTCCACAAGAGTGAAGGCGTCCCTAATAGGCCGCCCAGTGACCACAGCGGATGGTTTCGTCATCATCGGTTAACGGCGACAAACGTTTCTGCTGACCCGGCCGGCAGAGCCGTTGAGGGGTCGACTGACGCTGGCCAACTGACACTTATCTTTGCTATTGATGTTGTCGCTGTCGGTGGAAACAGATAGGTGATGGTCGCCCTGAAGACCGGAAAGTCTGTCGTGCTTGTAGCAGTCGTTTGCTTCGCGTCGTTTGTGAAATATAAAGTGTCGGGTGTCGCCACGGCCAACCAGTGATTATTCAGTCCAAATTGGTCTGTTTTAGCTTGACCGGGAGGGAGTCGGACATCAGCCCGTAAATCGGCCATAATTTGCAACATAATCGCGTTAGCCTTCGTCTGATTGACACTTCCCTGTTGGATCTTTAGCCCTACCGGCAGCATCCCCAAAACCGCAACAAAAGAAAACGCCGCTACTCCGAGTGCGAGAACGACTTCGATCAGGGAAAAGCCGGATCTGGCGAAAGAATATTTCATCGCCTGTAGATTTTCACATCGCCACCGACGCCGGTGAACTGAATCGCGACGACATTGGCAGGAATGGAACCCGGCGCGACATTTCCGTGTGTTGGTTCGAGTGCGATCTCAGCCGCTGTTTGCGGAGAATAGCTGGTTGTCGAATTGATGATCTGGGCCAAGCCGCCCGGGCTGAATTGGACACCTTTCAGAAACGTGTACTGCGCAGTAGGCGCCGGACTTCCGACAGGATATTGAAACAGGGTGCCAGTCGAATTCGGTGGACTCGTATCCCCAATACAGTATGTGGAAGTAACGTTGGGGCGGTAACCGAAAGTTGACCCGGTCGGGGTCAGAGGAGTGTCCGTATGCGTCCAAAGGTGCACATTGTCAATCTTGGTCAGTTTGCCTACCTCGATTAGTCTGGTGGGATCAATTGTCCCGGGACTGCTTGAGGTGTATATGATCGTGCCGTCATTAGACGCAACGATTGACATCACAAGCCTTCCGATGCCGGCGGTCCCCGGCGTTGCTGAGGCGACGTTTTCCTCAAAGAAGCCGACCCATGTGTAAGTATTATTCGCCTGCGCGTAGCTGCGCGCTTGATCGAGGACGCCTTTGATGGTGTAAGCCGCGCCGGTGACGTCGCCGGCGCTCTTCAAGTTCGTGAAAGCGGGAGCAACCAGCACCATTAAAATTGCAACGATGCCGATGACGAACATGAGCTCGAGAAGCGTAAAAGCGTTTCGCTTAAACGCACTACCTACGCGTTGTCTGCTGCTCCCGTCATCACTCATTGCCAGGAAAGAACATCACTCGAACCGTTAAACTTCCCGGCGGCCCCTGATTCGGGAGAGAACCCGGGACCGACGGCGGCTCCGCCGCCAATTTGGCCATTTTTTCCGTAGGAATAGGCGATCGCTCCCAGTCGCAAAGGGGATGGGCCGGCGCTGCCATCCGTATCCGAGTATGGGTTTGCGGTTCCCAACGCGTTATCATAGGTGGTGTCGAGCGCGACCGCGTACTGTCCTCCCCACGGATCATAATACCGGTTATCTGCTGCGATCCCGCCGCGAGCGTTAGCGCTGACCTTCGGTGAGATAAAAACGATTTGGCGGGGGTTCAACGCGGTGACGTTGGCCGAATCGCTTCCGCCCGTATAGCTCCGGAGGACATTGAATAAGGCGTCGTTATTGCCGTAGCTGGTGCATCCGGAGAGGGTTGTCCCGGTGCCAAAGAAGGCATCGGTGGTGGTAGAAGTAACAGTTACAGGGTATCTGCCGTACTCGGTGTAAAAGGCGTTAACGGCAGTGACGATCTGGGTCAGGTCGTTCTTGGCTTGCATCTTCTTGGCGCGGTCGAGCACGCCCGAGGCGGCGGTAAGGGTAAGGGCTGCAAGTGTGGCGATAATAAGAATGACGACGATCAATTCTATCAAGGTGAAGGCGCTCGTGGAAAACACTGAAAGACTGAAACCCGCCTTCGTGGAGCTACGGCGCGGCAGGCGCTGAAACGCTGAAATTGTGGCTGCGCCGCGGCTAGCGGTTATCCGCTGTTCGCCATGGCGAATCCGTCCTGGGGCGGATCTGTTCTCAGTATTGGGAGGATGAACGGAAGCAGGACTGCCGGGCAACTGACCCCGAACCACAGGACTTTGGCCATGTTGGCTCGCGGTCTCATTGTCACGTCGTCCGAAGCCCAGCTCCGCCTTCGTGGACGTTGCGGCGCGACAATCCGCCTTCGCCAAGACTACGGCGCGACTTGGGGGGACCATGCGCAAAATTGTATAGGGGCGTTCTGGAAATTAGAAGCTTAAAATGAGGGCAATCAAAGCAGGGAGCATGGGGCAGGTAGCGGAGAGCGGGGCAGGGAGCGGGGAGCGATTTATCCGATTACGATTACGATTACGAGCAGGAGTAGGAGTGGGAGCAGCAGCAGCAGCAGGAGCTTGAACTGATCGGCGGTTAATTTTCCACGGTTTCAATATTTCAAAGCAAAAATCGATGATTTTCCCGGCATGTTTCTAGCTTTTCTGGCAAAACGTGCTGGAACACACGCCGTCACCGGAGGAACAAGCACAAATT
>Ga0193750_1000149_pt1 | contig 20357 bp, 21 predicted proteins | sample L1c1metaG_FD_160569 | JGI IMG/M metagenome (GOLD analysis project Ga0193750, IMG submission 160569) | Soil microbial communities from a riparian zone of the East river system, Colorado, United States - L1c1 | ecosystem: Environmental > Terrestrial > Soil > Riparian zone | place: USA: East River... | reverse complement strand
GTTTTTGTCCAATCTCCTGGGCCGTCGCATTTTTGCCTTTGAACGAAAACGCGGATGTCCGCGCCGCCACGTGCATCCCCGGAATTTTTTGCAGCACAGTTAAGAGCTCTTCACTAACGCCGTCGGAGAAATATTCGCTCCCTTTGTCATCGCTCAGGTTAACGAACGGCAGGACGGCGACGGATTTTTGATCGGGCACGTTTGCCGGAGCGGCCGGCAGCGCATGAGTCGGCTCGCTCGCGACCAACTGGTGGTTTTTATTCCAGCGTTGCATGAACCACCACCATCCCGCGAGTGACGCGATTATTACGAGAACAGCCGCCAGAATCAGCACGGGTGATTTCTTTGAAGTTCGCTTCGCGGACGGTTCAGCTCCTTTCTCCCACGGGAGCACGATCCGGAACAGATCCATCGGCAACTTGATGTTTTTCAAATCCGCCGAACCAAACTTTTCAAACCTGGCTTCGAGAGCATTGCGGATTTGCCGTTCCACATCCATTGAGACGCAAATCCCGCCCGCGCCGGCCAATTGTTCGATGCGCGACGCGATGTTCACCCCGTCGCCGTAGACGTCGCCGTCGCGATGAACGACGTCGCCGATGTGAATGCCGATCTTGAGTTCGATGCGCCGGTCGGGCGTGACGTCGTGATTCCGTTTGGCCAGGGTGCGCTGGATTTCGATGGCGCATTGCGCCGCTTCCAATGCGCTCCCGAATTCGACCAGGAAAGCGTCCCCGATGGTTTTGATTTCGGTGCCGTGAAACCGCGGAAAGATTTCGCGCAACAACCGGCGATGTTCCTCCAATAGCTCGAGAGCGACTTTGTCGTCGCGTTGGGCGAGCGCGCTGTAGCCGACCATGTCGGTAAACATAATGGCGGCGAGCTTGCGCTCTTCGGTCGGTTCGGTCGGCATCACCCTCTTTAATGACTATCTCATTGAATAACAATGCCCAAGCAGTCTTGCTTCGTGAAACGCGGAAAGCTGAAATGCTGAGCTAACAAAAAATCTTCCGAGAAAGAAATCCGGGGTCGTATCTAAAGGACGTAAAGCATTGCCACGTCCCAAGCATTCAAGATTTCAAAAACAAAACGCTGAAACGCTGAAAATCTGAAACGCTGAACGGTCATGCATTGCGATCTTGAAGTATGAAGAAGCGCAAACTTGGAAAGAGCGGTCCATCAGTCTTTCGCTTCAGGGCACGGCTCTTTCGGCATCCCAACATGGCGAAGACCGGTTGCTGGACCCTGCTCAACGTCCCGAAGATGGTCAGTAAGAAACTGCTCTCGCGCGGCATTGCCAAGGTCGAAGGCACGATGAACGGTCATCCTTTCCGAGCGGCACTGGAACCTAACACGTCCGGAAGCCACTGGCTGCGTGTGAACAAGGCCATGCGCGAGGGCGCTGGTGCCGACGCGGGCGACATGGTGAAACTCGTTATCTTGGAACCAGAGCCCGAACCGACAGTCCCCGCCGATCTCCGGGTCGCCCTTACCGCTTCCAACGAGGCGAAGACGTTGTGGAAGGACCTCACGCCCATCGGTCGCCGCGATTGGATCCGCTGGATCGAATCGGCCAAGAAGCCTGAGACCCGGGCCCGCCGAATCACACGGAGCGTCGAACAGCTTTCCTCAGGAACGCGGCGCCCCTGTTGTATGAATATCTATGAATTTATGATGCGTCGCATTCCTACTAATGTGAGCAGACCGAAGAGCCTGACGCAGCGTTGAGGTGTTGAGCGGTTGAGATGTTGAGCAGTGTAGAGGAAGCAATTAAGCGTTGTTAGTTCCGATGGCGTCCAGCTTGGCGACCGTTTCCGGAGGAAGTCGGACGAAGCAGTGACGCGTGACCAGCCTTCGCCAAGGCTACGGCTTGGCAGGCGAGTGACGAAGAGAGTTGAGTTGATGAGCCGTTGAGAGCGTAAAGCTCCGTTGGAGCCACGCTCCTTTACGGAGTTGATAGTTGATAGCAAGCGGAAGGATCATTTGCTGGAAAACTCTCATTCCGGAATGCGGTAACGGCAACGGCACGGTGAAAATCTGAAACGCGGAAAGCTGAAACGCTGAGCTAACAAATAATCTTCGCGACTTTTTGGATCGTGCTCCAATTCGAAGAAAGTGGCGAGTGACAACTCGTTAAAACGGCTTCATTGCGCAACAATTGTTATCCGTCTCGCCGGCCTCCCAGCGATTATTTGAAAACGATTTTGGCGTCGGGCGTTTCTTGATAAGTGCACTCATGGCCCGGTGTCCAATTTCCATTCTTCAAATACTCGGCCCTGACGTGAAACTTGCCGTCGGGAAGGAGTTCGCTGGTGGCGCGCACTTCGGTCACCCCATTCGCGCTGCCTTTGACGTTTTCGTGCGTGATGAACTTTCCCTCTTTGACTTCGAGCGTTCCGGTAGTCATGTAACCTTCGGTCGTGAAATAGTAGAATACGATTGTCTTGCGCTGATCATCCCAGATTAACAGGGTTTCGCCGCCGTAAGCGCCCTCATTGACCGAATGCAAAAGTCGGATGGCCTGCCCATTCAACGTCCGCTCCCATTTCTGCATATCAATTATCGGCTTGTCCGGCGTCGAGTTCGCAAATGTTCCTTTCCAGGTTTTCCCCAGAAACGGACGAAACATTTGCAAGTGAGCATTCAGCGGGAGTTCTTCCGCTGCCGTGGTCGCGATGACGACGCCGAAGCAGAATGACATCAAAATAAGTTGGAATTTCATATGCGTTGTGGTTTTGCCGATTGTGCGCAGCATTCCGCGCAGCGTATTGGAAAAATTTTACCTCACGCAGCTCGGACGAAATTACGCTCGCCCTGGAGACAACGATTCGGATACGCCGTCGGGTTCAGGCCGGAGAATTCGACGAAATCATGGACAAAATGTGATTGATCGAAGTAGCCGCAGGTATAGGCGACGTCGGCCCAATCAGTCTCGGCGCGTGCATGGACTTCGACCAAGGCCTGCTGGAAACGGCGGATACGGCAGAAGAGCTTCGGCGTTAGACCGGTCTCGCGCCGGAAAAGATCGATGAAATGTTTGTGACTGAATCCCAGCCGGCTTGATACGGAGGTAATCGTTTGAACACTTGGCTCGGCTATATACCGCTCCAAAGCCCAGCCAATCGCGTCATTCCGGTCTTGTCGTGACTGTGCGAGCCGTCGGAGAAGCAGATATTCCAGGACGGCAAATTTTTTATCTGAGGTTTTGGCGGCAAGCAATTGATCACGCCACTCCCAAACGGTGTTACCCCAGATGGCGTCCAGCTCAACCACGCGCCCGGCAAGTTCATTGGCCGGTAATCCGAGAAAAGCGGCAGCGCCGCCAGGTTTGAAGTGAACCCCGATCATCGATGACCGAGGCAATGCATCGATCATCAGAAATTTCGATTGCGCGCCCGAAATCCAACCGCGTTTGAAGGTGTCGTGCCCACCAGTGCCAACCTGACGGAAGAGTTTTCGCGGGGTTTCGTGCAGATTAATGATCAGTTCGAACGTGCCATCGGGCAGCACATGCTCGCGATCATGGTCGGGAAACAAATCGACATAGTACCAAAATAACTCCACGTACTGGTTCAAGGGAGGAGCCGGGCTATGCCGATAAATTGCCATGTAACTAGCTAGCCATGATGAGAGAAGCGTTTCGGATTTTCAATTGCCAATCTTCGTCGACTGGATGGAACACGTCAGCGATAAACAATACAAAACAAGTTGAGACGTTACGCTCCCGCTAGCTTGCCAAGCCGTAGCTATGGGCGAAGGCTGGTGCATCCGGATTGTTCCCTTAACTGTAGATTACGCACCCTGCTAGTGCGTTCATAATGAAACCCGTTGATAGATTGCCGCAGTGCGGCAGAACTGCCGCAAAGCGGCATGATTGAGAAGTTGAGCAGTTGAGAGGTTGAGGGCGAATGCGACGAGTTTAGGAAAGCGGAAAGATCGCAGATGGAAGATCGAAGCTAGAAGCTCGCAACGGGACTTATTACGTGGCGGCCGGCTGGGTCTTCGAGCGGCTCGATAATCGGGTCTCCATGTCTTCGACTGACATTACGTGGGCCGTTGATGCCGCCAGAATCACGAGTGTGGCATGGTGAACGTCGGCGGCTTGCATCGCACCGAATCCCTTGTCCGGATAGTCATAGGTAGCTGTCGCGTTCGAAAGAAAGACGACCCGGTAATTGCGAAACATCGCGTCGCGCGCCGTGGCCTGGCAGCAATTCTCGGTGGTCGTCCCCGAGATGATGACGGTGTCGACTCCCCATTCCCGCAGGATAATGTCCAGGTCCGTGCCAAAAAAGCCGCTGTAGCGATGCTTCTTAATAACGTGCTCGCCGGCGGCCGGCGCCAGTTCGGAATAAATCTCAACACCGGGCGTGCCGTCAACCAATGCGTCACGATTGGCGATCGGTGGATGCATATCATCGAACAGTCCCATATCGGATCCGTCGCTGCGATGGACGTGTGCCGTGTAAATGATTTTGATTCCGGCGTCGCGGCAGATCTTCAGTGCCTCGGCGAGTTTGGGCACGACTGCACGTGCCGCAGGTGTTTCCATCGCTGCGCCCGATGCGACAAAGTCATTTTGCATGTCGACCACAATCATGGCCGTCGCCTTTGGATCAATTGCCTCGATCCGCATAGGTTTTTAACGATCTATCAGGAAGACATGGAAGTGGGAAGGGAAAGGTCGAGCAGTTGAGATCTTACGCTCCCGCTAGTGCATCAATTGAAACGTTGAGAAGTTGAGAGTTGATGGTTGAGAGCGTAAAGCTCCGTTGGAGCCACGCTCCTTTACGGAGTTGAGGGGAACGATATGTAAATAAAACGATGTGGATTGGATAGTTGAAATGTTGAGGCGTTGAGAAGTTGAGGAAGAGATATGGAAATAAAAAGAGCCGGTTCGCAAATTTCGAGCAAGGGTTCGGCGGAGTATTTCACCGGCAGTGTCCGCATTGATCCGCTGTTCGAGGCGCCTGAACTCTCCACGGCGAGTCTTCGACCGGCGGATGTTCGTGGCGCAAGTGTTACGTTCGAGCCGGGTGCTCGCACCGCCTGGCACACACATCCACTCGGTCAGACGTTGGTCGTCATGTCGGGCCTTGGTTGGGCGCAGCGCGACGGCGGCCCGATCGAGGAAATTCGGCCGGGTGATGTGGTTTGGTTTGCTCCCGGTGAGAAACATTGGCACGGCGCGACGCCGACCGCGGCAATGACCCACATCGCCATTCAAGAGGCTTTGGACGGAAAAGTCGTCGAGTGGATGGAAAAGGTTAGCGATGAACAATACAAAAGAAGTTGAGGAGTTACGCTCCCGCTAGTGCATCAGTAATGAAGCCCGGCTCATGGATTGTCGCAGAGCGGGATGATTGAGGAGTTGAGTCGTTGAGGTGCGAGGAGATTGATCGTCTGCCGCGTTGGGCAGATCAAGAATTGTTGAATCCAATGCGATGGGTCACGGCATCGAATTGATATGAAGGGGATATTTGTCGCGGTCTTAACCGCGATGCTGGCGATCATTGCCCGTGAGGCCGGGTCGCAAGGCGAAATCGAGCGTGCGCGTGAGATTCTCGAGACATCGGCTAAGGCCTACAAAAACGTGGAGGCGTTGCGCGATACGCTGTCATATGTCGTCAACGCGCCAGGTTCGGAGCAGGAGACAAAGAGACAGGAGTACGGATTTGGTCCCGGCCGCCGCGTGTTCGTGAAGAACGCTCTGCTGGAAGCCGTCGCGTTGGATAAAACGTTCTATCTTACTCAGAGCGATGTGCCCGATAAATACGTGTCCGCCAGTTACGACCGCGATTTCGGCAGCATTCTGCGAAACGTAGCCGGCGCCGGTTCTCTTTTCGAACCGCCTGCATTAGCCATGCATGAAGGGAAAAGCCTTGATGCTTGCATTGACACATTCCGCTTCAATCTTCTCGAACAGTTGCGCATCGACGGATATCGGCGAATCACTGGCGACGACAAAAAGGCGTACGATGAAGTCCATTTCGCCGCGAGTAATGGAGAGCTGGTTGTGCAGATCAATCCCGAAACTCACTTTCTCGAGAGAGTCTCGTTTCAGGTAAGACCAGCAGGCGCGCCAGAAGGATTTCTTGTTCGGGTAACCGGCACATTCTCACCCCGCGCATCAACCGGACCGCCAATTACTTTCACTGCCGGTTCGCGCAGTGTCGTTAACAATCTGACTGAGCTCGCATCGAAGCGACTCGCGCTCGGTTCTCCCGCTCCGGATTTTGCACTCGAAACCTCGGACGGGAAAAAGATAGCGCTGCAAGATCTTCGTGGGTCAGTAGTGTTGGTGGATTTCTGGGCCACGTGGTGCGTTCCTTGTTGGAAGGCGTTGAAGGAGACTCAGTCTCTCACGGCCTGGGTCGCCGCGGAAAAATTGCCAGTCAGAGTCCTCGCTGTGAACACGCTTGAGCAAGGCTCGGACAAAAGCGAAAAATTGAAAAGGGTGCAGGCGTTTTGGCGGTCGCAAGGCTTCGTCATGCCGACCCTGTTCGACTCCAATTCGGAAATGTTCAAGGCATACGCTAGCCCGGGCCTTCCGAGTATGGTGCTGATCTCGCAAACAGGTACGATTCTTCGTTACCACGAAGGTTTGTTTCCCGAAATGGGAGAAACATTGAAGCGGGAGCTGCGGGAGAGTTTGGCCGAAGCCAAGTAGTGCGCGTGAAAGGAATTAGGGTCGCGTCCAAACATTTGAGATTTGCTTCGCGAAAAGGCGGAGACGCTGAATGGAGCGAATGGGATGAGAGCGACCTAGAAGGTAAAGCGACGAGGGTAGGAGCGAGTGAGCACGGGCAGCGAACGAGTTTCAAAAGCTGAAACGCTGAAGAAGAGGTTGAGAGCGTAAAGCTCCGTGGGAGCCACGCTCCTTTACGGAGTTGAGAGGCGGCACCTGACGTGCTGAAAGCCGGGAGCTTTGCGGTCGTATTTCAGCCGCGCGTGTTGTATCATTGTTTTTCAAACTCAAAATTAATTACGCGCATATGAATACAGATCGATCTTTCTCAGCGGCTCACCATTCACGATCACTCAAGTCTGCTCGAACATGGATCGCAGCGACCATGATCACGACTGCGATCGTTACATTGTTTCTCGTGGTCAAGGTTCCGGCGCGAACCAGCGCCGTTCCGACGTCTGCTTTCAGCATTACACCGCTCTTGCTCCCGAACGGCACGAGCGAGCCCGAAATTTCAATCGGACTCGATGGCACGATGGGCATGGTTTCGCTGCAATGGTTGTTCGATCCATCAAACTTCGGGACCGATCTCTGGACTGGGCCGTTCGGTTCGACGCCGACTTTTCAGGGTGTAATCGACGGAGCGCTACAGCACCCCGGCAAATCGGTTTTTGGCGCCGGTGACGCCGATGTCGACATCGGTTCGAGTGGCAGGTTGCACGCGACGACCCTCATTTTTCTTTTCAATCGACCTTTTAACAATGCGCAGCTCGGCGTCTCCGCAATTACGTGCCCGAGTCCAGCGGGCGGTTTCTCAATCAGCCAATGTACCGAGCAAATTATCGACACGACTGGCGACGACCGGCCATGGACCACGTCGGAAGGACCTCATGTTTACATTTCGTATCACGACTCGGGCAACTCCGCATTGATCCATGCGCAGCGCTCCGACGACGATGGATTCACGTGGAAGAAAATCGGAGACCCGATCGTGGGCCACGGCTCAACAACGGGCCAGTCGACCTTCAACAATATTCAGGGAAATCTCGTGGCCGATCCGCGCACACATAACGTCTATGATATCTACGCGGCGGGTGAGACCGGCGTGCTGAAGGGCCGCACATTCACACCGAACCACATCATCGTGTCGCGCAGTAGCGACATGGGTAAGACATGGACGGCAAATGTCGCTTTTACGGCTCCCGCCGGCACAAGCTTAGCCAACATTTTTCCTGCTCTGGCCGTCGACCCGGTCAGCGGCAATCTCTACGCGGTGTGGTCTAACGGGCAAACGGTCTCGTTTGCGAGCTCGACGAACCAAGGGACTACTTGGTCGCCGCCGATAGCTGTCAGCAGTTCTCCCGCGAGCACGGCGCTGTTGCCGTGGATCGCGGCATACAATGGCACTGTCGATGTTGTCTATTATGGTACGAGCGCGGCGTCGAATCTGGATACGAGCGCGAGCTGGCATGTTTACTTCGCTCAGTTCAACGGCACGAGCTTCACCCAAACTCAGGTCAACTCCGCCGCGAATCACGTTGGCGTCATCTGCACCGGCGGCACGGGCTGTGGTCCGGGCACGCGCAACTTGCTCGACTTGTTCAAGGTCTCAATCGATCCGCAGAATAGCAAAGCCGCGATCATTTACACCGATGACACCCTGACGACATCGAACGATCCAAACAACTTCGCCTGTTCGCCGAATCAGTCGCCTCCGTGTCCGTTGCCGCAGGCGGTTTTGGCACAACAGAACTGATCGGAGGACAGAGGTCAGAAGTCAGAGGTCAGAGATCAGAGGTCAGAGGTCAGAGATCAGAGGTCAGAGGTCAGAGGTCAGGGATCACCGGTCAGAGCGTCTCGTTATCAGTTATTCGTTAATCGTTATCCACCCAGAAAAAATTGGTAACGAAATCGCCGCGCGGCCGTCTCATACTTTGTGGGCTGGGCTATTTGGGCTGGGACGGGTGTCGGATCGAGTCGGGCAGATGTTTTCACGTCGGGGCAGACTTTAGTACGCGATCGCGCGCTGGAAGGTTATCAACCGCAGTTTGACGGACTGCGAGCGCTCGCGGTGCTCACGGTGATGGTGGATCATTTCAGCGCGGACGTTCCGAATTTCCCATTGCCGGACTGGATCCATCTTGGCGCAACCGGGGTGCGGCTTTTTTTGGTCTTGAGCGGTTACTTTATCACCGCGTCACTGCGGCGCGCGCGAGATCGAATGGATGTGGGCGAGTTATCGGCCGGTAAAACGATCGGAGCGTTTTACTGGCGCCGCTTCCTTCGCATCGGCCCGGCCTATTTTGTGTTCGCGGCGATTGCGTTACTGCTCAATCTCGGCGCAATCCGTCACAATTGGCCGTGGGTTTTCACCGGGACGGTCAATTGGATGATTGCCTGGAAAAATCAATGGCCGCTGACGATCTCGCATCTGTGGTCGATCTGCGTGCAGGAGCAATTCTACTTGCTCTGGCCGCTGCTCATTTTGCTGCTGCCGCGCAGATGGATGCTGTCCGCAATTATTGCGGTCGCGTTTGCCGGGATCGGGTTTCGAATCGGCTGCGTGATCTTTTCCGCGCCGATCATTGCCCGATGGGTGTTGCCGTTCGGCAGTCTCGACTCGCTCGCGGCCGGCGCAGCGCTGGGCTGGTGTGGCGGACGACTGAGAGCATCGCGCGGAGGTTGGCTGCTAGCGTTGCTCTGTTTGTCGATGTTAACTGTTGCTGCGGTCTTGCGGAACAGTGACCCGACGAAACTGAAATCGGTTTTGGTAGAACCGCTCGAGGCCGGTGCGTTTGTGATTTTGGTTGCGCGAACGGCGACCGGTTTCGATGGAAACATCGCGCGTTTCCTGAGTAATGCCGGTCTCGTGTTCGCCGGGCGAATCAGCTACGGACTTTACATTTATCACATCCTGGTGGCGATGGTTTTCGATCGTTGGCTGCCGTCTCAAATGCGATTCCTGATCACGATACCGTCTCTGCGTTTGGTCGTATTCGGGATCGTTACCCTGTTCATCGCGACGTTGTCGTGGCGATTGTTGGAACAACCGATAAACCGGCTGCGTGGCGAAAAAACGAGAAGAACTCTCGGCCCGATACCGGATGGAAATTGGGAGCTGGAAGGAGTGACGAGATCTCCTCGTGCACCGCGCCTGGAGAATGAGCTCGGAGTCTGGAGCTAGGAGCCAGGCGGGGATTGCTGTTATTGGTTATCAGTTATTGGTTAATCGTTATCAACCCAAGAAGAAACAAACAGAGCAAGCCAGCGGTGGCTTATTTGATTTTGAACGGGACGGTTTTGGCGAGCTCACCGTTTAGATAGATGTCGACCTTGTAGTCGCCGACGGGGAAGGGGTCGTCAGGCACGAGACTGAAATTGATTCGGTTCGCTTCTTCCACACCTTTGATCGCTTCCGCCGTGAGCTCAGTTTTCTTCTCGAGAATTTTTTTGTCCTGCTCTCCACCGGCATCAACGATTGTCCAAACCGCCTTCACTTTCGTTCCAACTTTTGCTTCACTTAAGAAAACCAAAACGGCGACCGTGTCGTTAGGCTTGAGGCTTTTTACCGGGTCGAAGCCATCTTCAGTTTTCCTGGCTAGAACGGTTTTCTCGATCGTGACCTCGCTATCCGATTCGTCTGCGTCTTCGTCTTTTTCTTTTCCGAGCGTTGCGCTCGTGAATGCGAGCGAAAGCGAGCAGGCGATCAGGTATGCGGAAAGCGTGGTGAATTTCATATTTGGTCGGGACTAATAAGCGATTCCTTCCATTCATACAAGAAGGGCGCGATCCTCCATTTGAGGGGACAAAAGAGGTTGAGAGGTTGAGAGGTTGAGGGGAACTGAGAAATGAAAGCTGAGACGCTGAAGTGACGAGGACAAGATTCAGAAAAGTTCTGTTCCCGTGGGAATCTGATTTGGAGTCAGAAAGGTTTTCGCCAGTTCACCTTCGCCGCAGACAATCATTTCTGAAAAACGCTTGAACCATTTGTCTTCTGGCACTTCCGGTTCGGCATCGAGCCAGTCAGCCAGCAAAACCGAGTTGTTCAGCGGAAATTTCCCGCGATCGGATTCGGTCGAGCAGATGATTGAGCAGCGCCGGCGGAAGATTATGCCGCCGAATCTTAGGCATTACTGTTTTTCGCGCCGTAGAATCCGCGAACAATGGCCTCGCGAATCGTCGCCGCTTCGGCAGCATCATCCGTTTCAGTCATGCGCGCAGCCAGCTTCGACAGCTCCTGGCCACTAAGTTGGCGCTCAGCGTCGAGTTGATATGCAAAACGGATCACACCCAGTTGCTCCTTCGGGTTGAGCCGCTTGATCTCATCGATGATTTGTTGCGCCGTCACGCCTTTAAAGGTATGGCCATTTACTGGCTCGATCAATCGTGTGAATCCTGTCTAAGGATGGTCGCGACTTTCTGGATCGTGTTCCAATTGCGGGTCGTCGCTGCGCCGCCGAATTTTTTCTCGATCTTGCCGAGGTAACTGATCGCCTTCATTTGCCGACGATACAAACCCAGGACGAATCGGTCTTGGATCGCAATAATCTTCAGTAGCCAGTCGTTATCCGAGGGGAGACTGAGAGGAAGAGGCGGCAACGTCCGAAGTCGTTTATGCAAGACATTGACGAAGCGCGTTATCTCCGGGCCGGTGGGTTGGCGGGAGAACGGATCCTTTGATGTGAGTTTAATGATGTCGCGCGCCGGACAAATCATGATCTCGCATTTGAATGGCAGCTTTTTGGCAATCGCAGCGCGCAGAGCCGATTCGCGCACGTTTTCACGGACCACAAACGTGCCGACCGCACCTATGTTGACGATGTCGAACTTAGCCAGCTGCTTCGCGATCAGCGCCGGTCGGCAGCGATTTGTCCCACCGACGTTCACCGCTCGAAGAAAAACGACCGAGGCCACGCGTCAGTTTGCACTGACGAGTGGCCAGTGACGAGGGACAAGTAACCAGTGATGAGTGACCAGTGACGAGAGAGGCGAAGCAACGATTTGAAAATCTTTATTTCAGATTCGTCTGGATGAACCGCGGACTCGCGTGGACGGCAAGCCAGAGGTCAGAAGTCGGAGGTCAGAGGTCAGAAATTCGCTGGATTAATCCAGCATCAAGAACACGGCGGTGCTGTGTTACGGTGCCCCACCCATTAATGGCAAGAATGAGGTAGAAGCGCAGCGGGCGAGTGTCTAAGCTGCGCGCGATGGCGAATGAAAAGCTGCGCTTGGAGATCGGGCACGTTCTGTTCATCGACATTGTCGGTTATTCCAAGCTGCTCGTTAAGCAGCAGAGCGAATTACTACGCGAGCTGAACGAAATCGTAAGCGGGACAAGCGAATTTCGCGAGGCCGAATCAGCAGGAAAATTGATCCGTCTGCCGACTGGCGACGGCATGGCGCTCGTTTTCCGCACCAATGCCGAGGCGCCGGCGGAGTGCGCCATGGAGATTGCGCGGGCGCTGAAAAGTCATCCCGCGATTCAGCTTCGCATGGGAATCCACAGCGGCCAGGTTAATGAGGTCGTCGATGTCAATCAGCGAGCCAACATCACCGGCGCCGGCATCAACATGGCGCAACGGGTGATGGATTGCGGCGATGCCGGACACATCCTGCTTTCCAAGCACGTGGCCGAAGATCTCGAACAAGACGATCGTTGGCGGCCGCTCCTGCATGATCTTGGCACATGCGAAGTGAAACACGGCGTCCGCGTCGGCGTGACCAACCTCTACTCGGACGAGGTTGGTAATCCGCAGCTGCCGAAAAAGTTCCAGGCGCTTCAGAAACATCGGAGTCGGGTGCGCTGGGCGGAAGTGGCCATCGCGCTGCTGGTGCTCGGTGCGATTGCCGCCGCCTTCCTGTTCGTTTCGCGGAGACCGATGCGATCGGCATTAGCTGTCGCAGAAAAAAGTGTCGCAGTGCTTCCTTTCGAAAACCTCAGCAGTGATAAAGAGAACGCTTATTTTGCGGACGGCGTGCAGGATGAAATCCTAACCAACCTCGCCAGAATCGCGGACCTGAAAGTGATCAGCCGCACTTCGGTCATGCAGTACAAAACCGGCCTCCAGCGCAATTTGCGCGAGATTGGGCAGCAACTTGGCGTGGCGCACTTACTCGAAGGCAGCGTGCAGCGCGCGGCCAATCGCGTGCGGGTCAATGCGCAGCTGATCGATGCGCGGACCGATGGGCATCTTTGGGCGCAAACCTACGATCGCGATCTGCCCGATGTTTTCGCGATTCAAAGCGAGATCGCCAAGGCGATTGCCGACCAGTTGCAGGCGAAGCTCTCGCCTAACGAGAAGAAAGCCATCGAGCACCCGCCCACCACTGATCTGGCGGCTTTCGACCTTTACAGCCGGGCGAAGTCACTAATCCTGACGGCAGGTTTCAGCGCCACGAGCGAGCCAGACCTGCGGAAGGCAATTGAACTTCTGGATGAAGCGGTGAAGCGCGATCCGTCATTTTTCGACGCTTACTGCCAGCTCGCCCGGGCGCACGAACAACTTTATGCAGTATCCGGGGTTGATCACACTCCCGCCCGGCTTGCCCTGGCTGAAGCTGCGGTGCAAGCCGCGACCCGGCTGCGACCGGATGCTGCCGAAGCTCACTTGGCGCGCGCACAATATCTCTACTTCGGGCCGCGCGACTATGCCGGCGCCCTCGCCGAATTGGAGATTGCGCGGCGAGCGTTACCCAACGATCCGCGTCTCTTCGAACTCACCGGCTACATTCTGCGACGGCGCGGCCAGCAGGAGGAAGGTCTGCGCAATCTCGAGCGCGCGGTGGAGCTGGACCCGCGCAACTTTAATACGCTGCAACAGATCGCGCTCAGTTACCAAATCCTGGGGCGCTATGCCGAGGCCATCGCCGCCCTGGATCGCGCGTTAGCGATCGTGCCCGACAACGCCGAAACGCGGGCCAATCGTGAGCTAGAGTACGTCTGCTGGAAAGCGGACACTCGGCCGCTGCACCAGACAATCGATGCAATCCTCGCGCAAGGACCGGGCGCCATCGCCAGCGCCGCGGATACCTGGTTCTTTTGCGCGCTGGCCGAACGCGATCCGGCTGCGGCCGAACGAGCGCTTGTCGCGGTGGGCGACAATCAATGCTGGAGCGAATCCACGATTAATCTGAGCCGCAGCTTTGGCGAAGGACTGCTGGCGCGCATGACCAAAGATGAAGCAAGAGCGCGCACTGCGTTTGAAGCGGCTCGCGCCCAGCAGGAGAAGATCGTGCAGGCGCAGCCGGATTATGGCCCCACGCTCTGCGTCCTCGGCTTAATCGACGCTGCTCTTGGGCGGAAAGAGCTGGCGTTGGACGAAGGCCGTCGGGCGATCGCGCTCACGCCGCTGGAAAAAGATGTCAACAACGGCAGCCGCGTCCTTCAGTATTTCGCCATTACAGAAGCGTGGGCGGGCGAGAAGGAGCTTGCCTTGCAGCAACTGGAAACTGGGCTGCGTGCTCCCGCCGCGTCGCTCATGCTGAGCTACGGCGCCTTAAAACTGTACCCCTTCTGGGACCCGCTCCGCGGCGATCCGCGTTTCGAGAAAATCGTTAATTCCCTTGCGCCGAAAGACGCCAAGTAGAGGACCCGCCTTCGTCCCGCAGTCGCGGGACTTCGGCGGGGCAAGCAGCCGCCTTCGCACGAGGCTACGGCGCGCCAAGGAGGTGAGAAGGCAAAAGCCACACATCAGGAATGATTTTGAAAATCTTCACACGAGATTCGTCTGGATAAGAAGCACCAAACTGATTTGTCGGCTCGACAGAGTCTCGCCCCACCGGCTTTAGAATCGCGATGCTCTAACCACGGCGATCGCAATCATTGCAGTTGAGGCCAGCTCGCAAGGCGAAGTTGAGCGTGCGCGTAAGATTCTCGAGACGTCGGCCAAGGCCTACAAAAACGTGGATGGGAAGGTGAGGTCAGATCTATAGATTTAAGATTCTTACGAGCTAACGCTTCGCAAGTTATTGGTTAATTTTTAATCGTTATTCGTCGGCAAGGAGCAAGGAAACGCACTTGGTTAACTGTTCTTTCTCTCAACCTTTCAACCTCTCAACTTCTAACCTCCGACATCTGATCTCTGACCTCTGCCAGACGAATCGCAGGTCAGGATGTTTGATCGTTACTCGATCTTCACGACTTTTGCTGTTCGCCCATTCTCAAGCGTAATGCGATCACCGAGCTCCGACGCTAGCAGTTTTTTGCCGAACGGCGAAATCCAACTCACCGCGTTTGGCACGAAGTCCAATTCGTCAACGCCCACAACTGTGTAAGTCTCAGTTTTGCCTTCAGTGTCGCTCACAGTCACCGTCGCGCCGAACGAAACGTTCTCCGATTGCGCGTCTGGCGGATCGACAATCTTGATCGAACCGAGAATTTGTTCGAGCTCCGCGACACGTTCCGCGTTGTCGTCAGCGGCGCGTAATTTTGTCAGCTCATCTCGCAACCGCGCAGCGCCGGGCGCCGTGATGTAATTTACAGCTCCTGGCGGCAACCCAGAAGCCGCGCGCTTCCTCCCACTCCGCTCCGGAGGATCGACATCTTCGCGTATGAACGCTCTGCTCATCCAAAAATATCGCAGATCAACACCAGCGCGCTCGTGACTGGCTTACCACCCGATTTTGGGCGTTCGACATTTTCTTCCGCAAAATGCTTTTTCCTTGGGACGCCGTAGCTCTTGGCGAAAGAGGCTACTTTAGCCTTTCTTTGGCACGTCGTAGCGTTGGCGAAGGCGGCTACTTCCTGGTGTTCTTTAGCTCTTTGGACGACTGCTTCTTCCTTCGCGCACCGCTTGCAAATCGGAGGCGACTCCCTGCAGACGGGAAATAATTTCGTCCAGACTGCCCGCCGAGTCCCCGGACGGACCTTCCGCTGCATCACGGGCCTTAAGTGCATCTTTCAATTCCTGCAGGTCGCTTCTCAACTCGATATTTTCAATCACCAGCCGGCCAACAATTTTCAACGCCTCAGTTTGCGCCGGCGTGAGCGTGTGCGGCTCCCGATCAATCACGCATAACGTGCCCAGCAAGTGACCGTCGCGCGCCGCCAAAGGCGCTCCTGCGTAAAATCGGATATGCGAATCGCCGGTCACGAGTGGATTCTGCGCGAATCGCTCGTCCTGACTTGCGTCCGGAACGACGAACATTTCGGGCTGCATGATCGCGTGCGTGCAGAAGGCTTGGGCGCGCGGCGTTTCCTCAAGATCGAGACCGAACCGCGATTTGAACCATTGCCGATCGGCATCGATTAAACTGATCAACGAGATCGGCACACCGCAGATAAGCGCGGCCAACCGGGTCAGCTCGTCGAAACGCTCCTCCGGTTTGGTGTCGAGAATCTTGTACGAGCGCAGCGTCCGCAATCTCTCGGCCTCATTTTCCGGCACCGGATAACTCATCTTCCCAATTTAAAGAGGCCAACCTCGAATTAGCCGAAACTTCGGACTTGTTTGGTCTTGCCAATGATCTCGGCCGAAAAGCGCTCCATCTCTTCGAGTTGTGGGCTGCATTGTAGAAGAAGCAAGTCTACGCCTGCTTCCTCGAATTCGGCGATTGTCGCCGCGACCTGATCGGGCGTACCGACGAGGCCCGAACGTAATCCCCGGTTGGAAACGGAATATTCCTGGATCGACATCGGTCCCTCGAGCTTGGTGCCGCTGAGCCACTGCTGGTAGTTATCGAATCCAGCCGCGGACGTTTTGACGTTTGTAATGCGCGCGAGTTCCTTTTGCGCTTCTTCCTCTTTCCGACGAACGATGACGTAAGCCGCCACGCCGTACTGCATCGGTGGCAAGTTGAGTTTTTCGCGGCGTAATCGCATATCGGAAATCTTCTCGCGGATCCGCCCCGGCGGATCGCCGTGCATCACGTAGGCGTCGCATCGTTGAGCGATTAGATTCTTGGCCGCATCCGATTCGCCGCCTGCGTAAATTACCGGACGCGGCTGGCTGATCGGTTTGGGTGCGAGCATTCCGTCTTCAACGCGGTAATATTTTCCGGTGAAAGAGAATCCGTTCTCTTTCCACATGCCGTTTACGATATCGAGCCATTCTGCCGTACGGGCATATCGGTCGTCGTGTTGTTCGAAAGCAACCCCACATTTCCTGGCTTCATCAGCCCACCAGGAGCTGACGACGTTCAACGACAGGCGTCCGCCGCCGCTAATGTGATCAATGTTGGCGGCTTGTTTGGCGAGGAGGGCCGGGGAATGAAACGTCGGACGCACCGCGACCATTAATTCAAGCCGTTCAGTGACTGCCGCCAGCGCGGCCGCTGTACTCCAGGCATCCAATGTAGGCGCACCGGCACCTTTGATGTCGTTCAAGTTCAGCTCGGCGACGAGCGTCAAATCGTAACCGATTTCTTCACTTCGCCGGGCGAGCCTGCTGACATAATTCCAGCTCGCTTCCATCGCTTCGTCGTCAACGTTTCGCAGCCAACCGCCAAAAACCGGTAACCAATAACCGTAGCGCATCATTGAGCCCCCAGTTGCCGTTCGAGGAAATCGACCAGCCTGACATGCGGATCGAAGCCGATGACGCGCGGAGCATCGGCCACGAAGTTCGACAGCGCGTTGATGTCGTAGAAGACGGCGCGCCCGTCGCGATCGTCTATCATGTATTCCACGCCGCCGACATCGATTCCGGCCGCAGCGACGATTTTTTCAACGGCGTCAATGAGTGGGGCCGGTGGCGTCCATGATTCGACTTTCAATCGAGCTTTAGAGGTGTTCGCTCCGGGATTTTCGGCGACGCTTTCGATCTGACACAGTTCAGCCGGACAAAGATTGAAGCTTTCGCCGGTCACGAGAATGTTGATGGCGTAAAGAAATTTACCGCCTAGCGTTTCTACGCGTGTGATCTGGCCGTTGCGCGTCGGAATGAGTGCTTGAACAAGCGCGATCTGGTCGATTCCCAGTTGCAAAGCGCATGCCTCGATGGCCGCCTTGAGCTGCTCGATCGAATCGAAACGCACGATGCCGGCGCCGCGCCCTCCGATGTTTGGCTTAACCAACAGAGGAAAACCAATCTGCTCCCCAGCAGCAACAATTTCGCCGGTGCAATTAACGACCCGCGTTTTCGGAAAGGACATTCCGAGCGAGCGGAGCAACTGAAGTTGTCGCGCTTTAGAGACCTCCAAGGCAAAGGCCCGGCTGCCGTTGATTACTCGAACACCGGTTGCTTCGAGATGGGCGAGGTACGCATGCGTGAAAAATATTCCCTGACTGTTCCCGCGCAGATACGCCGACGCGCTCATCCGATTCAGGAACAACGAAAAATCTGGGGCGATTGCCGCCGGATCGTAGGAATGACGCGAAGCATCCAGCTTCAAGTAACTGATGTTGCGCGCGTCGAGTTCCGCGAACAGGGGGAGGAACCAATCCGGATGCTCGTAATAAACGGCCAACGATCTGGTCATCGGCGCCTCGACGAATGAAACGTGCCGATTGTGTATGGCCGATCGATGTAGTGGGCGATCTTAACCAAAACGAGCAACAAAGGATATGCGATGCACGTCAACCCCTTCAGCATGACCATTGGCATCGGCGTTTTATTGAATGTTAGCCGTTGCTCGATCGCCTTACCGCGCGCATGACGCCTCGCTTTTTTCATCGAGTCATTGGCTATCCGGCGGCTTTGGGACCGGACTGACTAAGTTCTCGCTCTATGTCATCGCGGGCTGCGCCGAGCTCTTTTGCTGCTCCGCCCCTCCCTCGGGCGAGTTTGTGCAGCTTCTTTGCTCCGAACAGGAGCAAAACGATGACGAGAACCGTAATCATGTCCGGCCCCGTAAAATTGAGGATATTGGCAATCGTCGTGGACATCATTTGCATTGGCAGGGCTTTATCCCTTCATACCGATCCGGCGAATTTATATTCCCAAAAGGTGCTGTAGGCCCTGGCAGAACAGCGGCCAGCCCCGCCACGATTTGTATTCGCGATGAAGAACCCATCGCTTCGTGGAATAAAATTAAGCCGAGCCGGGTTCTAGTACTGGAAGGGAATACTCAGCAATGTACTTAACGATTAGTCAGATATTGTATCCGAATCGCCGGGCGTTTTTTGAAAGACTGGCACAGAGTTTACCAACGCAGCCAGCAGTCAAGATTGGACCGGCGCCTCTCCCAAGTGGAGAGCGCAGGCCGGGATTGCGGAATATGCGAAGAGCAGTGCCGACTGAAAGGCTGAGTACGGCACAACGGAGCATGGCGACGAGCCGATAATTTACCGCTAACGTTCGTTAATTGTCCCGAAGCGCGCCGAGTTTCAAGTGTCGCGGACAAGACACGACATGATCGTTCACCATGCCGGTCGCTTGCATCAGCGCGTAGCAGATGGTTGAGCCGACGAATTTGAATCCGCGCTTCACCAGATCATGGCTCATGGCGTCAGATTCCGTTGTGCGCGCCGGCACCTGAGCCATTCTCCGCCAACGGTTCTGCTTCGGCTTGCCGCCGACAAAACTCCACAGGTAAGCGTCGAAACTGCCGAACTCTTTGCGAACCGCGAGAAACGCTTTCGCATTCTGGATCGTCGCTGCAATCTTCAATCGGTTCCGCACGATCCCGGCGTCGCCGAGCAGCCGTTTCACATCGCGCGCGCCGTAGCGCGCGATCTTCTCCGCGCGAAAACCGTCGAACGCCTTGCGATAGTTTTCGCGCTTCTTGAGAATCGTTGTCCAGCTTAGCCCTGCCTGTGCGCCCTCGAGGATCAGAAACTCAAACAACTTTCGATCGTCGTGAACCGGCACGCCCCATTCCTTATCGTGATAGGTGATGTTCGGTTCGGTAGCGGCCCAGGGACAACGCGGCATTGCGAAGAAGGTTGAGTAGTTGAGAGGCGAAACTCAAGCAAACGTCGAACGGTTCGAGCCGGACCGGCAATGACGGTCCAAGGCCCAGTCTCGAATTCAAGAACGTAGCAGCTATTTAATGCTGCTCGTTGACTAACACCATGCGGAACCGTGCTTTGCCTTGCATCATGCGAGCGTAAGCATCGGCAGCCTGTTCGAGAGGCATTGTCTCGATCATCGGGCGAATATTTTCCAGGACGCTGAAGGCGAGGGTACCTGCGTGTTACTCTATTCGGCCCTCGTTCGAGAGAGGGTATCCGAAAGTTCGAGCTTTCATTTGTATTTCAGGCGGCTGCATGTGAGTTCGTTAGCAAAGGCGCCATAGTTGTTTCAGATGCGAGCGCAGTTCGCACCAGAGGAGCAACGCGCGTCCCAAGCAGCTCGATCGCGAGCATCAGTTTTGCGTGCGGCAGGGCCGCGACGCTCATCTGGAACGTGAGACGGGAAATGCCGCCTAACGACTCGTTTACGCGCAGGATTTTTTCCGCGACGATTTCCGGATTGCCGACGATGAGCGCTCCGGTCGGGCCGAGCAGAGCGTCGAACTGGGCGCGCGTGACTGGCGGCCAGCCGCGTTCCTTCCCGATCTCAGAAAAGCTTTGGGCATAGCCGGGAAAAAAGTCGTTTGCCGCTTTGGATGAATCTTCAGCGACGTAGCCTAACGAATGAACGCCGACTTTGAGCTGATCAGGAGAATGTCCAGCGCGTAAGCCCGCCGCGCGGTAGCGGTCGATCAACGGACGAAAACGGTGCGGCTCCCCGCCGATGATCGCGACCATTAGCGGGAGCCCGAGCATGCCGGCGCGAACGAAGGAGCT
>Ga0193750_1000148_pt1 | contig 20466 bp, 15 predicted proteins | sample L1c1metaG_FD_160569 | JGI IMG/M metagenome (GOLD analysis project Ga0193750, IMG submission 160569) | Soil microbial communities from a riparian zone of the East river system, Colorado, United States - L1c1 | ecosystem: Environmental > Terrestrial > Soil > Riparian zone | place: USA: East River... | reverse complement strand
GACACTGCGGTGGCCGCCGTAAACCGAGCTGCCCAGCCGCCAGTTGCACGCAGCGCTTCCGAAGTATCTGTCACAGTATTACCCGGGCCTCGTTTCGAGATAACAGCGGAAAGCGCTGCTCCCGAACGATTTCCCCTTCGCAGGATTCTGCCGATTACGGCTGCCGCTACCCTCGCACTAGTGTTGTTATGGACAATTACCTCTTGGGTCAGAAGCGGGATTGGCGGATCAAGTCAAAGAAGTTCCCCGAAACAATCAAGGCCTTACCAACGTCCGTCCACGAACTCGGTGACCAGCCTGGCCGATGCCACTGACTTGGGAGCTCTGCGCAAATTAGCCGAAGAAGGGGATCCAGCGGCGCAGTTTGCCCTTGGGGCGCGCTATGCAACTGGTGAAGAAGTCAGTCAAAATTATTCCGAGGCTGTCCGTTGGTTCTCGAAGGCTGGCGAACAGGGACATGTGGTCGCGCAAGCAACCCTCGGAGCCTACTATTGGGCAGGACGCGGCGTGCCTCAGGACCTGGGCAAAGCCTATTTCTGGTCTATCCTTGCCCAGGCGGGCGGAGATGAAGCCAGTAAGTATCGCGTTGCCGTCTTGGCTTCGCGGATGAGCCACGCACAGGTGGTCGCGGCCCAGCAACAAGCCAATGACTGGATCAAGCGGCACCAACTCGCCAGCAGCACCACCCCGTCCTCTCCGTAGAACCAGCGCTGCATTCCCAACTCAGAGGATTTAGAATATCCAGAGAGAGAATTAGTCGTGCCTAGCCTGCGTGACATCGTTTACGAAAACGTGCGTGAGGGCGAGCTTTACGAAAAGCTCGATCGTAATCGTGTTCGTTGTTACGCTTGCGGCCACTGCTGTCCGATTGCAGACGGGCAGCCTGGGGTTTGTAAAGTTCGTTACAATCGCGGCGGAACGCTGTATGTCCCGTGGGGATACGTCGGCGGGGTGCAGTGCGATCCCATCGAGAAGAAACCTTTTTTTCACGCCTATCCCGGAGCCTTGGCCTACAGCTTCGGAATGCTTGGGTGCGACCTCCATTGTGGATACTGTCAGAACTGGGTAACCTCGCAAGCACTGCGTGATCCGAGCGCGATCTCGCCCCCACTGCAAGCCTCCCCTGAAAACCTAGTGCGCGACGCATTGCAGCAAGGCGCCAAGGTTCTGGTTAGCACATACAACGAGCCTCTGATCACTAGCGAATGGGCGGTTGCTGTATTTAAAGAAGCTAAAGCCGCCGGGCTTTTGACTGCCTTCGTGTCGAATGGCAACGGTACGCCGCAAGTCCTGGAATATCTTCGTCCTTGGATTGACTTATACAAGGTTGACTTGAAGAGTTTCGACGACCGCCATTATCACGAACTTGGAGGACGAATCGGTCCCATCCTCGACACTATCCGACGACTGCATGAGATGGAAATGTGGCTGGAGATTGTGACCCTGCTGATCCCAGGTTTCAACGATTCCAACGACGAACTTCGCCGTCTCACGGATTTTCTGGCTGCTGTCTCGCCCTACATTCCATGGCATGTCACCGCGTTTCACAAAGACTACAAGATGTCTGATCCCGACGATACGCGGCCGGACGATCTCTTGCGTGCAGTAGAGATCGGCAAGAGAGCTGGACTTCGCTATATCTATGCGGGAAATCTACCCGGAATGGTTGGTGATCTCGAAGATACGAGATGTCACAACTGTGCTGAAACATTGATTAAGCGTCATAGCTACTTCATACAGGATTACCGTCTCACGCCCGAGGGCCGCTGTCCTTCGTGCGGGACCTTGATTCCAGGTCGCTGGGCCGCGAAGTTTGAAGGCCAGATCGCGGATCGTCCTTTCTTTCCGCGTCGGGCATCGCGTTTGGTTACAATCCTCAACTAGCACCAACCTTTAGAATTCATGCGGAACTTGCAAATTGTCTTTACCGTGGCACTTTTCTGTTTCGCGGCCGCATGCTCCCCGCGCGATTTTCTGACGCGGCGTCTAGCTGCTGATCTGATCGCTGGCTCTGATACTTTCAAGAACGCCCAGCAGTTCTGGTTGCGCACCGGAATCATCTCCAATAAAGATTATCTATCTCCCGAATATATGGTATTGCAGCGCCGAGGTTGGATCACGGGTGTAAACGTGCCTTGCTCGCCCACAATCGCGCCCTCGCCGTGTTGGGATGTGGCACTCACCCCGCTAGGGGTAGATACGTTTCGAGATCTAGTCCCCAGTAATGCCGCAGTTTCGAAATATTTTCCCGTGACTGTGGTGCGAAGAGAGTTGATTTCAGTAACCGGCATCATCAAGAACGGTAATGTCGCCGATGTGGATTTTCACTGGAAATGGGTACCGTTAAATGAAGTTGGCGCGGCCCTCTATCCCGGAGGCGTGCAGTACAGCTCCAGCGTCGAATTCAAGCATTACGATGATGGATGGCGCTTGACTGAGGGCAACGCTCCAAAAACCAGTCAAAGCTTGGATGAGGCTCTAAAGGAAGCCCAGCCGGCGCAATAAAACTACTAACTATGACAATTCGAAATCTGACGCTCATCGTGCTCGTTGCCGTTCTCTCTGTTTCCGCCTACGCCGCCGACAAGCCGAAACTCACACTGGACGAATTCTTTAATTATGTCGAATACCCTGCGATCCGGGTCTCGCCAGACGGCCAGGCCATCGTCATCGAAACCGAGCGCGCCGACTGGGAGCAGAGTATCTTCCGCAAGGATCTGTGGCTCTACCGCGACCATGGACAGCAGGAAGGAACTCTGACCCAGCTCACCCGGTCCGGCCACGACACCGATCCTCAATGGTCTCCCGATGGGCGATGGATCGCATTTTTGTCAGAACGTAAGGCGGCGCCCGATAGCAAAGAGAAGGACTCCACGGAGGAGAATGACACCGCCCAGCTCTATTTAATCTCGCCGAACGGTGGCGAAGCTTTTCCGGTTACGGAAGGAGAAGAGGAAGTCCACGCCTTTGCCTGGTCCCCTGATTCCCGCTCGCTCTATTTCGTCACTCGCGCGCCTTGGACGAAAGCGCAAAAAGATGCTTATAAGAAGGAGTGGAAAGACGTCTCGCAGTACCGTGATGCCGAACGTGGAGACACGATCTTCAGCCTTCAGGTTGCTGACGCCATCTCTCGCCACGCCGCAGCCAGCAGCAAAGTGAAAGCTGACTCTGAGGATGACAAAGCTTCCGATGCTACTCCTGGATCCCGGGCTCTTGCTGTGAGCGCGTGGAAAGTTCAACAGTTGATGGCATCTCCCGACGGACGCAGACTGGCATTCGTTACCACGTCAATTTCCGAGCGTCAGGAAAAGGTAGAAGAATTTGAAATTTTCTCGGTTGATCTGGCCAATGCCTCGCCTGACCGCCCGGCCCGTCAATTAACTCATAACCAAGCAGTCGAAGACGACATCGACTGGACCAATGACAGTAAGCACATTTTTTTCCAGGTCAGCATCGGTTCGGTAGAAGGAAAGTACATTGACACGCAGAGGCGACTCTATTGGGTCGACGCCGATAGCGGAGCCGTTCGACGATGGGCTGCCGATTTCGGTGGCGACGTTTCCCGCTATGCCTTGAAATCGAACGGCGGCGTTTTTGCTGCTGGCGGACTAGGCACAGAAGTTCAAATGTATTCTCAGTCCCAACCCACGGGAGCGTTTTCCCCGCAAACAGGCTGGGCTGGGACATATGAGCGGTTGGCGGACGCTAGTCATTCTCCGCGAATCGCTTTCACTCACTCCAGTCTGGTGAAACCCGCCGAAGTTTATTTGGCTGAGAGTGTCGATCAGTTGCGTCAGGCCAAGCCACTCACCGCCTTCAACAAATTATTTACTGAACGCGATCTGCCACAAGGAAAGCCGTATCGGTGGACTGCCGATGACGGCACAGCCGTTGAAGGCATGTTGATTTATCCGCCAGGAAAATTCGAAGCGAAGAACCTGCCCACGTTCGTATTCATTCACGGAGGCCCCGCCTCTGCCGACGGCAATCACTTTGAGGCCGACTGGTACCAGTGGGATCGTTTGGCCGCTACTCAGGGATGGCTCGTGTTTGAACCCAATTACCGCGGATCCAGCGGCTACGGCGACAAATTCCTGATGCAGATTGTTCCCGATATTGTCTCTCGCCCCGGCAAGGATATTTTGGAAGGCGTAGATGCGCTGGTGAAAGATGGGATCGCAGATCCCAAGCACCTCGCTGTCGGTGGGTACAGCTATGGGGGATACATGACCAACTGGCTAATCACTCAAACCACGCGATTCAACGCAGCAGTAACCGGTGCGGGCGCGGTAGAGCACGTCGCCAATTGGGGAAATGACGATACTACCTTCGACGATGCCTACTTCCTCGGCGGCCTTCCCTGGGAGGCGCAGCAGCGTTATCACGATGAAGCTGCGATTTTCCAGATCAACAAAGTTCGTACCCCCACCCACATCGTGGGCGGAGCCAACGATATTCGTGTCGCTGTGTCAGAAAATTATTTGCTCGATCATGCTTTGCACAACTTGGGTGTGCCCAGCACACTTCTGATTTTTCCCGGCGAAGGCCATTCGCTTTCGAAAAATCCATGGCACGGCAAGATTAAAGTTCGCGAGGAACTTAAATGGCTCCAAAAGTACGGCGCGGGACCTGCCACGTCTCATTGAAACCGACCGTGGCACACATGCGTTGCACATTTGTTGCAAGTTTTTCGTAGTGCTCTTTGCTCAACAATAATTGTATCTGTGCGGCTTGCGTGCTGAGAGAATTCCACAAATTTCACATTGACTTTCCCAGCAAGCACGTGCAACATCGTCCGACTTGGGTTTTGTCTCGTCCAGTCGCTTCGCACCGAGGATGACTCCATAAGGCTGGGATTTCTCCCGGCTTCCCCAAGAACTATGCAGTAAACGAAGGAGAATAGGTATGCACAGACCAGGGTTCAGGAGTGTTTTCACAGGACACCGCTGCCCTGTCGCATGAGATCGGGGAGTGGATGGACGACCCGTTCGTGGACAACCGTGTTCCCTGCTCAGACAACAGCATTATGGAGATTGGTGATCCGCTGGTGTTGGATGATCACGCGTACGCCGTGGGCGGTTTCACCTATCACCTGCAGGATCTGGTGTTCATCGACTACTTCGGAGGACCTAAGAGCTTCCCGGTGAACCACTGGCTTAGTTTCCAGAACGATGAAAAGAATACTTGTCCCGGATTACCGTAGAGCCCCTACAACTAGAGGTTTTACGAAAGAACCTCGTCGTTGGTTAACGGCGAGATTTTCTTTTGGATTGATGATGGGACGGCGCTTATCTTCCCGTGGGCTTCCCGGAGGTGCTGGCCAGTTTCACTCGGCCGGATTCACTGGCATAGCGGACAATACCCTTGTACAACGCTTCCGCTATTTGTTGGCGGTAGGTTGAATTTTGCAGATTATTCTCGTCAGCTGGACTGCTGACGAATGAAACTTCCGCTAGAATCGCCGGCATCGAGGTCCCAGTCAGCACTACGTATTGAGCTTCCTTTACGCCCCGGTCACGGATGCCCGAGTGGTTGGCCCTGAGCATGTCATATAGCTCGCGCTGCACGTTGCTTGCGACTCGCCGCGATTCCTGCACTTTTTCTCGAATGTCTACGTTGGTCCAGCTTACGTTCTGCGCTGTCCCCGGATCGGAGTCAGTTTCACGAGTCCTTGCGTGTAGCGAGGAGTAAGTATTGGTGTAGTAAGTTTCCACTCCGCGAGCTGATGCTAAGGAGCTGTAGTTCGCATGAATGGAGACGAACAGATCTGCTCGCGAAAGATTCGCGATTTCCGCGCGTTTTTCTAAAGCAACGTAATTGTCGTCGCTGCGGGTGTATATGACTTCAGCATCCATACCGTTCTCTACCAGCTTTCCCAACCGCTCCACAATATCGAGCACCAGATCCTTCTCCATCAAACCTTTGCGTCCTACTGTTCCAAGATCCCAACCTCCATGTCCGGCATCCAGGGCAAGACGAAACTTGAGGGTGGGCAGTGGGACCGGAGCAGTGCTTCGGTTACTCAATTCCTGGTTCGACGATGACATTTGCTTAGTCGGTCGAGCGATAGGATTTGGCGTAAATAAATTTATCTTCGCCGAAGGCGGGGTTGTCCCGGGAGCGCGAATCTCCACTAGCAGGCGATACGGGTTGGATTCAAGACTGACCGAGAAGTTTGATCCTCCCTTAGTCTCCAGAACAACTCGCGTCACGCCGGGCATAGGCTGGGCGATGCGAATCCGGAACAGAAGTGCGTCTCCCACCTCGATCGTCTTCCCGAAGAGTCCTGGCGCCAGGGCGGTATCGTGAAGGTCGAAGTAGATTCGTTCCGGCTTGCTGAGTCGATGGGCCTCGTACTGAACCTGATCCTTCAGATCGATCGCTATTGTGCTGGAGGCTACCGAAGACCAGTGCCGGATGCCAGTTACCTGGGGCAGTACCGCAAGTTTTTCCCGCACAGCTGAAACTGGGTCGTTCTCGTTCGAGACCGGGGTCTCCGAAGATGCTGTTGCTTGTTGCTCGCTTTCCTGCGACGGCGCAACTGGCTGAACCCCCGCTGATGGCGTCCCGGTCTCCTCCAGGCTGACAGAGACAGGCTGAACTGTGCGCTGGATGTTCCACCAGACCGCAGCTCCTAGGGCCAATGCGACAATAACCATCAGCAGCACGACCATCAGGCCGGGTCTGGAGTTATCTGCTGGATCGCTCTTCGTAGAGATTGTTTCGCTACGAGGCTGTTCTAAGATGGATGCAGCGGAAGTCTGGGTTCTCGTTTCAGGTTCTATATCTTTTGATTTGGTCTCCGCGGCTTCGGAGGGCTGTGCGTTTTGTCCCACCACCTGCCGCGAGATTTCAGCCAGCCGATCTTCCTCTTCCGGCTTCAGAGCAGAGAGAATCAGTTCAGCCAGCAGGTTCAGGCTGCGCACATCACTGTCGTTGAAACCATACGACTCGGTGGAGAAAGCCTCCACCAACCCAATGACACTGTGCCGTCCAGTGAGGGGTACGGCCACCATAGACCGTGCTCCCAAGGCGCGGCAGGCATGCACATTCACCCGCGGATCGTTCTCTGCATCGTCACAACGCACGATTTCTTCGCGGCGCAGACAGGCTCCCGAAAAACCTGAACTCGGATCCAGGCGAACTCCCTGGTCGGGCGCAATCGTTCCCGCGGATGCCCGGCAGACGATCGCATCTCCTTCCGCCAGCGCAATCGCAATCCCGTCCGCGCCAGTGATCGCTAACGCGCGTTCCGCCACCAGTTGCAGAACTTCATCCAGGACAAACTGCTCTAACTCCCAAACGTCATCAGGGCTGTGCCGGACTCCCAGCCGAAGCTCTCGCGAACGGCGCTGCCGGATTTGCTCGTGGAGAGAAGAAAAAGCCAGGAGCGCCTGTAAAGCTTCGTGTCCCGGCGCGGACACACGGGCCTCTGGCAAAAATTCGGGTGCGCGCAAGTCCGGAGCTGACGTAGTGAGATCCGGTTCGGTGAGACTCAGGTTCGCGTTGCTCGGATTGGCGCTCATGAAAGCTGTGGAAATCGGAGCCGATAACTTTGTTTAGCCAAGTGTTAACGCCGGGGAAGCGCTTGTCAATTCACCACTTGCGCACCCCTGCACGGCTAATTTGTAAGTTACAGCTGTTTGTTCATCGTAGCAATATTCCTCCGGCGCACGAAGGTTGGCATCGTCTATGCTCTTTGGTAAGGCAGCCGCCGTGGCGCGGCTGCGGACGTGGCAGCTTAGTGCCATTGCACTCGCGTTCGGTTCAGCATAAACTTAGATTTTGGAAGCAGTTACAGGGTGTGGTGGGTGAGTAAACAGAACAAAAAATCGCGCTGGAAATGGCCTCTTGGTGTTGTCGCTACCGGTATTGCCGGTGCTGCCGTCGTGGTGTTGCGCGGGTGTTGGCATGGCAAAATGAGTTGGCCGATTCGTGTTCAGGAGCACTCCTACCAGGTTTGTCTGGGCTGTGGCATCAAGCGGCTGTTTGACGAGCAGGACTTTCGTGCCTTCGGGCCTTACAGCTACGACCTCAATCGTCTTATCGCCTGGCAGCGAATGCAGCGCGAGAAGGCTCTGCGGGAAACCGCTGCTGCGGACCAGCGCTCCGCCTCCTGACGTTCCCCCTGAACCAGCCCGGTTACTGAGGGGTTTCCGCATTCCAAGCTAAGATTCGGCCAATGGAGTCTTTGTCCATCCTGGCTGAATCTGTCGAGACTCGCCGGCTCGAAGCTGCGCCCAGAAAACCACGCGGCTACCGCCACGGGATTCACAGGTTGGCGTACGTGAATCTGGATCATGCCAACGGAGGCATTATCCGGAATCTCAGCGAAACCGGTATCTCACTGCAGACAGTTGCTCCGTTGCAGGCGAACCAACAGATTCGTGTCCGTTTCGAGTTGATGTCTCCCCGGGTTCGCGTCGAAGCCGTTGGACGGGTTGGCTGGGCTGACGACTTTGGACAGGCCGGTGTACAGTTTCTCAATCTTCCCCAGCGCACTCGCCGACTGCTCAAGGAATGGATTTTCAGCCAACTGCTTGAAGGCATCTCCCGTGCTTCGAAGGATTCGATTTTCGTTCAACCCGAAAGCGAGATCGACCTTCTCTTTTCGCCCGCTCCACGCCCCACGATCTGTCTTGACGGGGCCCTGAGCGGCGCGCCAAATTCGCAGGCTTTGGAATCCACTGACGACGCCATGTTGCGCTTTTTCTGGTCTCCAATTGCCATTTCAGCCGGCAGTCTTTCGTGGCTGATAGATAGTTTGATCCTGCTCTCCGCGGTGTTGCTGTTCTTAATGCTTTCCTTGGCGATGACTCGTTCTCTGCCCGCCTGGACGATAGTCTCGGCTCTCGCCCTTGGGGTTGCGTGCCTTTTTACGACGCTTTATTGGTTCCTGTTCACGATCTGGATGGGCGTCACACCAGGGACCTGCTTGGTGCATCGGGCTTGTATCAGTTCAGAAGGGGGAAGCCATGTGGACGAAGCAGACAGGCCGCGCTTTCGTTGAGATGTCTGCTTGAAACCTCTAATCGCTTAATCGGTGAGATACTGCTGCTCAAGCCAGAGTTGCAGGTTTCGTTTCATCTCGCAATCCATTTCCAGAAACCGGATCCCAGCGTTGCCTTGGTTGTCGGTCCACGCCAGCTCGCCCTGAAACTTGATCGAAAGCTTGGTCCCAGGCAGGGCAAAGCTGACATTGACCGGACCTGCAGCCGCGAGTGTCCTATGAGCGCGAACTCCCACGCCACCCTGACTGAGGTTCAGGAGATTAGCAGTGACCCGCTTGTGAGATCCGCAGCTGAGTGATACCGGTACATCCAACGCTTGCCGGTGATACCGCAATCTTCCGTCCAGAATCATGTTCCGCGCCGCCGACAACGTATGCACAGCTTGCTCTACCGAGATTGGTTTTTGAAATTCAAATGACGCGGGTTGAATCTTCCGTGAGTTGTGGTCGCGCGAGCCGCGAAGCACAACCACTGGCACTGACTTGTTGATAAGGCCGTTCTGCAATTCACGCACAAAGTCGGCTGCGCCGTCCAAATCGCAATCTACGATCATCGCATCGATCTTTGATTTTGACAGTTTCTCTCGAGCGCGATCCGGATGCGCTTCCACGTCCACCCCAATGTGGAGCCCGCCAAGAATGCATTCCAATACGCTGATCTCCTGCCAGTCGCGTGAAACAACCATAGAGGAAAGTGTCATTCCGTCACTCTAGCCGTGCTCGTAAGCTCACCCTAGATAACCAAGGTAATCGAGCGTTTGAATGGGAACCGGAAACTAGAAACCAGACACTGCAATCCACCTACGCCCGCGCCGCTCGTTCCTGGTTCCGGTACCAGTCGATGGTGCGTCGCAAGCCTTCCTCGAAATCGACTTTCGGAGTGTAGCCGAGATGCTTGGTCGCTCGGGACATGTCAGCCAAGGAGTGCTTTACGTCCCCAGCCCGCTCCGGCCCATAACTGACGCTGCCGGGGTAGCCGGTAAGTTTCTTAAGAATCTGGAAGGTCTCATTGAGATCGACTCGCCGTCCGGTGGCAACGTTGAACACGCATCCAGCCACTTCCTTCCCGGGCGCTTTGCACGCCAGCAAGTTGGCGTCGACCGCATTGTCCACATAGGTGAAGTCACGGCTCTGCTTGCCGTCGCCTAGGATGGTAGGTTGTTCCCCTTTCAGCATCTGGGTAATGAATTTAGCTAGAACGCCTGAATAAGGCGAAGTGGGATCTTGGCGCGGTCCAAAAATATTGAAATAGCGCAAGCAGACAGTCTCCAGCCCATAACAGCGGTAAAAGGAAATCATGTAGTGCTCGCTGGCTAGTTTGGCCACCGCATAGGGAGAGATCGGATTCGGAGCCATGTCCTCGCGCTTGGGCAAAGTTGGCGTATCGCCATAAGCGGACGAAGAAGCCGCATAAACTACCCGTTTAACCTTAGCGTCCCGCGCCGCCATTAAGACGTTTACAGTACCGTCAAGATTGGCCCGATTACTGCCTAGCGGATCGAGCACCGATTTCGGGACTGAAGGAATCGCGGCTTCGTGCAGGACATAGTCCACGCCCCGGCAAGCCTCATATAGTGCTTGCAGATCGAGCAAGTCCGCCTGCTGAAAATCGATGCGCGGAAGAATCTCAGTCAGATTTTCGCGCCTGCCGGTAGAGAGGTTATCAATCCCACGTACATGGTCGCCTTGTGCCAGTACGGCCCTCGCCAACGCTGATCCTATGAAGCCGGCAACTCCCGTAATTAGATATGTCGCCATAAGTCTTTCATAATAGCGGATGAGTATATGGAGTAGGGCGTTGCGAAAGCACAAAAGTAATGGCGAATGACTGACTTTTCCATTAGAAAAATTTCATAATCACAACCACGAGAATATTCAAGCGGAAGGATGGTCCTCGAGGCACGCCCGTATCTGCTGCCAGAGCTCTTCCCGGCCTGTCCCCGTCCTGGCAGAGTAGGGAACAATATGCGCTCGAGGGTGTTCCTGTGCCATGGTCCGCACCGCATTCCCTAACTGATTTCCCGACAGCCGATCGCTTTTCGTGGCCACGATGACCAACGGACGGCCGCTTGATTCCAGAAAATCCAGCAACTGCTGATCGCTCGCCTGCGGAGGCACATTGACATCCACTAGTGCCAGGCATAATGCCAGTGACGAGCGCTCTTTGAGATACGGTTCGATGAAACTCGGCCACTGCTCGGATACTTCGCGCGAAACTTTGGCATACCCGTACCCTGGCAGATCGGCAAAGATCAATTCCGGTTTAGGTTTTCCCGGCCAGCGCACTTCAAAAAAATTAATGGAACGCGTCCGTCCAGGCGTAGAGCTGGTTTTGGCTATCTTTGCTCCCAGTAGCGAATTGATCACGCTCGATTTCCCCACGTTCGATCGTCCCAGAAATGCTACTTCGGGCAAACTCGGGGCAGGAAAATGGCTGGAATCAAACGCCGACATCAGGAATCGCGAAAGCACACGCATATTGGAAAGCAACTGAGAACAGAGAACTTCAAAACAGGGAACTGAAGATATTCTCACCCATCATTGCAGCCCGAGCGGCCGTTTGTTATTCACGTCTTCTTCTTTTAGCGGCTTCCAGTGATGCCATAAGTACAAGGCGCCTGCCACCAGTATTCCAATCCCGGCGCTGATTAGCAAAAACCATCGATAGGCGGGCAACCAGAGTAGAAGAACTACCACTACCGCAAGTACGGCGACTAATCCTGCCGCTCCTCTAAGATAACTTCGCTCTTGGGGTTCGGGATCCATGCAGCTGGGCTCTTAATCATTTTAGCGCAGCAAAAAGGCCCGCAGTCAGCGGGCCGAGATTGGAGAACTGAATGCTGCGAGTTTACTGATGGGCCGCCGGACCCTCTCCGGGCTGAGCAATGGGAGCAATCGGCTGTGCCGTTTCCTCTGCCAGCGCCGGCAGAGGCTTTTCCAAAGCCACGGCCAGCACCTGGTCCATAGTGTCAACAAAATGCAGCTTCATAGCGTTCCGCAGATTCTCCGGGACTTCCGCCAGATCCTTCTCATTATCCTGCGGCAGGATGACTTCAAACAATCCAGCGCGATGGGCTGCCAGCAGTTTTTCCTTTAGACCGCCAATAGCAAGCACTTTGCCTCGCAGCGTAATCTCTCCGGTCATGGCGAGGTCACGCCGTACGGGAATCTTGCTCAACGAACTGGCGATAGCGGTCGCAATGGTGATTCCAGCGGATGGCCCATCTTTCGGAATAGCGCCCTCCGGCACGTGAACGTGAATATCCAGATTGCGGTAAAAATCCCGTGACAATCCCAATCTGCCAGCTCGCGAGCGAACGTAGGACATGGCGGCTTGGGCTGACTCCTGCATCACGTCACCCAGCTTGCCCGTCAAGATTAGCTTGCCTTTTCCGTCGACTACGGTCGCTTCGGTACTCAGGATGGAACCACCGACCTCGGTCCAAGCCAAGCCCGTGACCAACCCAATTTCGCTCTTCTCGTGGGCAAGAGTGTCGCGGAACTTAATCACGCCCAGGAAATCATTGACGTTCTCGGACTTGATGACGGCGTTGAAGCTCTCGCCTTCCTTCACCACCTTGCGTGCTACTTTGCGACAGACGTTACCGATCTCACGCTCCAGGTTCCGTACGCCTGCTTCCCGCGTATAGCAGCGGATCATCCCAGTGAGGGCATCGTCTGAAAATTTCAGATTCTTATCCGTGAGGCCGGCTTGCGCCATCTGCTTCTTCACCAAGAACTGCTTGGCGATTTCGATCTTTTCCAGTTCTGTGTACCCATGAAGCCGCAATACTTCCATGCGATCCTGGAGAGCCGGCGGAATCGTGTGGATCACGTTGGCCGTGGCGATGAAAAAGACCTGCGAAAGGTCATATTCCACGTCCAGATAGTGATCTACGAACATGAAATTCTGCTCGGGGTCGAGTACTTCTAATAGGGCCGCCGACGGATCACCCCTGAAGTCCATTGACATTTTGTCTACTTCATCCAACATGAATACCGGGTTCTTAGTTCCCGACTTTTTCATCATCTGGATGATTTGACCTGGGAGGGCGCCGATGTAGGTTCGGCGATGGCCGCGAATTTCGGCTTCGTCACGTACTCCGCCCAGCGACATTCGGACGAATTTACGTCCGGTTGCCTTGGCAATGGACATGCCCAGCGAAGTCTTGCCGACTCCCGGAGGTCCAACAAAGCACAAAATCGACCCTTTAGGGTTCTTCACTAACTGACGTACGGCCAGAAATTCAAGGATGCGCTCCTTGATTTTCTCCAGCCCATAATGATCTTCGTTCAGAATCTTTTCCGCACGGCTGATGTTGCGGATTTCCTTGGACCGTTTTTTCCAAGGCACCGCCAGCAGCCAGTCCAGATAATTGCGCGAGACCGTAGACTCGGCGGACATCGGCGGCATGGCCTCAAGCTTCTTTAGCTCTTGGATCGCCTTATCACGCACTTCCTTGGTCATGCCGGCGCCGTCGATCTTTTTCTTCAGTTCGTCGAACTCGCTCTTTTCGCCGCGTCCCAGTTCCTTCTGGATGGCCTTGATCTTCTCGTTGAGGTAGTACTCTTTCTGTGCCCGCTCCATCTGCCGCTTTACTCGCGATTGGATGGTGCGGTCCATGTTCAGCTTTTCGATCTCGATGTCCAGCACGTCACCGATACGGCTTAAGCGTTCCGCGGGATCGAAGATTTCCAGCAATTCCTGCTTTTCTTCAATAGAAAGCTGCAGGTTGGCCGCGATGGTGTCCGTCAGTTTGGCCGGATCCTCCATGCGCACGGCTGCGATCATGGTCTCGTAGTTGAGCGACTGGCAAAGCTTCACGTATTGCTCAAACAGGGAAGTGACCCGCTGCATGCCGGTTTCGATCTGAGGATTGGTCTCGGTGGTGTAACGTGCCACTCGCACCGAAACCTGCATGTAGCCATCGGTTTCGCCGACTTGGAGAATCTTGCCGCGCTCGATGCCTTCAACTAATACTTTAATGTTTCCGTCTGGCAATTTGAGACTCTGAACAATGTTGACGATGGTGCCCACCTGGTAAATCTCATTGGGCTTGGGTTCGTCAACACTGGCGTCATGCTGGGTGGCGAGGAAAATCTTCTTGTCCGCCGCCAACGCCTCTTCTAGCGCATGCACGCTCGATTCCCGGCCCACCACAAACGGAGTCATCATGTAGGGGAAGATGACCACATCCCGAATGGGCATCATGGGAAGTTTTTTAGTCTCGAATTTTTCCTTGGGTGTGGTCACGAATTTCTCCAAACTCCGGGTTCGGAAACCTAGTTATTGATTGTACCTGCCGCAGCCCCCATTACCAGCGGTTTCAACCCGCTTTCTCCATCATGGCCAGGGTAACACTCCGCTTCTCGACCATCTCCCGCGTCACTTCGAATTCCTTGACTTTCTTCTGGCTCGGCAGGTGGAACATGAGATCGAGCATTAATTCTTCCAGGATCATACGCAAGCCGCGTGCCCCAACTTTCCGGGCCATGGCCTGGCGTGAAATTGCCCTTAGAGCGTCTTCGCTGAACTTCAGTCGTACATTCTCGAATTCAAAGAGACGCTGGTACTGTTTGATAATCGCATTCTTCGGACGCGTGAGAATCTCAATCAGCGCAGCCTCATCCAGATCCTCCAGCACTCCGACCACCGGCAACCGACCGACAAACTCGGGAATCAACCCAAATTTGATCAGGTCTTCAGGCTGCACGTCGCTTAGAAGCTCGAAACTTCGCTTGCGGTTAGTTGGCGCTGCGTCTTCTTTTTCGCCTTCTTCGTTGGCCTTAAAGCCTAGAGACTTCTTGCCCACACGCCGTCCGATGATCTTCTCCAGGCCCACAAACGCACCGCCGCAGATGAATAGAATGTTGGTGGTATCGACGGGAGTGAATTCCTGGTGGGGGTGCTTGCGCCCACCCTGTGGCGGCACATTCGCGATGGTTCCTTCCAGGATCTTCAAAAGCGCCTGTTGGACGCCTTCGCCAGAAACGTCGCGGGTGATCGAGGGGTTCTCGTCTTTTCGCCCGATCTTGTCGACTTCGTCGATGTAGATGATGCCCGTCTGGGCACGCCCCACGTCGCCGTCGGCAGACTGCAGCAGTTTGAGGATGATGTTTTCGACATCCTCGCCAACGTAGCCCGCTTCAGTCAGCGTGGTCGCATCCACAATGGCAAACGGGACATCCAGCATGCGGGCCAAGGTTTGCGCCAGCAGTGTCTTGCCGGTGCCCGTGGGACCGATCAACATGATGTTGGATTTGGTGAGTTCCACCCCGTCGCCGCGCTGACGGTTCATGTAGATTCGCTTGTAGTGGTTGTAAACCGCGACTGCCAACTTTTTCTTGGTCTGCTCCTGGCCGATCACGTACTCGTCGAGGAAGGTCTTGACTTCCTGGGGTTTTGGAAGCTGGTTGGGAGTGGTGGCGGGTGGTGTTGCGGTGCGGTCATCTTCCAGAATCGAATTACAGACCGCTACGCACTCATCGCAAATGTAGGCTCGCGGATAATCGCTGGGGGACGAAATCAGCTTGGCCACTGCGTCCTGCGATTTATGGCAGAACGAACAGCGCAACATCTCCTCGGTGCCGGTCCTATTTTTCACTCGGCCTACTCCTTAATTTAGCCTGGCTCCCCGATCCAGCCCGTGGCCGGGAGAACCTTTCCCGCCGAGACTTCTTGCAAGTTGATCGGCGGAAATCCGATCATACCCTTATCTCGTCTTGTAGATGATATCGTCTATGATTCCGTACTCTTTTGCCTGTTGCGCGTTCATAATGAAGTCGCGTTCCACATCTTTTTCCACTTTCTCGAGCTTCTGGCCGCTGTGCTTGGCCAGCAACTGGTTGGTAATCTCCCGCATACGCAGGATCTCCCGGGCATGAATATCAATATCGGTGGCCTGGCCCGAAAGTCCCCCCATCGAAGGTTGATGGATCAGAATCCGCGAGTTGGGCAATGCCAGCCTCTTCTTCGGTTCTCCCGCAGCTAGTAGTAGCGCTGCCATACTGGCCGCCTGGCCAATACATATTGTAGTGACATCGTTCTTCACATACTGCATCGTATCGTAGATCGCCATACCGGCAGTAATCGACCCTCCGGGAGAATTTACATAGAGCTGAATGTCCTTCTCCGGGTCCTCCTGCGCCAAAAACAGCATCTGGGCAATCACCAGGTTGGCGATGTTGTCGTCAATCGGCGTGCCGATAAAAATAATGTTGTCCCGCAACAACCGGGAATAGATGTCATAAGCTCGCTCGCCGCGCCCGGTCTGTTCGATGACCATGGGCACTAACATCATCTGTGGGTCTTTCACATTCACCTGCCACACTCCTGCCCCAAAGAACCTGGCCTGTGGGGGAGGGTCGAAGTGGTCCGCTTTTACGCGGACTGGTGATACAAAAAATCGAGGGTCTTTTCGTTGCGGATTCTATTTCGGATTCTATCCAGCGCACCATCACGTGTCAAACGTGCGCGGATAGCTTCCGATGTTTGTTTTGACTGCTTAGCCAGCGCTTCGACCTCCCGATCGATTTCCTCGTCGCTGACGTCAATTTTTTCCTCCTCTGCGATCTTGTCCAGCAACAACGAAGCCTTCACTTCCTGAAGCGCCTGGTCCCGTTGACCCGCCCGCAGACGGTTGAAATCCATCTTCTTGATGTCCTCAGGACGCATTCCCTGAGCGGCCAGCGCTCGCAAACCCCGCTCCAGCCGGACATCAATCTGCCTCTCGACAAGTGCTTCTGGTACTTCGAACTCGTTGCGCTTTACTAATTCCACGACCAGTTTATCCTTCGCCTCGTGCTCAGCCGCATGTTTGCGCTCCTCTTCCATTCCCTCGCGGATGCGTTGCCGCACTTCATCCAGGTTGGCGAACTCACCCAACTCTTTCGCAAATTGGTCGTTCAACTCAGGTAAGCTCTTCTGTTTGATGGACAACACTTTGACCGTGTACCTGAAGGTTTTTCCAGCAAGTCTTTTGTCGGCGGAATCCGCGGGATAATTCACGTCAAAACTGCGCTCCTCGCCGGCAGGAACCCCACGCAGATTTTCGTTGAACTCCGGCATGGTGTTCTTGCCGCCGATCTCTACCAGGATGTCGTCCATGTGCACCGGTTGGCCTTCTCCATCTTTAGGCTGGCCATCAAGCGAGACTTGGGCAAAATCGCCTTCGGCCAGAGCACGACCTTCGACCGAAGTAAACGCGGCGTGCTGCTCCCTAACGCTATTCAACGACTCTTCCACTTCCTCATCGGTCACCGAAACTACAGGTTTGTCGGCACGCAGCTCTTTGTAGCCCTCAAGTCTGATGGTCGGCATCACTTCAAAGCTTGCCTTGAATCGGAGAGGCTCACCCTCGTGCACATGCAAATCAGTCACGCGCGGCTGCGAGACTGGAATGAGCCCGAGTTTGTCGGTCTCTTTGCGAAAATATCGAGGCACTAATGCGTCCACGACATCATTTTTGATGTCGGCTGCGAAGCGCTGCCGGATGATGGAGGGAGGTACGTGCCCACGACGGAAACCGGGGAGCCGAGCCACTTTCTGATATTTCTGAATTAGCGCTTCGGTCTCGCGGGCGACTTCCTCGGGTGGAACCTCTACTTCGATCTCTCGCTTGGTATTGCTCTTGGTTTCAGTGGGACTCACTTTGCCTTTCGAGCGTGCGGAGACTTCGGTCCCCAACAATCCAAGGCCCGGGGTGGATCGCACGCCTACAACTTGAGTGTAAAGACAGAGGGAGACAGCGTCAAACGTAAGCAAGCTGCTGGGCATCCAATCTGATACTCGTGGACCGAACTGGACTGGTGGGCTTTACCGACCAATCTGAATTGGTTCGTTTGTTTCATCCTTTTCGCATGCTTGGGTTGAGTGTTACGCTTCCCTGTTCTACGAAGTCACTGGGAAGAGTTTGAGAAGACTTTCATATCTAGCCGCCCTGCTACTCTCCATCGCTGGAGTTAGTCTGTTTTCAGCGAATGATTCTGGAGAATCTCGTCGCCTTCCACTTCCAACCAGCAAGTGGCTGAATGTCTCCCCGGGCCGGATCGGATCGGTAAATAGTTTTCCAGCAACGATTGCGCTCAGTCCTGACAATCGCTACGCCGCGACGTTAAACGACGGATATGGCACGCAGCAAAGTCATGAGCACCAGTCCATTGCGATCCTGGATCTGAAAAACAATGAGCTCACCGATTTTCCCGATGACCGCCTCGGCGAAGATGCCCATCAGAGCTATTTCCTTGGACTGGCGTTCAGTTCCGACGGCAGCCATTTGTATGCTTCCATCGGTTCCATCAGTGATCCTGCCGGCGAAAAACCAGGGAACACCGGAAACGGCATCGCGATTTACAGCTTTCGTCAAGGCAAGGTTGCTCCAGAAAGTTTTCTAAAAATCCCGCCACAAAAGATTGCCCGCAGCAAACAGGTGGCGTATGGACTTCGCAAAACCGCCACGGGAACTGCGATCCCTTATCCCGCCGGGTTTGCCGTCATCGCTGGGAAGGGCACCGGTTCAGACAAACTCCTGGTCGCCAACAATCTTTCCGATAACGTGGTGCTGCTTGATTCCGCCGATGGCCGCATCTTGCAGCAGTTCGATCTCAGCAAACATGAAATGGTTCCGACATCGTTCCCTTACACCGTAGTCGTGACCAGGGATGGTCTCCGAGCATGGTGCAGCTTGTGGAATCTTTCGAGCGTCGTCGAACTCGACTTGGCCACTGGCGGCGTTAAACGGTGGATCTCTCTCTTACAACCCAAATCCGAGATCGCCCCCGGATCCCATCCCACCGCCATGCTCCTCAGCAAGGATGAGAAGCTACTTTACGTAGCGCTAGCGAACGCCGACGCGCTGGCCACAGTTGATGCCGCATCCGGCGAGGTGATCCATCTTTCTTCCACTCGCCTTCCGAAGCAGGAGTTCGCCGGAACTTATCCCAATGCGCTTGCCCAGTCGTCCGATGGCAAGCGTTTGTTCGTTGCCGACGCCTCGATTAACGCGGTAGCAGTATTCGACACTGCGAGGCTGTCAGAGAGGAGCGTCGTATTTCCGTTGCCCGATGACGCTTTAGGTTTCATTCCTACCGAATGGTATCCTAGCGCCCTGGCGACCATCGGTGACGACTTGCTGATCGCAACTGCTAAAGGCCACGGCACCGGCCCCAACAACGGTGATAATGATGCCGGGCACAAAGGACATCGAAGCCATCCTTATATTGCGACTCTGCTTTACGGTTCTATTTCTCGTGTTAACTTTCGCCAGGCGGAAGAACATCTCGCCGACCTCACGCGTCAAGTTGGGGAGAGCAATCTATTCCACTCTGATCCGGGACGCATTCAATTCCGAAGTGGCTCGAATCCGATTCGCCATGTGATCTATGTCATCAAAGAGAATCGCACCTATGACCAGGTGCTCGGCGACCTCAAAGTGGGGAATGGCGATTCCTCGCTCACCCTTTATGGCCAGGACATAACCCCTAACGAGCATAAGCTGGCGCTGCAATTTGGCGTGCTTGACAACTTTTATGACAGCGGAGAAGTATCTGGCGACGGCCACGATTGGACCACCGCAGCCATTACCAGCGACTACAACGAGAAAACCTGGCAAATCGCATATCGCGGCGGCGAGCGAACTTATGACTTTCAGGGCACTGTCGCCGACGAATTCCCGCTTGAACGTGGCCAGCCCGATGTCGATGCTCCGGCCACTGGCTACATCTGGGATAACGCGGCGAGCCATGGACTGAGCTACCGCGACTACGGCGAGTTTGTGAACGCGGTATGGTGCAAGCTTCCAAAGAAGGGTCCTGCATCGCCCAAAGAAGGCACTCCCTCGCCGCTTGAGTCGGAATGTGCGCGCCCTGTGGTGAACAAAGGAGAAATGCTGCCGCCGAATGTTGGCCAGCCCCATGGTTCGCCTAGCCCATGGCCTTGGCCGGTTCCGATGATGAAGCGCATGAAACCCACCAAGGCTGTGTTGCGCGATCATTTCGATCCCAATTATCCAGACTTCAATACCGATTATCCTGATCAGCTTCGTGCCGACGAATTTCTTAACGAGTTCGATGGATTTGTGCGCGCGCGTAAGGAAGGGAAGGGAACGGAATTACCCAACTTCGTCCTACTCTATCTTCCCGACGACCATACGCATGGCACCGCGCCCGGACATCCGCGTCCCGCCGCGTCGGTGGCGGACAATGATCTCGCTCTCGGTCGCGTGGTCGAAGCCGTCTCACACAGTCCCTATTGGGACGACGCCGCGATTCTGGTAATTGAGGATGATGCCCAGGACGGCGCCGATCATGTCGACGCCCATCGTTCCATAGCATTCGTTGTCAGCAAGTATTCGCCCGGTTCGGTCGGGCATCCGTTCGTCGATCATAGCTTCTACACCACCGTGAATATGGTTCACACCCTCGAGACCTTGCTCGGTTTGCCTCCGATGAACCAGAAC
>Ga0193750_1000147_pt1 | contig 20478 bp, 14 predicted proteins | sample L1c1metaG_FD_160569 | JGI IMG/M metagenome (GOLD analysis project Ga0193750, IMG submission 160569) | Soil microbial communities from a riparian zone of the East river system, Colorado, United States - L1c1 | ecosystem: Environmental > Terrestrial > Soil > Riparian zone | place: USA: East River... | reverse complement strand
CCGAAGTCCTTCTTGAGCCGCTCGAGTGTTTCCAGTCCATCGGCATCGGGCAATTGCAAATCAAGCAACACCAACGCGGCCGGATTTGTTTTCATCGCGCGCAGTCCCAGTGTCGCCGTGGTCGCGGTTTCCGTTCGATAACCGTGGCGGGTCAGTAACGCTTCCAGCGTCATCAGAATCGGACGCTCATCATCGATGATGAGAATGCGGCACACTTCGGAATTCGCTCTCACAACTGCTCTATGATACCACTCAGGGACTTTCCGTGGAACAAGGAAGCGTGATCGTGCTGGTCAACGTTCGCGAAGCTGGATCAAATTTTGCCGTCAACTCGCCGCCCTGCGCCGCGATGATCCTTCGTGCCCGACGTAATCCGAGGCCATAATGACCGTGCGACACCTCCTGCAACGGTTGCGTCCATTGCGCTGGATCAATTTCTTCTTTTTTTGCTTCGCGAATGGAAAAAGTGAACCAATCACCTTCGACCGAAGCGTGTGCCTGCATCTCCTCAGCCGCCGGATCATGGCGAAAAGCGTTCCGAAATAATTCCGCCGCCGCCCACTCCGTTAATTCCGGATCAATGTTCAACATCCCGTCCGCTGGCAATACCTCCCATTTCACCGCCTGCCCTTTCTCCGGAAACTCGTGCGCAAGCTTCTTTTGCATGTCGGCAATAAAATCTTTCGCGGCGTAGGGCAACGCGGTCGGCCGCGGCTCCGCCACCGATGCCGACAAGCTCTGCAGCGTGACACCGAGTTGCGAGACTAGTTCGCGCAACCGGCGAATCTCCGATTTTAGTTCGGCATCGTTCGTCAACTCAGCAATCAAGGCCGACTGCAGTTCGGCTGCGTTCAATTGGTTGCGCAGATCGTGACTGAACTGGCGGACGAACTTAACAAAATTTTCCCATGGAACATGTCCATCCGACGCTGCCGGTGCCGCTTTTGCTTTCGTCGTCACGCCAGGAAAAACTTGTCGGCCGCCACTTCCTTTTCAACCGCAGATTGCACTCTCGGGTCGTTCGCGTGCAGGTGCACGAGCAGGTGATAGACCGATTCGGGATCGACGCCGAGCGCGCGAGCGATTTGGTCGGCCGTTTGTGGATTTCGATTTAATTTCTCTCGGACTTTTGTCTGCAATTGCAGCAGTTCTGTTGCCGCTTTCTTGCCCGCTTCAACTCCGGGCTGATTGTAAGCGTTGATGTTTACCAGCGAACCATAAAAACCGACTGCCCGTTCATACAACGCGATCAGGGCCCCGATTGAGAACGCACTCACATCTGGAATGCCGATGGTAATCGATTCGCGTTGTTTCTCGAACAAAGCCTTACGGGTTCCGCGCAAAAACCCATGCAAATAATCTCCACTCGTAAAATCGTCTTCTACCTTTACCGGCGCGGCCGTGCGGTCCTTTTGCACTTCAATGAACGTGACAAAGAAATTGAGAACACCATCGCGCAATTGTTGCACATAGGCATGCTGATCAGTCGAACCTTTGTTGCCATAAACCGCGATTCCCTGATGCACAATTTTGTCTTCGCGATCTTTCTCCTTTCCTAACGATTCCATGACTAATTGCTGCAGATACCTGCTGAATAATGCCAGCCGATCCTTGTAGGGAAGAATGACCATGTCTTTCCCGCCCTTGCCTTCCCCGGCATAAAACCACATTAGCGCCAGCAACATGGCGGCATTTTGTTCGATCACGTCTACTCGAGTCAGTTGGTCCATTGCCGCCGCGCCCTCGAGAAATCGATCGATCTCAAATCCGAGCAACGCCATGGGCAGCAAGCCGACGGCGCTCATCACCGAGGTCCGCCCACCAACCCAATCATGCATCGGGAAACGCGCCAGCCAGTCATTTTCTTGCGCATGTCGATCAAGTTCGCTCCCGACCCCGGTCACGGCTACGGCATGTCGGGCGAAGTCCAAGCGTCCGGCGCGATAGTGCATTTCCGCTTCCACCATCCCGTTGCGCGTCTCTTTGGTGCCACCCGATTTTGAAATGACGATTACCAGCGTTTCCTCAAGGGCGTCCTTTAATTTTCCCCACACTCGATCGAAACCATCCGGATCGGTATTATCAAAGAAGAATGCGTCCATTGGGTCGCCGGTGTTCCCAAGGGCGTTGGCGACAAATTGCGGACCGAGCGCCGAGCCGCCGATGCCGATGAGCAAAAGATGACGAAACTTTCCTGACGACGGCGCGATATCGCCGGCATGGATCTGAGCGGCAAACTTTTTGATCCGCGCATTCGTTTCTTCGATATCGTTTCGTAAGCTGGCACTTGGAGCCAATCCGGGATCGCGCAACCAATAATGACCAACCATGCGCCGCTCATCCACATTCGCGATCGCGCCGGCTTCCAGCTGCCGCATTTCCGAAAATGCCCTTTGCGCACGCGCGCCCATCGATTGCAGGAAATCATCGGCAAATCGCATCCGACTGATGTCGATCGTGAAACCAATATCGTTATAACGCAGAAAATACTTTTGGAAGCGCTGCCAAAGGGAGTTCATCAGCTGGAGCTAACTCGGATTTGTCCTCGACGAAAGGGCGGTTTGCGGCGGGACGTTGAAGGGTTAAATCGGTTCACGATTCACGGTTTAGGTTTCTCGAAGAGTATCGACGTCTTTCGATCGCAATACGAACTTCAATTCCCTTTTTAAGAAATTGGATGGACGACCTCTGTGTCGTCCCAATAATAATCGGAGGGACGGCCTCAGTGCCGTCCGTTTGTGGAAAGAAATGGACGGGACAGCGCCCGTCCCTCCGCGCCATTACCATTGCAAAATATTCATCTCACCTTGGTATGGTCAATCCTCTGGTTTCGCGACCAGTCCGGCTCGAACTGGCGTACGACTTCCAGAATGTAATCCAGCTAGTAATTGGCAACGAGTCGTGCTCAGCAGGCGCACAGAAGAGATGTAAATGGTCGGGCATGATGACGTAGCGACCCACTAGCCAAGCTCCAGCAGCGCGCCATGCCTCAAGTAGCAACACGTGCGTTTCGTTGTCAGCGAAGATCGGTTTGCGCCCTTTGGTGCAGACCGTTAGGAAAACAATGACCGGAGCATCGAATATCTCGCGCGCCGGTAAATGCACGGGAGATTTGCGATTAAGCTCTGTTTTCATCGTCGAAGGGAAGGCCTCCGCGCCGTCCGTCTTGCGAGCCTGGACGAGACGGAGCTCGTCCCTCGGGCGGCTTCGACATTCGACATTCGGATTCTGTCATTCTCCGTCACATATGCTCGATTATGTTGTCGCCGAACTGCGAGCACTTGATCTCCGTCGCACCTTCCATCAACCGCGCGAAGTCGTAGGTAACGCGCTTACTCGCGATGGCGCCGTTTAATCCTTTCAAGATCAAATCGGCCGCTTCCGCCCAGCCCATGTAACGGAACATCATTTCGCCCGAAAGAACCTCCGAGCCGGGATTCACCTTGTCCAGGTTGGCATACTTCGGGGCAGTTCCGTGAGTAGCTTCGAAAACAGCGTGACCGGTAATGTAGTTAATGTTCCCGCCGGGTGCGATGCCAATCCCACCCACTTGTGCGGCCAGTGCGTCACTCAAGTAGTCGCCATTCAAGTTTAATGTCGCGATGACATCGAAATCTTCCGGTCGGGTCAGGACCTGCTGCAAGGTGATGTCGGCGATTGCATCCTTGATGACAACTCCGGCGCCCGGTTTTCCCATTGGAATCCGGCACCATGGACCGCCATCCAACTCCTCGGCACCGAACATATTCTTCGCCACCTCGTAACCCCAATCACGAAACGCTCCTTCGGTGAACTTCATGATGTTACCCTTGTGTACTAAAGTCACACTTTTGCGGTTGTTGAGAATGGCGTAGCTGATCGCACTGTGGATCAACCGCACGCTGCCCGAATAGCTAACCGGTTTGATCCCGATGCCGACGCGAACGTCGGTCGGGAAATCTTTTGTTCCGACCGAACTCCAAAACTTCTTAGCTTTCTCCTGGGTGCTGAAACGAATCTTGTCGAACTCCCTGGGAAATTCCTTGGCCAGGAAATCAAGTATCTTGTTCGATTCAGGCGTTCCGGCGGCATATTCGATTCCGGCGTAAATATCTTCCGTGTTTTCACGGAAGATAATCACGTCGACCTTCTCCGGGCGCTTTACCGGTGAGGGAACGCCTTTGAAATACTGCACCGGGCGCAGACAAACATACAGATCGAGCAGCTGCCGCAGCGCGACATTCAACGATCGAATCCCGCCGCCGACCGGAGTCGTCAGCGGGCCTTTAATGCCGACAAGATATTCGCGAAACGCTGCAACCGTGTCATCCGGAAGCCAGGTATCAAACTTGTCCTTGGCCGACTGACCGGCAAAAACTTCGAACCACGCGATTTTCTTTTTGCCGCCATAAGCTTTCTCGACTGCGGCATCGAACACGCGCACGCTCGCGGCCCAGATGTCGGGCCCAGTCCCGTCGCCGCGAATGAACGGAATCACGGGGTGATCCGGGACGCTTAAGGTTTGACCTCGGGTAATTTTCTCCCCAGCCGGCGGCGTGATGTCTTTGTATGCCATAGAGGAGGAATTTGAGATTAAAAATGAAAATTAGAAATTAAAAAATGAGAACCTCCGAATTACGCGAGCGGAAACGCAAGGCATCGCGCTCTGCCTTATTCGGCTGCGCACATCGCGCACGGAACAATGTCCACAATTTTTGCGCTTGGCCGGTCCTAAACATGACGGCTTAAAGCCGTCATGTTTGCCGCCGATTCGAAAACAAGTGCCATTTCCCTGGCCAATCTTTCGGTAGCGGCGCCGCCCGTCGTCCCGTTCGCTGTTTTGCCGGACGCCGATGGTGCGGTTGACGAAGCAGTATCCTCTTTGGCAAGGCTAACTTTCCGCTAGCCCGAACGATGTGAAGCAACGACTCGAATAGAGGGTGATCTGGGTTGGCGCGATAGAAACGATGGTAACCGTTTGACCAGGTCACGATAAGCCCGACTGCGGCGAGCTTTCGCAGCTCGTCTTGGACCGTGTGAAGCGCAAGACCACTCATGTTCATTAGCTCCCGCACGTAGCGATGCTGTTGTGGCTCCGCGAAAAGCAACCGCAAAAGCTCAGCTCGCACTCGGGGAAACAAGACATCAAGAACCGTCTTTTTAGACCTCACCGTGACTTTGTTAACTTGACGGCTTTAAGCCGTCAAGTTTTCCCTGGTAGCGGCGCAATGCGGCGTGATGTCTTTGTATGGCATGGGGGAAATCTAGCTGAAACGCTGAAACGCTAAAATAAGGCGCGCGAGCGATCCGTTGTAGCTGGCATCGATGATGCCGGAATCAAGTTTCAGATTTCAGCGTTCCGCCGGCTCACGCGAACAGACTGGAGGGACGAGCTCCGTCTCGTCCCTGATTTCATGGGACGACATGAAAGTCGTCCCTCCATTTTCGAAACTGGCATTCTGTAGGGCAAGCGCTCCCGCTTGCCGGGATAGCAGCAGGCTTCCGGCTCCGTAGAGCTTACAGCTCGGAGAGAATGCCTACTCTACAACGCTCTGCACCGTTCCCATCGTCGATTGAAGCCGTCGCTCAAGGTTGTTTTGAACGAGGGACCCAAACGGAATTCCCGCGGGCATTCCTGAAACTCGACGGCTTTAAGCCGTCAAGTTTTAGATGACCTCGTGGAGATTGGCGAGGCATTCTTTTCATTCGCTAAACCCGCCAAGTCAGAGATCACAGCGCTCGCGCGAGTTATTAGTTCTCGGTTATCTGTTAATGGGGGCTACAGCCGGAGCTGGGATGGCAGGCAGGCTTCCGGCTCGTAGGCGCCTACCGCTCGGAGAGAATGCCTACCCTGCAACTGCCGATGCATTCGTCCGGGACGGCAAGCAGGAATGCTTGCCCTACAATGATGGGACGACGTGGATATCCGGGATCGGGAAACCAGGACTACACGACTACGAGACCACCGGAGCCGTGAATCGTGAATCCGGCATCCAGTATAGAACACGGAACACCCAACATCGAACACCGAAAAACTGAGAACCGAGAACGGATAACTCGCGCGCGAGTGCGTCAGTGAGCGGCGAGGAAGAAGACAATCGCAGCAACGACAACGCTAAAAATGCAGAGGAAGGTGTCGATGCGGCGATGGAGTGGCGTAGCGTAGGGATCGGTTTTGGGAGGCATGGGATTTAGAAATTAGAAATTCAAAATGCTTTTCGACCGCGGATATTGCGGGCGGATGACGGACGACGCGCAGGCGCGCAGGCGTTTTCGCTGCGAGAATCCGACAGCGGCCAGCGCCAGCGCGGCCGCGAACCACGTGCTCGGTTCGGGAACGGCTACGAGCTCGAACATGTTACCGTAAACAAACTCGGTGCCGCCGGCGGTGATGAGCGTGCTCCCGCTATCGCTGTAAAAGTTAAAGTTCGTCAGGTCCGATTGGCTTAGGCCGGGATCACTGGCAAAAAGTAATCGATCATTATTTGCGCTGCCATCGTCGTATCCGAGGTTGCCGGTCCAGTTGAAAATATCGACATGCTGGCCGGCCGCGCCGACCAGGCTGCTGAAGGCGAGGGCACTGCCGGGATCAGTTGGCAGGGTGCCGAAGTCGATCACAATACGGCTAGTAGGGGAGGTAGCCGATAGTGTCAGCGCGCCCATCCCAGCCGAGCCGCCCGATCCAGTTGGCCCAGTAGGAACGACACCTTCGGTAAGTCCGCCGGTATTAAAAGTAGCTCCGCCATTCAAGTTAATTGCAGCGCTGTTATTAATGCGATCGTTTCCGCCGACGCCGCTCAAGGCCAACGTCGCGCCGCTACTAACGGTGACACTGGAAGTACCACCGAGCGCATTCGTCGCGCCAGCCGCTAATGTTCCAGAGCTTACAGTAGTCGCGCCGCTATAGGTATTCGCATTGGTCAGCGTGACGATACCTGTCCCGATCTGACTGAGCGAGCCGCTGCCGGAAATCGCGTTACCAACGCTGACATTGTCAGATCTGTTGAAGGATAGCGCTGCATTATCAGTGACGGCGCCGCCGCCGAGACTACCGGTAGTTGCGCCACTGCCAACCTGCAACGTGCCGGCGCTAATCGTAGTCGTGCCAGTATAACTATTATCAGCGTCAAAAGTTAAGGTGCCCGCCCCCGCTTTCGTGAAGGTTCCGCCTGAGCTAGTCAATCCTGTTCCAAAGGTAATGTTCTGCCCATTGGTATCGATGTCGTAGGCTTGATTTGCGGCGTTACTGAACCGGTTCGAATAATCGGTTTGATTGCTCGCGCTGTACTGCAGCGCGCCGCCGCCAAAACCGATCGTGCCACTGGTACCGATCGCGTTTGCGCTGCCCAGGTTTAGGACGCCATTATTAATATTTGTGCCGCCGGTGTAGCTATTATTGCCGGTCAGAATCGTTGTCCCCGCGCCGATCTGGTTTAAAACACCGCTACCGCTTATATCGTTCGAGATGGTGATAGTGTTGCTTCGACTAACGGCAAGTGTACCATCGTCCACGACATTGCCTGACCCTAAGTTGCCGGTGGTTCCGTTACTTCCGACCTGCAAAGTTCCTGAGGTGATCGTTGTGCCGCCAGTATAAGTGTTGGCGCCGGTCAGAGTCAGGGTGGCCGCCGGATTATTTAGGGTGAGAGTCTTGCCACTTCCCGCGATGATTCCAGCGAAAATGCTGCTCGATGGACTGGTATAGTTCACGTTGCCGGTAATCGTCGATGAACTATCCGCAGCCGTCAGGGTTCCGCCGGTCACATTGAGGCCGCCATTCGCCGTCAGGCTAGCGCCGCTGCCGATGGTGAAGATCCCGCTGCTGGAAGTAATCAATCCGGTCACGCTGCCCGCACCGTTCCAGCTCCCGCCTGTTACGCCGAGTGTGCCATCGATCGAACCGCCGCTTCCGAAATTGATGATGCCGCCGTTAAGCGTGGCGTTACCGGTTACTGAGCCGGAACCGCTCAATGTCCCGTTGCCAATGGTGATGTCGCCGGAAAGCGTTCCGTTGTCGTCGAAACTCGCGCCGCTTCCCAAGATCGCATTTCCGCTAACCGTCCCCGAACTTAATGTATTGTTGGTTCCATTAATCGTTAGTCCGCCGGTAGCCAGAGTAGCTGTGCTACTAACGGTATTGCCGCCGCCGTTCATTGTTACCATACCGGTAACGGAACCGGTGCCGCTCAGAGAAGTTGAGCCCGCGGCGAGCGCGTCTGTTCCGGACAAGATGCCGTTCACGATGAGAGCAGAGGCTGCGTTTTGCGCGGCGTTACCAGCAATCGTTCCGCTGCTGATGGTATTGTTCGTCCCGTTCACGGTCAGGCCACCGGTCGTCAATGTGCCCAGGCTGCTGAGAATACTTCCGCCACCATTTACCGTCACTATGCCGCTGATCGAGCCAGTCCCGTTCAAAGTTGTGGCGCCGACAGCCAGGTTATCTGTCCCACTGAGGTTTCCATTAATAGTTAGGGCCGACCCTGCCGCCTGACTGGCATTGCCGATGACCGTGCCGCTGCTTAGGGTGTTGTTAGTGCCGTTCACGGTCAAACCGCCCGTGGTTAGAGTTCCAGAGCTGCTGATGGTATTCCCACCACCATTCAATGTCACTGCGCCGCTGATCGCACCGGTGCCGTTCAAAGACGTAGCACCAGCCGTCAAACTATCGGTGCCTGTCAGAGTACCATTCACGGTCAGAGCCGCGCCGGCAGCCTGAGTTGCATTACCGGAAACAGTTCCGCTGCTGATCGAATTACCGCTACCGGTAACAGTCACGCTAGTAGCCGTCAGGGTTCCGCCTCCTGTCCCGACGAAGGTGCCGGCGCCACCGGCGCCTCCTAGAGTAAACGCGCCGATTGTGTCAGTCTTGCCATTAATATCGAACGTACCGCCGTCAACCGTGACTGCCCCTGATGACAACGCGTTGTTTGTTCCTTCCACGAGCGTGCCACCGGTAACGTTCGTTAAGCCGGTGTAAGTATTTGCAACGTTCAATGTAGTCTTCCCGCCAGTAACATTGACCGCCAGAGTTCCGCCGCCTCCGTCGGAAATGGCTGTCGTGCCAACGTTAATGTTACCGGGACCGGCGAAGGTAACGGTCTTTGTTCCCGCGTTGCCAGAGGTAATGCCGCCAGCAATGCTAAGCACATTGGCCCCTGCATTGGCGACTTGTGATACAGTCAGATTCTGGTTGGTGGTTATTAGCCCGCTGAATGTTGAATTGTTATCCGTATTACCGCCAATCGTGTAAGTTCCACTAGTTGCTTGATTCGCAACTGTCACGGCCCGGCCAATGGTGAATGCCCCGCCGGTGAGCAGTGAGACGCTGGAATTGTTCGTGGTAGTAGCGGCATTTCCCAACACGATAGCCGAATTCGTATTCCCAAAAGCTCCATTAGCGCTGTTAAGGGCATTGGTCCCGGCAATCAAGGTTCCGGCGCTAATCGTAGTCGTTCCATTATAGGTGTTCGCACCGCTTAAGGTCAGAGAACCGGTACCCACTTTTACAAGCGTCAAGTGAGTATTGTTATTACCCGTGCTGCTGTCGCCCTTGAGCAGACCTGAGTACGACGTGTTTGTATTACCCGATCCCACGCTAAGAGTCGCGGTATTGTTGTTGCCGCTGATCTCGATTGTGCCGCCGCTACCGGAAAGGTTCGTGAGAGAATGAGTCGCTCCATCAATAGTTCCAACGTACCGCCATTCATCGTGAGCCCACCGGTGCCGAGCGCGCTCGCATTGCCCAATGTGACCAGTCCGGCAGTAATCGTTGTCCCGCCAGAATAAGTATTATTCCCGTTAATGGCCGTGGTGCCATTCGTTGTGTTAATAAGCAATGCAGTTTTGTTCGTGCCACTAGTCGCGTCCCCGATAACCCCGCCCAGGGTCAGCCCTCCGGCACCGCTGTTCGTGATCGAGAGCGTGAAAGTATTGCCCGATCCGGCGGCGGCATTGATCGCTCCAATTGTGAGCAATCCCGCGGCGTTGTTTGACCATGTCTGACTCTGCCCCAACAGGATGGCGGTAGAGATCGTTGTCGCGCCCGTCGTCGTTTTGGTAATACCGGCACTCCCGACACCACCACCTAGTGTGAGGCTTGTTCCGCCGCTTAGTGTAAGCGAGCCTTCCTCGAATGTGATACTACGCGCGGTTAGAGCTCCGCTGAGCGTTATGGTAAAACTACCGCTCGCATTGGTCCCGGCAGAAAAGAAAACATCTGCCGTTGTGGGCGAACCTCCGTCAGCCGTATTGTAGTTTTTGTGGTGCTGGTTCCGGCGGAGTTCGTCGACCAGTTTGCACTGGTTGCATTATCCCAGGTTCCGGCCGCGGTTGTTCCGTTGGTCGCGCCGGTCGAGCTACCGTTTACGTCCCAATAGAGGTTGGTTGCATCGGCACGGATAGCGACGACAAGAAGCGCGATTGCTGCGCAGCTTGCGCTGCGTCGCAAAAAAGAGCGGCGGTCGAAATTCATTTGAGGATTTGGGACTGCGACTGAACTGAGCCGCCAATAAAAGCAATTTTGCCGCCAAGTGTTAAGAATTGCCATAAACACTAGCTATATTTGATATCCACTATAACTTACTCGTTAACCGTAAGATATTGTAGCGCGTTAGGAATTCGTGCCGTCGCACGATCGAGTGATCGGGTTATTGTTTATCGGTTCTGAGTTACAACGACAGAATTTTACGTGTTGAAGGCAGAAAGGTGCGGCGATGGGAGTAGGCAAAATTGTAGGGCAGATATCCTGCCTGCCGATTTCATTCCTCGGAGGCGGCAAGCAGGAATGCTTGCCCTAAATGATTGGGACGACGTGGATATCCGGGATCGGGAAACCAGGACTACACGACTACGGGACCACGGGAGCCGTGAATCGTGAATCCGGTATCCAGTATAGAACACCGAACACCCAACGCCGAAAAACTGAGAACCGAGAACGGATAACTCGCGCGCGGGCGCGTTACTGCGCGGCGAGGAAGAAAAACAACTGCCGCTAGGATCACACGTCCATCCCCACGAGCACCCGCACCTCCGACCCGACCCTCACGACTGACGGGGCTCGAAGCGGGAGACCGGCCCGCCGACCAGCGCGACCGACTACTAAAAATCCAAAGGAAAGTATCGATGCGGCGGTGCAGAGGAGCGGCGTAGGGATCGGCTTTCGGGGGCATGGGATTTAGAAATTAAAATTAAGAATTAGAAATTAAAAATGCTTTCGAGCGCCGGATGAGACGCAAGCGCGCAGACGTTTGCGTTGTGAGAATCCGATGGCGCCCAACGCCAGCGCCGCCGCCAGCCACGTGCTCGGCTCCGGAACAGCGACGAGAAGAAAATCATTTCCATCGCCGCCTGTATAGCTAACGACCCATAGATACCCACCGATCGAATCGGTCCCGGTTGGCGCATTGGAAAATGTGCCGGAGATCGCATCCGCAAGATCATTATTAATAAGGGTAAACTGTTGACCGGCGGTGAAGGCGGTCCCGTTTGGAATATTGAGCTGAAGCGACGCGCTGGTGAGATTTACCGCGCCGGTAACGATAAGTTGGTCGGCCGTAGTAGAAGTCATATCTACACTGAAGGTACTGGCGGTGCTTAGCGTGAGCGCGCCAGTACGGAGTGTCCCGACGGCGACGGCGGTTGCGCCGGGATTAATCTTGGCGCCACTCCCGCCGATGTTAACTGCGCCAGTGGTTGTGCCCGAGCCGCTCAAGGTTCCACTACCGTTCACCGTCACGGTGTTTGTTCCGGTTCCCGAGCCGGTGGAGTTGTTAACAAACAACGTCCCTGCGCTCACCGTTGTTCCACCCGTGTAAGTATTAGCAGCACTCAGCGTCGTGGCACCGCTGCCAGCTTGCGTGAGGGATCCCGTGCCGCTGATCGCGCCGCCGCTGAAATCCGTGCCCTGCGCAACTGCGTTACTTCGATTAATCGTCAGGTTGCCGTTGTCGGTGATTGTGCTGCTGGTGGAAAGCGAGCCAGTCGTGCCACCGTTTCCGAGCTGGAGCGTGCCTCCGCTTATTGTTGTCGCGCCGGTATAGGTGTTGGCGCCAGAAAGTGTGATTGTACCGGTGCCCGTTTTTGTCAGCGCGACGGTACCAGTCCCGGAAGCGTGATCGACGATTACGCCGGAATAATTTCCGCCGCTACCATTGCCGTTACCGATGGTGAGCGTGACGTTCGTGCCAGTGTTGTTGTTGAGAATGGTGCCGCCCGAGCCGGTAAAGTTTCCCACGCCCTGGTTGGTCCCGTTAAGATCCAACATGCCACCATTGACAGTCAGTGCGCCGCTTGTCCCTCCGAGCGTGCCAGATCCGGACAGCTTAAGCGTCCCCGCGGTGAGCGTTGTTCCGCCAGTGTAGGTGTTTGCACCGGCGAGCACAAATGTGCTCGTACCGCTCTTTGTAATAGCGTAATCGCGAAGCCCGTTACCTACCAGGATGTTGCCACTCAGAGTAACTATCCCAGTTCCATCGCCAGTAAGAGTAATCGTTTCAGTGTTATTACCAGTCTTGGCCGTAGCATCGATATTGTTTGCGATGCTCTCGGCGCTGGCCGAATTCTGTGTGATTGTGTCACCTGCTCCATTAAATCGCAGCGCATTTCCGCCGAGGAAAAAAGAGGAAGTGCTGGAACTAAAGGCGATGCTGTTCAGGATAAAAGGATTGGCGATGTCGTTGTTGAGCGGCGTTCCCGCACTACCGGTATTTGTCGTGCCCGCGAAAATCAGGTCAGTGGTGGTTGCGCTCGTCGGCGCCGTTACGCCCCAATTCAAACCGAAACTCCAGTTCTGGCTAAGGCTCGTATCTCCTGTCCACGTGGACGTCGCTGCGATTAATGAATTGAGCGAACCGCCGCCGAAGACAAAAAAGAGCGCAAGAAGCACACCGGCGGTGCTGCGTCGCAGAATTGAGCGAGCCGGGGAAAATGTACCACGATCGCCCGGCGACGACACGAGTCTTAACTGTAAGTTATTAATCATCAGGATATTATTCGACCGGCCCGCTCTTCAGGGTTAATAAGATCCTGGCTGCGGTCGGAGATCGACCGACTACTCTTTAGCAGTTTGCGGGCTGAGCGATGCGCTCTGGCGCGAGTTATCGAAGTGCGTGCCAAGCCCGCGAGGTATCGATTATCCGTTTTTAGTTACAACGTCACAATTGGAAGCGTTAAAGCAGAAAATACGACGATGGGAGCAGGAAAAATTGTAGGGCAGGCATTCCTGCCTGCCGCTTTCATTCGTCGGGGTCGCGGCAAGCAGGAATACTTGCCCTACAATGATTGAAACGACGTAAGAGTCGTCGTCAGGTGCAGGCGTGCGCCAGGCGCCCGATAACCGAGAACCGAACTGCGCCGCCGCTGGTCCCGATAACTACGCTGCGCGACGCAGCAGCGTGCGCAGGCGTCGCCTCTGAAGCCACCCAAGCGCGTTCAAAGCCAGTGCCCCGACAATCCAAGTGCCAGGCTCGGGAGTAGGTGTAACCGGAACGATTTCGTAAAAGCCATTATCCAAAAGGATCTCGGTCGCGGATATACCGTTAAAGCTAAAGTCAGCGAGATTAGCCGCTTGAATTGAGTTGAAGATCAATCGGTCGTCCGTTCCGTCCGTGCCCGATACAGTCGGATTCAATCCACTGGCAGAACTTATGTAGTCCAGGATGTTTAGGACGTTGCCATTTGGCGTGAAGCTGGAGAAGACGAAGGTTCCCACGCCACCCGTGCCGAGATCCAAAGTTGAATTAGCCTGAAGAATTAATGCGCCGAGGCCAACACTGCTTGCTCCCGTGACTATAATGCCGTTGCGATGGGCCCCCGCTCCTTCGCTTACTGTTCCGCTCCCAGATCGAGCAAAGGTTCCTCCGTTCAAAGCAATACCAACACTATTGCCGATGCGATTAGTCGCCGCACTGTTCGTGATTAAAAGGGTTCCGCTGCTGTTAACAGTGATACCCGAAGTAGAACTCAGTGCGCTGTTGGCCGCCGCATTCAGCGACCCGGCATTCACGGCCGTTGCGCCGCTGTAGGTGTTAGCTCCAGAAAGGGTGATTGTTCCGGTACCAGTTTTGGTTAGCGCAACGGTGCCTGAACCTGCGCCATTGTTATCTGCAATCACACCGGAGTAGTTGCCACCGCCGTTATTACCATTACCAAGTGTGAGCGTGACGCTGGTGGATGGACCATTATTCCAAATATTGCCGCCGGAGCCGGTCAGATTACCAGCACCGATGTTTTGTCCATTGAGGTTGAGCACGCCGCCATTCACAGTTAATGCGCCACTGGTAGACCCGAGCGCGCTGCTGGTGTTCAGCTGAAGCAGCCCAGACGAAAGCGTTGTTCCGCCCGTATAGCTACTAAAGCCTGACAAAACCCAGGTGCCGCCACCGGTTTTCGTTAAACTCGTTGCGCCAGTGCCGTCGCCAACTGCCAACGAGAGCGTATTAATGCCGGTATTTATTCCTGTTAGATTCAACGTGTGCGCACCGCTCGTACCAAAAGCAATCGCACCTCCGTTGGCGAAGCTTAATGTCCCAACAGCGCCCCCGGAAGCATTCAAGCTGGCGCTATTGCCGTTCGCATCGCCAATAGTGAACAGGCGATCAGTAGTAACGGCTCCCGCGCCCGTGTATTGAAAGGTGCCGCCGCCGAACACAAGGTTCGACGCAGCGTTAGTCGAAGCGCCAATTGAGCTACTTAACCCGCTATTAGCCAGACTGGATGCGTTTAGAATTCCGGCATCGATTGTGGTGACGCCAGTGTAGCTATTCGTGCCGGTTAGTGCCCAAGTTCCTGAGCCGGTTTTTGTCACGCTGGTCGTCCCACTGCCGTTGTCTCCCAAGACCGATCTAAAGGTGTTTGTGTCTGTATTGGTCCCGGTAAGCGTGAGTGAACGGGTTTGGTTGGAAGGGTTTCCAAAGATGATTGAGCCTGTGCTGGAGAATGTTATTGCTCCCGACCCTGAGGCATCGATCGTCGCACCACCACTCAGGATCTGGAATAGTCGGTCCGTACTTTGAGTGCCGCCTGTGTATTGCAGAGTTCCACCGTTTAACGCCAGGTTAGAGCCTGTGTTCGAAGATTTACCAATTCCGCTGTTGCTCCCCCCGTTGGCAAGGATACCCACCGAAAGGACGCCCCCGTTAATAGTTGTCGACCCGCCATAGGTATTGCTGCCACTAAGAGCTAGAGTGCCGTTCCCCGCTTTTGTGAGTGCGAGGTTACTGCCTCCATCGCCGATAACACCTCCTATCGTCAGGGTATTACCGTTAACTGTAACGGTGCGATTTCCGCCGCCAAGCGTTACTGCGCCGGTGCCGAGATTGAGGTTGTTCGAGCCAGTAAACGTGAAGTTTGCGTTCCAACTCTGCGAGTTGTTCGTCGAAAGCGTGACGCTCGAGCCAGACGTGTTGTCGATCGTACCGACGCCAGGAATAGTAAAGGTGCCTGTGCCCAAGGCCGAAGCATTGTTGATGTTCAATGTCCCTGCGCTGAGGGTTGTGCCACCCGAATACGTACTTGCGCCGGAAAGTGTCATGGTGCCCAGGCCAGCTTTCGTTAGGCTAAAGCCGCTGCCGCTAATCGCTCCGCCAACTATTAGTATACTTGTCGCTCCACTCGTGGTGATCTGGCGATTGGCAGTCAGAGTTACGGCGCCGGTGCCAAGATTTAGATTGCTTGTTCCAGCACCGCCATCAAAAGTAAAATCGCCTCCCCAGGTTTGGCTATTGTTGTTGGCCAATGTGATCGCGGCGCCGCTTGTGTTAGTGATGGTGCCGCCGTTAATAGTGAACACTCCTGTACCGGGAGCAGTGGCACTGTTAATATTAAGGATGCCGGCGGAAAGTGTAAGACCACCGCCGAAAGTATTTGCACCGGACAATGTCAATGAGCCGTTGCCGGTCTTAGTGATCGAGTAATTGTTACCTCCGTCGGAAATCGCTGCGCTAATTGTCAGCGTCCCGGCTGCATCAAAGTTGCCGCTTTGTCCGAGTACAATTTTCAAGACACCGGATCCAGACGGATTATCTCCTCTCAACGCAAACGTAGCTCCGTTGGCCACGTACAGCAGATCTCCCGATGTTCCGGAAACACCGTTTCCAAGATCTCCCAGTCCGCCCAGCGTCAGTATGCTATCAGTCGAACCACTCGTATTGTTTCGAATTGAGAACGTGCCGCTCGGGGCGGTAACATTCCATGAACCGACGGTTAGATTGCCCGCAGTCATCGCCCTGATACCGGTACCTCCTGAAGAGCTATCGAAGACTGCATCCTCACTTACAGTCGGAACATGTCCGAGGCTCCAGTTAGTGCCCGTCAGAACACTGCTGGTGCTGGTGCCGCCCCTGAAATCGTTTTCGGTATTTACGCCTAACGTGCTGCTGGCGCTGCTTACAATTACCACGATTGCGGTTGAAGCAAAAACACGCGCCGACGCGCAGGCAGATACCTTGCGCGCACGTCGAGGCGTGCAAAAAAATGAGGTCGTGGGGTTGTTCAATTTTTCGGACAGCGTTTCCGCCGGCGAGTATGATCAGCGCGGAGTAAAAGAAATTGACCAAAGAGGTGTCAAAGCAATTTCTTGGGTCATGGGAAACTCGTCACACTGCAGTTGTGGATAACCGCTATGTCCATAGCCCCTATAATTTCAGTAACGCGGCGCAGCGACACCACAACGGGATAGAAAAAGACCAGAGTCGTGAATCAGAATCGTGAATCGTATATGGAGCGTCCAGCATCGATTCCGGACAACCGAGAACTGATAACGAAACGCGCCGCGCGTTTCAGCCGCGCAAGGGCAGCACCATCATCGCTTCCTCTGGCAGGAGACGGTTGGACGGAACCTTGGCGATTTCGGCGCGCGCTTCGTCTTTGCGTCCCGTGGATGCGAGAACCGAGGCGTGCACCGCTACGGCCGAGGCGGAAACGGCGTTACTTGGCACTTTCAAATTAGCGTAAACAGCCAGGGCATCTTGGGCGCGATTCTGTTTCAATAGCGCCAGGGCAAGCAACGTCCGGTGTGGCAAACTCGCCGGCTCATCGCGCACCATCTTTTCCGCCAGTTTTACAATGGCGTCGACTGCCTCAGGTTCGCTGGACGATTCAAGATTGGCGCTGGGAGACGGCGTTGCGGAGGAGGCGGGAGTTTGGGACGACACGGAGGTCGTCCCTCCATTTATTAGGAGCAGATGGATGTAGGCTTCGTCGTTCTGAATCGCGGTATCGTTCGGCCAAATTTTTAGCATCTCCTGCAAGAGCGCGTGCACCCGTTTGGTATCCCTTGCCGAATACGCGATGCGCAACCGGCCTTGCTGGGCCTGGCGCGATTTCGGGTTCGCTACCGCCGCCGCCTCGAAAGCAGTGGTCGCGGCGCGTTCCGCGCCATTCTTTTCCGCATACTCGCCCAACGTCAGCAGTTTGTTCAGGTCGCCCGCGGCATCTTCCAAGGCGCGTTGCCAGTTGTTTTCCGCGCCATTCTCCTGGCCTTGCTGTGCGAAACAGCGCGCCAGGTACATGTGCTCGATCACGGGATCGAGTGGGAAACGTTCCGACTCGATGATCCGGCGGATTTCATCCCAGCGGGAGAGCGCGGCCAAGGCGTCGACGTATTGCAAAAATAATTCCCGCGTCTGCAATGCGCGGTCGACTGAGATGGCTTCCACAAATCTTTGCTGTTCACCATTCCGATAAAGCCACGCCGCCAGCGCGGTCAGGCCCTCGTTATTTCCTCCTTTCCAATGCTCGATCGTTCTTTGCACGATTTCGTCGCGCTGGTCGCGGTGCTGCGAGATCTCCAAGTCCGCCGCCAATAACTGGTGCGGCGCTTTTGCCAGCGGATGGTGATTAATTGATTCGATCAGCTGGTCGATTGGTAACGGCGGTTTCGATTCTGTCGACGCGGCGGCCGCGCGCGCGGCGAGGAAGGTCAGTGCGTCAAGCGAGACATCATCGTCGCCTGTCGACAGCGCGACGATGCGCTCGTTGACTTTCTCGAGGTCGATACTCGAGGTGGGACCGGCATTACGAGCGATATTATCGAGGGCGATGTTAGCCTGTAATTGTTCGCGCCGGTTTGCTTTCGGAGAAGCGAGGACTTTCTCAGCGAGCCCTTGCGCTTGATCGAAAGAATGCTTGCGCAGCCGCACATCGACCGCGATCAGCCAATCGGTCGGACTTGGCCCGCCCTCTGTCGCCGCCAATAACTCCGCTGCTGCTCCATCGGCGCGCGCGGTATCGTTTACGCGCAAGGCCACGCGCGCCTCATCGCGCAGATCTTCGCGAGCAAGCGGGGCGATCTCGCGCAGCTTTTTCCAAAACTCGAGCGCTTCGCCTTGTCCGGCGCGGGAGAGGAGGCGTCCGACCGCGCGGATCGCCTCGGGCTCGCTTGCCTGTAAGCGATAGGCGGCGGTCGCTTCATCGCGCGCCTCGCCCCATTTTTGTTGATCGATAAAGGCGAAAGCATGTTCCGCGTGCCGCCGCGCCTGCCAGCTGCGAAGCGCATTTCGAATCGGGCGTGCCACCAGGAAACCAATTACGCCAAGAATCAGGAGCGCGACTAACGAGATTTGGATGCGCCGCCGCCGCCGTCGCTTTCTTTGGCGCTGCGCCTCTGTCAGCATGAAGTCGTCGTCGGGCATGGCTTAAAAGACCACGGGACTACTGACTACTGACCACACACCACTTGACGTTGGTCTTGTCGTCCTGTTGTCGGTCGTCTTGTCGTCGTCCGAAATGACGACATTTCGGAGTATCTCCCCGAATCTCTGGTCGATTACTTTTTCGTCCACACCTGCGGGTGCGAGAATAATTACCTCCAGGACTTGTTGTCCCAGGTTGCGGATTCCGTCCTTCACCACCCGCCAGCGATCGGCCAGGTCCCAGTTGGAATACAAATCCTGCCGGTCCTTCTCGGCCGCGTGCACCCGGTCTTCGTGCAAACAATAATAGGCATGTGCCCGCACCGGGGCGTCCTTAGACTCGATGTGTCCGAAAGTGAAACGGCGAAAGGCGAGCGTGTGTCCCGGGCTGACGCGAAATGATTCGATGCGATCCGTCCCCAGCTGTTTCCAGCCGGCGCTGGGCAGGCAAATGTCGGGCCGATGGGCCCGTGCTCGCAGGATGGTTCCGCTGCCCGCATTCCAGCGAAAGAAAAACATGTAATTTGTCTCCGCCAAATTACGGGAGCGCCAGACGGCTTCATGCGCGGAATCAAAGCGGAGCAGTTCGCGGACGCGCTCATCGGTCTTAATTTCCTGGTAACCGGGGGCATCATCCGGCCAGCGAACCGACCATGCCGGAACGGGGATCGTAGCGCGCTCGTGTATTCGATACCAGGCTTCGACACCGATCTCGACAAGAACTAACCAGATGAAGAGAAGCATGGCAGCAGGGAGCAGGGAGCCCGGAGCGGGGAGCCTCTTCCAAGCAGGACCATGTGACCACTGACCACTGACTACAGGATCTTGGTCTTGTTGTCTCGTTGTCCCATTGTCTTGCGATCTCGTAGTTTCGTAGTCCTGTAGTCTTGTAGTCTCGCGTCGGCGCCCCAGGCGCGACGCGATGGCCATCGTTCCGACAAAAACGAGCACCAAAATTCCGTAACCGGCGAGATCGTGCCACTTGTTGACGACCGAGACATCGTGCGCGCGTGATGCCATCGAGACAAGAAAGAGGACGCGCAGAAAATTGGCGAAAAGCGCGATGCCAACGCCGGCAACGACCAAAAAAATCCTTTGCCCGAAGCTGAGCCGTTTCAATTCGCCAAAAAGCAATCCGATCATGATCGAAGTTTGCAACGAGCGGACGCCACTACAGGCTTCGTTCACGCCGACAAGACCGAAGGGTAAGCGTAGCAAATTTCCTTCCGCTTGCGCGGGAATACCGAACATTGCGAGAACTTCCGCAGCGATGGCGGCGACGCTACGCATCAATCCCTCGATGATCGGCGCTTCGATCGCAGTGACCCATGGCACCGCGGTTAAAAAGAACAAAACGGGAATGGCGAAATGCCGGAGCCAGGAACCGCCGCCGATCAGATAAATGATCGATAAGGTGATGGTCACGACGGCAAACGCGTGCAGCCAGCCGAGCGGCCGATAATCCGAGCTGGCAACTTCAAACACGCGCAGCGGGAGGAGGATTATCGCCGCCCCGGCTATCAGAATCGCAGCGCACCAGCTTCCAACCTCTGACCTACTTTCTGGACTCGGCCGGTCTTCCCAGCGCAGCCAAAAGAGATAGGCGACAAAAAACGGGACGAACCAGCCGTAGCTGTATTGTTCGTTGAAGCGCCACTCTTGGCTGAGATTGTGGCAACAAACAAACCAGAGCGCGCCGAGAGCAAGGGCGAGGAATGAGAAAGTGAGAGGGCGTCTTGTAACCGCGTGTCTCTGCGACGCGGCCCTTTCAATCGCGACGGATTCGGCAGCAGGTGGCGGGTGCAATCAGAGGATAATATCGCAAATTGGCCGTGCAGGGAAACGTGCGTTTACCGTCGCCCATCTTTCA
>Ga0193750_1000146_pt1 | contig 20480 bp, 13 predicted proteins | sample L1c1metaG_FD_160569 | JGI IMG/M metagenome (GOLD analysis project Ga0193750, IMG submission 160569) | Soil microbial communities from a riparian zone of the East river system, Colorado, United States - L1c1 | ecosystem: Environmental > Terrestrial > Soil > Riparian zone | place: USA: East River... | reverse complement strand
GCAACGCCGCACCCGAAGCGGTCAATAACTCGTGGACCTGGACCACGGCCGACGCGTCTCAACCGGATCACTTCGTCGAGCACGTGATCTGCCCGGATCGGATTGGTGGCTCGGGCGGCCTATCCGACCAAGAGGGCGGACTCTCGACTACTGACGCGCTCGGGCTTTCCAATGGCGCTCCGCCCGGCACACGCGCCGGATGGACCTTCACCGCGCCGGCCGGTACGACGATCGCCGGTGCCACACTCGAACGCTACATCGGCCACCAATTCGACGGATTCAACGATTGGTCGCCTGCCGTTCGGGCAGATGGCGCAATCGTCCCAGGAGAAACCTGTCTGGACTCCGTCGAAAACGGAGAGGTCTGCTCCGTCGGCGGGCCGCCCGGTGCCGGAGGCGAACCGGGTCGTGTCGTCGGCCTGTCGGTACATCAGCTCTCCGTCGGCATCCTCTGCCAGGCACCGCCTGAAGATCAATGCGTGACCGGCGCAACCGAACACAAAGTGTGGGCTGCAATGTATGGCGCGACCGTGACGATCGCCGACCCGACGCCGCCGACGTTGAGCGCGCCGTCGGGAGGCTTGTGGAGCACAACTGGAGCCGCCCACGCCGGAACGGAGAGCGTGACCGTCTCTGCGCAGGACACAGGAGGCGGCGTGCAGAGCATCGTGCTGAGCGCCGACGGTCGTTCGGTTGCGAGCTACGGGGCGCCGTGCAACTTCACCTTCGCGCAACCTTGCCCGGCTTCCACCGGAGCGCAGACGTTGGCGCTCCCGACCGCCCAACTCTCAGACGGCGCACACACGATCGCACTCGTAGCCACAGACGCAGCGGGCAATCAGTCGGCTATCACCGAGGAGATCAACGTGCTGAACAGCCCTCCGTCGGCACTGCCCGGAGTCGCCATGATGGCGACGCAACCCGGCGGCCCGAGCGGCGGTACCGGGGGCTCATCGCCCCCGACGATCCACGTCAGCGAGACGCTGAAAGGGCGGCAGCTCGTCGTGCGCGTGAAGGGCCGCGGGAGCGGGAAGGTTCGCGTGAGCTTCACCGGCCGGCTTCACGGGCGCACGGTTGCCGTAGCTACCAGGACGCTTGCGCTTAAGCACGGCGAACTGACTGCCACCTTCAAGCTCGGGCCACGCACCGCAGCGCACGCGGTGATCCGGGTGAGCGCGAAGCTGGATCACCAGCTTGCCGCGACCAGCACGCTGCGCCGCAGCACAACCCGGCGCCACCGAGCTTGAGAGATAGTTAGGCACTGTGCCTCGGCCGACGCGCCCCTTCATCGTGTATGTGGACGACTCCGGTAGCGAGGACGTCGGCTGGCTTTGGACGGCCCTCGCGATCCCGTTCGAGCAGTGGAGCGAGTACCTGCACCGCTGGCTCGGATTCCGCAGCTGGCTCTACCACCGACATCGTGTCCCCGCCAACTTCGAGCTTCATGCGCAAGTCTGGCTCTCAGTTGAACCGGCCAGACATACGTCGGTCGAGCAGCTTGCAATCGTCGAAGACGAGAACGGTGAGTTGGCCGAGGTGCTCCGACGCGGCAGGGCGCACCGCCGGACACGCTTTGAGGTCTTCGAGAAGGCCGTGAAAACGATCGGCAAGTTCACCGACGCTCGGCTGTTCACTGTCGCGACAGGCAGCTCGACGGGCGCGGCAAAGATCGCCCTTTACGACGAGCTGCTGTGCTTTCTCGAGGACTTCCTAGCCACCGAAGGCGCCCATGCGACGCTGATCGTCGACGGAGCACACGACAGTGGCGGCCACCTACGCGCCGCACACCGAGCCTTGATGATCGAGCGCCGCAGAGTCGTAGAGGACGCCGGTCTGCGCCGCTCGATGGATAGCCAGCTCCTGCAGATGACCGACTGCTGTGCGCACGCCGCGTTCCAGAGCGTCCAAGATCGGCCGAACCTGGATGAGAAGTTCAGGCGCCACTATGAGACTGCGCTGGCGAGGGTGATCGCTCGCCCATTCGACACAGAGCCCGGACGGTGGATCAGGGGCTTGGACTACGAGGCCGACAACCGCGCGTGCCCGAGCGAGCGAGTCGGCAATGCTCCTTAACGACACAAGCCCCGGTCTCCCAGGGCCTGTCTCAATCGGGACCGTTGATTCGCCTGAACAGGCGGACGGCCCACAAAGCAATTTACCAGGCGCCGGGGGCGCCATCAAGCTCTCTATCGGGAATCCAGCCGAGCTGCTGTAGCGCTGGGAGGGTCGCTGCGCACCCTCTATGCCGCTTCTTTCTCGCGCCGAGCTGGCTGATCGTCTAGCCGCTTCCACGAGAACGGGCCTCGGAGGTTCGCGGGCATCTGCTCATGCGAGTCGATGCCCTTGACCCACTCCTCGTCGTGGTTCTTCCAGTAGAAGAACGCGGTCTCGTCGGTTCTGCGATCACGCTCGTCGCGCCCCGAGAAGGTCTCGACCGTTATGTCGCCTTCGACGTCGATCGCGAGCTCCGTGTCGCCGCGGTGGTAGACGACGACGAGTGGCCAACTGCCGAGGTCCCAACCATCCAGGCCCCAGCTTGAGATCGGCTCCCATCCGGTTGCTCGCGCGAAGTTCATGCGGTCGTATCCTTCGTCGCCGGGCCAGCGGGTGTAGGTAGGCATGTCGAGCTCCTTGCGAGGTGGCCTCGCCCGATGCGGGGCCGGTCGGCGCCCCGGCCGCATCCCGCAGGGATGCGACGATCGTGGGCCAGGCCGGCGCCGCACTCAGCCAAACCGAGAACACGGCGGCCGTTGTTCATGGGCGAAATGCCACCGATTCAGTCCCTATCCTCGGAGGATGTCGTCGCCACGTATCTCAGAGCCACTGAAGGCGGATGGATGCCTCTTTTGCTTGAGGGCGGACGGCGGTTTTGTGAGCCGTGAGCACGTCTTCAGCGAGGCGTTCGGCAACGTCGACGAGAAGGTTCTGCCGTCGGGCGTCGTATGCGACCGGTGCAATAACGGACCTCTCGCCCTCGCCGACGAGGAGCTTGTCAACTTCCCACCAATCAGCCTGCTGCGAGCAGAGCGCGGTATCCCGACAAAGGCCGGGAAGGCTGTTGAGTCCAAGTGGGGCGATGCCAGGGTTCGGTTTCCTGAGCGTGGCACGCTCGAACTCGTCGAACCAAGCCGAGCAGCTCGGCGTTCGATGGGGCCGCCCGGACCCGTCACAGGGCCTCGCAAACTGCAGCTGAAAGCCGGCTTTCGGATGACCGAAGAGCGCGTTAGCCGTCTGGTGCGCTCGATGTGGAAGTCGGGCCTTGAGTGCATCTATCTAGACCACGGACCAGAAGGGGCGTTCGACCCGGTGTTCGATGATGCCCGGAAAGCGGTCCTCGACCGCAACGCTATGGGCTGGGCCGTTCTGCAGAGTGAGTCGAATCCTGGCGATGAGGTGTCGCTGTCCTACGAGCTCCGCAACGTGGGCGGCAGGCCCGCCATGCCTCTGCGCCTCAGCGTCTTTGGGGTGATCTTCTACACCGACTTGCTCCGTCGCGACCTGGTGACGGACGAGATCAACCCGCCATTTCGAGCGGACGTCTGGACGTTCGGCAAGAGCGCGCCAGGCGCGCAGCGGGCGGCGGCGTAGGCAAACACCTGAGCAGTCAACGCAATCGGGTCTCTGCGGAACTCGTTGGCCGTCACGACGGTCTTAGGTTCATGTATCGCATGACCGTCTACCTGACCGTCCGCGAGGTTGCAGCGATGGCGCGCTGCGAGCACAAGTCCGTGCGACGCGCGATCGGTCAAGGACGACTGCCCGCTTTTCGGCCGGCGAACAAGCTCCTGATCCGCGAAGACGATGCCGAGGCGTGGATCGAAGGCCGACCCGCCATCGCCAGCTCGGGCGGCGCTACACGCTCGTCGCGTCGCGGTGCGTTGCGTGTTACGAAGGGGTCCCAAGGCCCCGGTAGCGTTGCTGAGCTGCGCGAGATCGAGCGAAAGGCAGTCCGGGCATGAGCATTCACAAGCGAGACGATCGCCAGGGGCGATACGAGGTTCGATGGCGGGAGGGCGGCCGACAACGCACACGCTCGTTCACGAAGAAGGGCGACGCCGAGGCATTCGAGCTCGAGGTCAAGCGTCGGCGCCAGCTTGGTCCGCTGGCTGCTGGAGTCATCCAGAGCCGAATCACGCTCGCCGAGTTCGTCAGGGATGAGTGGTGGCCGCATTACGCGGTGCCCAACCTGAAGGAGTCCACGCGCCGTCGGTATCTGGAGGTGTGGGGAACTCATCTACGACCGCGGATCGGCGACTACCCGCTACGCGAGATCACGCCGGCACTCGTCGAGGACCTGTGTGCGCAGCTACGCGCGGCTGGAGTCGGCGTGCAAACCCAGCGCAAGGCGATCATGTTGTTGCAGGGGATTCTCCGTCGTGCCGTCGTGCGCGGGCTGATCCCGATCAACCCCGTCAGCGTGGTGGACAAGCCACGTCAGCCCGCCACGAAACGCCCGCAGCCTCTCGCGCCACTAATCGTCGAGCAGATGCGTGCTGGCATGTCGATGCGCGACGCGACGCTCACCTCTCTGCTCGCCTACGGAGGCGCGCGCCCCGACGAGGCGACGAGCGCGCGTTGGGAAGACCTCGGGCAGGGCATCTTGCACGTGCACGCGAGCAAGACCGAGAAGGACCGAGTCATCGACCTTCTGGCGCCACTCGCGCAGGATCTAGCGGAATGGCGTCTTGTGCAGGGACGCCCATCCGGCTCCGTGCTGATCTTTCCCCGCGACGGCGGCAACGAGTGGCAACTGCACGACTGGCAGAACTGGCGCCGCCGGATATACCAGCGCGCCGCGCGAGCGGCGGGCGTGACCGGCGATATGCGCCCCTACCGGCTCCGCGGCTCGTTCGTCTCCCTGCTGCTCTGGGAGGGACGCTCGCTCACCTACGTCGCGGAGCAAGCCGGACACTCGGTCGCGACGCTCGCGAAGCACTACGCCGGTGTGCTCCGCGAACTGGAAGGACAGCCGAGGAAACCGGCCGCCGACGTGATCCGTGAGGCCCGCGAGCAGGTGAGGTGTTCGCCAGGTGTTCGCCAAGCGCAATCGGACGCGTAGCATCGGGCGCTGCGCGACCACGAAAAAGCCCGCTACCGCGGGCTGGTTCGCTGTATGGGCGATACTGGGCTCGAACCAGTGACCTCCGCCTTGTCGAGGCGGCGCTCTCCCAGCTGAGCTAATCGCCCTGGGACGGCGTGAAGCGTATCAGCGCAAAATCCTCATATCGAACGCCGTCCCGCTTCCAAACCCCGGAAGCAGACGAGCCGCGGGCTCCTGCCGGATCACGACGCGATCACGATCCCTCCTGGCGACCGCGGCCGCTCGCGGCGCCTTACGCCGTAGGTGCCTTCTTCGGTTCCATTCGGTCCGCCCGAGGCTCCGCATTCCTGGCCTCCGGCTTGGACTTCCGGCCGCGATTACCTGGGCAGGCGAGCGCCGAACGACGGCGATGTTCGTAGTTCTCCTTCCTCCGGAAGAGCGCGCGCCCGAAGGGACTGGGTGAGCAGGATGACACGCGGTCGCCGGCCTCGGCCCGCTTCTCTGCCTGTGCGACCGTTCCCGAGGAAACGGCGAAGCCCACGCTCGGCGGCCCGCAGTGGGGCATCGCGGGGACGGCCCGGTACGCTTGCTTGGCTTCTGGCGACGTGGCGGAGTGGCTACGCAGCGGCCTGCAAAGCCGTTTACACCGGTTCGATTCCGGTCGTCGCCTCTGATGGAAAGAGCCTGCAAGACAGCGCTTTCTCGGCCTCAGAGCGGGCCACCGCCTGGGCCGAAAAACGCCGACTCTCCCAGAACTCTCCCAGAACTGGCCCCCTCACTAAGCAAGAAAAAGGGGCGGGCCGGCCGGCCCGCCCCTGGCGCTCAGAGACTCCTTGCGTTCTCAGGCAGCCCTGAGCAGAGGTGCTGCGGCGGCCGGTCTGGGCCCCTCAAACCCGTTCTCAATTCCTACGCGCTCGCCCCACAGGGCGGTCAGCTTCGCGGCGCCCTCGGTGTCGGGCGTGTAGTGCAGATAGCGTTCTGTCGTGGTGATGTGGCGGTGGCCCATCATCCGCTGGACCTCGTGGATCTTGAACCCGCGAATCGCCTGGGTGCCGAAGGTGTGGCGCAGCTCGTGCAGGCAAATCCGCGGGAGCCCGGCACGCTGGGTGGCGCTGCGAAAGCGCCGATACAAGCTCGTGCCGCAGATCGGCTCCCCCGGCTTGGAGTCGTGCTCGAAGACGAGCGCGCTGCCTGGCTTTCCCAGGCAGAAGGGCCAGAGGACCCGCCGCACATTCGCGCTCATTGGCACCGAGCGGGTTCGACGACCCTTGTTGCCAGCGAACCCGCCGGTGGTCGTATAGCCGTCCTCCAGGCGCACCAAGCCCACCTTGAAGTCGACGTCTTCGACTTTCAGGGCTCGGATTTCGCTCAGTCTCGGACCCGCCTCTGTCGCGAGCGTGTAGATCGCGGCGTCCTTCTCCGAGTACGCCTCGACGATCAGCCGGTCGACCTGCTCCGGGGTATAGAAGCGCAGCTTGCCCTCGCTCTCGACCTTCGGGGCCTGCCACGCCCAAGCAAGCGCCGGGCTCGCCGGATGCGTGCCGAAGATGCCACGGATCACGCGGCGGTAGTGGTTCAGCGTGTCCGCGCTGCGGCGCGCGTCCACGAGCGCTCGTCTGACGGCCAGCAGCTCCTCGGCAATGAACGTGTCAACCCTACGATCGCCCCAAGTCATGTCACGTCGCCACGGACGCGCAAGCACGCGCTCGCCGATCTTCGCATACTCGTGCAGCGTCGAGCCACGCAGCCCGCGCTCGTCGCTGCAGTAGCGAAGAAACGCGTCGAGAGCAGAGCGGCATGTCTGCCGACCGTTCGACGTGTCCGCCGAGTGTTCTGCGGCGAACGTCTCTGCGCTGACAAGCGCTTCGCCTTCAGTCAGGTAGCCGCGCGGTGGTCGTCCTTTCTTGCGCCAGGCACGACCGAGCACCTTGCGCGAGTCCTTGCCAGAGGGCAGCTGGTAACGCATGACCCAAACCGGCTTGGCGCGCGCTTTGCCCTTGCACGTCGTAGACAGCTCGACGGTGACTCGAGCAGACGTTCTTTGAGCTTGCATCGGGACTATCCCTCCTGATGCCGGGGTCGAGCGGCTTGCGCTGCTCGACCGTCGTTCCGAGTGCCCTCGGGGTTGCCGCCTCGGGGGCACTCCTTATGTGTAGGCGGCATCCTATGGGAGCGTGGTGATGGCCCGGTCATGCGACTGACTGCCCCTGCAGCCAGGCTTCGAGATCCTGCCAGCGAAAGCGCCGGTAGCGACCGACGCGAACGTGTGGAATGCGGTTTGCGCGTGCCGCCCGGTTAACCCAGGAGGGCTGCACACCCAGGCGGACGGCAACCTCATCAGCGGTCAGTAGACGCTCGGCCGGTGGCCACGCGCTAACCGAAGGTGCACGCGACTCTGGGCCCCTCATCTCGGCAAGCAGTTCTGATCCCATATAACCACTGACCGCGAGTAGCGGGCAAACGGCCAACGAATCTGTTGGGCTGGGAGGTGCGCAATTCGACCTACTACCCGCTCTCTCTAGCCCAGGGCTGTCGCCGATGCATCCTGAAGGGCTCTCAGCTGCGCTTCAGCTCGGTGAAGTAGGCGATCTTTTTGAGCTCGTGCTTGCGTCTTCGATCTCCAATCCATGCGGCAGTCGAGTCCCTGAAACAGGGACTGCCGCAACCGCAACCGTCGCCCAGGCGGGGAGAGTGCTGCTGGCCATTATGTCGAGAAGTCGTGGCGGCGGTTCGATGTCGAGCTCCGGCTACTCGACGACCTTGGGTGGGAGCAGGAGCCGAGGCGGACCGGCTTCGAGCGGACGTTATGACGCCAACCGGTGAGCCCTACGGGCGCCGCCCATGTAGAGTGTCTGCGGAGGGCCCTTCCCCCTCGTCACCGCGCTTCCCAGTCGAGTTTGAGTGCGATGACCACCTCAGATAAAGGTCATAACACTGGGGAGGGACCGACAGAACAACGAGGATCACACCTACCAGTCCGAGCGCATCCCACGGTCCAGTCGAATGAGCACCGGAGTCTCGTATGATGGCGCTAACGAGTGTCAGCGGTACTGCAACGGCAATCGTGAGTCGAGAAATGTGCCTTACGATGGGCCGACGATAAAGTGCAGATGTGTTTCTAATCCACCTCATATGAAGGTCCGTGCGTGGCATCCTCAGCGTACGTGTTCCGAAACGTATCGCCCAGCACCGTAGATCCCGCATCCCACGCCTGATACTGGATTCGTCCAGCCGAGCGTAGCACAAAGAGCATCCCATGGTTCCCACGGGCTACCGCTTTCTTTCTGATATTTTTCGCAATATTTCTTCAATGAACCCCACTTACTCTTAGGACGCGTATTACAAATAAAAGCGGGCGGGACGCCAGGATTTTCTAGATTGCGAAATGGGTGGCCACCGCCACCTACTTCATGGCCGGCAGGCACTTCGCCGCGAGACGCCAGGAGTTCCAAAAGCGACGACGCACAGCCCATCGCGTATTCTTCCGTATACGTTTTGGGTGTGCTGCAGGAGCCCCCGGCAGCAATAGCCGCGGCAAGGATTCGTTCCGATTCTGCGCGCGCCGCGGCTTCTTCAGCCGCTTTGATCGCTGAGAGTTCAGCTTGTCGCGCTTCAACGGCTGCGGCGGCCGCGGCTTCCGAGCCGATGATCTCCCATTCTTCAACCGAAGCGGTGTATGCGCCGCTTGGGTCCGCGGTGTTCACAGGGTCCCCATACGTGTAGGCATACGCGTTCGCCGAGCCGCCTTCAATGGGGTCTTCCTGAAGAAAGCGACCGAGCTGCGGGACGTAGGACCGCACGCCCATCGCGATCACTCCCGTGGGCAGTTCAGTCGAGCGCTCGTCGGCTCCGAGCCACGAATACTTTGGAGGGGTGGCGGTGCGGGGTACGCCGTACTCGGTGGGGTCATTCGTCGAAAGGAGTTTTGTTTCTGTTTCGCTGAGCGATGTGGTCGCCACGACGTCTCCGTGTAGGTCGGCGAGCTGAAGGACGGGCGCTTCTCCACTGCGCTGCACTGCGGCTAGCCCACCGATGATGCCTGAAACGTTACGTGTCCATCGTCCGGACGGCATTTCGACGATCCAGGCCGGCGCGTCGCCGGGGCCGGCATAGTGCGAGATCACATCCGAGCTTGCTTTCCCGGTGCCAACGGTTTCGCGCGTGCGCCCGGCCGGGTCGAGGCTGTAGGTGAGTGTCTGCCCGTTTTGGGTCTGGCTTTGTAGCTGATTGTCAACGTAGTAGGCACTCGTCAGTTCCGAGCCGCCCGCGTCAGCGGCAGGAAGGGTCAGTGTGTTGCCGAACGGATCGTATTTCACGCCCTGATCACTCAGGCGGTCGCCTTGGTCGCTTGTGTGTTTTTCAACTGTCCCTCCTTCGGCTACACATTCGCCCTGGGGCCCCGGAGGCCGCACCGTGAGGCTTGTCCGGTTTGTATCTTCGTCAAGGCCGTACAGCCGTGTGGTACAGCCTTGACCGGCAGGTGTGTCCTTTACTTCTACCAGCCGGCCGGGCGTGTCGTAGCGAAGGCTTTGAGAGGACAGCGTGCTGTTGTGGGTGAGCACCTTGCCTTCGATCGAAGGCACGACGCTTTCGCTGAACAACGTGCAACCGCTCGTGCAGTGCGTAGTCTTTATGTATTGCAGGGAGGTCGCCATTCCGGTGGAGTCCACCGAAAGCGTCGCCGTCATACCATTCGGGTAGGTCTGGCTCGTCGGGTTCCCGCCGACGTCCCAGCCCGCCGTGAAGGTGCCCACGGCAGAGTCCACGAGTGTTGTGGGCTCGCCGGTGGTCGTGTCGTAGCTGAAGCTTTGGCTGCCCTTGCCATCATTGACGGTTTCTGGGCGTCCGTCCACGTCCCAGCTATACGTCGATTCGCTGCCATCGGCGTCCTTGTAGTTGGTCATCTGCCCAAGGCTATTGAGCGTAGTCGAGACGGTCTGCACCGTTTCTCCGCTGCCAGTGCTCTGCTTCATCAGCGCTCCCGTTTGTGTGCTGTATTCGTTGGCAACGGTCGATAGGGCGACGCCGACCGAGGAGCTGATCGACGATGTAAGCGGGCGCCCGGCTTCGTCGTAGGTAGCGCTTGAGGAGCGTGTGTCAGAACCGGTGACCGAAGTGCTGGTCAGCGGCTCAAGCCAAAGGTTGTACGAGCTCGTCGTGCTGGTCGCAATCGGGGGAAGCGCGCCTTCAGGCTGGGCCGCGGGACGAGTCTGGCACGCCATCCCTGCCCATTCCGGGTGTTCACCGCAAGCCAAAGCTTGTGCGTTGGGCCCCGAGGAGTAGTAGATCATCTGCGTGTCGTGGGCGGTCGGTTTGCCCGAGACGTCATAGCCGCTGCCGTGTGGCGTCCACTCTGCGATGCGATCGGCTTCGCTATCTGCCGTCCACACATCGCTTTCAAGATCCATGGCAACCGCGCTCACTGCGCCGAACTGGCCTTCACCGCTGCCTGCTTTGCCAATGGTCTGTAGGAACGCCCCGGTGGGACCAAACTCCTCGATCCGGTCGTTGCCGGTGTCGGCGACCCACAGATCGCCCGCCGAATCGACCGCGAGCCCAGTCGGTTGGCTCAGCTGGCCGTTGCCGGACCCTGCGGTGCCGAAACTTCTCACGAAATTACCGGCGGGCGTGTACTGGTAAATGCTGTTTTTCGTGGAGTCGGTGGTGTATACGTCGCCTTCGGCCCCGACCACAACATCGCGTGGACTGCTGAGCTGCCCCACCCCGGCCGCTAGAATGTTTGACCATTCGAATTCTTCGGTGGCGTGGTTGTACGCATATCTCACGAGCCTATGGTTGCCCGTATCTGCGATCCATATGTGCCATTGGCTATCGAACGCGAGCCCCTGAGGTTCCTTCAGAAGGCTTTCCGGGATTAGCGTAGTTCCGGCGGCCTGTGCCCGGTAACCTCCCGTCGATTTAAACTTCTCGATGCGGTTATTGCCAGTGTCGGCTACCCACAGATTTTCTTCTGGATCGATCGTGATCCCGTGAGGTGCTTTGAACGTGTTGCCTTCCGTGGGCGTGTTGCTCAGTCTGCCTATGTTCTTGAGATGTTTGCCTTCGGGGTCGAACTCCTGAAGGCGGTTGTTGGCGGTGTCTGCTACCCAAGGATCGCCGACTGAGTTCACGGCTATCCCCTGCGGCATCTGAAACTTGCCGCTGGTCGTACCTTCTTTGCCGAACTGGAACTTGAAGAAGTAGCCGTTCGCTTCGCCGGCTGCACCGGCAGCGGGCTGGCGCGTTTCGGTCACGTTGCCGCTCTTGGGATCGTACAGCGTTGTGTGGACCAGTTTTGCCCCACTCGGGTCGATCGTCGTGGAGGTCGGTTTGCGCAGCGTCCAGCCGAGGTTGTTCTGGCCGTTGTAGGCGCGCAGCACGGTCTGGATATCTTCTTCTTTGCCCGCGACGAGCGCTGCGCGCGTCGTCTTCGTAACGAGGTGATAGGGGCCACCTTCTGAGGGAGCTCCTTCGTCGTAGAAGTACTTTGTGCTCTTGCGGGCGAGCACCTGGGAGCCACTTGACAGCTTGACGGTGTGCTGCGGCCCGAGACTGCTCAGCAGGAGGCTGCCTTCGCTGCCGTAGGTGCTCTGTTCGTCTAGCAGCTTTGAGGCTTCCGCCGATTTGGCGCCTTCGCTCAGCGCAGTCTGGCGGTTGTCGGGACTGAGCGAGCGCACGACGTCGTTGTATTCGTTGTATTCGGCGGTAGAGATGCCGCCGCTTGGCGCCGCCACGTTGACTGAGCGGTCGTTTGCATCCAAGTAGTAAACAGTGGCGCGGCGGTAGTCCTGAGCGGGCCACCCCTCGGGCTCGTCGGGCGGATAGACCGCCGTCGCTTCGGCGGGGATGTCTTCCTGCGCCCAGGCCGCGACTTCGGTTTTGCCCATGCCGTGCGGCGCCCCGGCGCCAGACACCGGCCCTTCGTAGTCAAATGTCCAGATCGCGCTCGTCCCGGGGCTGGGCGGTTCGGGCTTGGCGCTGCTGGGCGTGCCGCTGGCAACCGTTGCCGTCACGGCGCTTGACGCGTTGACGGTCCCACCAGCGTTGGTGGCTGTGACCAGCGCCATCAGCGTGCGCCCGGCATCTGCGGTGACCGGGTAGTAGCTCTGATTGACCGCGCCCGGGATCGCCGCGCATTCTTTGCCGGCAGCGCTGCAGCGCTCCCACTGATAGCCGTAGGCAAGCGGGCTATTGCTCCATGAGCCGCTGCTCGTGACACTTAGCTTGATCCCGACGGCCGGTTTGGTGCTCGACAGCGACGGGGCCGCGCTGTTGCTCGGTGCTTCACCGCTCCCCAACGCCGTCGAAGCGCCGGGACGGATGACCGAGACGACGCGACCGGTGTTCGCGTCCGCGGCACTCGTCCCGTAGTGGAAGATCCAGGGCTGGCGGCCGGGTAGCGATTCGACCGTGACGTGGTTTTCTGCGTCATAGCCGTAGGTACGCTTGAGCGCCGGGGACACGCGCGGGTCCCACTCGGCACGCAGTCGCCCGCGCGAGTCGAACGCGTACTGCGCGACGACCGTGGTAGTCACTTCGCCTTTGGCCGGGTCCCAAGCGACGTAGGAGACCTTTGAGAGGCGCCCGTTGAAGTCTCCCCACTGGCTCGGGCCTTCTCCCGTGGCCGTCGTGCTCGTCGCGTAGGTGAAGGTGAGGGCACGACACCCCTTCGCGAGTTTTGTCGGACATGAGACTCCGGCTGGTATCGGTGCCAGCTCCTGGGTCGGCTCGGTCACGCCTTTGGTGGTCTTAAAGGTGAAGGTGATCCCGGCGGCGCCCCCAGCGCCCGAGGCTTCTGCCGGATACCATTTGCTCGGGTCTCCGTTGGTGGCGTGGGTGAAGGTGACAACGCCGCCGCCGGCAGTAAGCACGTATTCGACCACTCCTGCGGAGACGCGTTCGTGCAGCGATAGGTTGCCGTCGCCGCTGGGAGCGTTATAGCCGCCTTTGCCGTCGCTGACAAAAGCGCTCTGGCCCGAGCTCGTCGCCAGCAGGATGAGGCCGCTGGGCGTCTTTGTAAGGGACTGCTGCGCGCCGATTCCCATGCTCCACTGCGGCCCGAGCGGGCCTTCGGCGCCGCTTGAGAGGTGGCGTGAGCGATAGGTGCGGTTGACGAGCAGCGGGGCGCCTGGAGTAGGAATCGACACGTCGGCGGCGCCGAGGTTGAGCTCGCCGGTCACGGGGTTGACCGCTCCCGGCCCGACTTCGATCGGGGCCGCATGATGCACGGTCAGCGGGAAGGCTTGCGTCGTGACATTGCCGGCGTTGTCGGTGGCGACGACCGTGAGCGTGTGCTTGCCTGCGCCGAGTTCTTCGACGCTCTGAGTCAGTTCTTCGCCGGTGGCGGCGCACGGCCCCGGTGAGCATTTTCCCGACGCTTTGCCGAGCTGCTGGCCGTCGAGGCTGACGGTCAACGAAGCGATGCCAGAGCTTTTGGTCGCGCCGCTTCCGTCGCTTGCTTTCGCCTGGAGCTTGATCTGCGACTGAGCATCGGTTACTTCGCCCGAGCTCGGCAGCCCCGTCAAGGTCAGATCGTGGGGTGGCGCGTTGTCAATTTTGATGGTCGCTGAGCTTGGCGCGGATTTGAGTCCGACGCCATCTTCGACGCTCGTTTCGACTGTGTCTTCGCCTTCCGGCAGCTGCGCGGATTGTGAGACGGCAAGCAGCGAGTAGGAGAGCGGTCTAGTGGGAGAGCCGCTTTCGCAGGTTGTGCCCATGCCCCAGCACTCGTTGCACTGGACTCCGTGTCCCGAGCACCAGTTCGCACGCCAGCTTTCTTTCTGGCCGGAGAAACCCCAGGCGGGGTTGTTGGGAGACGTAACGCTCCAGACTTTGACGCCGATTCCGGGATCGTAGGCGCGCGCCGCGACCGTGAAGGATTCCCGCAAAGGGGACGCGGTCGATGACCAGACGCCCGGGTAGAGCGCGTTGGTCTTGCCTTCGACCGTCTGATCGGTGGTGTCGATCGTCGAACTCGGCCCCTGTTCCTGCCCGACCCGTACTTCAGCTTTACGGAGTCGGTTGTCGATCCAGTTGTAGGTTTCTTCAAGTGTGGTGTCCTGGAGGATGACGGCATTGTGGCGATTGTTGGCGGTGACTTGGTGAGGACTGCAGCTGTTCGTGCAGAGGGTGACGGTTTCCACAAAGCCAGGGAGAACCAGTTCGCCAGCTTCGACGCCGCTTGCAGGGGATTCGATGCGAAGGCCGGTGCGAACGGTACGCAAGCCATGCGAGTTGAGGCTATAGTTCAAGAGTTCATTGGTGATGGTGGTTGCGTAGACGGTCGATTCCCCCTGCGTGGGATAGACGAACTCGCCGAAGAGACCGGCAGGCGTGATTTGCTGCATGGTTCCCCCCGCCAGGTCGTAGCCGCATTCGGGGAAACACCGGCCGTGATTGAAATAGCCGTTCGTCGCGAACGCCCAGTTGCCCGGTTCAAGTTCAAGCGTAGTGTCAATCACTTCCGGGTCGACAACAATCGGGTACTGATAGGAACCCGAGCGATGGTTCACCGTCAACGTCAAGCTCGTCCCGTGAAGGTGCATCGCGACCGGGACCGAGGTGCCCGCGGCGTCGGTGGCGACTGGCGGAGGAACTGCGGCGATGACCTGGCCCGCGAGGACGACCTCGATGTATGAATCCGCGACCTCAACGAGGTGCGCGCCTGAAGGCAGCCCGAGGCTGAAGTCCAACTGCTCCGGGCTTTCCTCAGAGCGAAGCACGCTGTCGAGATCGACCCCAGTGGTCGTCGGCTTGGCCAGCGTATCGGTGTCGGCTTGCGTGTTGGCGTAGAGCACTACGCTTCCTGCGGCGTCCCCAGAGCCGTTCATCGGCGTCCCGTCTTCGGCCAGAGGTGTGAGAGTCGTCGTGACGCCCCCAGTGCCAATGACGGATGCGCCCCGGTCGAGCTGTTCGGGGATCTCGACGTGAGCGGCTGACAGAGCCGGCCGGAATGCTCCGCCGACTTGGGTGAGGGCAAGGTTGATCGGGGTGCGTCGTCCGGGCGCGGTTTCGATGGCGATTGGCTCAGTCGACTCGATGACTCCCCGCCTCCCGTCGCCGAGGTCAACAGTCGCCGCGCTATTCGTCGGGTAGCCCGTTATGTGCTGACCGGGTAGCAGCGAGGGGGGGCCGCCTGCGGGCTCGTTTACTATCTGGGGGAACGCTTCTTCGATTACGCTCTGCGTCTGCGCAGCATCGAGGTGGCGAAACGCCGTGCGCGAGGTTTCACGGGAGGCGACGAGCTCCGGACTCGCGAGCCCGGCTTCTTTTCGAGCTTCTAGCTGTTCGCCTTCTGTCGGTGAGCCCATTATCACTAGTCCGCCAGAGAGCAGCGAAGATGGTTCTGTCGAGGCCGTCGGGGACGAGTTGGACATCGTGTTCGCGTCCGCGGTCGCGTTCGACGCGAGAAGGCCAACCCAAAAAAACGCATAACCAAGCGCGGCACAAATGAGGAGTGCGAGGACTACGCGGAGATAACCTCGCGCGAGTCTGGTCTGCCGCGGCGCCGGATGGGCTGGCCTCATGATCCGTTTCCCCCTAGTTCGAGCTTCATTAGTGTCCCGGTGCGTCGTGTGGGTATGCCAGCATGGCCTACAGGCGAATCTGGCTCCACTCCCCCGGCTCGGCATAAGCCGACGACTACGTGATGCCGACTTTCTCAGTGTCGGGGGCGGGACCAGTCGGCGCGACCTTATTCACATCAGTAGGGCGTCGTCAAGATAAACATATGAGACAGATAATTAGACCCATCGAGGCGCTTGGTTGGCAAGCCCTTCAGACGCCTGAATAGGGGCACTTGCATCCTTCACGGAGCCTCGGCGGGGCCAGGAAGATCGGAGAGAAGGAGGTTCACATGCACCCCCAGGGCGACTGCGAGCGGATCGAGAGTCGAAATGCGCGGCTCTCGCTTGGCTCCCTCGATGCTTGCAATCGTAGGCCGGGCCATACCGCTGGCGCGTGCAAGCTGCTCCTGAGTGAGGCCAGCGCGTTTGCGCTCGCGACTTAGATTTGCGGCCAGCGTCTCGCGGATCTTTCGAGCACGACCGGCCCTGCTGACCTTTGCCGCACCGGGCCCGAAGTGTCTCGGCGCCGCATCGGAGCTGAGATTCATTGCACTCCGCTCGGCGGCAGATGGACACTCGTCGACTCGGCGCGGCGCCGGCGGGAGCAGCGTCATTGGCTCAATCCCGATCCGCCCGGCAATCCGTTCAACACTGTTCAACGTCAGGTTGTGCTCGCCGCGCTCCAGTCCGCCCAGGTACGTCCGATGGACGCCAATGCTCCTCGCAAAGGACTCTTGGCTGAGCCCACGCCTTTCTCGGTGGGCCCTCAGGCTCAGCCCTACAGCACGTTGAAGGTGATTGCCCATCGCTGCTGATCCACTCGTGCTCTAGCTCAGTCGGTTGTGGGCTACGACCGCGCGCCTTAGGGCATTTCGGTTGCTGGCCTGCACGGACACGCGTCCGAGTAGCACGGGCCGCACTGAAAGGAGAACCGCGTGATCGGGAATACCCGCCGGAGCGGGGTCTCCGGCGTAGCGGCTGGGGGAGCGATCATCCGTCTCGGCGTTTTTTGTGGGGCTTGTGAGTAGCTTGCTGGTTGGGAGGTGGATACGAACGCGTTTGCACCTTGTCGGGCTCAAGCTCGTTGACGAGCTCGCTCGCAGTCATGCCGAGCGCTCGGGCGAGGGCGACCAGCGTCTCGAGTCTGGGCCGCTTGCGCAGGCCCCGTTCGATCAGCGATATCTGCGTGCGATGCAGCCCGGTTGCCTCCGCCAGTGCTTCTTGGGTCATGTCGCGCTCCAGGCGTAGCGCTCTCACAACTGGCCCAAGGGCGTCGATGCCAGGTCGTGGTCTATGAACGCGGTCAGACACGGCAGCCCAACCGTTTTGGGTGGCGGCACGGAAGGCGGCGACCACGCTTCATGCGAATGGAGGTCACGGCTAAGCCCCGTGCACCTGGCGCAGAAACCGCAATACGGTTTCGGCATCGTTTTGCGGCTCGCGAGAGCCATAGAAGACCTGTCCGACCACGGCGCCGTGGAGGACGAGCGTCAGGTCGCTGTAGACGGATCTGTCATCCGCAAGTTGGATGGTCGGCAGGCGCAGACCGGCGGCCAGCTGGAAGTCAACGTCGCTGAGCTGCGTGAGGCCGAGCCGGCTGCCTTCTAGCCAGGCTCGTTGCTCATCGAGCGTTTGAGTGCACACAAAGGCCAGCTCGTAGCCAGTGCTGTTGAACTCGGCCTCGCGACGCTGCCACGAGCGTAGGCGGGCAACGTGACGCTGCAATCCGCCGAATCGTGCCGAGACGCCCGGCAGGCTTGACAAGATTAGCGAGGCGCCGCTTCCCCATCGTTCGTGCAAATCAATCGGACCACTTGGCAGTGCCGGAAGGGTTATGGGCGGCAGCATGCAGCCGAGTTGAACGGCGCGGCCTGACACTGCTGCCCGCACGTCGCGCGCATGTATCGGATCGTGTCTATCGTCGCGGCGCGGGCGCACTGCTCATGCTCCTGCGAGGGGACGAAACTGACACACCAGACACGGCGTCGAGGCGTTCTTCGCAAGGCCGCGATTCGCAGCCTGTCGGCTATCCAGGCGCAACGTGCGTGCCCTAGCAGTGACGCGCAACGGCCACCGCGGACTTGGGCGATGATCGTCGCCGCCGCGTGCGCGCTCGCCGCGGTGCAGCGCCCAAGGGCCGGATGCCCAAACACTCGTGCTTCGCGTCGCCCGGTGCGCTTGCTGGCTCACGTCGATGAACGATCGGCCGCAGGGAGTACCCCGTCAATGCCTTTAACAAAGCCATTTCCGTTTGACCGATGATTGCTGGCAGCGCCGTCTTTCCGGGCCTTTAGGCGCCTTTGCAGCGACCAGCGGCACGATCTAAGTAGGTATTCGTTCCCAAGGCCGTCGCCCGAGTTGGGGCGTGTATTGTTGCCGCATGGAAAATCGGGACGGCTCAGGCTGATGGAACGACGGACCGTACGCACGCCCAAGGAGGACGGCCGGAGTGTCGCTAAGCACGCCGTGCTCGGGCTGCTTCTTGAGCGTCCTGGCTACCCGTACCAGCTCAGGGATCGTCTCCAGCAACGCCTAGGTCCAGCCTGGACAGTCAACTCCGGCCAGCTATCGAAGATCATTGAGACCCTGGCCAAAGACCAGCTCATCAGGCGGCTCGATCAAGCGGGCGATGACGTGTCTGACAGACGCAAGGTGTTCGCGATCACAGACGACGGAGTCACCGAGTTTCAGCGTTGGTTTGACCAGGACATCGAGGTTCCCCTCCCCCGCCGTCCGCTGCTCGTGCAGATCACCTTCGCCGGCGCTCAGCGACAGCAGGACGCCTTGGCGAAGATCGACGCCTACGAGCGGGCATGCGCGAGACGCCTCGAACAGCTGATGCAGATCTATCAGGACGTTCCCGTGGACGGAGCGCTGCTTCGCGTCGACCGCCTCTTGCTGCGGCTGAACTTGAGCGCCGATGTCGCCCACCTGGAGGGTGAGCTCAGCTGGGCCAGACACGCACGAGAGATGATCTCCTGGCTGCTGACGCGCGACGCCGTGTGGCCGTCCTCGCCAGACAGCAGCTCAACGAGCCACTGGACGCCCGAGAATCTGGCACGCAAGGCTTTGTTTGCGAGGATCGCCCGCGCCGAGAAGGACACGCGTTCGGCCGGAGAGGATCAAGGAGACGGGTAGGTGCTCCTTCGCCTCAGCGAGATTTCAGTTAGCTATCCCCGGCGAGGCGGGGGCAAGGTCGCGCTGGATCGCATATCGCTCGACGTCGATCGCGGGCAGATGGTCGGCGTCTTTGGGCCGAGCGGAGCCGGCAAGACGACGCTGCTGCGGGTTGCGGCCGGGCTTCAACGGCCGGCAAGCGGCACCGTCATATACAAAGGCGACCGGCTCGACCAGATGCCCACAGCGGAGCTGCGGCGGCTGCGCCGATGCGAAGTGTCGTGCGTGTGGGCCGGCGAATCCAGTCAAGACCGTCTGTCGGTGCTCGATCATGTCGCACTGCCCCTGCTCATAGACGGGCGCCATCGCCGGGCTTCTGAGCGGCGAGCACGGGAGGCACTGATTGCGTGCGAGGCCGACGCATGCCTCGGCATGGAGATGCAAGAGCTCTCAGACGGAGAGCGCCAGCTGGTCGACATTGCCCGCGCGCTCGTCAGCGAACCGCGACTTCTGCTCGCAGATGCCCCCACGTCACGGCTGTCGATCGTCGAGCAAGAGCGGATCATGACGCTGCTGTCGTCGCTAGCGAGAGAGGCGAACGTGGGCGTGCTCGTCACCCACTCTGACGCCGAGGCGGTTCTTCGAGCCGACCCGACCTTCTACCTTCGCGACGGCAAGATTGTCGATCCGCAAGAGGCAGAGCCGGGCAAGCTGTATCGCCTTCCGACCGCCGGCTCAGGCCGAGCGGCCGCAGATGCTTGAGTTCGAGAACGTCCGCAAGCACTACGTCAGTCCGGGCGAGGCAATTCGCGCGGTAGACGGGGTGAGCGTCGACGTCGCCGCGGGTGCGTTCGTAGCGATCTTCGGTCCCAGCGGCTCGGGCAAGAGCACGCTGCTCTCGCTCGCCGGTGGCCTGCTCAGCCCCGACGGCGGAACGGTCCGCTTTGAGGGCAGAGACCTTGCGGCCTTACGAAAACCAGAAGTGCTCTCATACCGACGCAACGAGATCGGCATGATCTTTCAGAGCTTCGATCTGGTTAGCGGCATGACCGCCGAGGAAAACGTTGCGCTGCCCCTTTTGTTGCGACGCACGCGCCGTCGCGAGGCCCAAGAGCGCGCGCGAAAAGCCCTGGACGACGTTGGGCTGCTGCAGCGGCTGAGCCATACCCCGGCCGAGCTCTCAGGCGGTGAGCAACAGCGCGTCGCCGTGGCGCGTGCGCTGGTCGGCGAACCAAAGCTTGTGCTTGCCGATGAGCCCACCGGCAACCTTGATAGTGAGGCGGGCAACGTCGTGTTGCAGCTGTTGAGCAGCCTCACGCGCAGGCGTGGCGTCGCGACGATCCTCGCGACGCACGACGACCAAGCAGCGGGGTACGCCGATCGGCTCATGCAGATGCGCGACGGACGACTAAGTGAGTCCGAGCCAAGGGCGACGGAGCGTTCGCAATGACGGGCTACGTCCAAACCCTCCTGTTGTTCTACCGGCGCAATCTCCGCGTACAGCCGCTTCGTGAGCTGATGGCCATTCTCGGGGTCGCTGCGGGCGTGGCACTCCTGTTCGCCGTCCAAGTGGCGCATCAAAGCGTGACCGGCTCGTTTGCAGAAATCACCAGCGGGGTCGCGGGTGACGCCACGCTTGAAGTCAGCTCGCGAGGACCGCAGGGCTTCGCTGAGACCGTCGCCGAAGAAGTCGAAGCGATGCCCGACGTCCGCGCTGCGGCGCCGGTCTTCGAGCAGTCCGTCGTCATCGTCGGACC
>Ga0193750_1000145_pt1 | contig 20735 bp, 54 predicted proteins | sample L1c1metaG_FD_160569 | JGI IMG/M metagenome (GOLD analysis project Ga0193750, IMG submission 160569) | Soil microbial communities from a riparian zone of the East river system, Colorado, United States - L1c1 | ecosystem: Environmental > Terrestrial > Soil > Riparian zone | place: USA: East River... | reverse complement strand
AACCGCCGAGCCAGTCCGATCCCTCCAGGTTGAAGCCCGAGAGGAAGCGGCTGATCTTGGTGTCGTGGTCGAGGACGAAGCGGACTGCGTAGACGTAGTCAGCCGAGTTCATCGACTGGTTGTTGACGTTGTAGAGGCCGACCGGGACGCCGCGACTCATGGGTGAGAGGAAGCGATCAGGGTGATGCCCAGCCCGATTAGCGTCAGGAACAGGAGGAGGACCGTAAGCCCGAGGCCGATCCAGAGGCCAGCACTCGCTCCCTGGGCCTGCGTCTCGACAATCTGGGTCTTCGACCCGACGCCCTCGTATTGGACGCGGCGTAGGTCTTGAATATCTTTTTGAATCGGCTCAAGGGATTTAGCGAGTGTGTCGCCCGCCGCTTTCGCTGCTGCCTCCACTTGCACGCGCATCGCCGTGGCCGACTCGACAACGTTCGCGGCAAGGGTTGCTTCGCGAGTGGCCTGTACTTCAGCCTGCCGCAGGAGCGCACCCTGGTCAACCTGACGAATGGCATCGACGCGGCCGGTCTCGGCCATGCGGAGCTTCTCGCCATACGTGGAGTGGATGTCCACTATCTCGCGGACGTGCGCGCTCTCCATCTCGCGGAGATCGTCCTGCCGTTCCTTCATGGCTTCGACCATTTTTTCGACGTTTTTCGTCGGGTCGAGGACGGTATTACCCCCCGCGTCCGTGGCGGGGCCGGGCGGGGGCGTCGGTACTGCGGTCATCGGCGGTTCCTCCGGTTCCATTGCTTCTAATCTACGACACGGCTCACCCGCCCGTGATCAACGTATAAGCCCTGCTACTCACGTTGTCGTCCTTCTCCAGTCGTTTGATCTGCTCGGAGAGCCGGTCTACCAGCCGCTTGCCGGTCTGGATCGAGGAGTACAGGTCGGGCTTCACCTGGCGTTTGGCCTGCACGACATCGGCCTGGGTTCGCTTGCTGGCGGTCGGCAGCTCGATCTCCCAGCCCTCGATGTCGTCCCATTCGCCCTGGAGCTGGTCGAGTGCTTCCTGCACCAGCAGCTTTGCTTCGTGGGCTTCCTGGCGGAATATCGCCGTGTCGATAAGATACGACTCTAGTTTGTCGATCTTCTCGTTGGAGGGCAAGCCCCGGATCGCTGGCATCTTCGCCTTGCTGATCCGGGCCAGCGTCTCCTTGCACAGATCGAGTGTGGTCGGCTCGCTCATGGGCCGAAGGGATCGCCGCCGGTCGAGAGGTCCAGGGCCATGTCGAGAACCGGCGGCGGGGCATCTACGGCGAGCGCCGTCTCGATCTCTTCCGCCTTGAACGCCATGCCCATCGCCCGGAAGGAATCGAGGATGTGGAACATGTTCGGCTTGCCTTTGCGCTCGGCAATCGCTTTCACCCGCTGCTGGGTCTCGCCCTGCATGTCGCTGGTGATTTCGGTGTCGAAGGGCAGCATGAAGAAGCCGGAGTCCACGAAGTCGCGAAGGTAGCGAGTGCTGGCCTCGATCATCGACATGTAGGTGACCATCCGTTCGACCCCGGTCTCCTCGTCGCGGACGATCTTCACGATCGAGCCGAACTGGTCGCGAAGCTGGCCGCTGGAATCCTCGGTGACGAACTCCTCGTCTACGTTCACCGGCACCATCGCGTTGAACTTGTAGCCGCGCTGGACTTCGAGCAGCCGTCCCGGTGCCGCCTCGTCGTCCTCCATCGACTGGAAGATCGGGAACCCCAGCCCCGTGGCGTCGATTCCGAAGGCTTGCAGGCGCCCGCCGAAGTGCCAGGCGAGTTTATACATGGCCTCCCGAATCTGGCGCTCGCGGAATCGCTGGAGTGTGTATCTCCGGATCAGTTTCAGCCGGGGGATTTTGTCCACGGTCTCATGGCTGAACACCGAGATCACCGTGGGCGACTGCGTCAGGCCGATGTCAGCGCCGCAGTAGATGTCACCGAACTGGGTCGGCAGGCTCAGCACCTCCGAGACCTTCGACCGAGCTTCCTCCAAGTCCTCGGCGCGCAGTTCCTGATGCTCATACTCTAATTCGTTGTAGCGAGATTCCCGCATCTGATCTACGCAAGCAATCAGCCGAGCCGTTACGAAGTAGGGCGATGCGGCCGACCCTGGCTCTCCCAGGATGTTGCGACGGTAGTCGGGGGATGAGGTGCCGCCGTACGCCGCCTTGGCAGCCTCCTTCTCCTGGGCCGACCAGCCCGGACGTTGCATGGCGGTGACGTTGATCAGCTTGAAGACGCCCTCGTTCACCCGTTTGAAGAAGCCGCTGTCGCGGGCGCCCGAGTGAACCCCATAGAAGTGGTAGGTGAAGTCGGGCTTGCCGTTCGCATCGGTGTGATCCTTGGTCACCGTCTCATGGACCTCGACCCAGCCTTTCTCCGGGTAGTCCTGGGCCTCCTCCACGATCAGGTCGGGTTGGTGCTGGCCCTTGACGCCGGTCCCCGTGATCCTCGGGATGCGGCCGACGATCTTCGTGCCGTCGATGAAGTCGCAGCCGAAGGGACGGTGTGTGTAGCCTGTTTTGCCCGATCGAGTGTCGAGGAAGTCGCGGGTCAGGGTAGTGTCGCGGATGCGTTCCTCAACGGCGTCGGTGAGGGGGAGCAAGTGGATCAACTCTGGCGCAGTCAGCAGCAAGTTCTCGCCGACGCGGCGGAATGCGTGAGAGAAGGAGCGCGCCTTGATTGACTCCGTCTTGCCGACCGACCTGGCGCAAGCGCCGCCCGCATAGTTCGATTCGATCCGAAACAGCGGGAACTGGTAGTCCATGACCCGGTAGCAGCCACCAAACGCCTGGTTGGACGGATCGCTCCACATCAGCTCCGGCGAATAGATCGGGTCTTTGAGCATCGCCATGAGCAAGAAGTCGTCCTCATCAAAGGACCACAATCCCTCTGACCATTTGATTTCTTCCCCGGCGCCTAAACCGTCGATCTCTCCAAGCGGCTCATCCGACTTGCGGGTGCGGAGCTGTTGAACCGCACCTTCCATCTCAGCCTGCGTTCGCGATCATCTTGACGACCCACCACCACAAGTCGAACTCGGCCAGTACGAAGACCGAGAGCCAGAGGAAGACGATTATCGTTTCCCCGACCGTCTGCCAGAAGTGGCCGTGTTTCTCCTTACGCTTTTCCTTAGAGCTGGCCAAGGTAGAGCCGCCCCTTCTGTTTGGCGAAGTCTTTGTCTACCTGTTCGAGTTTGGCCATCTCAACGCTCGCCCACTGCACGATCTTCTCCGGCGAGATGTCATGGTACTTCTTATCCTCCTCGTCACCATTTTCGTTGAGGCGAACTTTCCAGCGCAGCTCCATGACGAAGTTTTCGTAGGCCAGCGTCCGCTCCGCGATGTGAATGCCCATCTCATGCGCGGCTTTCTTGAGCTTGGTGACGTAGTCGCCGACTGTGTGCTGTCCTCCAGCCTCACGGGTCTTCTTGTCGATGCCCAGCGATTGCTCCAGTTCGCGAATCTCTTTGGAGGCCGTCGTGATCGCTTTCTGCGCGGCGGCGATGTCGGCAGGTTTCGGCGGGATGTGTTCGTAGAGGCCGGTCGGGACTTTGGCGTGATCGAGTTGGGGCGTCATCCCGTTTAACCGCTTCTCCGCCCTGAACATCAACAGATGCTGGGAGAGGATCGCGCCGAGCAGGGCCAGGTCGTTGGCTTTGACCAGGGCGTAGTCGCGGGTGTACTTGTCGCGAAGTTCGTCCCACATTTCGACCTCGTCCTTCGAGATCACCATGAGCTTGCCGCCGCCGGGGCGATCTACTTCATAGACTGGCTGGGCTTCTTCCGCCATCGACCTCACCTCCCTGTTCTTCGGCCTCTCGCTGGAAGCGGGCGAGGCGTTCGTCTTCCCCACCGTAGCGCTGCTTGAGGTAGAACTCGGCGCCGCCGCCTAGCTTCTCGAAGGCATATTGGAAGTGGCAGTCGAGGAGCTTGCTCATCGGGATCACCTTACTGCGGTTGTGGTGAGCCGCGTGGCAGGGTATGCAGAGCCGCATGGCGTTCCTAGTGTCGTAGATCGGGTGGCCGTGCAGCTTGAGATGCTGCGCGTAGACGACATGGTGAGGATGCCAGTCGGTCCCGCGCATTTTCCCGCACATCTGGCATTCGCGTTGGTCTCGGGCTTCCTCGCGGAACATGTCATGGGCCATCGCCTCGGCCTCGTTCACGCGCGGCTTTGGTTTACGACGCAGAGAACGACCCATACAATCGCTCCATCAGAGCCTCGGCGAATTTCATCCAGTCCTCCTCCTCGAACTGCCGCACCACGAAGACCCGGACCATAGTCATCGGCCTGAACTTCTTGCGGGTCCGCGACATCCAGTAGCGCCGAAACTGCGCAAACTCCGTGAAGCCCTCCCGTTCCAAGGACAGCGGGCTGATCGAGCCGACCGGCTCCTGCCAGGTATCGGTCAGGACCATGAGCTTCGTGTCGTACTGGGCGTCGGGGCCGGTGCTACGGCGTACACGGTAGGCCACAACTGGAGTTGGGGGTTGTATGTTCAGGACCTGGGTGACCGCGTGGCTACTGGCACGGAACTCGGTTTTGGCACCACGGGTTACCGGAACCCAGTCGCCTGCGGGAACGCGGAGGAAGACCGTTGAAGCCTTGCGCTGGGTGAAGGGGCGCGGCCCGTGAGAGCCGTCAGACCCCATCGTGCGGGCTGCGCTGAGCTATCAGCAGGGTCGCGAGTCGTTCTTGATCGCAACCGGCTCGGCACAGGCCACACTTTGCTGAATCCGTCTCCTCGGCCTTGCTGAATGGGCACGCGAGGCAGGAGAATTCGCCGCGATCCTTCAAGGGGCAAGTGATGCCCTGGTTGAAGAAGCGGGCCTCGGTGCGCGTGAGCTGACTCAGGAGTCGCTCAAGCTCGGAAGTCTCCGTCTCGATCGACACCGGGTACGCCCAGCTCGATTGCTCTTGCTCTGGACTCATGGCGACGGATGATGCCGACCCGAACGGATCGACTTTCTGCACGCCGTCCCCTAGTGCTTGTAGTCCCCAGTCAGCCTTGACGCTCACTGGGATTCCGAGGATCGCTATCAGCCATCCGACGACCTTAGCACCAGGCCGGGAAGGGGTCAATCATTCGACGCGCGGTGGCGACGGATACTTCTTCTTGCAGTCCACCGGATTCAGCGGCGCGAGGCGGCGGAACTGCCGGTTGATGAAGACTTCCTGGTCGGGCGTCAGCGCTTCGCCTTTGGCGTCCGCTTCTTCGATCGACTTGTGAAGGAGGCCGCTCAGGACCCCCGAGATCACGTTGATCTTGACCCTCACGAAGTTGCCACGCGCGCAGCCTTCGCTCAGGGCTTTGTGGTTGGAGGCAGCCAGCGCTTCGGCCTGCGTGGCGATCTGCTTGTTCTGGTCGGTGTTGGTCCCGACCGATTCCCAGACGCCCCCTGCCAGGACCGTGACCATCAGGGCGATGTAGATCGCGATGATCTGGTTGAACTTGGACATGAGACGCACGCGCTTGATTCTCTCAGGCACCGACTTACCCCCCGAATAGCCAGTACAGGATGGTGATGATGGTGACGATCACGGCAGCGTAAACCATGACCATCGGCGAGTCCAAGGTGGCGCGGCCCATCCGTCGAAACTGCTGGTTAGGACCCATCGGATTGTCCGATCTTGCGACGGGGTTTGGCTTTCTGCCGGGGCGCTTTCCCGGCAGGGACATCGCCGTTGTCGCCTCCCTCATCGTCACGGCGTCCGTTGCCCAGCATAGAGGACCCGGCCGCTATCCCGCACATCGCGAGATAGGAGCCGCAGAGACCGAGCGATGGAGAGCGCAGGCCCGTCGCGGCGAGGAATCCCTGCGAGACCATGCCGAGCAACCCCGTGATGAAGAGGAGGGCGTCCTTGGTATCTGGGTCGATCCGCATTTCTCATGGCGTCGGTTCAGAGCGGACGGGGAGGGCGCCAGCCGAGCGTTGAGCCTCTCTTTAATCTACGAGTCGGAGCGGCTGTCTTGAGCGTTGGGGTTGAAGACACGGACCTCGTCCCCCATACCCAGGAAGAAGCGCCCGCAACCGCACTCGGCGGTCTGGGCAACGCCGACCTTCGGCTCCTCGCCGCAAGGACAGGCCACGACCGCGACCAGCTCGCCGCTTTCCTCGTCGCGGGTCCAGAAGTCCTCGGGCACGATCGTGTTGAAGACGTTGATCATCGAGGGGACCGCCCTGAACATCGTGATCGCGTTGAAGCGGTGGAAGTGGACCATGCCGGTCGCATCCCGGGGTGGCCACCCTCCGCGCCGACGCGGCGCCAGCGGCTCCTCGCCCGGCGACGCGACCCAAGTCGGATCGGGGTCGTTCACCGGCCGATTGCTCCAGCGGTCTGCTTGATGCACGTCTCCCGGTGAAGTTTGAAGCCCGCGTGGCCGGGCTGGGTCATCTTCTCGGCCTTCTCGACGTTCTCGCCGTCGAGCCGGTAAGGACCGTCCACGGAGGCGATCGTGTCGAGGGCCACTCGCTCACCAGCCTCGATGCTGACCCAGCGAACATCGGTCCCGCAGAGAGGGCACTGTCCGAGGCTCACTTGCCCTCCGGCTTGACGGCGTTCGAGAGCAGGTCACCGAGCCATGCTGCTTTGCTCGTCTCCTCGCGCTCCTCGATCTTCTCCTCGGCAGCCTCCTCCATCCGGTTATGGGTGTCGTAGTCCATCCGGATAGTAGGGTCGAAATGATCGCTGGCGGCGGCAAGGTGGAGCAACTTCACGGCTTTCTCGGTCAGCAGGCCGACATCGTTGTGCATCGGATCGCGCTCGGCGGCGACCAGCAGATAGGGGTTTCCGGCGCCGAGGATGCAGGCGCTGATCGCCCACTTCGCGGCGCAGACCAGCAGGTCCCCGCACTCGGTGTCGCCGCAGACCCGCTCCATGCTCACCCGGACGGCGCGCAGGGCTTCGAGCTGGATCGCGGTCTCCTCACGGCTCCAGCCGAGAACGAAGCCGCTGAATTCGCCCCAGCCGCAAGCGAGCTGGCCGTCAGCCTCCATCACTTCGAAGGCAATCCTGACGACCGCGAGAGCCGCGTCTGGGTCGTAAGGGCCGGAAGCTGGAGGCAGGCCATCCATCGCGATTATCCTACACCTCGCGACGGCACCGGGAGCCGCTCGGAAGACTTGAGCGACCCCCGGTATCGCGGCGGTGGGAGGGCTAGCCCTCCTCGGCGGTCTGCGCCGGGGGGGACTCGGCCTCGGGCGGGCGGAGAGCCTCGCCAATCCGCGAGTCATCCAGGAAGGCCGGAACCTCGCCTGGGTTGGTCACGGCGTTGACGGGCTGCGTCGGCACGCCGGGGTTTGGAGGTGGCGTCGTGGGAGGCGCCGTCGAAATGTCGGGCGCTGCCTCCTGGGCAGGAGCCTCCTCGGCTGAGGGGGCCTCCTCCTCGACGCTCGCCTCTGGCTCGGACTCGGGGATCACTGCCGAGTCCGGGTATCCGTCTGCATTCATCGGGGCACCTTCCAGTAGCGGAGCATCTCCTTCACCCTCCTAATTTACGATCAGGCAGCGGGTGGGGGTGGCTCAGGCGGCGGGATCACGGCAGTGGGCGGCTCGCCAGCCGGTGCCGGTGGGATTTTCGTTGCGATCAGGTGTTCGATCTCCTCGACGGTCAGCGGGGAGAGATGCAGCAGCGATGCGATCTCGAACTTGCCTCGGTTGTGCAGCCAGGTCCCGATCAGCCCAGCGACGCCGAGGGTCACTCCGAGGACCCAGGCCGTGGTTGCCGTGTCGTTGAGGTGATAGCCGAAAACGCTGAGCGCGATATGGGTCACGAACCCGGCGATCAGTGCCGCCAGAGGCCCGAGCAGGAACGCTACCCAGCGGGCGATGTTGGAATTGGGGTCCATCGTGGTTCCTTTCAGTGTCGATTTGCGCGTTGCTTGCGGAAGACTTTCTCGATGTCATCCCAAGTGTGTTCGCCGACAACGCCATCGACGTGAAGGCCGTGATCGTCCTGGAAGTCGGCGACCGCTTTCCTGACCGCCGTCTTGAAGGTGACGTAGGAGCGATCGAGGTAGGCGCCACCACCGGCTGGGCCACCACCCGGAGCGTGGATGTAGTGCAGGCGCCGGGTCAGTTTGACGACGCGGATACCTCGCGAGGCATTGGGCGCGCCGTGCAGCGGCTTGAAGGGCGGCTTGACGATGAGCGGCGTGAAGAGGCCCTTCCACTGGTCTCCCTCGCCCATCGGATGGGGACCGCCGTCCCACTTGCCCAGCTCGCACCAGCCGCGACCGGCGTTCAGCGAGTTGTTCGCGCGAGCGATCGGATCGCCGAGCTTGAGCTTGGTCCCGACCGGCGCCACGTCTTCGTTGCAGTGGCCGACATACCATTCGCCGTTGCCGACAGCGAAGCGACCGCTATGGACCTGCACGATTGCGTAGGGGCTGCCGAAGCCGTTGGGGAATGGGCCGTCCGAGGCGTGCCCCACGACGGTCGCGTCACCGGGCGACGTGATGAAGTGTCCAATCGGAATCTCGAAGTCCTGGCCTTGGTCGGATCGCTGCATCCAGAATGCGTCCGTACCGCCCCAGCCGCCTGCGTTGTAGACCTTGCTTCCCATCTCGCTCCTCCTAGACTATGCCGCCACGGGGACGGGTTTCTCGTTACCCACGGCAACGATCTTCGGGTTGGCTCCGTCACGTTCGCAACGGACCTCGAAGCGGCCGGTGCCGATCTTATCGTCGCCGACGATCGGCAGGCCGCAGATTTCGTCCCAGCCGAGGCGCTCGACCTCGTAGGGGTTCATGGCGATCTCGATAGCCGGAGAACCGCAGCGAGCGTCGTGCTGCTTGATGGCCTTCGAGATGGCCTCCAGGTTTAGGGCGTCACTCCGGGTCACGATCTACGACGGAATCGTACTCCCACTGGCCGGTCAGATTTTCGTCCTTGATCTCCCAGAAGTGCAGATCAAGCCCCTCTTTGGGCAGAAATCCACTGTGGGGGAAGGGCATGCAGATGTGCAGGTCGTCGGGGAGAAGCTCGCGGGCGATGTTGATCTCGTCCCAGGTCGGAGGGCGCTGCGGATGAGCCAGCGCTAAGTGCCAACGAAAGTCGGGAGTATCCCTGGCGTCGGCGACGTTCTCCCGAGTCACGATCGCCCCGCAGTTGCCGATCCGGTAGCACTCCATGTGGATCGCACTGGTGCTTTCCTCAAGCTGAGCTGGCGTCGCGACCTTCTGGGCGATCAGGGGTCGGCTCATCGAGAACGGTGGGGAAGATGAAGGAAGCTGGTGACATCGGCCATCTTGCGAAGCTGACCTTTGATCTGATCGTCAGGCCACTCCCACCATGCGACTCGAAGAAGCTCCTCTACGACCCCCGGGGAGAACCGTATCTTCACGAACCTGGCTGGGTTCCCAGCGACGACGGTGTAGGGATCGACATCGCGGGCGACGACAGCGCCCGCCGCCAGGATCGCCCCGTGGCCGACCTTGACGCCTTCCATGATCGTTACGTTCTGACCGATCCAGACATCACTGCCGATGACCACCTTGAGGCCATCCCGGCAAGGCGGATACGCGCCCCAGCCACCCTCGGAGAAGGGGAAGTTCGAGACGCAGAGCGGGTGGTCAACGCTGGGGTGCTGGCCGGAGACGATCACCAGACCCGAGGCGATTGAGCAGAAGGCGCCGATCTCCAAGTCGATGTTGCAGTCGATGTCCTCGGGGACGTGTGTATGGCGCAGAGCCGTGATCATCTTCACCAGGCCCACCGATCCTTCGCCCAGTCGAACGGACGGCGAGGAGGGGCTGGTAGACACCGCAGGGGCCAGGGCCATCTGATCGCGTCGAGCATCTCAGCCATCATCCCGATCGAGCGCCTCAAGACGCTCATACTCCCGAACCGGCAGGACGACGTAGCGAAACTCGCCGCCTTGCATCAGGACCAGCTTCTTGATCTCTCCATCCGCGATCTGTTTGAGCGCCGGGGTCAGCCTGCGCCGCAGATCGCGAGGAGTAATGAGTTCCTCGTTCCCTACTTTCATCAGTCTGGTAGTCCCTTCACTAGCTCGACGTTGTCCCTTTGCCACTCGGCCACGCGCATCGCGTGATCGAAGGCTTCATCGACCATTGACTTCTCGCAGCCCTCTCGCTCGCACCTTCGCGCGTACTCGATGATCGTGTTGGTGGCGAATGGATCGGTCGCGCGGATCAGGAAGACAGGCTCTCCCGGGTGGAATTTCTTCTTCGACGCAATGATCGCCCCGTACTTGCCTTTGTCTTTTTGGGCCTCTTTAGCCATGCGTTCCTCTCTCCTTCGCGAACACGGACGGTGGTATATCCCTCCGGTTGCGATCACCACCACTGGTCGCTGCCCCTCTTTGATTCTGAAACCGCAGAAGTCGCATCGTCGCCTCACTGCCCCGGGGTGTGGTGGTGAATATCGACATTGCTGACCCAGACGTGTGGGGTACCGTCGCTCCCATTTGGATCGCCGACATGCCGGTAGGCACTGATCTGGACCTGCATCCCGTCTTCGGTCAGGCCACTGATCTCGTAGAAGGTCTCGGTGCTGCCCTCTTTCCGCGACTCGGTCACTTCGAAGTGTCGTTTGAGGTTCTCCGTCAAGGCCAATACGCCTCCGGCCTGTATGGCGGCGGAGTGAAGCGGCGATTTGCCCATGTGCTGCTTCTCCTGGAACTCGATCCGCGCATAGCCCGGCGGACGCTCCATGTTCTCGCCGTCCCACATTTCGCCAGCGTCGATCGCCGCGCTCTCGGTGTCGTAGAGATAGGCCACGTCATAGCCGTGTGGATCAGCGAGAGGCCCCACGCAGAGGCGAGCTTTGTTGCTGAGTAGAGGGTAGATCGTGATCTCCCGGCCATCCGCCAGCGGCTTCCAGAAAATCGCCCCCGGGCGCCAGTCAGGAATCTGCCCAGGCTTGATCGCGCGCTTAGGCTGTCGCGTCATCGTCACCATGAAGCCAAGCCACGCCTTTCTTCGTCGGGATGCCCTCGCTGTCGAGGTAGCCCTTCTTGCGGAGCTTGCGGGCGGTTCGGCGTGTGTGTTTCTCGTAGATCGCCGCGTCGATCCTTTCGGTCCACCAATCGACCACGCGGGCCAGGAGGTCGAGGATTCGGTCAGGCAGGAATCGCATCGTCATCCATTCCGTAGGTCACCAGCATGCTGCCATCGGCACGCGGGGCGGCGCCGATCAGCCTGTAGACGGTCACGGTCAGATCGGGGTCGTGTAGCGGCTCCTCGAAGGTCCACCAGGAGAAGACGGTCTCGTTGAGGGGGTGATTGCGCGAGCAGTACCAGCGAACCTTCTGCGGCTCGATGACGGTGTGGATTTCCTCCTTCTGAGCCGGGCCGTCGAGGAACTTGAGTGCGTAGCCGCTCATTGGCTCGGTTTCGACTCGGCCAGGATCGCCAGGATCGTTTTGCTGGCAGCCTGCATGTCTTCGGCCAGCTCGCGGACGCGGGCTTCGTCTGCTTCGGTCATCCGGCCAGGCTCCCGTCCTTCATCATCTCTCTGTAGGTCCCGGGAGCCACCAGAATCTCGGCCAGGGTGCCGCCGTCGGTGTACTGGGCCTCGATTTCGATCGGCCTACCCTCCGGCACCATCTCCGAGACGATGACTAGCGCGCGAGCGTCCCCCGCAGAGTCCAGGATGATATGCCGCGCCATGACGGGGAGAACGGGGTTCGGTGGTAGTGGTGTGCGATTTCGGCGGTTTCTGGGCCACATGTGCTACTCCTGACTCTAGTTGGGACTTATGGGTGGCATGCCGGGCCAACTGCGCGGGTCCTGCGGATCAAGCTCAGGGGCGTCCGGTGTGATCGGCTCGTCGTCGGGGTCAGGCTCGTCTACCGGGCCGAGATAGGGAAGACAGGCGACGCCGACATGAACAGGGTCCTCGCCGAACGATTGCTTGTAGCTCAAGGCCACCACCTCGGCGTGATGTTTCATGTCCTCCTCGGAGAGATCGGTCAAGTCACCCTCGCAGCCAGCGGCGCCAAGCTCGATCCCCGTCTCTCCGGTCTGGTCAGTGGCCCGGCTGACGATCGTGTATTTCGTTGGGGCATCCACGCGGGGGTCAACGAACGCCTGGCACTCGCAGCCTGGGACCTTGCAGGCGCCCGTCTTGTCCTCATGCTCGACATCGGGATGCTCACATGTGCATTTGAGGTGGAAGTGCGGCGTCATCGTAGGGCCTCCGTTTTGCTCTCCAGTAGTCGCCGCAACTCAGCGGCCTCCTGGGGATCGTAGATACCGCACCACACCTTCTCGATCTCGTCCAGGCTGTCCATCCCCTCCTCGGCAAAGAGCAGGAACGCCTCCGCAAGCCGAGTCAGGTCGTCCTTCGGCTGTTTAGCTTTTTTCGCCATGACACTTCTTCCACTTCTTGCCGGAGCCGCAAGGACAGGGATCGTTGCGGCCCACGATGTTGCCCTCTTTATCCATCCCGTAGGCCCGGTCGGTCGTCTCCCCCTCGCAGCTCCGCCGGAACTTCTCGGTCTCGGGGTCGAACGTGTGCCAGCAAACGGCGTTATCCGATAAGACATCGAGCGTGCCCTGGTCCTTCCAGTCGGGATTAATGCCTGCTGGCCTTCCGCAGTGGGCGCAGAGGTTGCCGTCGAAGGTTTCTTCGCAGAGCCGCATCATCGCCACCAGTGGGTTCATCCCACCGGCAGCTTCGTGAACGCCGTTTCGCATCCGGACAACGCACATCCACACCACCGGCTCCTCGTCGTCGGAGTAACGAATCTGGACCTCGTCGGCGCCGCTCTTTCGGAGCAGCTCGATCCCGGCGAGGAACCGGGGGTCTTTTACGCCGCCGTCTTCGGGCATCAGTCCTCCCCGCTGAAGGATGCAGCGAGTAGGGGCAGGTCCGCCGAGTCGAAGCACGTCTTCAAGCCGTCGTGCCCGTCAAGGTGCCAATGGTCGTCGCGGCACAAAGGCCAATCCTGCGGCCCCGCCATCGGCACCACGCCGAGGTTCGGGGCATACCCACGAACCTCACGGGAGGTCGAAAAGCAGCTCGGACAGAACTCCAGGACGCGACGCTCAGCCGGTGGTGTCACTTGCCCCTCCTGGAAAACAAAGGTTCGTTCCACCAGCGCCGCCAGCGCGTCCACCATGACTCCTCAAGATCGAAGCCCTCTCTGGGGTCACGGGGGATTTGGTCGAGAATCTCACCCCTACGAGACTTGGTGACGCCTGTCAGCTTCACGGAACGGTCAAGCTCTAGTTGGGTGGCGAGTCGCCCTGCGAATCCATCCCGCTCCTTAAGAATCCTCCCGCTGCCGCTGATGACCAGATCGGCTTGCGCGAGGAGGAACATGTCGCCGGGGAATGAGTCAAAGGACTCGCCCTCGATGTGGACCCAGAGTGGCCCCGGCGACTCGGTCGTCGCATCCTCCGGTATCTCGGGACGCGGCTCGTCGCGGTCCCAGCCCACCTCCGGGTGAACCTGTCGCTTCGCCCTCATGGCCTCCTCGACTACTTCCAGTCGCTCCAGCGCCCGTTCGAGGGCGAGTGTGCGGCCGACGCGGCGATCGAAGGCGTCTTCCTCCGAACAGCGAGCCTCGCCCTTGTACCAGCCGTCCTCGGTCAGAACTTCGACGGTGGTGAGGCCACCGTGGCTACCGAACCGTATTATGGCTGCCTCGGAGGGACGCTCCTGCCATTCGCGGAGAGTCGATCGGACGTGGAGGACGGGGTCCACTGGCGCCCATAGCTCGGTGATCTTCCCGTTCTTATCCTCCTCTTGAGCGACCCTGTACTCGATCGGACGGGCGTGCACAATCCGCACTTCAGCGCGACGACCTTCGAGAGCGTGGATGATCGGCTTCGGCACCTTGCCGACGACGGATCGCAGTTTGTCTAGTGCTTCGACCTGCTCTTTCATACGTTCAACCTCACTGGCATAAGTAGTCCTTCCGCTTCTCGGGCACTTGCGTGTGGCTTCACCTTGATCGCCTTGATGTAAGTCTTCCCGCCCTCGGTCCCACTATGGGGAACGGCCTGGTCTAGATCGAACTCCAGCTCGATCGCATCGTGTTTTCCACGCCCCATCGCATCAGACAGCTCTTTCAGGAGGCGGGCGTTGATGCCGACACTAAAGGTCTTCTTGCCATGCTTCGGCAGTAGCTCGTCCCACTTCTCCTGAACGTAGGGCCGGTCACCGCGCGGCTTAATCGGGTCCCTTTCGTACTCGGACATCACTCGGTCGTAGTGAGTGATCCCGGCCGTGATCTCTTTCTCCCCAAGCTCCACATGTACACCCCGCTCCATGTGTCGTAGGGCCTCTAGCGGGATCGGCCCAGGCTCACTGCGGTCTTCCTTGGGTCCGAGGACCGCGCGCAGGAAGACATAGGAGTTGGTCGCATAGAGGACGAGTGTTTTGAAGGGCTTGGTGCCTCCTCCGCGAGACTTCTCCTCGACTTTGACCAACGCGCCGGTCAGTTCGGGGCGATCCTTGAGGGCGCCTGTGATTTTGCTGGGCTTGAGTCCATGAAGCTGCATCAGCTTCCCTCCAGTTGGTATTCGGCTCCACGCACCACGCCGGGTACGTCCTCAGCGAGTTCGCTCATGCTGAACCGCTTGTAGATGACCGCGTTGGGCGACTCGGTGATCTCTGGTGGCAACCCATCGGGGGCTGGCTTGTCGGCGTCCCAGAGCGCGAGCTGCTCTACGCCCTCATGCGTGAGGACACCAAGCCGCTCGGGCAGCGGCCAGCCGAACAGGTCCTGCTTGATCGCCATGTTGCCCGACGTGCCCGCGAGGGTGTTGATGTTGCGCTTGGTCGCCATCGGCCCGTCGATGAACCGCAGCAGGAAGGAACCGTCAGGATCAACGATGGCGATTGGCTCCTGAGTCATCGGGACGCCTCCGTGAAGCGGATCGCCCGCAACCGTCCGAGCGGGATCGCGATCCTCTCACTGGACTGGCTCAGTCTTGGCTCGGCGATCAGGATGTTTCGTCCCCGGCCGTTGACTTCTCCCGACCCCTCGACAAGACTTATCCAGTCCACCCCGTTAAGTGTTACCTGGGTGACCTGATCCGGGTCGCATACTCCGAACACTTTCCGTTCAATGCGTTTCTCCTCACTGACCATCTTGAATCTCTGCCTCCCGCTCGTATACGCCCATGAATTCACCGAACTCCGGCGCGAACTCCTGGATTTGTTTCCACCCTCGCCGCTTAAGCATCCCCGCCAGTTTGGCGTTGATCACACCCGGGATGCGATAGGTCTTGTTCTTGGGGAGCGCATCGAGCCAGCGGCCAACGTCACCGCTGCCGGGCTTCGTCGCCATGATGATCGGGAAGTAGGTGACATCCTCGTCGTCGCCGAGAACCTTGACGCCCTCGACGCCGACCCCGAGCAAGACCAAGTCCTCCAGAATCTCCGCTGCGGTCATCTCCTCGGCCTCGGTCATCCAGCCTCCACGGAGAAGATGACATCAGGCGGCAAGCCCTCCAGGCGCCGCTCGGCATCGGTCTTGGATACGAAGCGGAGTGCGTACCTTTTCTCAGAGGTGAACTGAGCCTTGCGATCGGTGGTCCCTGCGTACCACTGGTTGTCGGTGGTTCGGCGGATATAAAAGGCCACCGGCCTCACACCGTCGCCCAGGGGGACAAGCCTGGGAGTCGCAGGGGGGTTGACCGGATCGCGATCAGCCGACAGTGCGCCCTCGCGCAGCCTCTGTCTCATGCCGTCCTCTTGATGACGATCCAGTGCACGCCACCCATGTGGATTTTCCATTCTTTGCCGACCGGCTCGTCTCCGGCCCGGAGGTCAGAGGGGACGTTGCCGAGGAGCAGCTCTGTTATCCCAACTACAGTTAAGTGATCCAGGGCCGACAGCTCGGTGCCGGGAACGGCGCCCTGCGCGGCCTTCCCGTCTTCCACGTCGAACCGGGTGATCGAGTAGGAGCCGAGAACCTGATCTGGCTGCGCGTCGGTCGCCATCAGCGGTTCGGTCCTACTCGATGGGCGCCGTCGAGCTGCTCTTTGGTGGCATTGCCTCCGGCGGTGCCCGTGCGGTGCTTGGCGATCCGCCCGGTCTTGTCGATCACGATGTCGGCGCTGAATAGTGGCTCTTTGCCGAAGTCGTAGCGTGCGATCGAGCGGGTCAGCCGCAGCAGCTTCTTGGGAGGCGGTGCCGTCATCGGTTCACCGTTATCGTGGTCACGTTGTCGGGGTTCACGATCGCTTTTCGGTTTCCCCAGGAGTCCAACTCGATCTCCTCCCCGTTCTTGATCTGAGTCCAGACCGCCTTCACGTTGTGGGAGTTCTCGATCTCGATGTAGTTCTTGTTCACCAAGTGGATCACGACGGTCATCAGTCCACTTCCTGTTCCTTGGCCAGCTTCTCAAGCTCGACATCGGAATAGGGGTGAGCATCGGAGTCCGCCAGCAGCGTCATCTTGTCCGTGGACTGGTCCAGTTGAACCATGCCGTTGAGCCGACAGTCTTCGGCATGGGAGTAGCCCAGGAAGGCGTCGCATTCCTCGCAGACCGAACGCATCACCATCAGGATCGGCTCGTTCATGCTGCCTCTTTCAGTTCGACTTCGGCGACGGCGGCATCGAGAGCTTCTCGCCATTCCTCGTCGGCGCCGGGCTTATCGGCCCACATCGCCCGCGCAGTCGCGTACACCCGGTCCTGGAGTTCCTTGCCGACCATGACCCAGTGCTTCTTGCACATCGCCTTGCGGTGGCCACGAACCCGCTTGCAGCCTTCGACCGGGCATTCGTTGGGGGGCATCAGTGCTTCCTCCGGCGGGAAATCTTCCTCCGGCGGGATTCGGCCTGGCGACGACGGTAGGAAAGCTCGGCCTTGATCTTTTTTGCCCGGCGGTGGTCACGGGTCACCTCGGGTAGCCGAAGAAGGGCCTTGAGATCGTCGGAGTTATGCTCGGCGTACTCGCTGCCGCTGTTGGAACCCATCAGCTCCCGTCCTTCGGCAGCATTTTTTTCAGTAGCTCGCGGCATTTTTCGAGAGCCTCCAGCCGATCTTTCTTCACTCTTCGCCAGCCGACGAGGTGATTGATCCCCTCGTACACCACTATCGTGAAGACGCTCGTAACCAACCCGTACACCAACATCAGTCCTCCTCGCCTTCGGCTGCCTTGCGGATCGCTTCCTGCTCGTCCAGTTCTTTGGCCCAGTGTGCTGGGGCCATCGCCGCGAAGACATCCTCGAACCGTTTCGCCGCCGCCAGGTGGGCATCTCGGACGGCCTTGTCAGTGGACAGCGCAGCGGCCTTAATGCAGTCCGCGTTCTTGGCAAGTAGGTCCTCTGCGACGGGCGCCAGGATCGACATGCGACCCGCTTCGACGCCGATGATCAGGCCAAGCAGAGGCACACTGTCATCACCGATCCCCACCCCATCGGCTTCTGCCAGCGCCCGGGTTTCGATGATCTGTTGCGCCATTTCCTCGAAGGCGTCGGGATCGAGGTCCATTGCCACGGCCACGGCTTCGAGGTCCCCGACCTCGGTCATCTGCTGGCGAATCCGCTCGCGCGCCAGGTTCAGTGTCTCCTTGCCGGTGATCAGACCCATCAGCCTTCGACCTCCGTTTCGTGTGGAACGTCGAGGCGGTCGAGGGCTTCGTTGGCTTTGCGAACGGCCGGACCGACTTGAACGCCGCCGTAGGTCTCGTAGGCGGACCCCATCCTGGCTGCGACCGAGATGCAGTTGGAGATCGCCTCGGCCTCTTCGGGAGTAAGGACGAACGGCGACGGCTCGGCAAGTGGCCTCAGCCGCTGAGCCAGATTCTCGGCATAGGCACCGAGGAAGCGGTTGGTCAGGCTGACCGGAGCGTCCACCATTTCGGTGACCAGACGCTCGAAGACGCCCGCCTGGATGTGGTCTCGGAGTAGCACATAGAAAAACACCACCAGGGGATCGCTGGTCAATAGGGGAGGCTCGCCGCCGACCTGGGGCCTTTGCGGAATATCCCTCTCTCCGCCGAGGTCGGAGGGGGGCGGGCTTGTTCCGAAACCCAGCTCCCCCATCATCGAACTCCAGTTAGAAGATAGGCGAGCCGTTGCCGCCAGCCCTCGGCGACTTCCGGCCCAGGCTCGGCCCGACGACGAACGGCCAAAGGCTCGTAGCCGCAGACCCGCACAACTTCGTTTTCGAGGTCGCCCTGGGAGGCCGGTTCGCAGTCATGGGCAGTGGCGAAAGTCAGCTCGATCTCCGGGCCAGAAGCAGGCGGGTAAAGCTGGATCGAGTACAGGCCGGGCAGGTTGAGGACGTAGGGGAGGGCGAGACGGTCGATCCGGATGTCGGTGTAGGGGGCGCCGAGACTCATCGCTGTTCCTCCGTGATCAGGGTGTAGGTCCAGTCGCGGGTCTTGCGCTCGGGACTGGTGACGATCTCTTTCTCGAACGTGCAGGAGACGACCTTCTCGCGGGCGCCGATCGAGACGTTCAACATCGGCACACCCCTGGGCGCTACCCGGACGGTGCCGGTGCGGTGGTGGATTCGGACCTGGCGCTTCATGCGTCTGTCACCACGATCTCGATCTCCTGCCCACTGGCCTCGTACAGGGCCTTGAGCTGGATCGTCAGGTCGGTCTTCGCCTGGGCCTCGTCGTCATAGCCGCAGGTAGCGACCGAGCCACGTTCCCCGTACTGGAGGGGCGCGATCATCACCATCAGCCGCTCCCCTCCACGGACATCGGGATCGGCTTCGAAGGCCCGCAGTAACCGCTTGGCGATCATCCCGAGCCGATCGCCGGGTTCGGGGTTGTCCTCGGAGCGGCGAACGTCGAGGCCCATCAGGACCCCTCCCGGGGTTTGGAGCCGACGCTGCCCTGAACCTTTCGGTCCGTTTCATGTGGAACGCCCATCAGGATTTCGCCCCCTCGCGGACACGGTTGTCCTCCACGCGCAGCCGAGCCAGGTAGCCGAAGTAGTGGCCGATCGCCAGCGCCGAGATCATCGGATTGCCGCGAACCTCCTGGAGATCGGCAAGGGAAAGCTCGGCGCCGTCCTTGGCCGAGGCCCGAAGGCACTCCGCCATTAGTTCGTTGGCTTCCATCGCGTCGAGGCCGACCTCCTTGGCTGCCGCCCTCGCGCCGGGCGAAGCGAAACTGTCGTCGTCCCCGACGCGGGGAGCCTCGAACTCCGGGTCGGAGGCCGAGGCGATGGCGTTCTCGGCGAACGCCCGGCGGATCGCGAAGGGATCGAGGCCCATCAGGACAACACCAGTTCGAGGATTGAGGAAGATCGCCAGGCCGAGGCCAACGTAGAAGAAAGGTCCCTTGCCCATCAGCGCTCACCGTCCAGGAAGACGTGCCAGGCCAGCGCGCCCGCCATCAACACCGTGCCCAGGAAGGTGATACCGCGTCGGTTGGGGCCGGGCGCCGTGGAGCCGGTGCCGAGGATCGCGATCTTGCGTTCTTCGGTGCGCAGCTCCTCCTTCCAGTAGGCGTCCGTCCCCGGCGGCACCCAGGCCCAGAGCTGGATGTCAGAAGCCGTCGATGGCGCTGGCTGGTAGCCGACCGAGAGGATGTAGGACCCTTTCGGCAAGATCAGGGTCTGCCGGTCGAGCAGCTTGAGGGAGAATTTCCAGATCATGTCGCCGTCACCAGCGCGAGGACCGCCATCGCCTCGTCGCCGTAGGTCCCCGGCTCGCGGGCGACGTGGACGACTTCGCCATGCTCACCGAAGGCGACGGCGGCGCGGATCACGCCGTTGGCAGTGCAGCGGACGATCACCGACTCCTCCGTATGCTCCACGTCGTAGCCGTTCAGCGGCCGTTTGTCCTCTTCGAACGGGGAGGCCATCGGCTACGCCTCCGCGCCGGAGTCGGCCAGCGACCGCGCCACGGCCTCCTGGATGTTCTCGATCGTCGCCCCGGCCTCGTACAGCTCCGAGATCGCATCGTAGGCGTGGGAGTCGGCCTGGAGATAGGCGTCGTCTTCGAACTCCGCCGTCGAGTCCTTGGCGCCGAGGATGCTCACTTCGATCGCCATCCTCAGGGCACCCGGTAGTAGCTGGAGTCGAGGTCGTCGGGCACCCCGCCGTCGTACTGGTGAACGGCGCGGACCTGGCAGCCGAGGATGTTCAGCGAGCCAGCGGCTCCCTGAACCCGCAAGAGCCAGTTGGCCGTTTCGCCGCCCTTGACCTCGAAGCCGACCATCTCCATGTCGGTCACGAAGGAGACCTTCCCGGCGGCGCCGATGTACTGCTTGCCGTCGGGCATCAGCATGAAGTGCTTCATCTGCACGATCCCCTCGAAGTCAATCGGGTCGAATCGCTGCTGGCTCGGATCGGCGCCCATCAGCCCGACACCCCGTAGTCCACCAGCGGCACGTCCCAGTCGTCCTCGCCGGTCTCGACCGTGAAGCGCAGTTCCAGGGTCGGCGCGTCCACGCCGTTCCCGGCGACGGTCCAGCTCGCCTCGCCTGCGGCCCCTTCAAGCTCCTCGGCCATCCGGTGCAGCTCAGTAGCCAGGGGTCCGGCTGCGCCGCACCCGATCATCACCTGGCGTATCTCTTGCTCCACTGGTCTCCTCCTGCTGGTCGGTTCGTTGATATTCGACGCCTTGACCCCGATCCCCCCCTGGGGGCCTGGCGCCTAGGCAACCGAGCCTTCCGGGTCAACCGGCCTGGATTCGAGCCGTTGGGGGACGGAAGGAGGGCTGGCGGCACACTAGCACGGCTTACCGACGCTATGTTGGACGAAATCGTCGCAATTTCCTCGCTAACTCCGGCCTGCGGCCGTTCTCAGCCGTTTTGAGGGGGGGTCGAGTCGATTTGCGGTCCTTTTCACCCCGTCGAA
>Ga0193750_1000144_pt1 | contig 20835 bp, 24 predicted proteins | sample L1c1metaG_FD_160569 | JGI IMG/M metagenome (GOLD analysis project Ga0193750, IMG submission 160569) | Soil microbial communities from a riparian zone of the East river system, Colorado, United States - L1c1 | ecosystem: Environmental > Terrestrial > Soil > Riparian zone | place: USA: East River... | reverse complement strand
TGATCTTCGGCGCGGTCGGCTCCGCCCCAGCCGTCCTGGTGCTCGAACCCGGCGACCACCGCACCGAGTCCTGCGACGATCGCGAGCACCCAGTAGACACCGGCGGAGACGCCCAGCACGATTCCCACGACCGCGCCGAAGATCAGCGGCACGGCGCCGCCGAGCGCGATCTGAACCGCTCGCGGCCGGTCGCGGAACAACGTAATCCTGTGCATCGCGCTCCTCCCTGTCTCCCTCGGAGGTCTCCTCCGGGCGCGACAGTACCAGGCGGCTCGCCGTGCATGGGGCGCCATGCGCCGCCGCCCGACGAGCGTCTCACCTGCGGCCGGCTGCGCACGCGCCGCCAGCATCTACAGTCCCTCGATGCTCTACGTCGCGCTCGGCGGTCAGGTCCTGCTGGTGGCCGGTGCCTTCTGGCTGGAGACCCGCGCGAAGCGCCCGGCAGCGCGCTCGGCCGTGCGCGGCGCGCTGGTCTGGAGCGCCGCGTGGCTCGCTCTCGGGCTGCTGCCGATCGTCTGGTTCGGGTTCTTCGACGGTCCGCATCAAGCCAGCTCCTACGCCGCCGTCTACCTGATCGAGCGCGCGCTGTCGCTGGACAACGTCTTCGTCTTCGCCGTGCTCATCGCCACGTTTGAGATTCCCGCCCCCGAGCACGACCGGCTGGTCTCCTACGGAGCGCTCGCCGCGTTCGCGCTGCGCGTCCCCGCCATCCTCCTCGGCGTGGCCGTGTTCAACGCCTCGCATGTCGTCGGCTACGTGCTCGGCGCGCTGCTCATCGTGCTCGCCTGGCAGACCGCTCGCTCCCGCGACGAGCGGTCCGCCGGCCCGAGCCGGATCATGGCGACGCTGCAGCGACGGCTGCCCGTCAGCCGGCACGTCCCGCGCCGCTGGCTGGTCCTGACCGACGGACGCCGCGAGGTGACCCCACTGCTGCTCTGCCTGGTCGCCATCGTCTTTGCCGACCTCACGTTCGCCGTCGACTCGATTCCCGCAGCGCTGGCCATCTCCAACGACGCCACGCTGCTGCTGACCGGCAACCTGCTCGCGCTGATGGGCCTTCGCGCGCTGTACCAGCTCGTCACCATCGCCCGCCAGCGCCTGCTCTACATGGATCAGACGATCGCCGTGCTGCTCGCGCTCGTCGGTCTCAAGCTGCTGGGCGGCGGCGTCGTGCACGTCGGGCCGCTGGAAAGCCTCGCCGCCGTCGTGCTCGTGCTCGGCGCCGGAACCGCCATCTCGCTTCGCGCCAGCAGGCCCGCGCCGACGGGGCGCGTCGTCGACCCATAGTCGCCGGCCACGCCGCTTGCTCTACAGCAGCCCGACCTGGCGCAGGATCGACACGGAGTCCGAGTAGACGTCCTTTCGCTTGACCTTGCCGTCCTCGAACGGAATCACGTCCATGCCCGCCCACTCGATGCGCTTGCCCGACGGCTCGGCGACGATGTCACCGCGCGTCAGCGCCTTGACGTGAGTGGCCCTCGCCGTCCACTCCTGCACGACCAGATCCTCGCGAACGTACATCCTGCGCGTCGTGAACTCGATGTCCGGCCACGAGTCGAAGATCTGCGCGATGTGCGCCAGCGCCTGCTCTCCCTCGGCTTGCTCGCCCGCCGTGTGGTTCTCGAACACCATGTCCGGCGCGTGCATCGAGCCGATGCGCGCGACGTCGTGCGCGTTCCACGCGTCGTTGTAGGCGTCGATCGTCCGCTGCAGCTGATCCGTCGCCACGCTCATGCCCAGCTCATCGGCTCATAGCCGCTCGAACGCGGCGCCGACACGATCAGCACCTCCGCCGGCGCCGCGCCGTCGTTGCGCACAGTCCGCTTGTGCTCGGGGTCAAGACGCGCCAACGTGCCCGTGGGCGCCGCATGGTCCTCCCCGTCGATCACCAGCGTCGCGTCGCCGCCCAGCACCAGGAACACCTCCTCCTGATCGCGATCGATCTCGTCGTGTTCGGGAATCTGCTCGCCCGAGCCGATCTCCACGATGTTGACGCCGAAGGACTCCAGCTCGAGCGTGCGGCGCACGAGCTTCCAGTTGCCGATCGTCTCGCACTCCGCCCGGTGGGCGAGCGTGAAGCTCATCGCGACCTCCTCGCTTGAACGCTGTCCGCTGCCATCCTGCCGACTGCCCCGCGACCATACCGCGCGGCCTGGCCGCGGCGCCTGCAGCCGGCATCCGCGGCGTCCCCAGTTTCCGTGGCCGGCGATCGCCGCCGCCCAGTGGACGTCCGTCACACAACGGCCAAGGTCTTGCGAGGTAAGCTCGTCAATCGGGAGCTCGAACTGGAGGCGCGACTTGTCGCTGGAACATGTTGACGTGCTGATCGTCGGAGCAGGGCTGTCGGGCATCGGCGCGGCCTGCCACCTGCAGTCCGACAGCCCACAGAAGTCCTACGCGATCCTCGAGGCGCGCCAGAGCATCGGCGGCACCTGGGACCTCTTCAAATACCCGGGCATCCGCTCGGACTCCGACATGTACACGCTCGGCTACTCCTTCCGGCCCTGGGAGCAGGCCAAGTCGATCGCCGACGGTCCGTCGATCCTCGACTACGTCCGCCAAACAGCGCGCGATCACGACGTCGAGCGCCACATCCGCTTCGGCCACCGCGTCGTGCGCGCCGACTGGTCCTCGGCGGACGCCCGCTGGACGGTGGAGACGACGCGAGAGGACACGATGGAGACCGTCCGCATGACGTGCGGCTTTCTGTTCATGTGCAGCGGCTACTACCGCTACGACGAAGGTCACACGCCGCAGTTCGACGGCGCCGACAGCTTCACGGGGCAGATCGTGCATCCGCAGCATTGGCACGAGAGCGTCGAGCACGCCGGCAAGCGCGTCGTCGTGATCGGCAGCGGCGCCACCGCCGTGACGCTCGTGCCCGCGCTGGCCGAAAGCGCCGAGCACGTGACCATGCTGCAGCGCTCCCCCAGCTACGTCGTCTCGCTGCCCGGCGAAGACCCCATCGCGAAGTTCGTGCGCCGGCTGCTTCCGTCGAAGGCCGCCTATGCGCTCGTGCGCTGGAAGAACGTGCTCGTGACGATGGCCGTCTTCCAGCTCAGCCGCCGCCGGCCGGGCCTCGTCAAGCGGCTCGTGCGCCGCGGCATCGAACGCCAGCTTCCCCCCGATTACGACTTCGACAAGCACTTCACGCCGAGCTATGACCCGTGGGACCAGCGCATGTGCCTGGTCCCCGACAGCGACCTGTTCACGGCGCTCGCCTCGGGTCGCGCCTCGATCGTCACCGACCACATCGACACGTTCACGCCGAGCGGGCTGCGCCTGCGCTCCGGCCAGCAGCTGGACGCCGACCTGATCGTCACCGCCACGGGGCTGAACCTGCTCGCGCTCGGCGGCCTGCAGGTCGCCGTCGACGGCCACGACATCGACATCTCGCAGAGGATGAGCTATCGCGGCATGATGCTCAGCGGAGTGCCCAACTTCGCCATGTCCTTCGGTTACACCAACGCCTCATGGACGCTGAAGTGCGACCTCACGTGCCGGTATGTGTGTCGCCTGCTCAACCACATGGACGAGCACGGATACGTCCAGTGCACGCCGGACAACGACGATCCGACGGTCACCGAGGTGCCCTTCATCGACTTCTCCTCCGGCTACGTGCAGCGCTCGATCCACGCCTTCCCAAAACAGGGGTCCAAGGCGCCGTGGCGGCTCTACCAGAACTACGCGCTGGACATCGTCAGCCTGAGGTTCGGCGACCTCGACGACGGCGCCATGCGCTTCACCCGCCTTGACACGCAGACGCGGCCCAGCCGGCCACTGGCGACGGCCGGCGCGTAGGCCGCACAATGCCGCGCATCCCCCCACTGCCCGAGGCCGAGTGGAGCGACGAGCTGCGTCCCATCCTGCAGGCCAGCCCACTCGGCTTCGACGTGCGGCTCGGCGACAACAACATCTTCCCCACCATCGCGCGCCACGAGCAGCTGTTTCGCGCTTGGCTGCCGTTCGGCGGCTTTTTGCTCAACCAGGGAGTGCTCGACGCGCGCGAGCGCGAGCTGCTGATCCTGCGCACGGGCCACAACTGCAGCTCGGACTACGAGTGGGGCCAGCACGTGCGCATCGCCGAACAGGTCGGCATCGCGCGCGAGGACATCATGCGCGTCGCCGACGGGCCCGACGCCGCCGGCTGGCCGCCGGCCGAGGCGACGCTGCTGCGCGCCGCCGACGAGCTGCATGCGCATTGCGAGATCGCCGACGACACCTGGGCGGCGCTCGGCCAGAGCCACGACGAGCGCGGCCTGCTGGAGATCGCCATGCTCGTCGGGCATTACCACATGGTCGCCTTCGCGCTCAACTCCGCCGGTGTCGAGCTCGACGCCGGGTTGAGCGGACTGCCCTAGTCAGCCCCGGTTGAGGGCAGGGTCTATGCCCGTATCTAGGATTCATTCCTATTAGCAGGATACGTAACTCATCTGGTTCGACTAGGCTGTGCCAAATGGCGTCGGTTGAGTATCGACACGAGTATGTGAGCGGCGTGGTGACGGTGGTGGGGTTTCCTGCTGAGATATCGGCTCGAGTCGCTAACCGCGGCGCGACAGATGGGATCGCTCGAGTGTTCGTCCGAGCCGGGGGCGAAGTAGTGCTGGACAGCATGGGCGGTGCCGGCAGCTCGAACGGGCTGGTCAAGCCCGGAGACATATGGATCTTCGAGGCCGACCTGCCCAAGGGCATAGACGTAAAAGCCGTGTCTTACTCGGTCCAGATCCGCACAACGTCGCCCGAACTCATTCCGAGCTTGGCTTTTCAAGAAACCGTATGGTCGGACGGCAAAGCGCAGGGGCTGCGCGAGTCTGCCTACTTCGCGCCTGGAGACTTCGCCGTCTTCCCGCTGCACCTCAGCCCGCTAGAGCCACCGCATCCCGCACCGCAGAAAGCGGTTAATAGCCCTTAGGGGTGCATCCCGCGAGCGAGCCGCACCGAGCGCGCTCCGCATGGCCTCTGATTCGACAGTTACACGACGAGCGATTCGGGACCTAGAGAGATCGCAGATCCTCGACCTGACAGGGGCAATCTGCGAGACCGATGATCTCCGGGTCTCCGGTGAGGAGGGGCAGGCTGTGAGCTGCGGCGGTCGTAACCGCGAAGCAGTCCCCAAGCGCAATCGCGGCTCCCGCCTTCAGGCGTGCGACCTCGATCATCCGAGCGGTCCCTGGAAGGTCCAACGCGAACGCAGCCCGCAAGTCCCGCAGCGTCTCATCAGCCGCGATGCGCCCGTGATCGCGAGCCACTCGGTAGTAGACCTCAACTAGGTTGACCCAGCTCACGACCGGGCGATCTGCAAGCAGCTCCTCAAGCCTCGAGAGCGCCGGCTGCTCGCCGTCCAGCCAAGCTAGGATCACCCAGGAGTCCAGGCAGACGCTCACCGGGGCTCGCGTGCTCGATCTTCAAGCAGGCGAGCCGCCATCCCCGTCTTCGAGAACCGCCCGCCGAGTCGTACGGAGGATCGGCGCGCGGAGAGCACAATCTCCTCATCGCGCAACTCGAAGTCGACCTCATCGCCCGGTTGCAGGTGGGCGCGATCCCGCAATGCCTTCGGAATCACCACCTGCCCCTTTGCGCCGATCCGACCGGTCATACCTTGCGAGTATAACGTCCAGTTCGAGCGACCTACTCGCACCTGGCGAAACGGAGAGGGAGGGATTCGAACCCTCGAACGAGGTTGACCCCCGTTACGCGATTTCCAGTCGCGCCCGTTCAACCGCTCCGGCACCTCTCCAGCGCTTTGCCGGCCGCGCCCGTCGGGCTCGGCGGCCCCGGTCCCGATAGGCGATCGGGCGGGCGGCGACATGAAGGCTACGACACGAGCGCCCGGGCCGTTGCTAGGCTCCGCGGGCAATGGTCCTCGCGATGAGCAAAGCGCTCAGCACTGACATCGGGCTGATCGCCACGTTCGCAGGTATAGGCGTGGTGGTGAACGTGATCGTCGTTTACATCGCCATCCAGATCCGCGGCGAGCGCCAGCAGAACCAGGAGTACCGCGAGCAGCTGTAGCTAAGCGATGTAGACGGGCGTGCCGACGGGCGTCTGGTCGTACAGCGCGATGACGTCGGGGATGCGCATGCGCACGCAGCCGTGCGAGGCGTCGTGGCCGATCGAGGAGTACTCGCTGGGGTCGATGCCGTGGATGCCGGCGCCGCCTTCGAAGGACATGAAGCGCGCCTTCAGCGGGTCCTGCGGACCGGGCGGCACGACCGTGCCGGCGAGCGCGCCGGCCCAGGCTTTTTTGGGCACGTACCACGGCGGATCGACCTGCTTCCATTCGATGTGGTGCAGGCCGGCGGGCGTTTCCAGCCCTTCCATGCCGACGGCGATTTCGTAGGTGCTCGCCAGTTTCAGGTGTCGGTACAGGCGCAGTTTGAAGGCCGAGCGGTCGATGACTATGTAGGCGGGGTACTTGGAGGCCAGTTCGGAGGTGCTGACCTTCGGCTCGACGACGTGCGCCGGCACGGAGACCGCGCGCGCCGTGCCGGTCGAGGCGAGCGCACGGACGATGCGCCCACCCAGGCGATCGCTGTCGACACGCACGCCGTTCTCGCCGGGGACCTCCGTCAGCCCGCTTGCGCTCGCCGCGACGGTGGCGTCGCGCGGGGCTCGGTTGACGCTCGATCGGATCTTCGCCGTAAGCCCGCGCACGGCCGCGTGGGAGTAGCTGACGACGAGCGGCACGTCCCGATGCACGCTGCCGCCGAACAGGCCGCGGAAGGTGCGCGTGAAGATCGAGCCCTCGCGGCTGGCGCTTACGGCCTGCGACACCATGTTGCCCGCATCCACGACGAGTCCCGCCCTACGCGCGCTCAACGTCCACCTGTGCGAACCCGAGTGGATGATCACCGGCCGGTTGAGCGGCGCGATCAGCTCATGCGCGATCCTGGTGCGCGCGGCGGACTCGCTGAGGCCGCCGACGTTCACGCCGTCGATCGTCACTCCCTTGGCGATGCGATCTCGACGGGAGTGGTCGTACACGAGCATCGCCACGGCGAGCAGCACCAGCACGCCGACGGCGACTGCCGCGACGATCCACAAGCGGTTGCGACGCGGCGCCGAGGGTGCCGGCGGCGGGGGTGCCATCGTGGGTGCGCTCATCAGCTCCTGGTCTGCTCCGCGAACGGAAGTCCCGTCTTTGCAGGTATACCTGTTCGGCGGCGTTGCCGGATCACCCTGCAAATGCAGCGAGATCAGCTCGGGCGCTGAGCCTCTGCGTTGCGCGCCTGCGCGTTGCGCGCCTCTTGCAGGTGCGCCTCTTCGCGCGCGCGGCGGTACTCGTTGACGACGATCTCCGTCAGCTCCTCCACGGATGTCTCGGCGGTCGGCTTGTCCAGCGCGATCACTCCGTCCTGGATCATGCTCACGCGATCGCAGGCCTGCAGCACATGGACGTAGTTGTGCAGGATCATGATTATCGAGACCTTGCCCTCGTCCTTCAGGCGCGCGACGAGGTCGAGGATCTGCGCCCCCTCTTTGGCGCCCATCGCCGCAAGCGGCTCGTCGAGCAGGATGATGTCCGCGTCGGAGTTGACCGTGCGCGCCACGGCGATCGCCTGTCGCTGCCCGCCGGACAGGCGCGCGACGGCGACGTCGATGCGCGGGATGTTGATGCCGATCTCGTCCAACGCTGTGCGCGCTTCGCGCTTCATCCTTCGGTTGGACAGCAGCGGCAGCGGCTTGAACACGCGCTCGCGGCGAAGGAAGAGGTTGTGGTAGACGGAGAGTTCGTCGATCAGCGCGAGGTCCTGGAAGACCGTGTCGATGCCCTGCGCGCGCGCGTCGTCGACGCTTTTCGGTTCGAATGGCTTGCCGCGCAGGAACATCTCGCCCGAGTCCTGCTTCTGAAAGCCGCAGAGGATCTTGATCAGCGTGGACTTGCCGGCGCCGTTGTCGCCGAGCAGCCCGAGCACCTCGCCTTTTTTCAGGTGCAGGTTGACGTCGCGCAGCGCCGTGACCGGGCCGAAGCGCTTGGCGATGTGCTCTGCGCGCAGCACGTCGTCGGACGCGGTCGTCGGCGGCACGACGTCCGGCGCTTGCGCCGCGGGCACGACGCCCTGTGCCTCTGCCGGGTCAACCACTTCCGGTTTGCCCCCTGCGCGCGCGGCCGACGAAGACGTTCGCCGTCATCGCGACGACCACGGCCAGGCCCGTGTAGAAGAGCAGGTAGTTGGCCTGCACTCCCTGCAGGATCAGCCCGTCTTTGAGGATGCCGAGGAACAGCGCGCCGATCAGCGCGCCCACCACGGTCCCCGAGCCTCCGGTCAGCAGCGTGCCGCCGATCACCGCCGCCGCGACGGCGAAGAAGAGGATTTCATTCGGCCCCGCGGGGTTCGGCTGGACGGTCTGCGCGCGGATGGCCTCGAAGATGCCCACGAGGCCGGCGGTGAGCGCGCACAGCATGAAGTTGCGAATCGTCACGAGGTTCACCCGCACGCCCGCCTCGGCCGCGCCCAGCTTGTTCGAGCCGATCGCGACCGTGTAGAGCCCCCAGCGTGTGAACGTGAGGATGACCTGCAGCAGCACGACGATCCCGATCGCCCAGATCAGCTCGGAGTACGTGCCCGCCCCGAAGACCTTTCCGAAGGTGCCGACGGGCACCTGGCCACCCGGGGTCGCGACGGGCGTTCCTTTGGAGATGATCAGCGACAAGCCCTCGAAGGTGAACAGCGTCCCCAGCGTCGTGACGAACGAGTTGATGCCGAGGACCGACACGAACACGCCGTTCATCGCGCCCACCGCCAGGCAGATCAGGAGCGCACCGATCAGCGAGAGCCCGAGCGGCAGGCCGACGGAGGTGTTCAGCTTGTAGTAGATGATCGGCGCGAACAGGTACATCCCGGCGATCGACAGGTCGATCTCGCCGAGGATCATCACGAACACCTCGCCCGCCGCGAGGATCGCGAACGGCGCGAAGTACGGCAGCAGCGTTTCGAGGTTTCCGCCGGTGAGGAAGCTGCTGGTGTTGGCCGAGAAGTAGATCGCCACCACGAGCGTGATGACGATGATGCTGCCCTCGCGCAGCGCGACGAGGCGTGTGCCGATCTCCCGCCAGCCCGGCAGGGCCCGGCGCGACTGCGCCGAGCCTTCCGGATCGCCGGGTCCGGTCGAGGCGGGATCCTGCGCCACGCTCGCCATGCTCGTGCCCGACGCGCTTCCTACTTGACGACCGCGGCCGAGGAGGTAGTGCCCTCGTAGCGCGACTTGGTCACGTACGGGTCGACCGTGTCTTTGGTCACGAACTTCAGTCCGGTGTTGGCTTCGAACGGCCCGGTCTGGGTGCCCGAGACGTTGTAGAAGAACAGCTGCAGCGCGGGGACGAATCCCTGCAGATACGGCTGCTGGTCGATCGTGAATTCGATGAAGCCGGCTTTGAGCAGGTTCTGCGTCTGTTCGGTGAGATCGAAGCCGCCGGCGTGGACCTTGCCCTGCAGGCCGAGCTTCTGCATCACTTTGGCGAGGCTTTCCGTCGAGCCGCCGTCGACCGAGTACATGCCCTTCACGCCGGTGTGGCTCTTGTAGAACGCTTCGATCGCCGATTCCTCGCCCGGAACCGCCGCGCCCGTGGCGACGGCGTGGATCGAGATCCCGTGGGCCTTGAGCACTTTTTCGGCGCCTTCGATGCGCGGCTGCAGGTTGGCCGAGCCGGGCGTGGCGATGAACAGCGCGACTTCGCCGGACGGAACCTTCGCGACGATCCTTTCACCCATCTTTTCGCCGGCCAGTTTCAGATCCTGGCCGACGTAGGCCAGCCGCGCGTTGCCTTCCGCGTCGGCGTTGTAGGCGACGACTGGGATGCCCGCCTTGAGCGCCTTTTCGACCGGCGCGTTGAACGCGTGCAGGTCGACCAGCGAGACGGCGATGCCGTCCGCTTTGGAGGCTATGGCGCTGTTGAAGGCGTTCACCATCTGGCTCACGTCGCTGTTTTCCGAGCCGGTCCACTGGTAGGTGCAGCCGAGCAGCTTGCATGCGTCGGAGATGCCGTACTGGGTGGGAGTGAAGAAGGGGTTGGTCGTGACGTGGTTGACGAACACGAATTTGTAGCTCGGGTGCGAGCCGAACAGGCTCGCCGATCCGCCGCTGCCGCCGCTTGAGGCGCTGGACCCGCAGGCGGCGAGCAGCGTGCTCACGGAGCCGACGCCTGCGCCGGTGAGCGCGGTGCGGCGAAGGAACGCCCGTCTGTCGAACCCCGGACGGTCGATCACTGCGGCATCTGCGCCGTCTGGACGCCCCACGACTGCGTGTGGCCGATCGGTCTCTGGCATTTCACTCTCCTCTGATCGAGGGGCGCGCCAGGGTCGGCGCCGCACCCATCGCATTACTGCCCGCGAATCTACTCCTTCACTCAACGACATGGCATCTGCTCTACCGCAGGCTCGCGAAAGGCGCTTTCGGCGTTGCCCGCCGCGGCGTAATACCCTCGCACGATGGCCGCCAGCCCCGATCAGCCGGTGCCCGAGCCTGCGCCGCAGGAGCGCTATGGCCTCATCGCGCTGGCGCGCGTGCGCAAAGACGACGGGCGCTCGTTGATCCTCTACAGCCACGACGAGTATCGCGGGGACGCCGTCGACGCTTCTGAGCCGCCGACCGCCGGTCGGCGCGAGCCGGCGTGAGCGACCGATCGAAGATCAGCCAGCGCTTCAACGAGCTGCGCGGCGAGCAGGTCGTCTACGCGATCGACCGCCAGGAGCGCACGTTCCTGCCCTCGCGCGAGCACTGTCCGCTGGACCCCACCCGACCCGGCGGCCCGCCGACGGAGATCCCCTTCGCGGCCTTTCAGATCGCCGTGTTCGACAACCGCTTCCCGTCATTCGAGGAGCCGGGCGGCGCGGCGGAGGTGGTCGTCTACACCGACCGTCACGACGGCTCCTTCGCGACGCTGTCGCCCGCGCGCGCCGAGGCGCTGATGTGGGTGTGGCGCCATCGCTATGAGGAGCTCGGCGCGCGGACGGATGTCGAGTACGTGATGATCTTCGAGAACCGCGGCGTGGAGGTCGGCGTGACGCTGCACCATCCGCACGGGCAGATCTACGGCTACCCCTTCCTGCCCCCGGTGCCGGCGCTCGAGCTCGCCGCCGACGAGCGCCTCGGCGGCTGCGCGCCGTGCGCGCTGCTGGCGCGCGAGCTCGACGACGGCGCGCGCGTGCTGATCGAGGCCGACGGCGTTGTCGCCTACGTCCCGCACGCGGCGCGCTGGGCTTTCGAAGCCCATGTCGTGATGCGCGAGCATCGCCGCAGCCTGCTCGACTGCGAGCCGGCCGAGCTGCGCGGGCTGGCGCAGACGCTGCAGGCGCTCGTGCGCGGCTATGACGCGCTGTTCGATCGGCCGTTTCCGTACGTGATGGTCGTGCATCAGGCGCCGACGTCGGCGCCCGCCGGATCGCGGGACCGCAAAGGCCATCTGCACGTGGAGTTCTACCCGCCACTGCGCACCGCCGAGAAGCTCAAGTTTCTCGCCGGCTCCGAGCAGGGCGCGGGCGCGTTCATCTCCGACACGCTGCCGGAGGAGTCGGCCGCCGCGCTGCGCGAGGCGATCGCCCGTGCCGCCTGAGCGCGCCGTCGCGTTCGCGCCCGGGCGCGTCAACCTGATCGGCGAGCACACCGACTACAACGGCGGTCTCTCGCTGCCCTTCGCGATCACCCAGGGGGTCGTGGTCCGAGCGCGGGCGGCCGCGGACGATCGCATTCTCGCGCATGCCTCCGATTTGGATGAGGATGATGCGTTCGCGCTGCGCGACCGCGCGCACGTGGACGGCTGGCGCGCCTTCGTACGCGGCGCGGTTGCAGAGCTCGGCGACGCAGGGGTCGCGCCGCCGGGCGCAAGCCTGCTGATCGGGGGTGACCTGCCGCGCGGAGCAGGGCTGTCGTCTTCGGCGGCGCTGGAGGTCGCGCTGTGCCTGGCGCTGCTGGCGCTCGCCGGCGAGCGCGTCGAGGCACTCGGCGCGAACCCGTGCGCCACCGGAGAGCGCCAGCGGCGCGAGCGGCGGCTGGAGATCGCGCGCCTGTGCGCGCGGGTGGAGAACGAGTGGGTCGGCGCGCAGACCGGCCTGCTCGACCAGCTGGCGTCGTTGTTCGCTCAGCGCGACAGCGCGCTGCGCATCGACTTTCAGACGCTCGACATGGAGCTCGTGCCGCTGCGCCTGCACGATTGGCGGCTGGTCGTGCTCGACTCGGGCGAGCGCCACGTGCATGCAGGCGGCGGTTACAACGACCGGCGCGCGGAGTGCGCGCGGGCGTGCGAGCTGCTCGGCGTGCGTCTGCTCAGCGAAGCGCTCCCGGAGGCCCTGCCGGCGTTGCCCGAGCCGCTGCTGCGCCGCGCTCGCCACGTGCTCGGTGAGAACGAGCGCGTGAAGGCCGCCGTGCGGACGCTGCACGACGGCGACTTCGCGGCGCTCGGAGGACTGCTCGACGCTTCGCACGCGAGCCTGCGCGACGACTTTCAAATCTCCACGCCGGCGGTCGAGGCGACCGTCGCGCGGCTGCGCGACTCGGGCGCAGCCGGAGCGCGCATCATGGGCGGCGGCTTCGGCGGCTGCGTGCTCGGCCTGTTCGCCCCGAACTCGCGCCCGCCCCACGGCGCGATGGAGGTGCGCCCCGGTCCTGGCGCGCACCTGCGCGAGGGCTGAGGCTCACAGCCGCGCTGCGACCAGCGCGCAGGCGGTCAGCACGAGTGCCAGCGACAGCGCCGCAAGCGCGCCGTCCAGCGGCGCGAGCAGACGCTCGCGCGAGAGCCTTTCGCTGCGCCCGTCGGCAAGCGTGCGCACGCCGTCGAGCGCGCTCGTGCGCCGGCGCAGCTCGCGCGCGGGAGAGCTGAGGCGACGCTGGGCGACGCTCAGCACCATGCAGCCGAGCGCGATGAGCACGCCCGGCAGTGCGATCTTCAGCGAGTTGGCGAAGTAGCCGGTGAACGCCGGGAAGGCGCCCCAGCCGATCGCGAACCATGCGTCGGAGTGCAGCCGCCCGTTGGCCCACTCGAGGTTGTAGGCGGGCAGGAACAGGCCGCCGGCGACGACCAGCGGCACGAGCAGAGCCGAGACGGTGATCGCGCCGGCCACGCCGATCGCCAGCGCGCCGAGCAGGCTCACGGTCGCAAGCGCGACCAGCGTGCGATCGCCCAGGCCTGTGGCCAGCGGCCGGTCGTGCAGCTCGTCCAGCGCGTGAGCGCCGACGCCGACCGCCAGCGCGAAGGCCGCCAGGCCCCACAGCAGCCTGTCGGCGTGCAGGTGCGGCGCGGCGGCGGCGCCGAGCGCGAAGTAGCTGAGGTGCCAGGCGGTGTAAGGCGGGTGCAGCAGCGTCAACAGGTCGCCGAGGCGCCCGCCGCCGAGCGCGTAGAACGCGGGACGCTCAGGCGCTGCGCGCATCGCCCGTGCCCGCGGCCTTGGTGGCCGCCATGACGATGCCACCGCCGAGGCTCATGCGGCGCATGCTCACGTCGGCCAAGCCGGCCTCGCGCCAGTAGCCGGCGATCCGCTCGACGGGATGGCGCGCGTAGTAGCTGCGGATGCTCGGCCCGAGAAAGCGTCCGACCTGTGCCCACTCGCGTGAGGCCAGGCGCCCGATCGCCGGCAGTCCCACCGCCGTGTACAGGCGCCATGCCGCGCGCGCGGGCGCCAGCGGCGGCACGCCGAACTCAAGCGAGGCGACGCGCCCGCCCGGCTTGACCACGCGCGCGAGCTCGCGCAGCGTCGCCGGCGGATCGTCGACGTAGCGCAGCAGGTAGGTGAACGTGAGCGCGTCGAAGCTGTCGTCGGCGAACGGCAGTCGCTCGGCCTGTCCTTCGACAAGCTGCACGCGGTCGTCGCCGGCGAAGCGCGCCCGGGCGCCTGCGAGCATCTCGGCGCTCTGGTCGAGCCCGACCACGCTGCAGCCGCCACAGCGCGACAGCAGCTCCGCCGCGACCATTCCCGTGCCCGTCGCCACGTCGAGCAGGCGCATGCCCGGCGCCGGCGCGACGGCCGCCACGAGCGCGCGGCGCCAGCGCGGGTCCTGGCCGAAGCTCAGCGCGGCCGAGAGCAGGTCATAGCGCCGCGGCAGCCCGCGAAACAGCTCCAGCGCCTGACGCTTGACCGCCGTCTGCGTCGGCGGCGTCGCCGATGCTCGATCGGAACGCCGCTGGCCGCTCGGTGCGGCGCCGGTTGGTGGGTTCGCGCTCATGCGGGTGCCGATCTGAAAGGCTAACCGGCGCACCCCACGCACCGCGTACGGCGCCAAGCGCGAAAGGAGCGCTCCTCATCGACTCTCCAGCGACCACCGCCCGGCCATCCGTTGCGCTTGTGACCGGCGCAGGCAGCGGCATCGGCGAGGCCACCGTGCGCAGGCTCGCGCGTGAGCGCGGCTGCTCGATCGTGCTCGTCGCTCGCCGCGAGCAGCGGCTGCGCGCGCTGGCCGCCGAGCTGGGCGAGGACCGAGCGAGCGTGATCGCCGTGGACCTGCTCGACGAGGACGCTCCCGAGCGCGTCCGCGACCACGTGTCCGAGCGCCACGGACGCCTGGACCTGCTGGTCAACAACGCCGGCGCCGCGTGGCGCGCGCGCTTCGCCGAGGGCGGCTACGAGAACGTGCGCCGCACGATGGAGATCAACTTCGACGCGCAGGTGCGCCTGACTGAGGCGCTTCTGCCGCTGCTGCGCGAATCGGCGCCGAGCGCGATCGTCAACGTGTCCTCGACCGCCGGCCGCGTCGCGCGGGCGGGCTCGGGCGCATACAGCGCCTCGAAGTTCGCGCTGGCCGGCTGGTCTGACGCTCTGTGGGCGGAGGAGCGCGAGCACGGAGTGCACGTCGGGCTCGTGCTGCCGGGCTTCATCGCCACGGAGGGCTTCCCGCAGGCGGAGCTGACCGAGAAGCCCTGGACTCGCTGGATCGTCTCAACGCCCGAGCGCGCCGCCGAGGCGATCTTCCAGGCGGGCGTCGGCCGCGCGCCCGAGCGTTACGTGCCGCGGCCTTACGGCATCGCCGCGGCGCTGCGCGTCGTCGCGCCGTCGCTCGTGCGCCGCGTGCTCGGCGGCGGGGCCGCGAGCGTGATGACGACGACCACCGGCCCGGACCTCGCGGCGCGCCAAAACGGCAACGCGCCAGCGGACTGAGCCGGGGCGCTCGCCGAGGAGCGACACGTCAGAGCTGGGCACGACGTGGACGGAGATCTGCGCCTACGGCACGGCCGTTCGCGCGACCAAGCGCTAGGCGTCACAACCGATCGGGCCTGCGGGGCGCCCGTGGCGCTCTGCGACAATCAGCCGCCATGCGCCGGACGCTGCCCATGCTCGCGCTTGTCCTCGCCGGCGCGCTGATCGCCGGGTGCGGCAAGGGGTCTATGACCGCGTCCGGCGGCGTCGCCACGGTGACCGCGCAGGGCCGTTCGTCGTCGAGCAGGGCGTCGCCCGCGAACCCACCGGCCGGGCAGGCGCCCAGCAGGTCGCAGGCGCTCGCCTTCGCGCACGCGGTCAACCTGACTCCCGCCGACGTGCCCGGGTTCGCCGCGACCGATAAACACGACAGCAGCTCCACCAGCGAAAAGCGCCTGGAACGCCAGATGCTCAGGTGCGCCGGCATCGGCGGCTCGTCCAAGGCGCTGGCCGAAGAAGGGTCCAAGGACTTCAAGCTCAAACGGCAGATCATCGACTTCAGCGTCAGCTCCGAAGTCGCCGTCCAATCCTCCGCCGCCCAGGCGCAGAAGGGGCTCGCTGCGATTCGCAGCGCGCACGTGCGCGGCTGCTTCACGCGCTATCTCCAGCAGATCTTCAAGTCCGAGAAGACCACGGGCGCGACGCCGGGCTCGGTCACGATCCAATCGGGAACGCCGCCGGCGCCCGGCATGGGAGGCAGCTTCGGCTGGCGCGTGACCGCCACGTTCCTGGTGCGCGGCATCAAGGTTCCGATCTATCTCGACTTCCTCGGCTTCGTCGACGGCCCCAGCGAGGTGACGCTGCTCAGCTCCGGCCTGCTGCGACCGTTCCCGGCGACCGTGCAGCAGCACCTGTTCGCGCTGCTGCTGTCGCGCGCCAAAAGCCATCGCCCATGAGCGAGACCTGGAACGCAGTCGATCGCTACGTCGAGGGGCGCTTGATCGGCGCCGACCCCGCGCTCGACTCCGCCGTCGCCGCCAGCGCCGCCGCCGGTCTGCCGCCGATCGCTGTGACTCCCAGCCAGGGCAAGCTGCTGCACCTGCTCGCACGCTCGATCGGCGCGCGCACGATCCTCGAGATCGGCACGCTGGGCGGCTACAGCTCGATCTGGCTGGCGCGCGCGCTGGCGCCAGGCGGTCGCCTGGTCACGCTCGAGGCCGAGCCCCGCTACGCCGAGGTCGCGGCGGCGAACATCGAGCGCGCCGGGCTGACCGCGATGGTCGACCTGCGCGTCGGCCGGGCACTGGACACGCTGCCGGGACTCGCCGCGGAGCTGCCCGAACCGTTCGATTTCGCGTTCATCGACGCCGACAAGGTGCACACACCCGACTACTTCAAATGGGCGCTGCGCACGTCGCATCCGGGAAGCCTGATCGTCGCCGACAATGTCATCCGCGACGGCACGGTCGTCGACGCCGACAGCGACGACCCCGGCGCGCTCGGCTCGCGGCGCTTTCACGAGCTGCTGCACGACGACCGCTCAGAGGTCGGTGGGCGCGTCAGCGCGACGACGATCCAGACGGTCGGCGCGAAGGGCTATGACGGCTTTACGCTCGCGCTCGTGCTCGACGACGACCCGCCGCCGCCCGCCTCGGACCCAGGCCCGGGCGCAGGACCAAGCGCCAGGTAGCGCAGGACGTCGGCGGCGTCGGCGTGCAGCGCAGCCGCATCGGCGCGCGTCAGGCGCTCGAACGGATCGAGCACGACCTCGCGCGCGGCGATCTTCCACGTCGCAACCGCCCGCCCGCGCGCCAGCGCAAACGGCCGGAACACCCCGTTGTCCGTGATCAGCGCCTTGTTCGGGCCGACGATCTGCTCGCGCGAGCACCAGCCCAGCAGCAGCGGGTCGAACGCGCCGAGCAGCCGCGGCTGCGGCGGATCGGGCACGCGGCGCTTGCGCCGTTTCAGCTCCAGCAGCCCGTCCGGCCGGGCGCGCAGCTCTGAGGCGATCGCGGAGAGCCCGGCGCGCGCCTCGCCCAGCGCCAGGCCCGACCAGCGCGCGAGGTCGCGGTCGTCGGCCGGGGCGTGCCCGGCCAGATAGCGCCGGGCGAGCTCGGCCAACGCGCGCCCGCGATCGACCTTCTGCGGCTTTGGCAGCCAGTCGGCGACGAGCACGTAGGCCTGGTCGGCGCCGACCATCGGTCCGCGCACGGCCAGGCCTCGCAGCGTGGCGAGCATCAGCAGGTGCACGAGCGCCTGCCCCTCGGTGCGCACGCCCGCCGCGCCGATGCGCTCGCGCAGTCGAGCGCGGGTCAGCGGCCCGTCTCCGGCGAGCGCGCGCTCGATCGCGCGCACGCCGCGCTCGGCGGCACGCGGCGTTACGCCCTCCTGCGCCAGCCGGCGCGCGTTGCCGGTGAGCAGTGATGGCACGGTCAGCGCGTGCAGCCAGGGGTAGTCCTCGCTGCGCACGAGGTGCAGCGTGCCGCGGTTGAGCCACGTGATCAGCAGCGAGCGATCCTCGCCCAGCGCCGCGTCGACGTCTGTCGCGGTGAGGCCCGTGCTGCGCGCGCGGATCGCCAGGCGCGCGCCGCGCGGGTCCTGGGCCTGGACGGCGAGCAGACGCTGTGCCACCGCCAGCGGGTTGCGCGCGGGGACGCCGGCGAGCAGCTGCGCGGCAAGGCGCTCGGGGGTGAGCGCACTCTCGATCGAGTCGGGCAAGCGCCCAGGAATACCAGCAGAGCCGACCGGCCGCTATGCGGCGAGACGCTCGAGCACCTCGTCGGCGTCGGTTCCGTGCGCGCGCAGCGCGCGCTCGAAGATCGTGCCGTAGACCTGCATGACAGCCATCAGCACGTCGATCGTGCCGACGCCGGCCACGCCGCGCTCGGTGGCGACGCGCGCGGCGCCCTCGGTCACCAGCCCGATCACGTCGCGGTGCTCGGGATTGGTCGCGTCCTCGAAGCGTTCGCCGTCGACGTCCTCGCGGCCGACGCGCAGCGAGTCCTCGCTGACGCCCAGCGCCTGCAGCGCCGCGCCGACCTCGCCGTGCAGGCGCAGGATGCGCAGCCAGCGCTCGGCCTCGTCCTCGGGCGTGCGTGCGAAGGGGATCGCGGTGGCGGCGATGCCCAGCACCATCGCCGCGTCGGGAGCCAATGTGGGCGTGGCGTTCATCACTGCTCCTAAGAGGCGCTCACCGCTGTGAGCGCCGGCCGGTGGATGACGTTGTCCTGCCCCAGCACGGCCCTGGGCGGCCCGTCGCCGACGGTCAGCTCGAGCGGCACGCAGTCCCGACGATCGAGCTCGGCGCGCGCGGCGTCGAGCACCGATGCGGCCGCCGCGGCAGCCATGCCGGACTCGCGCAAGAAGCGCTCGGCGCGCCCCCCGGCGATCATCGCGCCGTCGAGCTCGAGCAGCTCGTGCGCGATCGTCGGCGCGCCGGCACCGTCCTGCACGCGCAGCAGGCACGCGGCCATGTCGTCGGGGCGAGCGGTCGTGCGCTCGGCGACGCTGTCGAGCAGCGCCGTCGCCGTCGCGTCGCGGCCGAGCTGGCCGAGCGCGACGCTCAACCTCCAGGAGCCGAACAGATCCTGACCGACGCGCGCCTCGGTGACTCCGTCGGTGTGGAAGCACAGCCACGCCGGGCCGGGCACGGAGACGACCGTCTGGCGTGTGCCCGTGCGCATGCCGGCGCCGAGCGGCGGCGCCGAGCAGGCGGTCGTCAGCGTGAGGGCGGTGGCGGTGGCACCGGCCTCGACGCCGGCGCCGGCGTCGCCGAGCACGAGCGGCGGCGGGTGACCTGCGCTGGCGTATGTAAGCGTGCGCTCGCGCGGGTGATAGATGGCGGCAACGACCGTCGCGAAGGAGCCCGCAAGCTGGTGCTCGAGCACGTTGCCGGCGGTCTGCAGCGCCTCGTGCGGCGACAGGCCGGCCTCGAGGTACGCGCGCACGGTGAAGCGAACGAGCGCCGTGTGCGGCAGCGCCTCGCGCCCGTGACCGGACACGTCGCCGACGATCACAGCGAGGCGTCCGTCGTCGAGTCCGAAGACATCGTAGAAGTCGCCGCCGGCGCCCGGCCCGTCGGCGGGACGGTAAGCGACCGAGGTGCCGACGGGGCCAAGCCGCGGCGGGGGCACGGGAAGCAGGGCGGCCTGCAGAAGGCCGACGTCCTCGAGCAGCTGACCGCGCTGGCGCATCAGGCGGCGGGCGCGCACTCCGGAAGCACGCGAGCGCACGGCGAGCGCGAGCGCGAGCGCGATCAGCGCCGCGATCAGGATGCGCACGGGGGTCGGCACCACGCCGACGATGCGCGTGAGTGTTTTCACGATCGCCGGCTGCGGCGCGCCGGGGCGCGCGCGCTTGACGACCTTTCGCACCACGCTCGGCCGGGCGCCGTTTTTGGCTGTGGGCGCGAGCGGCGCCGAGCGGATGGCCGGCGCAAGAGTCGCGGCGGCGGTCGCGCGACTTCCCGTGCGACGGCGGGGCCTGTGCGCGGCGCGCCTGACGCGAGCGCTCGTGGCGCCGGCCTTGGCGGCGGTGGGAGCGACCGAGGTGATCGACGCCGAGCCGGTGCCGACGGCGGCGCTCGGCGTGGTCGAGGAGTCGGCGGAGGGGTCGGTCGTGGTCAGCTGCGGCGACACGATCGACGCCTGCTTGCCCTTGGACCCTCCCGCCGAGACCGGCGTCGGCGCGGTCGGTTTCTTGGCTTTTTCCTTCGTCTTTTCAGCTTTTTCTTTCGTTTTTTCTTTCTTCTGGCCGCCGCCTTTCTTCTGCTTGCGCGCGAGCGCGTCCACCCCCTGTGTAGATTCGGCGCCGGAGGCGAGCGCGGCCTGGCTCTGGGTGCTGCTCGTTGCGCTGCGATGCGCGCCTTCCGCCTGGCGGCGCGCGTGCGCGTCGGGCTTTTCGCGGTCGAGCTTGTTCAACGCCGGCGCCCTGCCGCTCGCCTGACCATGTCCAGCCGCCTGCGGCGGACCCGGCGTCGGGGCGGTCGCCCGGCCGTTCTTGCCGCGGCCGGAGACAGGCGGTTCAGCCAGGACGGGAAGGCCGGGCGGCGCGACGGGAGCGGTCGCCGAGCGTTCGGCCTGCATGGCTCGTTCGGCGCGCTTGCCCTTAGACGCGGAAGTCGTTTCGCCGGCAGCCGTCGGCATCGACGTGGCGGTGTTCTTGGCGGCCTGCGCGGTCGGCAGCGACGCGAGAGCCAAGATGCAGCAGCCGGCGGCGATCGCCGCAGTCGCGCGCTGGGCGGCACGCTGACCTCGCGGCGGCTGGGTGGCTTGGCTGGCCATTGACGGCCTGCGTCTCTCAGCCGACCCGGGCGGTGTTTCCCTGAACGTGGGCGAGCGCCTCATCGAGCGTCGGGAAGATCGCGAACACGCCGTCCATGCCGGACAGCTCGAAGATCTTCAGCACGTTGTTGTTGACGCATACGATCGACAGGCGCGCGTCATCGTCGAGGCTGCGGTTGACGCCGACGAGCACGCTGAGCGCCGTCGAGTCCATGAACCTGACGCGCGTGAGGTCGACGACGAGCTGCTTGTAGCCGGCGTCGACCGAGTCCACGAGCGCCCACTTGAGGCTCGGTGCCCGGCCGAGATCGAGCTCTCCTTCCAGCGCGACGACGCTCGTGCGCTCATCCGGCTGGCTCTGGATGATCCCGAACGCTCCGGTGAACGCCTCTTGGCTTGACTTGTCTGCGGTGGTCAGCATCTGTGCTCCTCGATTCATGGCTCTGCGGCGTGCTTCGGCCGCCGAGCGGCGTGAGCATTACCACCGT